>Ga0247815_10003096_pt1 | contig 12053 bp, 11 predicted proteins | sample UWRJL194509B1_FD_181014 | JGI IMG/M metagenome (GOLD analysis project Ga0247815, IMG submission 181014) | Plant litter microbial communities from Arlington Agricultural Research Station in Wisconsin, United States - UWRJ-L194-509B-1 | ecosystem: Environmental > Terrestrial > Plant litter >... | reverse complement strand
GCGCGACGACCCGATTCCGGCGACGGCACCAGCGCGCCGTTGATGGTCACGGCGTTCAGGTCCGGGCCCAGGCCGCGCACGCTGACGTAGCGGCCTTCGCCCTGGTCGCGCTGCACCGCCACGCCCGGCAGGCGCGCCAGGGCTTCGGCGGCGTTCTTATCCGGCAGGCCGCCGATATCGTCGCTGCTGATGACGCTGACGATGTTGTCTGCCTTCTCCTGCGCGGCGATGGCGTTGCGCAGGCTGGAGCGCTGGCCGGTGATGACCACGCTGCCGGCGGCGGCGACGCTGCTATCGACGGCATCGGCGGCCTGCGCGGTGGAATACGTGGAGAGCATGGCCAGCACGCCGGCGGTCAGCACGGTCAGGCGCAGGTTGGGAGTCGTGTGTGTAGTTTTCATGGAATGCCGTCATAGTAGGTTGGGAGACGGGCGGATTCTAGGTTGGCTATATGTCAATCCGATGACAGGCCGCGGCGCCTGGGTGGGGAAACCGCCGCTTTCAGCATGAAATGAGCTGGATTGACCTGTGGCCGCCGCCAGCGGAGGACGCGGCGCGGCGAGAATAGCGGCGATCGGCGCGCGCCGGTGAGCTGTTTGCACCTGCGGCGGGCGACTGTTGTTTCTGCGTGCGCGTCACACCACGGTCATAAAGCACGGTTAAGCTGCGCCGGCCATCGTTCCGTCCACCACGAGCCCGCCCATGCTGCAACTACACCGCTCCACCTTGATCGCCTCCGGCCTGGCGCTGCTCGCCTGCGTGTTGCTGTACTCCACCTTGGGTGTCGCCAAGGCCTTTCATATGTGGAAATGGACCGACATCGTCAGCGAGGGCGGCACCGCCGTCATGGCGGGCAGCTGGGTGTTGTTCACGCTCAGCAGCCGGCCCGGCGGCCTGGTCACGCGCTTGCTGGCCGGCGGCCTGGCGCTGATCATGATCGGCTCCTTCGCCGATTGCATGGATGAATTCTTCGCCATCAGCAAGACGGCGCGCTGGGACCATTGGCTGGAGGCGATGGTGCCGGTCGGCATGTTGGTGGTCACCATCGGCATGTATTACTGGCGCCACGAACAGTTTCGCCTCAACGAGCACCTGCAAAAGCGCGAGCGCCTGTTCCGCGACCACCGCGCCTTCGACCGCATCACGCAGCTGGCCAACGCCGATTACCTGCGACGCCAGATCCGCCACGAACAGGCGCGCCGTCCGGGCCAGCAATGCGCGCTGGTGCTGCTGGACATCGACGGTTTCCATGTGATCAACCGCGAATTCGGCCAGTCCGAGGGCGACCGCGTTCTGCAGGCGGTCGGCCACATGCTGCTGCTGAACCTGCGCAACGACGACCTGCTGTGCCGCTACGCCGGCGACCGCTTCGCGCTGCTGCTGCCGGACACCAGCGTCGCCGAGGCCGATGCGCTGGCCAGCCATCTGTCGGCGATGGTGGGGCAGATGCGGCATCACGCCAAGAGCGGCCGGGTGCATATCACCTTGCGCCACGCCAGCTCCAGCGCCGACGCCGCGCCGGAGGTGTTGTTGACCGAGCTGAGCCGGGTAATATCGCAACCGGCGCAGCCGGCGGCCGACCCGCGCATCGCGGCAGCCACGGCGTGATCGGCTACCGGCAAAGCGGCGACAGTTTCATCCCGGCGCGGCACCAGCCGGCGCTGGTGCTGGACTACGCCCGCAGCCGCGAGCTCGACGAACAGGACGAGCTGGTCCTGCGCGGCACCGGCCTGAGCGGATGGCAGATGCCGGCCGCCGACAGCACGCTGACGCCGGCGCAATACCTGCAACTGCTGGCCAACGTCACGCGCGCGCTGGACAGCCCGGACACCAGCTTCATGCTGGGCCAGCAGATGCTGCCCGGCCACTACGGCGCCTTGAGCCACGCCTTGCTGCAGGCGCAGAACCTGCGGCAGGCCTTGCAGATACTCAGCGCCGGCCAGGCGCGGCTGTGTCCCTTGCTGACGCCGCGTCTGCGCGAAGAGGGCGGCATGGCCGTGCTTTACTGGAGCGACAGCTTCGGCGCGCCCAGCCAGTTGCCGGCGCTGGTGGAGATGCACATGACGGCGGTGACGGCGATGTGTCGCTGGCTCGGCGGCGAGCGGCTGCCGTGGCGCTACTGCATGAACCGCGGCGCGCCGGCGCACATCGAACAGCACCAAGTGCACCTGGGCAGCGACCTGCGCTTCAACTGTCACCTGGATGCGATGCTGATCAACCCGGCGTGGCTGGATCGGCCCTGGCCGCGCGGCAACGGCATGGCGGCGTCGGTGGCGATGCACAGCGTGGCCGACGAAGCCGGCGCGGAAGCATTGGAGCCGAGTCTGCTGACGGCGCTGTACGATTATCTGCTGGCGCACATCCGGCTGGGGCCGACGCTGGAGGGGATCGCGGCCGATTTCGGCATCAGCCCGGCCACGCTGAAGCGCCATCTGGCGCGCCACGGCAGCCATTTCCAGGCCGAGCTCGACCAGGTGAGGGCGCACGTCGCGATCCAGCTGTTCCAGATGCGCGGCTACGACAACGAAGCGGTGGCGCAGTATCTCGGCTTCCACGACGCCACCAACTTCCGCCGTTCCTTCAAACGCTGGACCGGCCTCACGCCCAGCCTGCTGCGCGACGGCCTGCTGAGTATTCCGCAATTGATTTGAATTTTTCTGTGCTCGGCTTGACCCGCCGGAGAATGGCGGATATGTTAGTGTCTTGCTATGTTTGCTCCAGGAGCCCATATGAAACGTGTCACAGGCATCGGTGGTGTGTTCTTCAAATCCGCGGACCCGAAGCGGCTCGCCGAATGGTATCGGGTGCATCTCGGCTTGAACGTCGAGGAGTGGGGCGGCGTGGCGTTTCAATGGGCCGGCCCGGACAACCCGGCCGGCACCGGCACCACGATGTGGAATCCGTTCAAGCAGGACTCGGATTATTTCGCGCCCAGCCAGGCTTCGTTCATGATCAACTACCGGGTCGACGACCTGCACACGCTGTTGGCCGCGCTGCGCGCCGAGGGATGCCAGGTCGAGGACAAGGTCGACGAATCGGAGTACGGCAAGTTCGGCTGGGTGCTGGACCCGGACGGCAATAAACTGGAGTTGTGGCAACCGCCGGAAGGCCAGTGAGCTCAAGCCCGCGCCGGCATGGCGGCCAGCAGGTCGATCACGTCTTCGAACAGCACCGGCTTGGTGAGATGATGATCGATGCCGGCGTCGCGGCTGCGCGCGCGATCCTCGTCCGAGCCCCAGCCGCTCAGGGCCGCGAGATAGACGCCTTTCAACGCGGACTGCCCGCGCAACTGGCGCGCCAGGTCGAAGCCGTTCAGATGCGGCATGCCGATATCCAAAAACACCACGTCGGGCTGGAACGCCAGCGCCGCCGCCACCGCCTTGGGCGCTTCCAGCACCACGCTGGTGGCGTGGCCCAGTTCCTCCAGCAGCATCGCCAGGGTCTCGGCGGCGTCGGCGTTGTCGTCGACGATCAGGATGCGCGCAGGCGGCCCGTCCGCCTGCGCGCGGCCGCGATGCTGATCGGCCGCCCGGTCCGTCGCGGCGGCGGCGATCGGCAAGCGCAGGGTGAACACCGATCCGCCTTCGCCGCCGCGGCTTTCGACCTCGATGCCGCCCTCATGCATCTCGGCGAGCTGCCGCGCCAGCGCCAGGCCGACGCCCAGTCCGCCCTGCGACCGGTCGCTGGCCGCGTCCACCTGCGTGAACAACTCGAAAATCCTCGGCAGCATCGCGGCGGGGATGCCGATCCCGTGTCGATGACGCGGATGACGACCTCGTCGCCGACGCTCTGCGCCACCAGTTCGATGCGTCCGCCCGGCGGCGTATATTTGGCCGCGTTGTTGAGCAGATTGCTGATGATCTGCGCCACGCGGGTGGTGTCGGCGTCCAGCCAGACGATATCGCCGGGCAGGGTCAGCGTGAACGCATGCTGGGCGGCATTGAGCAACGGCCGGCTGGTTTCGACGGCGCTGTCGATGACGGTGCGCAGCTCGACCCGCGCGCGCTTGAGCGTCACCATGCCGCGGCTGATGCGCGACACGTCGAGCAGGTCGTCGATCAGGCGGACCATGTGGCAGAGCTGTCGCTCCATCATGCTCAACACGCGCGGCGCCTGCTCCGGTTTGCCGACCTTGAGCACCGCCAGGCCGGTCTGGATCGGCGCCAGCGGATTGCGCAGTTCGTGCGCCAGCGTCGCCAGGAATTCGTTCTTGTAGCGGTCCGCTTCGAGCAGCCGGCTGGCCTGGCGGCGCAGCGCGTCGGCCGAGGTGTTGCGCTCGATCAGGTCGGCCGCCTGCCGCGCCACGATGTCGAGCAGGCGCAGTTCGCGTTCCGCCGGTTCGTGGATGCGGGTCCAATGCGTGGTGAGCATGCCGACCAAGCGTCCGTCGCGCGTCAGCAACGGCGTCGACTGCGCCGAGCGCACGCCGGCTTGGCGGAAGGCGATCAAATCCTCGCTGCCCTCGATGAACGCGCATTGCTCGAAATCGGGCACGATGACGCGTCCCGACACTTCCAGCGAGCGGCCGCAGGTGCAGGCGCGGCCGGAGTGCACCCAGCGCCAGAACTCCACCGCCTCGGCGGTGAGCCCGCGGTGCGCGATCAATTCAAGCTGTTGCCGTTCCTCGTCGTAGCGCTGCATGGTGCCGAAATCGGAGCGCATCACCAGCGTCGCGGCGTCGACCAGCTTCTGGTACAAATCGCCCAGCGTGTTTTCATCGATCAGCATTGCGCTGATGCCATGCAGCAGGCGCGCGTCCTCCAGTTCGGCCTTCAACTGGCGCTGGGTTTCATCGCGCAGCAGCAAGGCGTTTTCGAGTTCGTGTTTTTGCGCTTCAACCGTGGCCAGCGCCTGGCTGAGTTCGGCCGTGCGCTCCGCCACGCGCCGCTCCAGCGCCAGGCTCGGATTGTGATGTTTGTATTCGGCGGATTCGATGGCGAGGTGCTTGAGCATGTGGGAGCTCCTTGTGTCACTGGGCGGCGATAACATCAATTATAACCTCCGCCGCCGGCCTGGATCGGGACGCCGCGCGCGTCCCGGCCGGAGTATATTGAGCGTTTTGAACAGGAGGCGCGCCATGTTGAAAGGAAGCTGTCTATGCGGCGGCGTAGCGTACCGCGCCGAGGGGCCGGTCAACCACGCCAGCCATTGTTATTGCACCATGTGCCAGAAGCAGCACGGCGCCGCCGCCGGTTCCTATGTGAACGTCCCCAGCGCCGGCTATGTGATCGAACGCGGCGCCGAACTGGTGATCGAATACGCCTCGTCCGACGAAGGGCGGCGCGGCTTTTGCGGCGTGTGCGGATCGAACCTGTTCTGGCGCAGCACGCGGGAGCCGGGCTGCATCGCCGTCACGCTCGGCACGCTGGAGCCGGCGTACGACGGCCCGGTGGAGCGCGAGTGGTATCCCGAAAACAAACCGACGTGGCTGCCTGTCATACGCCTGTAATTCTCGCATGGCAAGATACAGCCTCTCTCTCGTGATTGAACTTCTTTTACTGCCTCCTCGGAGGCAGTTTTTTTTTGCACTCAGCATGAGCGCACTGCGCTGCGACCCCGCCGCGACGGCGGCACCCTCCGGCATGCTGATATGAAACCACATTAATAACTGTGTTTCTGAAACTTTTTTTCGTGTTTCAGATACAACTGCTTACATATCTTGCAGAAACCAGAGTTCTTCTTACAAATCGCACCATTACGCGCCAAGTTTCGCGGCAGCGCATGCTTTTTTGCACCATGGTTGGGCAACCCAGCACCGATGTCGATCATTTTGACGAGTTTTCCAAATATGCTATGGCGCAAATTGGATTACAAAAAATAATTATGTTGTTTTGTCGCAAAACCTTAAGTCGATAAATTGACACTGACAATTGGTCTGTGGTTTTATGTGACCGCCATGTACAACATTTATAAATTGTACATCTCTGCGGGGGCGGCCCTATCCGGGGTGTCCTCATAAAGTCACTGCCCAAGGAGTTTTTTAGATGAAGTTGCGTATGAAATCTATGCCCGTTGCGATCCTGCAAGTCATTGCAAGTGGCGCATTGTCGGTTGCCGTCTTTACCCCGGTCCTGGCACAGGAAACCGCCGCCCCGCAACGCGTAGTGGTCACCGGTTCGCTGATCAGCCGCACCGACACCGAAACCGCCACCCCGGTACAAGTGGTGACCGCGCAGGACATCCAGCGTAGCGGCAAAACCTCGATCGCCGACTTGTTGAGCGACCTGGCCGCCAACGGCGCCGGTACCCTTGGCACCGGTTTCAGCGGCGCTTTCGCCAACGGCGCCTCCGGTATTTCGCTGCGCGGCCTGAGCGTGGGGGCAACCCTGGTGCTGCTCGACGGCCACCGCGTGGCGCCGTACGCGATCGGCGACGACGCGCAGCGCTCCTTCGTTGACATCTCCAACATCCCGCTCGACGCCATCGACACCATCGAGATCCTGAAGGCCGGCGCATCATCGCTGTACGGCTCGGATGCGGTGGCCGGCGTGGTCAACATCAAATTGAAAAAAAGCTTCAACGGCACCCGCTTCGCCGCCGAAGGCGGCAAGACCCAGCACGGCGGCGGCGCGACCCAGCGCGCGTCGCTGAGCACCGGTTTCGGCAATCTCGAAAGCGACGGCTACAACGCCTTCATCACCGCCGAGTGGCGCCACCAGGACGCCATCAGGTTGACCGACCGCCTCGGCAACGACTGGAACAACCGCGACTGGCGCGGCCGCGGCGGCAACGACCTGACCCTGGGCGTGCCGACCTCGCTGAACTCCTACCTGACGCCGGCCAGCTCGCCGTTCCTGTACAACCCTTCCGGCCCGGTTCTGCCGGGATTTAACGCGGATGGAAAACCCAACAGCGCCGCCGATAACCCGGCCAACTTCCGCTTCCTCGATGCGAAGTGCGACTTCGCCAAGTACCGTGCGGGTCAGTGCGCGGTGGGCGATGATTCGTCCTTCATCCAGCCGAAGGTCGAAAACATCAACGTCTTGGCCGGTTTCACCAAAAAGCTGAGCGGCGACTGGGAGGCGAGCTTCAAAGCCTCGCTGTTCAAGCGCGACAGCCTGAACAACCGCGGCGTGCCGCTGGCCTTCTCGCCGGCTAACTTCGCGGGCTTCAACGCGTTGAACCCGAACGGCACCCTGAGCCCGGCAGTCGGCGCCATCACCAACACCACGTTCGCTCCCGGCGCCCCGGTCGGCGCCGGCATCACCAACACCTTCGCCGACGCGGCGCGCCTGTATGGTTACATCCCGGGCGCGGCGCCTGATCGGACCTCGGACAATTCCGCCACCGCCACCCGCTTCGCGCTCGACGCCAGCGGCACCGCCTATGGTTGGGATATTCGCGCCGCCGGCGGCGTGACCGAGTCCAAGGTCAAGATCGATTACAGCGGTTACATCGACCGCAACGCTTTATTCAACGCGCTCAAGAACGGCACGTTTAACGTACTCGGTGGCAATACGCCGGCGCAACTCAATGCGATATCGCCGAACTATTCGAACACCAACACGTCCAAGTTGAACTACGCCGACGCGACGGCCAGCCGCGAACTGATGCAACTGGGCGCCGGTCCTTTGCTCTTCGCCGGTGGTCTGCACTATCACAAGCGTGAATGGGACGCGCCGCCGGCCTCGCTGACCGCGATCGGCCAAGTCGCCAGCACCTCGCCTTTCGTGTTCGGTTCGGAAACCAATACCGCGATCTTCGGCGAGTTGCAGTCGACGCCGATCAAGAATGTGGAACTGGGCATTTCCAGCCGCTATGACCACTTCGACACCTACGGCAATTCGTTCACCCCGGCCGCCAGCATCAAATGGACGCCGTCGAAACAGGTCGCCCTGCGCGGTAACTTCTCCCGCGGCTTCCGCGCGCCTAACCCGGCCGAGTCGGGCAGCGCCGGTTCGTTCTTCTCGTACAACTCGATCAAGGATCCGGTCCTGTGCCCGACCAATGACAAAGCCCCGGGCGCGGTGCCGGTCTATTGCAACTTCACGCCGGTGTTTGTGCAGCAAACCAGCAAGGATCTGGCGCCTGAAAAATCCAAATCGTTCAATCTGGGTGTCGTGCTCGCGCCGGTTCCAGGCTTGGGCGCAACGCTGGATTACTACAAGATCGAGCTGAGCAACCAAATCGTCAGCGCCGCCACCAGCGACCCTAACTACGTGCCGGCTTTCGTCCGCGGTGCGCCGGTCCAGATGGAAACCGTGCAAGCCGATGGTTCCATCAAGTCGGTGCTGTCGCCGGTTGGTCCTATCCTGTATGCGACCTCGGGTTACATCAACGCGGGTAAAACCACCACCAGCGGTATCGAAGCGTCGATCAACTACCGCTTCCGTCTGCCGGGTGAGCTGGGCTCGCTGCGCGCCGACCTGAGCGGTGCGCACACCTTCGACTACACCCAAAGCGTTAACGGCGTCAGCTACCAGTTGGCCGGTACGCAAGGCCCGTCGGGCGTGGGCGGCGCGACCGGCAACCCGAAAGATCGCGCTCAATTCGCGCTGACCTGGGCCCGTGGTCCGCTGGACATCACCACCAGCGTCAACTACACCAGCTCGTTCTCCACGCTGGACCCATCGATTGGCGCCACCAGCTGCGAATCGACCGGTTTCGACGTCGGCGGCCGCAACTACTTCGCCAATAAGATACAGCCTGACTCCTACTGCCACGTCGCCTCGTTCACCGTGACGAACCTGACCGCGCAGTACAAGCTGTCGCCGAACCTGACGCTGAAAGGCACGATCCTGAACCTGTTCGACAAGGCTCCACCGATCGACGTCGGCACCTACGGCAACGCCACCGCGCAGACGTCGTATAACGCTTCGCTGCATCAGGCGGGCGCCATCGGCCGCTTCTTCAGCCTGGGCCTGGCATACACCTTCTAATCGACGTCGTCGGTTGGAACGGCAAAACGGATACCCTCGGGTATCCGTTTTTTTTTGCCCCGGCATGGGTGCGCGGCTGTCGGTCTTGCGGGCGTCAATACGCAGCGGCGGCGAAGCGTTCGGCGATCCAGTCGATGAACACGCGCAGGCGGTTGCTCAGGTGCCGGTTCGGCGGATACACCACGTAGAACGGGTAGGGCGCCGGCTGCCAGTCGGGCAGGATCGCGATCAGCTCGCCGCTGGCGATCTGCGCCTTGGCGTTGTAGCTGAAGGTCTGGATCACGCCCAAGCCCGCCAGCCCGGCCGCGTAGTGGGCGTTGCTTTCGTTGACGCCGACCATGTGGCGCAGCGCGATGTCGACTTTCTCGCCGTCCTTGATGAAGTGCAGCGGCATGGCGCGCCCGGTGCGCGCCGATAAATAATTGACCACCCGGTGGCCGCTGCTCAACTCGTCCGGATGCGCCGGCACGCCGTGCAGCGCCAGGTAGGCCGGCGTGGCGCAGGTGACCCAGCTGGCGGCGCCGATCTGGCGGCCGATCATCGACAGGTCGGTCAACACGCCGCCGCGGATCACGCAATCGACGTTGTCGCTGATGAGGTCGACATGCCGGTCGCTGACGCCGAGGTCGATCTGGATGTCCGGGTAGCGCCGCAAAAAGTCCGGCAGCGCCGGGATCAGCAGCAGGCTGGCGGTCGAGCCGCCGCAATCGATGCGCAAATGGCCGCGCGGCTTGACCCGCTCGGTGCCGAAGCTGCCGTCGATGTCGCCCAACTCCTTCAACAGCCGCCCGGTCTTCTCGTAGTAGGCGGCGCCGTCCGGCGTCACCGACACCCGTCGCGTGGTGCGCTGGAGCAGCTTGACGCCCAGATGCGATTCCAGCGACTGGATCAGCTTGGTCACAGTGGCGTTCGGCATTTGCAGCGAATCGGCCGCCTTGGTGAAGGTGCCGGCCTCCACCACGCGGGCGAACACGCGTATCGCCAGTAATTGGTCCATTCAGCGTCCTTGATTATTCATATGAGTGAATAAGGTATTTGGTTGTGGCTACTTTATCCAACAATCTTACAGGGATAAAGTAGCCACATCAACCAACCAAGGAGCAAAAAATCATGAACACGAAACTCGAAGGCAAAGTAGCACTGGTCACCGGCGGCACCACCGGCATCGGCCTGGCGTCGGCACAGGAATTCGCGGCGCAGGGCGCGCTGGTGTTCGTCACCGGCCGCCGCCAGGCCGAGCTGGACGCGGCGGTCGCCGCCATCGGCCACGGCGCCATCGGCGTGCGCGCCGACAGCAGCAATCTGGATGACCTGGACCGTCTGTACGCGGAGATCAAGGCCAAGGCCGGCCATCTGGACGTGGTGTTCGCCAACGCCGGCGGCGGCGACATGATGCCGCTCGGCGCGATCACCGAGGAACACTTCGACCGCGTCTTCGACGGCAACGTCAAGGGCACGCTGTTCACCGTGCAAAAGGCGCTGCCGTTGCTGAAGGACGGCGGCTCGGTGATCCTGACCGCGTCGACCACGTCGGTGCAGGGCACGGAGAACTTCAGCGTCTACAGCGCCAGCAAGGCCGCCGTGCGCAACTTCGCCCGCTCGTGGCTGCTGGACCTGAAACCGCGCAGCATCCGCGTCAACGCCATCAGCCCCGGCCCGGTGCGCACGCCCGGCCTGGCCGGCCTGGTGCCCGCCGAGCATGTCGACGGCTTGTTCGGACACCTGTCGACGCTGGTGCCGATGGGCCGCCTCGGCGAGCCGGCGGAAATCGCCAAGGCGGTACTGTTCCTGGCTTCCTCGGACAGCAGCTTCGTCAACGGCATCGAGCTGTTCGTCGACGGCGGCGCGGCGCAGATTTAATCAACCTGCGCGATCCGCAGCAGGTTGGTGGTGCCCGGCGTGCCGAAAGGGATGCCGGCCGAGATGACGATGGTCTCGCCGCCGCGCGCGATGCCTTCGCGGCTGACGGTGCGGCAGGCCCACGCGCTCATCTCCAGCACGTCGACCACCTCGTGGCACAGCACCGGGTACACGCCCCAGGCCAGCGCCAACCGGCGGGCGATGGCCTGGCGCGGCGTCATGCCGACGATGGGTGCGTGCGGCCGCTCGCGCGCCATGCGCAGCGCCGAGTAGCCGGAGCTGGTGTAGGCCACCACCGCCGCCACCTTCAACGCCTGCGTCACGCCGCGCACCGCCACGCCGATGCCGTCCGACGCCAGCGTCGAGGCGCCGCCGTCCCGCGCGGCCAGCGTCTCGCGATAGTAGGGATCGGCCTCGGTCTGCGCGATGATCGAATTCATGATGCCGACCGCCTCCAGCGGATACTGGCCCGACGCCGATTCCGCCGACAGCATCACCGCGTCGGCGCCGTCGTAGATCGCGGTGGCGACGTCGGACGCCTCGGCGCGCGTCGGCACCGGCGCCGACACCATCGACTCCAGCATCTGCGTGGCGACGATCACCGGCTTGCCGGCCTTGCGGCAGGCGCGCACGATGCGCTTCTGGATCGCCGGCACCTGCTCGTGCGGCATCTCCACTCCGAGATCGCCGCGCGCCACCATCAACGCGTCGCTGGCGGCGACGATGGCCTCCAGGCTGGCGATGGCGGCCGGCTTTTCCAGCTTGGCGAAGATGCCGGCGCGGTCACCGACGATGGCCTTGATCTCGGCGATGTCCTCGGCGCGCTGCACGAACGACAGCGCGATCCAGTCCACGCCCAGGCTCAAGCCGTAATCGAGATCGGCGTGGTCCTTGGCCGTCATCGCCGACAGCGGCAGCACCACGCCGGGCGGCCGCTATCGTGTTCGATGGCGCGGATGATGTCGAGCCGCTGTTTGTGGTCGGCGTGGCTGCCGTGGCTGAAGTTCAGGCGGAACACGTCGGCGCCCGCGTCGAACAGGGCTTGTATGGTCGATCTGTCGCTGCTGGCCGGGCCGAGCGTGGCGATGATCTTGGCGTTGCGGTTGCGGTGCATGATGTTTTTCCAATCAGCGCGTGATGAACAAGGCGCGAAAATCATTGACGTTGGTGAGGGTGGGACCGGTAACGACACTGTCGCCCAGCTGTTGAAAGAAGCCGTGGCCGTCGTTGTTATCCAGGCTGGCGCTGGGGCGCAGGCCGGTGGCCCAGGCGCGCTCCAGGGTGTCCGGCGCGATCCAGGCGCCGGCGATTTCC
>Ga0247815_10003095_pt1 | contig 12055 bp, 9 predicted proteins | sample UWRJL194509B1_FD_181014 | JGI IMG/M metagenome (GOLD analysis project Ga0247815, IMG submission 181014) | Plant litter microbial communities from Arlington Agricultural Research Station in Wisconsin, United States - UWRJ-L194-509B-1 | ecosystem: Environmental > Terrestrial > Plant litter >... | reverse complement strand
CTTACCTGAGGATGGATGTCAAAGGTAATAATAGGTAATAACAGTTAATAATAAAAAAGGCCGGGTAACCGGCCTTTTTTTAGTTTATGATCATCTGTTTATTGTATTCCAGAATTGCATTTTTGATATTCTGTACTATCTCTTCCCGACCTTCCAGGGAGTTAATATATTCTTCTTCTGTAGGGTTACTAATAAACCCGATTTCGGTAAGTACGGCGGGCATGCCTGCTTTTGCTAATACCGCCAGGCTTTGTTCTTTCACGCCGCGGTCTACACGTCCCACTTTAATGTACTGCTGCTGGATCAATCCCGCTAACTTAATACTCTGGCGACGGTATGCATTCTTCATCAGTGATAGGATGATAAAACTTTCAGGATCATTAGGATTATATCCCTCGTAATTATCTTTATAATCTTTCTCCAAAAGGATGGACGCATTCTCCCTTACTGCCGCATCCTGTTCGCCTAATCTTCCTGAACCAGAAACCAGTGTTTCGACTCCGCTTACTCCGGTCCGTCCTCTCATATTGGATGGCATTGAGTTACAGTGTATGGAAATAAAAAGGTCAGCGTGAGCCCTGTTGGCAATGTCAATCCGCTCGTATAAAGGTATAAAAACATCTTCCGTACGGGTGTAAATCACTTTGCAGCCCGGAATCTCTTTTTCTATGGTTTGTCCTAACAAAAGTGCTACCTGCAGGGCAACATCTTTCTCCCTTGAGAAAAGTCCTCTGGTTGATCCGTCTTTTCCACCGTGCCCGGCATCCACTACAATAGTCATCGGCTTATTCGCCGGTGCCAGTTGTACAACAGGTGGGGGGGATGAAGGCAAAACAGGAACAGTCTGTGCGTAGGCACAGCCGGAGGTTACAATAAATAGTGCGGCAACAGCCGTTTTAAATGACAGCAGCTTTTTAATATAATAAGGCATTCGTATTCGTGTGTTTAGCTCAAATTTACGAAAGTTAACCGTGAATTTTAAATTACTTTACATCTATTGTCATTCAACGCTCAATAATCAGAAGTTATTACCGGAACTAACTTTATTCACATAACCGCTTAAATCGGTAGTTGCGCCATAAATTTTGTTATTGAGAAACTGTACGCCTGTAGGTTTCGCTCCATATGCTGTAAAGGCATATACTGGTACGCCTTTAGCAGATTTATTGTTATTGCCCTGGACTATATTGCCAGAAATTACAGCCTTATCTGTCCTGATCACAAAGCCCATATCCACACCCTGGCCTTTTGCAGCTGAACCTGCATAGGTAATCGTATCGTTAGACAGCTTAATCAGCTGATTGGCAGTTTGAGGTGCATACTTGGTATAGGTAAATAATGCAAACCTGTCTTGCGCCGCCGGGGCAGAATAGCTAAAACGGTTATTGCCGATTTCCAGCTGATACGTGCGCGCACCGCTTTCAATGCTGATGCCGCTGTTTTGACTGTCCGCGAAAACATTTCGTTGAATCCTGGCGTAGCCGGTATAATCTCCGAAAACATGCAGACCAATCCTGCATCCTTTAAGGTTATTCCCCGAAATGGCAGCGAAGGTATTTGCTTGTACTTTTTCCGGAACAGGGAAAGTCAGGTTAAGGATTATGCCTGTAGCAGTACTACTTTTATCCATCGTATTGCCGGTAACTGTCGGCGCATAGTTTCCTCGTACTTCAATACAGTAAAGTTTTGTGTCTGAAATAACGTTATTGACTATTTTTGTATTGGTGCCGACAGCCGAAAGCCCAATTCCGTCCAGGGCCTGTTTTGGGTCTTTGCCGGTACCCGTAATGCGGTTTTTCTCAATGACGCTGCCATCTACTTTTCCCCAATCTTCAATACCCATCCGCCCGGCATTGGTAATGGTATTGTTTGTGAGCCGGCATCCCGATGAAAAGTCTGAACTGTGGTTGCCATTTGCGGTAAGCGCATTGGAATAGGAATTGGTCAGCGTATTGCCCTCAACCACTGTCGCATCGGCACCATTTTCAGCATATTTTATTCCAAGGGTGCTGATTTGGTTATTCCTGATTGTCGTATTTTGAGATTTGGTTCCGCTTACCCATACGGCTTCCATTCCCGAAGTGCTGTAAGGCAGACGAAAGTTGAAATTGCTGTTTTCGATTATCGTGTTTTTGCTGTCCTGAACAAAAATACAAGCATTGCTCCAGTTGCTCCACTGATGGGCGGCGTCTGATTGTGTAAACTTGAATTGACGGATCAGCACATTATCAGCATTGCTGATGATGAAATATCTTCCGTTGCTAAGCAGAGTGCCGGTCATCTTTGTTCCGGCCTTGATAACTGTTCCTGCTTCGCCATAGATTTTTCTGCCGGCCTTAATGCTTACTGTTTTATTAATTATATAAGTACCTGATTTCAGGTATATGGTTTCAGTTTCATTTAAAATTTTTTGCAGCGCATCGGTATCATCCGAGGTGCCGTCACCTTTTAGGCCATATGAAGAATAGATCTGCGTGCTGGTGGCTGTGGTAGCCACGGCTGCTTGCTCCTGTGGAGTCTGGATTAAATTCTCTTTGCTGCAGGATAAGAGTGTTAAAACGGTCAGGTTAATAAGTAGGGTGAACTTCATCAGGATAAATGATTAGGAAAGATAATCTCTGAGGCCAGGCGAAGAAGGTAATATTAGTAGGGTGTTGCTTAATTTACCCAAAATTACACAAAATGTGGAATATTACAAATAAATAGGGGAATTATTTTGTTGGTTGCTTATTAATCAGGCGTATACCAGCCACCAAAAGGTGCTTCCAGCAGGATTAAAAATATTTTTTGACTGAATTTTATCAATTCTATTTTTTAGCACGCTTTTTGGCTTCAAGTCCTTGGATATGATATAAATTATGCCGATTAAAGTATTCAATATCAGTGTTATAACTTGATTTATTAGCTAAATTACAACAGGGCCTGTGCTTATGGAGTTCACCAGAAAAATTTCAGCTGCAACAACGCCGGCCAGTGAAAAACGTATAATGCCCAATAGGTATCGTCGATACTGGCCACTTTTCTCCGTTTTGATTTTATTCACCTTGTGTTGTGCGTGGTTATACATCAAATTTACACTGCCCCTGTATGCGGTCACAGCGCGAATATTAATACACGAACAGGAAGCTGCCCAGGAAAATAATAAAGAACAACCCTTAACCGCAATTCTGCCTAAAAAGACATTGGAAAATGAGAAGGAGGTGATCCAATCGGTACCCATGTTGCAGCAGGTTGTAATAAACACAGGTTTATATGCCCAGGTTGCAGAGGATCAGTTTCCTGATGGCAGGCCAGCGTATCATAGTTCCCCGGTATTGCTTTTGGCATTGAAGCCCCGGTCGATCAGGAAGAAAACCCGGCTTAATTTTGTATACCGTAATAACCTGGTGCAAATTGCTGGCCGGCACTACCCCCTCAATCAATGGCTCAAGACACCCTACGGTGTACTGCAGTTCAGGCAAAACCCTCATTATAAATTTAATGCTGACACAAAGCCGCTCTATTTTACACTAATTCCGCCGAAAAAGGCGGCTGTGGCACTGGGCAGAAGGATCAAAGTGGCTGAGGCAAATAAACTTTCTACCATATTGCAAATCACCTTAACAGATGAACTGCCACAACGTGGTGAAGAAATTTTGAACGAATTGCTGAAGGTATACAATTCATCAATGGCTGCCGAACGCAAGAGAATTGCGGCCAATACCATTGCATTTATCGACCGGCGTTTGGCAACGGTTGGGAACCAGCTATCTGGAATTGAAAGCGAACTGGAACAATACCGCGCGGCGAACGGCGCTGTTGATGTTGCTACGCAGGGAAAGTTATATCTCGAAAACGTAAGCAGCAATAGTCAAAAAGCCGGAGAGCTCAGCATGCAGCTTTCGGTGCTCGACCAAATAGATAAATACGTGCGTTCTGGTGAGGTTGGTGCCGGGCTTGCCCCATCAACCGTCGGCCTGGAGGATTCGCAACTGGCTGATATGGTAAAAGACTTATATAACCTGCAGATGAATGCCGAAGGGCTCCGTAAAAATACAGGTGAGAATAACCCTGTTTTTGTTGCTTACCAGGATCAGATTGAAAAAGTCAAAGCACAAATCCTGCAAAATCTGGAGAGTCAGCGGAGCAGTTTGAACGCGAGCAGATCCAACTTATCTGTCACAACTGGAGGTTACTCCACTGCGTTAAAGTCCATGCCCGGAACAGAACGCCAATTGCTGGCGATTACCCGGCAGCAAGAGATTAAGAATAACATTTATACCTATCTGCTGCAGAAAAAAGAAGAGATTTCTCTACTGTACCAGTCGGACGGAGCTGTCAGTAAAATAGTGAACCCGGCACAGGCTTCCCTGATTCCGGTTAGCCCCAATATAAGACTGGTTTATCTGGCAGCCGTGCTGGGCGGTGGAATATTAGGTCTTGTTATTATTAATGCAAGGGAAGGGCTGCAAAGCAGCGTAGTTTCGCGTCAGGATATCTCCTTACTGACAGGGCTTCCCGTGGTGGGTGAGCTGACTGCGGGTAAGCCACGCCAGTATCTGGTAATGGGAACGCAGCAACGTACGCTGATTGCCGAACAATTCAGGAGCCTGCGAATGACCTTGCGCTATCTGGGAGTCGGTGGAGATAAAAAGAAAGTGATGATCACATCGGCCATTCCCGGAGAGGGGAAAAGTTTTGTTGCGGCAAACCTGGCACTTTCGCTGGCCCTTACGGGCAAACGTGTTGCGCTGATTGATCTCGATCTTAATAATCCCAGTTTGCACCATAAGTTTGACCTCTCGCAAAGACTGGGGGTAAGCGAATTCCTGCAGGCTAAAGCCCTTGCAAGGGAAATTGTAATGCAGAGTGATAAAAGTCCAAACCTTTTTATCCTGCTCACCGGCCAGCTTCCAGAAAACCCCTCAGAATTGCTGCTGAATGGTAAACTGGAGGAGCTACTTGCCGAACTTGAGCAAAGATTTGACTATCTTATTTTCGATGTGCCACCACTTGGCCCGGTTTCAGACGCAAATATTATTGCGCCCTCCTGCGATGCGACATTGATAGTAGTGCGGCATAGTTATACGCCTAAAGCGATTCTGGCAAGAATAGATGAAAATATTAAACTGAATAAGCTGCCTAATCCAGCCATTGTTTTTAACCATGTTCCCAGGCAGGATTATGATAAATCAATATATGGATATCAAAAAAATAATCACGAAATTAAACAACTCAACTGATCAATATGAATTACATATGTACATGGCTATGCGCAGACGTTAAAGGGGAAGAAAGCATATTTCCACAAACCGGCGAAAAATCGTCGGGGCAGAAACATCAGGATATTTACTGGCGCTGCCTCACACTCTTTTTTGCCACCAGCAAACGTTTTAATAAAACAGAGAAACACCTGCTGTTTACAAATGTAACCACATTTCCTAAGGTAGACGGTAAAGAGGTGTCTGAGTTACTCGCAGGTCTTGACGTTGAGATTATTTTTACAGATTTTAAGTACAAAACCCCTAAGGGGTATTTCAAAATGTTCCAGAACCAGTTCTACGAATTTTCTATACTGGAGCACATTTCGCAGCATTATTTTGATCTGGACGATCATTTCCTCATCCTGGATTCAGACTGTATTTTCACTAAACCGGTGGCTCATCTTTTTGAGGAGGCAAAACCTACTGGATTTATTTCCTTTGAAGATGGTTGTACAACTGAGCTGGTGATTAATGGATTAAGCCGCCGGGATATGAAGGCGCTTTACGAGGAACTGCTTGGGCGACCGGTTGATGGGATCCCGGGTTACCATTTGGGCGAATTTTTTTTAGCCAGTGTTAAAAATATCAAAGTTATTTTTTCTGATTTCCTTGAATTGTGGCCTGAGATGATGAGGCGCTTCGAGGCTGGTCTGCCTAAATTTAATGAGGAAGCGCATACGCTAAGTTATCTGTATTATAAAAATAACCTGATAGCAAGTCCTGAAACCCATTTCATCAAGAGGATCTGGACTAATCCTGTGTTTTACAGGAATGTTGAAGAATCAGATCTGGATGTGGCCATCTGGCATTTGCCTGCCGAAAAAACATTCGGACTTGCACGTCTGTATGATACCCTGATCAATAAATTTCCGCCCTACGGTTTCGACCTTACCGATGCAGAATTTGTTGCCATGGTGAGCAGCACTCTAGGTATTCCATATCTGCCGCTGTCTATGAAGGTTGAGTATTACCTTCTGAGTTATTACCGGGCTTTACGGAAACGGGCAAAAAAGATGAAGTTCCTGCCAAAGGCGGCGATGTAAAACAACACGGTGCCCTGTTAAGCGCATGAAGAATCAGTATGCATTTTTGTCGCCCTTGATCATGAGGTAAACGGTCAGAAATATAATCCTGATGTCGAGCCAGATGTTCCAGTTTTCGATATACCAGATGTCGTGCTCAATGCGTCGTTTCAACTGGGCCTGTTGTTTGATCTCCCCTCTGTAACCATTTATCTGGGCCCAGCCTGTTACGCCGGGTTTAGACAGGTGCCTAACCATATAATTATCTTCGATTATAGCAAAGTCGATCGTGTGGCGCAGCATATGTGGTCTGGCGCCCACAATAGACATTTGGCCCAGAAATACGTTGATAAACTGAGGCAGCTCGTCCAGATTGGTTTTACGGAGGATACGGCCAACCCTGGTAATCCTGTTGTCGTCTTGAGTTACCTGTTTTGCAGCCAGATCTTCATCATCGTAGACCCTGAGGCTACGCAGTTTGAGGCAGGTAAATGGGCGGTTGTTTTTTCCGCTGCGCCGCTGAGGAAAAAAGACAGGGCCTTTTGAGTCCATCTTAATGATAAGGGCAAGAATCGGCAGCAGCCAGGAAAGTATAAAAATGATAATGAAACTGCTGATCATGATATCAAAAAAACGCTTTTTCACCTGTGCAGAATTATATTCCAATGGTTCCCGTCGTAAAGATAGGATAGGCATATGTTCAATAAAATCTATATGGACTTTCCTGTCGATAAATTTCCTTAGGTCGGGTATAAACCTGAACCTGATAAAGTTTTTTTCCGCCTCTTCGGCCATTTGGTATAGGTCAATATAACTTTCAGGAGATAAGGAACAATATATTTCCGAAACATTGTTTTCAATAGCGTAAGGAAGGCAGTCGCCCACGTCACCAAGGTAAGGATATGCACCCCCGAGCAGTCCGGAATCTTCATCATTAAAATAGCCCATAATGCTTATCTTTTTGTGATTTGTAGAGAATGAGGCGCTCAAGTCTTTTGAGATATCGTTATAGCCAATCATCACAACTTTACATTCAAACCGCGGATTTGTGCGGATATAATAAATCAGGCCGGTCATAACTGCCCGGGTCAAAAACAGAAAGGCGCCAAATCCCGTGAGGGTAAGTATTACAAACACCCGGTTATAGTGATAACCGTACATAAAGATAAAGAACATCACAACGGTACAAAAGACAAGAAATGCAATCGCGGTTCTTTTCGATATTTTTTTTGGATCTATATTCTTGTAAATCAGGTAACTGCCAGACAGATAGGAGCTGACCAGCCAGGTCATGTTACTTACGAGGTAAAGCACCACATAATTTTTATTCCCCATCCCTGCCATTAAAGGAAATCCTGAAAGTAGAAGCAGGTAAACCATGCTAAGCGCACACAGGTCTGAGAGGAGAAAGAAGATCCGGCAAAGGTTTGTATACTTGATGTTCATGTCAAAATCCTCCTTTAATTATTTTTTTGGCAATAGAACGTTTACTTTGAATTTGCTGATGTAGAGAAAATTTTCTCTGCACAATATAATAGATATAAATAGGCCCGAAATACAGGTAGCGCTTCCACATCCTTTTTGGCTCACGGATCAGTCGTCCCAGCCATTCCATGTGAAACTCGATCCATAATTTGCCGGGCCGTTCTACTGTGCCCGCATAAAAATCAAATACTGCACCGATCGAACAAATGATACGGGCATTGATGGCTTTCTTATGCTCCATAGACCATTTTTCCTGTTTTGGTGCAGTGAGACCTATAAATAGTACATCAGGGTCAAACTGATTGATCTCTTCAATCATTTTAAGGTTATCGTCATCATTAAATGTCTCTTTAAAAGGCGGGGAGTAAAATCCTGCCTGAATAAAGGGAAACTCTTTTGACAGCCGGTCTTTAATTTTGTTAAGTGTACCTGGGGATGAGCCCAGATAAAAACATTTGCCTTTCTTATTGTTCAATGAATTCAGCAGGTGAAGGTGCAGGTCTGAACCGGATATTTTTTTGATTTTTTTTCCGCTGAGTAACCGCTCTGCGAATACGATTCCCGAGCCATCGGGAAGGAGTACTTCTGACTCCTGCAGCGCTTGCTTAAAAGAGCCGTCCTTTTCCGCAACACAGAATGAATATTGATTTATAGTATTGATCACGGTTTTTGAAAGCATTGGTAAATCATTTAAGATCCCTTCGTATAATTTGTATTCAATTCCTTCACTTTTTCTGGTATTCATGAGCCTTTAGATTGATGTGTAACCGGTACTAATAGTTCTTAGAAAATATATGTATCTGCTCAGCTTGAATTTTGGGGTCATTCGTCCTTTGAACATCAATTTACTATTTTTGTTTAGTAAAAAAAAGTAGTAAGATGTTGTATTGTAGATAATTACACATGCGAAGGATAGTGGCACGAAAAAGTTGCATTCAGGATATCATTGATTGGGCAAGCATTTTCCCATTCGTACTAACTTGTGTAAAATAAGACCCGGTTAATCGTCAATTAATTTAATTTATTCATTCCAGAATTTTAATTTTATTTATAGAATGAATCTGGTGCTGCCGGTTTTATCTGAATTAATGTTTTGAGCAGCAGGCTCAAATCTGACTATTCAAAATATTTAGCCTAACATTAGAAAACTGTGTTGCGGTAGGATAAATGATCCATTTGCATTTGTGAATGTGTAGAACTTATTCTACATTTGAGAGGGTTGAAATATTCATGTAAATGGTAATTTTTTTATTTCAAATCTTATTTTTTTAACGTCTCAAACAACGCAAGGCTGCAAGCTCAACCGATGAAAATTTTAAAATTTTTATATTCTTTCACGAATAAAATTAAAGGTCTTAAGGGGACGTCTGCGGAAAACTGGCAGGCAGTTACCAGAGAGGGTGCGATGAGGGTTTTAGTTGAACGGGGTGAAAGTCCGGAAAATGCGCTTTTAATTGTAGAAACAATGGAAGAGTGGGGGCTTGAATATGATCTGGCGGCTTCTATGGATTTCAAGGTAGTAGGTAAATCAGTTTGGATTGACGCCGGCGAATAAGGTTTTTATTCTCCAGGGAACAAGGTTGTTGTTCTCCCGCCGATCAGGTTGTTATTCTCCCCCTTTTCGGGGATATTCAGAATTGTAAATATTGGGGATATTTGAACCACTTGAGAGTTTGTACAACGGAAAGACAAGTTTCTTTGATTGCCTTGCCGTGAGCTGCTTTAAGATTCAATAATTTAGTACGTTTTAGTTCTGCAGATGGTTTCCGGTATGGGAGCCATTTGCTGTTTTTAACTACATAAGCCTGTTATCATCTGGCATAATCCCGCATTAATATTGAGTTCTTTTATAGTCCCTTTTCAGTCGGCATTCAGTCTGTACATTTATACCCCGCCGATACCACAGTTTTACCACGGCTATACCCCGGCTTTACCAAGGGGGGTATAGGCATGGGTATAGCTGTGGTACGTTTACACTATTTTCGTATTAAAACCGGGCCGACCAGAAAATGACCAAATCATGTGGATAATCAAAATTTAAATATATCAAACATATAGCATTTTTAAATGTAAGCTACAAAATGGAGATTTTTGATACGCGGAAATACTCTATAACAAACACCAGGTAAATATTAAACCGCTGTTTTTAAAAGCAACCTTCTACCCATAATTTTTTGGATCAATTGTTTGAGTTTTGCCGTATAATCCTCTTTTAACCATTCCGTATAATTTTTGGTTACCCTGCCCAGGCATTTTGCGTATTGTTTAATACGCCAATCGATTTCCCTGGAGAGTTCGTTTACCAGTTCAAGCGCTTCCATGATAGTATCAGCATTATCGGCACACATCAGGGCATGCTGACGAATAGAATCACGGATTACAATTTTGGGCTTTTGACCACTGTCTAAGGCCGACTGGTGGGCGCCCTGCACATCAAAAGAGATTTCCGCACTGTTGGGAAAGTGAGAGCGCATATCTGACGGAATCTGGTGCGCCTGGTAGCTGGTTTGCGTATGCAAACTGGCATAATATGCTTCAGGATTTTCGAACACCATTTTCCAGTCTATTTCAGCATTCCACTCACCAAAGCGATCCGTATTGTTGCCGAGGTCAATAATCGTGAATGTTTTCTTTTGCGGAAGGCGTCTGGAGCCCCGGCCAATCATCTGATGGTACAATGTGAGTGAGGTAGTTGCCCGGTTAAGGATTACCGTCTGGATAGTGGGTTCATCAAATCCTGTGGTTAAGATGGATACTGAGGTTAGTATTGCGCCTTTAGTTTTCTTGAACCATTTGAGGATCTCTATTCTTTCTGAAGAACTTGTATTGTTATCCAGATGCCTGATAGGGTATCCTTTAGATAAGAAAACGTCGTATACATTCCTTGAGGTGAAAATTCCGTTATTAAATATTAACGTTTTCTTATTTTTAGCATGCGCTTCATAGGCATCTACCAATAAATCTGTCATGGCTTGAGAACTGTACAGTTCATCTGACGTGCTTACTGTATAGTCGCCATTAAGCCCTGTCTTTAATGTGTTCAGTTCTACATCATACCGCCAGGTGGTTGGCTTAGCCAGATAGCCCTGACTAATCAGTGATCCAATCTGTTCACCTACAACCAGCTCATCGTAATTTTTGCGCATAGGCAGATTGATATCTGAACTGAGCGGAGTAGCAGTTACACCAATGATTGCTGCATTTGGAAACTTACCCAGTAATTTATGAAAAGAGTTATGGTGTGCTTCGTCCACAATTATCAGACCTACGGAGTTGGTGTCAATAAGGCCATCATTTATCCTGTTTTTTAAAGTTTCTACCATGGCCACGTAACAGGAATAAGCTTCTTTCCGCGGGATTCTTTTTACTGTACTATTGATAATCTTATTTTGAATTCCCAAAAGTTGAAGAGAACCAGATGTTTGTCTGCATAGTTCAGTACGGTGGGTAAGCACAATTACTTTTCGCTGGTATTTTTCAATGTAACGGCCGGCGATTTCTGAAAAAATCATCGTCTTTCCACCGCCTGTTGGTAGTTGGTATAAAAGGCGGCACTTGGTGCCGCATAACTCGAGCTTTTCAAAGAGTGTTTGGATATCCTTCTGCTGGTAATGATAAAGTTGTTTTGTTGGCATTCTGCTCATTTAAGTTCCAAGCTTAAACTATTGGAACTTGAGAAAGTTTTACCAGGGGCTAAAAAATGTGGGTATTGAATCTTAAGCGTTAACTTCTCAGGCTATCTTCATAGGTAGGGCCGTACATGCCTGGCACTTTATTTCCTGTAGCGCGCAGGTAAACGATCAGTTCACCACGATGGTGGTAAATATGGTTAAACAGAAATCCGCGGGCTACATTTCCTCTCGGGATCGGGCCAAGCACTACCTGGTCGCCAACTTTCATCGTCCAGTCATCTGTTAGTTTTTCTTCAGTGAGCGATGCTAATGCCGTTCTGGCCTTTTCTACATTGCGTTCAAAAAGATCCATCGTGGCTTTGATATCGCCCGGCTCGCCACGTTCGAGGTGGTCGGCGGCCATATCATACACATCCTGGGTGATAGTGCCAACGTACCAGTAATAGATAGTAGCGATATGCTGGGCAAGCTCGCCCATCGTCCATGAAATTTTACAGGGTTGGTAGCCAAGGTCTTTCTCCGGAACCATTTGCAATAGTTTGCGTGTGCTGTTTACTTCATGTTCGAATTCTTCGGTTAAAAATTTCAGTATCATATCACAAAGTTTTTGGTGTCAGATAAAAACATGAATATGAGCAAGTTGTTTGAAAGCTCCGCTTAAAAGCTCTGCAAT
>Ga0247815_10003094_pt1 | contig 12056 bp, 7 predicted proteins | sample UWRJL194509B1_FD_181014 | JGI IMG/M metagenome (GOLD analysis project Ga0247815, IMG submission 181014) | Plant litter microbial communities from Arlington Agricultural Research Station in Wisconsin, United States - UWRJ-L194-509B-1 | ecosystem: Environmental > Terrestrial > Plant litter >... | reverse complement strand
CTGCAGACTAACCGCGTAGACTTTACCTATGATTTCCAACCCCTCTACGAACACGCTGGCACGCCATGACGATGCTTGCTACTCCCGATACGATCCGCTGTCTTCGGATGCCAACGGCCCCCGACCGAGAGTCCCGCTATTTCTCCGATGCCCATTGTATCCGCGAAGCGAGCTTCCAGCTGCGGTTCTTTCGCTGTGGGTCGGGCTTCCTGACCGTTTGACCGCACTTTGTCCACGCGCTGCTCTTTCCCCGCCGGGCTTCCAATGCCGTTACATCCGCTTCCCTTGCAAACTTCAAACAATGATATCTCGATCGTCGCGTCAATACCATTGCTTCGCCCGACATGGTCGTGCTTCACAGGTCGATGCCAGCCATGAGCTTGCAATTTGGCGCTGCGACGATTTTCGAACACCTCTATCACAGGTGCTGCATCGGTTCCTGAGGACAGAACAGCAAACCATTCGAAGTCTGGTCCTAGCTGTACCTCAGCGCATGGATGCCAATCAACATCGACAAAGCAGATGATGAGAGTGCGGTCGTGAGTCTGTGATACGCTACAGTCCACGAATATAACACTTTTATATCGACCCGAAGCCGCTGAACCTGCATTCTACATCGAACGCAGACTCGGCCTCTCACAATCATTATAAGACTAGACTGTTCATCTGATTTTGTAATCGCTACTGGAAAAGAGTGCTCTGGTAAATCATAAATACGGCCAGAGCAGTTGAGCCAGACGGTGATCAGGAACACGGGACTGTCGAAGGCGGCGCTCACAGTCTGCTGTCTCCGATTCAGGTTCAGCCAGGGTCGCCTTCAGCTAGTTCTATGAAAACATTTGCACATCTAGACACATTCAAAAGCTAGGTAAGCAGATACGTTTACAGACGAGCAGGACCGATCCAGCACTTCGTCCAATTCGTCCCGTGATACCACTCCCCCTCCGTCGTGATGACGACCCTATGTCTGGCAATGAGGAGTCTGCATGACGGCAAATCCAGGTAGGCTCGGTAATCTTTCGGCACCCAAAGGAGCAGCTCTCCTTGTTCGCCCAGCAGCCATCCATCTCTGATTCCTCTAGCTTCCACAGCTGCTGCGAGTGTTTCATCGACGCCAAGACCCCTGGAACAGGCGGAATTTGCATCCCAAACGCGGATTGTCGAATCCTCAGAACCTGAGACGAGCGTCCGTCCGTCAGGGGCAAAGGCTACCGACGTCACGGGGGACATGTGTCCGCGTAGCACGGCATGTTGCATTCCCGTATCGGCTGCCCACAACCGTACAGTCAAATTGTTCGAGCCGGTTGCAATTACGAGACCGTTGGAAGAGTAAGAAATGGAAGTAATTTGGTCCCAGTTTTGTCTGAAAATGACGACTTGTTTCCCGGTGCCGATGTCCCATATATACCCAATCCAGTTGATCCCGCATACTATGTGCGAACCTGTCGGGGAAAATGCAATAGGCAGCCAATGAGCGGCTTCTGCATTGTGTTGGAGTGATTCTCTGACTCGCTGGCCAAGGTCTACGTCCCAGAGATGAATGCTTCCTGGGCTGTCACTGGCAGCAATAATCCGGCTGTCAGGCGAGAAGACAATCGATTTTACCCATCCGTCGCAGCGCAATGGGCTTATTTTTGATAATTGCCGTGCATCAACATCCCATATGTATACGATCTTGTCGGCTGTTACGCAGGCAATCCACCGCCCATCCGGAGAGAATGTTACCGCTGTAGCAATGCGATTTGAGAAGACCATCGGCTCGTCAATTGGTGTGCCCGTTTGTGCATTCCAAAGCCGCACCGTGCCATCCGCCGATGCTGATGCGATGAGGTCTTTCGTTGAGGAGATCGCCACGGAGTGCACAGTCGACGTATGCCCCAGGAGTGGTGGAAACTTAGGTTCGCCCGTCTGTGTGTCCCAAACGCGAACCGAACGGTCTTCAGAACCGGAAACAACTAATGCGCCATCGGCTGATACAGTCACCGAATTTACATGGCTGTGATGACCTTGAAACGGCGAAGCTGTCTGATTTATACTACTGGCGTTCCAGATCTGAATCGTTCGGTCGCCAAAGGCTGTGGCAATGTACCGGCCATCTGGCGAGAATTTGGCAGAATAGAATCCACCCTCTTGGCCAGTCCAAACAGCAACTGGGGAGTCAATAATGTCTTGACTTATATCCCAAAGTCGCACCGTTGAGTCTCCCGAAGCAGAAACAAGATACGCGCCATCTGGGGAGAATTGTATTGATTCGATCGAGCGAGAGTGCCCACGTATAGTCGCGATCTTATTCGCAGTTGAAATGTTCCAGAGTGAGATTGTCGCATCTGATGATCCAACAGCCAGCTGTAGGCTATTCGGGGAGAAACAGATGCTACAAACAAGCGATTCACTATCAAGAATAGGGATTTCGGTCGGTTTGTCCGGGATTTGATTCCACAGTCGAGCCGTCCCGTCAGCAAACCCACACGCCACCATCTCGCCATCAGGCGACAACACAATGAAGCTGATGTAATCTGTTTGAAGGCTTATCGCTGCAAGCTGTTGACCCGTCTTGGCGCTCCAGATGCGCACGGTTCGGTCCAAAGAGGAAGATGCAACCAGATCGCCATTATACGAGAGGTCCACAGACGTAACCACTTCGCTGTGCCCAAATAGCCGCCGTGCATGATGAGTGGGACCAAGGAGATCCCATATACCCACGACACCTGTAACTGAACCGAATGCGAGACATTTGCCTGATCGAGCGACGGCGAAGCATCGCGCAGCCCAACTATCAATGTTCAAAGGGTCTATCGCCTCGTCGCCTGTTTTCGTGTCCCATGTGCACAACGTGCCGTCCGCTGAGCGAGAAATAATGCATTGATCGGAAGTGTACGCCACCAGTTCTACGGGCCCGTCGTCATAACCCCAGAGCGTCATGGCGAGGCCTCCATCGTGACGATCAACGCCAAAGGTCTGAGCAGAGATACTTCCAGTACAAAGCGGTGAAAATAACTCGTAAATGCGCGAGTGTTTTGGTGCGAATGGTAGTGCCGATAGATATATGTGCGCCGGGTTCATCTGTATTGCTTCTGCGGAGGAGGCCACGAAGGCGTTGGCATCGCGAAGAAAGCGTGAGAGCTCGCTTGACCGCACCTGCTCAATGAATCAGAAACGAACTCATTAAAGGGCTTCGAATCAACTGACCGTTGATGCTGCTAGGTTTAGCATTGCCTCTGCCCGCTGAACCTCATTCAGGATGCATATCACCTCTAGCCAGAACAGAAAATGAGAACGGAACATATCGTTAAGCTCCTCTTCAATGTCATTTGGTTGCTCGAGAGCAACTAGATGATACGCCCATTCGAGACATGCATACTCCAAAGACAGAGGCACAGTGCTTGAATGGGCTGGTGGGTTCAGCTCATGCGACGAGTAGCATTGCGAGACATTGAAATGAAGATGCTCCCTCATGATACGAAGACATCCTCGCGCGAGCAACTCATCGCCAAGTAGCGACGGAATGAGAAGGTTGTCTGCCGCCCGTTCAAACAGATAATCACCAAAAGACGCGTGAACCGCATGCAGACTTAGCTCTTCCGCTTCGTCCGGTACGTGCACAACAGCACGGAGACGCCGCAATGATGCTCGCAACACATCCGGATTCTCTGCAATGATATTGGCCAAAGCAGTGATTGAAAGCGGTGCCTCTGCAGTCAAAATACAGGCAAGCACCTTCTGCGTGGTTTCAAGCTCTGCCGGTTCCACCTTTGCGGTGCTCGACGCTCGCGTGAGCACAAACTCGTAGATCGCGTCGAGAGGTCCAGTCGCCACCATGCTGGCTTTCATCGCAAATAATGCCGTTCGGAGTCGAGCCGCTCTGTCGTCGACCGATTCGGAGTCGAGAACATATGCAATGACTGTGGATGCAAAAATGAACAAGCCATCTGCAAGATCGGTTAGCAGGTCCACTTCCGAGTCGGTGTACCACGCTTTCTCAAGTGGCTGTTTGGAAAACGCGTCATGGATATACAGCCGAATATCCTCCGTGACCTCGTCAATGTCGATTGTGTGCAGTCGTAGAATGCTGCTGCGATCAATACGTGAGATCGGACTGGCATTGATGTGCGTTTCTGGTCGCGACGTAATGATGAACTTGACATTCGCGTCGCACGCAAGGGTCGAAATGGCTACGAGGAGCTTCTTCACCTCGTTCTCGTCGCTGCACTCATCAATAGCATCAACAACAAAAACAATCGAGGGAGATGATTGGGAAAGTGCGCTCAGCGGTTGTTGCAGCAAAGTATTCATCTGGGCGGAGATCGGCTTGGAAGCTGCCAGCGAATCTTTGTTTAGCGCCGCCGCCAGAGTCACCGCGAAGACGTGTGATACCCCGGCTAGGGATGCTGCCAGCGTCGGTAGAATACACCGGGCGTCTGTCAACTCAGTCACGTTAGCAGTCCGCGAGCAGAAAAAGGTGCCGCCCAGGACGATGTCGGGCTCGTCCTGCAGCATGCGGCACAGCGTGATGGCGATCGATGTCTTGCCCGTTCCTGCTAGACCTGCTAGCCAGAAGATGCGAATTGGGTCATTCCGCGCCCATTCCATGAACATCGAGAGTACGTGAACCCGAGTGCCAGGCAAGCACCCAGCCTCCTCAGGCTGCGTCTCGTGAAGCGCCAAGGGAACGAATCTATTTCCCATCGCTGATTGACGTGAGCATTGCTACAAATGAGGAAGAAAGATACCTACCGGCTTTGATTGTTTTCATGATGTTCTCCTGTTATGAAGCATGTAAGTACAGACTGCGACGCTCCGATTAGACACCAAACCTCTTCATTGCTGAGATAAATGTTGCTAGTAACGGAGTTGTTGTTGATGACATCGCGACCATAGTTGTAGGTCGCGTTCTGATTGCTGTTAACTATGATCTGTAGGAACTGAGTACGACACGAAAGGTTCACGCGCGTCATACATACCGGAACACGGCGCAGCGATGCGTTTGTCGTTGAAGAAGCCATTTCCACTGAACCAGGGACCGCATCGCCTGGGGTATTTGGACGAGACTGAATCCCAAACAGAGCAGCTGGAGAAATCGGGTTGAGATCATGCGGCACTGATGATGGTGCGATAGCAGCCTGTGTCGACTTCATGAACTCTGTAGATGATTGAGAGCTGACATCTCGTGGCGACCGCAGAGCCTGTCGTGATTTGGTATCTGGTGAGGGGGACACCGATAGGGCTGGTCCAGGATCAAGATCTGGCGAAACTGGTGACTGCAGACGCGATTCTGGGCGAAGGCTGACCATAAGCTGACCCACTTTCGCCTTCGCTTTTCTTACGCTGGACTTCATTCTTCACGAAGTTTGTGATCCTTGGATGTCCAATACGCGCAATTCAAAGATGGGGTACGAGGGCAAGCTACGACACGTGGCACACTTCTGTTTGTCGAGCACTTGATGCGCGTCAAGTACCGCTTGAAACATTCGGTGTTGTCATTCATTTGTTTACTCATTCTTCATGGAAGGTTAATGACTTATACTTAGAGTCCATCGTGCCTTGCTCGCGCAATCATGCAAGCCGATTTGGGACCTCATCCTGCTTGCGAATCAGAATTTCCCCCATTTGAGGGATTGTTTCAGGAAGCTCTGTTCATATATGACTCTGGTATTTGACGACTGTGAATCTGTTATGCACGAGTTGATCTCACTAAATCCGCGTCACTTGAGTTATCGCAAACAGCCACCGTGACGATACTAGAAATAAAAGAAGCACGGCAACTGAGCTTGCAACGTCGAAGCCGATTTCAAGTCTGACCTCAGGCTACCAGAACGGATGTCAATCTGAAGTGCGGTCGCCAACGCTACGGTGTCAACAGAGGGCAAGGGTCGGCGGTGGAGGAAGAGGTACTACGACGCGCGGGAAAAAGCACCAACACAATTATGGCGAGGTGGGTGGATGAGACAAGGCTGGACCAGGCGACAGCATCGGCTGTGAGGGTCGCATTGAGCGATTGATCTAACTTCAACTGAATATATCTATGATATCAATAAGGTTATGGAGCTTGGAAAAAGCGGGCAGTGCACCACCGAGGAAGGTGTCACAGTATTGCTAGTAGGTGACGGAGCGCAAGAACACCGCCAGCAAAGGAAATGGTAGACACAACAGGACATGTGGAACCGTCACACCGTGACGTGCGCGCAGTCATCAGGAGGACACGTGACGTTTCTGCCTTTGGCCAAGACACGAACGACCGGATGACGCGGAGGCCGCACGCGGGTGAGCTCTCCACCTCCACCGACGCGAAAGGTCAGAGCGCGAACCCAACACGAGCATGACGTGAAAGATGTCGGAAGCGTCACAGAAATCATATAGACGAGCGGATGGCAGAGTGTAATAAGTACAATAAGAGTCCAATGAGCTGCTTGCACGATTCTAGGGTCGACACATGAAGCAGCGGTTCTGCAATTGAAGCGCGCCTACTTCGTCGTCAGCGCGTGGGGATATCAGATCCGGCAGGCGATGAGTCACGACTGGTTACGGATAGTGTTGGCAATAGAGAGTGACGTGACGGAATGAGTGCGAAAAGGGTAGACACGAGACAAGAACACGGGGAACAGTAGGGCAGATGGTGGATAGTGAGACCAGGAATAGCGAGCATCGTGGCTTGCGGACCACAGCACTGTAATAGAATCTGCAGATGTGTACAGATTCTGGGTTCCATCAAAGGTGTTTGTAAAACCCAGATGCAGAGCCCGGTGTCGAGACAAGTGTTGCCAGGGTGTCGCGCAGGACGGGCGAACATACCAGTCATACATAGCGACATTTTAGAAGGCTTCAAAGCAAATTTAGAAGCATATGCCGCTCCCGTAGGCCATGTCTTCCAGAGTCTAGGATACGTGCAAAAGGCGGCGCACGGGTCAAGCGTGTTCAAACGCCAGCGATGAGCATGTCAGCACCCAGTATTCAAATGAGGACAGCGAAGTCAGCCCTCTATCTGTATTCATCACGATGTTTGTCAGAGATTGTGCTCACACTTGATCACGACGTTTAGTTACTTTCGACCGGCCGCGCAACAATCGCGAGTACGAGCAGGTTGAATGCTCGACCCGAACTCGTACGTGCGAGTGCAGTTTTCAAAGTTTCAAGAGCAGAACAAAGTCGCGGGAAGCGGCGCGCGGAGGAGCGAGCGCGTAACGCTTGGCGAGTTTGCGGAAAGAGGAAGAGGGGATCCGCGTGACAGCTCGGCCGCGCGCCGGCCGCCAATCTCGGTTCAACCTGATTCGACAGAAACGGGAGGCGAATACGGGCTGTGCACCCCGTTCAGCAATGGCGCGTCTCGTCTGTCGGCGAGCGTTGTCTTTTTTTCCAACTTCTAAGCTATTCCTCCTCCTCACAGGCAATTCCCACCTCGCCGATCATGATGCCCGACCCGTCCGCGCCACCGCCACCAGCCAACAACCACTTGCATTTGACAGACATAGCCATGCAGATCCACCGCTCATGCTTTGATAACGAGTTCCGACCACTCTGCAAACACGCTGGCACGCGATGACGATGCTTGCTACTCCCGATACGATCCGCTGTCTTCGGATGCCAACGGCCCCCGACCGAGAGTCCCGCTATTTCTCCGATGCCCATTGTATCCGCGAAGCGAGCTTCTAGCTGCGGTTCTTTCGCTGTGGGTCCTGCTTCTTGGCCGTTTGACCGCACTTCGTCCACGCGCTGCTCTTTCCCCGCCGGGCTTCCAATGCCGTTACATCCGCTTCCCTTGCAAACTTCAAACAACGATATCTCGGTCATCACGCCACTGGCATTGCCTTCGCCCTACATGGTCGTGCTTCACAGGTCGATGCCAGCCATAAGCTTGCACTCAGGACTGCGACAATTCTCAAATGGCTCGATCATAGGGGCAACTTCAGTCCCTGAGGACAGAACAGCAAACCATTCGAAGTCTGGTTCTAGCTGTACCTCAGCGCATGGATATCAGTGAACGTCGACAAAGCAGATGATGAGAGTGCGGTCGTGAGTCTGTGATACGCTACATTCCACAAATCGAACCCTTTTTATATCGACCCGAAGCCGCTGAACCTGCATTCTACATCGGACGCAGACTCGGCCTCTCAACGTCATTCCGAGACTAGAATGTTCTTCGATATTGTACTCGCTACTGGAAAAGGGTGCTCTGGTAAATCATAAATACGGCCAGAGCAGTTGAGCCAGACGGGGATCAGGAACACGGGACTGTCGGAGGCGGCTCTCACACTCTGCGCTCTTCGATCCAGCTTCACTCGGGGTCGCGTTCAACTTGCTCTATGAAAACATTTGCACATCGAGACACATTCAAAAGCTAGGTAAGCAGATACGTTTACAGACGAGCAGGACCGATCCAGCACTTTGTCCAATCCGTCCCGTGATACCATTCCCCTTCCGCCTTGATGATGACCTTGTGTCTGCCAATGATGAGTCTGCACGACGGCAAGTCCAGGTAGGCTCGGTAATCTTTCGGCACCCAGAGGAGCAACTCTCCTTGTTCACCCAACAGCCATCCGTCTGTGATTCCTCTGGATTCAACGGCTGCTGCGGGGCTTTCGTCGACGCCAATCCCTGTAGAACAAGCATTTTTTACATCCCAGACGCGGATTGTCGAATCCTCAGAACCGGAGACAATGGACATTCCATCGGGAGTGAAGGCTACCGATGTCACGGAAGCTATGTGACCGCGTAGTACAGCAACTTGTATCCCCGTCGTTGCGTTCCACAGCCGCACGGTGCAATCATATGAGCCGGTCCCAATCAACAGACCATCCAAGGTGTAGGATATAGAGTTAATGTTGCTCCTATGGCCTGTGAGCGTGATGATTTGCTTTCCCGTGGCAAGGTCCAAGATGTGACCACGCAGATAGTATCCAACGGCCAGATTCGTACCTGTAGGTGAGAATATGATGGGCGAAACACCAGCGTCAGATCCAATCTTCTGGAGGGATTCGGGTGATTTTTGGCCGGACTCCGTATCCCAGAGATGAATAGTTCCACTAGAGTCACTGGCAGCAATTGTCTGGCTGTCAGACGAGAAAACTACGGAAGGTATCCATCCGTTGCATCGCAATGGGCTTATGCTTGATAATTGCCGTGTCTCTATATCCCAAATGTATACTTTCTCATCGCCTGCGCCCCATGCAAGCCACTTCCCGTCCGGGGAGATAGCTACCGCGTGGATCAGGCCGTGTGGTCCGCTCACCGGCCCGTCGACCGCTGTTCCCTTTTGTGCATCCCAAAGCCGTACCGTAGGTTCGAACGATACGGAAGCAAGGATTCTTGCGTCTGGGGAGATTGCGACCTTGAATACAGTGTTTCCATGCCCCAGCAGTGTTGGAAGCCTAGGCTCGCCCGTATGTGTGTCCCAGACACGAATCGAACAGTCTGTGGAGCCTGAAACAATAACGGCGCCATCCGCCGATAAGGCCATGCATTTCACATCGCTGTGATGACCCTGGAAGGTTAGGCCTTCTTGAATGACATTACCGGTGTTCCATACCTGGATAAAACTGTCATCAGAAGCTGTGGCAATGTATCGGCCATCTGGTGAGAATGTGGCAGATTCAACCCTGCTCACGTGGCCAGTCCAAACAGCCACTGAGGAATCACTGGCGGTCTGACCTAGGTCCCAAAGTCGCACTGTGTCTTCTGAAATAGACACAAGATATGCGCCATCAGGGGAGAATTCGATCGAACGGATTGAACGAGATTGGCCACGTATCGTTGCGATTTTTTTCCCTGTTGGATTCTCCCAAAGTGAGATTGTCCCGTCTAACAAGCCGACAGCCATCTTCATGCTGTTTGGTGAGAAACAGATGCAAGAAGCAACCAATTCACAATCATGGATTAGCATTTCCGCCGGTTTTCCGCTGAGTCCATTCCACAACCGAGGCGTCCTGTCGTGAAATCCACACGCCACCATCTCGCCATCAGGCGACAGCACGACAAATCCGATAAAGTTCGTTTGAAATTCCATCTCTGCAATTTGTTCACCCGCCTTGGCGCTCCAGATACGCACAGTTTTGTCCTCCGAGCAAGATGCAAGTATATCGCCATCGTGAGAGAGTGACACAGAAGTAACCCTATCGCTGTGCCCTAGAAATTGCCGTGCATTCTGTGTAGGACCGAGGAGCTCCCATATGCCCACAGCGCCTGTAACTGAACCGAATGCGAGACATTTGCCTGATCGAGCAACTGCAAAGCATACCGCAGCCCAACGATCGATGTTTAGGGGGTCGATCGCCTCGTCGCCTGTTTGTGTATCCCAAGTGCGCAACGTGCCGTCCATTGAGCGAGAAATGATGCACTCGTTGGAAGTATATCCCAGCAGGCTTTCTCCACCTTCATTTCCCCAGAGCGTCATGGCAAGGCCTCCATCGTGGCGATCGATACCAAAAGTCTGAACAAAGATATTTCCAGAACAAAGCGGTGAAAATAACTCATAAATCTGCGAGTCTTTCGGCGCGAATGGTAGTGCTGATAGGTAAATGTGCGCAGCGCTCATCTGGATTGCTTCTGCGGAGGAAGCCACGAACGCGTTGGCATCGCGGAGAAAATGTGAGAGTTCTTTTGACCGCACCTGCGCAATAAATCAGGAACACATTCATCGAAGGGGTCAGGATCAACTCACCGTTGATGCTGCTAGATTTAGCATCGCCTCTGCCCGCTGAACCTCATTCAGGATGCTTATCACCTCCAGCCAGAACAGAAATCTAGAGCGGAAAAGATCTTTGAGCTCGCCTTCAAGTACCTCTGGCTCTCTGAGTGCAGCTAAATGATACGCCCATTCGATACAAGCATACTCCAACGATAGAGCGACAGTGCTTGACTCGGTCGGTGGGTTCGGCTCATGCGATGTGTAGCACTGCGAGACGTTGAAATGAAGACGCTCCCTCATGATCCGAATACATCCTCGCGCAAACAGCTCATCTCCAAGTACAGACGGAATGCGAAGGTTAGGAGGTGCCCGCTCAAACAGGTAATCTCCAAAAGACGCGTGGACTGCTTGCAGAGCGGGCTCGTCCGCGTCGTTGGGAAGATGTATGACCGCACGGAGACGCCGCAATGATGATCGCAGCACATCCGGCTTCAGCTCCATGATTTCGGCCAGAGCAGTGATTGAAAGTGGCGCGCCTGCCGTCAAGATACAGGCAAGCACCTTCTGCGTGGTTGCAAGCTCTGCAGGTTCAACCTTTGCAGTGCTCGACGCTCGCGTGAGCACAAACTCGTAAACGGCATCTAAAGGTCCAGTCGCCACCATACTATCTTTCATCGCGAATAATGCCGTTTGAAGTCGAGCTGCTCTGTCGTCGACCGACTCAGAGTCGAGAACATATGAAACGACTGTGGACGCAAAGATGAACAAGCCATCCGCAAGGTCGGTTAGCAGGTCCACTTCCGAGTCGGTGTACCAAGGTTCGTCAAGCGGCTGCTTGGAAAACGCGTCATGGATATACAGCCGAATGTCCTCTGCGACCTCGTCAATGTCGATGGTGTGCAGTCGCAGAATGCTGCTGCGATCTACACGTGAGATCGGACTGGTGTTGATGTGCGTTTCTGGCCGCGACGTAACGATGAACTTGACCTTCGCGTCGCACATAAGAGTCGAAACGGCTACGAGCAGCTTCTTCACCTCGTTCTCCTCGGAGCACTCGTCAATGGCATCAATGATGAATACTATCGGGTGAGATGCCGAGGCAAGTGCTGTGAGTGGTTGCTGCAGCAAAGCATTCATCTGGGCGGAGATCGGCTTGGACGCCGCCAGTGAGTCTTTGTTGAGCGCCGCCGCCAGAGCCACCGCGAATTCGTGGGACACCCCGGCTAAAGATGCTGCCAGAGTCGGAATGATGCACCGTGCATCCGTCAACTCGGTCACGTTGGCAGTACGCGAGCAGAAGAAGGTACCGCCGAGCATAATGTTCGGCTCGTCCTGCAGCATGCGGCATAGCGTGATGGCGATCGAAGTTTTTCCTGTCCCCGCTAGACCGGCAAGCCAGAAGATGCGGATTGGGTCATTTCGCGCCCATTCCATGAAC
>Ga0247815_10003093_pt1 | contig 12056 bp, 10 predicted proteins | sample UWRJL194509B1_FD_181014 | JGI IMG/M metagenome (GOLD analysis project Ga0247815, IMG submission 181014) | Plant litter microbial communities from Arlington Agricultural Research Station in Wisconsin, United States - UWRJ-L194-509B-1 | ecosystem: Environmental > Terrestrial > Plant litter >... | reverse complement strand
CGGGATCCACCGAGCTCGTGCACTCCACCGAGGTCGTTCCGCAGCGCACGACCGTCGGCACCGCCGGTGCGGCCGCGACCCTGCGCAGCTACGACCGCGCGGGCGTGCTCGTCGAAGAGCGCGCCATCACCGGAACCACGAAGGTCACCGTACGGGCGGGAGGTTTTGTGGTGGTCGAGCGCTGATTAAAACGCTATGGTTGTGAGCGTTCTGCCATCGTGGGCATGAACCCTTGAGAATTACGTTCGACGATTCTCGCGAAGGACCGCCGAATATCCGAGGGACCCCCATGCAGCGTGTAGCGAAAAAAGCGACGGCAATCGTGGCGACGGCCGCGGCGATCGGGTTCTCCTCCCTGTTTCTCGCGGCGGCCCCCGCGAACGCTGCGCCCGTCAGCTGTGGCAACGGCGCCACCATGCTTCCCGGCGGTATCTGCGAGCTCACCGTGACCGCCACCGGACCGACGGTGTTCACCCCGACTGCCGAGGTGAGCCAGCTCGAGGCGCTGCTCGTCGCCGGCGGCGGCAGCGGAACCTACGCGGCGCAGAGCTACGGCGCGGGCGGCGGCGGCGAGGTGACGGTGGTCGGATTCGCCGACACAGTCACGCCGATCGACCTCACAGTCGGCGCTGCCAATACCGCCACCACGGCAACCCAGGGTGCGGCGACCCAGACGGCGGACGCCGGCATTAACGGTACGCAGAGCGCGGTTTACGGCGGGGGCACCAGCGGCAACGGCAACCCCGGATTCGCGGGATCCGCCGGCGCCACCGGTGCCGGCGGCGGCGCGGGCGGCGCAGCACCCGACCAGTCGACCGGAGGCGCCGGAGCGACGGCCGCCAGTGTCGCGCCCGCGGGTTCGCTCTTCTCGGGCGACACCACCTGCTATGGCGGAGGCGGAGCCAGCGCCACCCCGCCGACCACCGCGGGAGTCGCCTCGTGCGGCGGCGGTTTCGTGACGTTCGACGGAGCGGCCTTCGTGCCAACGGCACCGACCCCCAACTCCGGCGGCGGCGGCAGCGCCGGCAGCACGAACCTCAGCGCTGCTACCACGGGCGCCAGCGGCGTCGTCGTGCTGCGCTGGGTCGCGGTCGGCGCCACCGTCACCTTCGACACCGGGGGCCGCGGCACCGCCGTCGCGCCCGAGACCGTCGCGTTCGGCACGACCGTGACGCGACCCGCCGACCCGACGGCCGCAGGATTCACGTTCGACGGCTGGTTCACCGACGCCGCGTTCACGACCCCGGTCGACTTCTCCGCTCCGGTGGGCGCCTCGACGACCTACTACGCCTCGTTCACACCGGTGCCCGTTGCACCCGTCACCGTCACCTTCGCCACCGGCGGTCGGGGCGCGGCCATTGCTCCGCAGACCGTCGCCTCCGGTTCGACCGTGACGCGTCCCGCCGATCCCGTGGCCGCAGGCTTCGTCTTCAACGGCTGGTTCAGCGACGCAGCGTTCACCGCCCCGGTGAACTTCGCCGCTCCGGTGACCGCGTCGGCGACCTATTACGCCTCGTTCAGCGCCGCACCGGCGCCCGCCGTGATTCCGGCTCCGGTCGTCACCGACCCGGCGCCCGCCGTACCCACGCCGACGCTGACGCCTCAGGCGCCCACCCGCGCGCTGGCCGTGACCGGTGGCACCGTCGACACGAGTGCGCTCGGGGCGGGCCTCGCGGCTCTGATCGCGGGCGCCGGCCTCATCGCGATCTCCGCGCGCCGCGCCCGCCGCACCCGGTAACAGGGGCGGGCGCGCCCGCTACCGTTCCCGGTACGACTCGGAGAGGGTGCGGCGCAGGGGCTTGCCCATCGCGTTGCGCGGAACCTCGCCGGTACGGGCGACCAGCTTGGGGCTCGCGCTCCCGAAGCGTTCGCCGAGCGCGCGCACGAGCGCCTGAACGTCGACGCCGTCTTCGGTGACCAGGGCGATGCCGATCTGGGATACCCCTGACGCGGTCTCGTAGGCGAAGCTCGCGGCGTCGAGTACGAGCGGGTGCGCGACGGCGAAAAGGTCGAGTTGCACGGGATCGATCTTCACCCCGCCCGCGTTGAGCACCTCCGAGGCGCGTCCGGCCAGCGTCAGCCCGCCGTCGGGGCGGATCGATCCGAGGTCGCCGGGGTAGAACCAGTCGCCTCGGAAGGCTGCGCGCGACGCCTCCGGGTTGCCGAGATACTCGCGCACCATGTGCGGGTGATGGTGGCGGATGCGACCGATCTCTCCATCGGGAAGTTCGTTGTCGTCGTCGTCGACGATCTGCAGCCGTGATTCGCCGAAGAGGTGGCCGACGTCGAACGGGTCATCCGACTCGTACATGCGCGCGGTGGCGAGGGTCGCCTCGGTCGACCCGTAGACGCTGAACACCTTGCATCCCGGGGCGACGGCGCGGAGTCGTGCCGCGAGCGCCGGAGGCATGGCGGTTCCCACGCAGAACACCGACTCGACGTGAGGGAGCGTCAGCTCCCGGCGCTCGAGCACCTCGACGATGCCGACGATCTGCGCGGGGGAGGCCTTGAGCGACGTGGCCGAGCTGCGCAGGGCGAGCTCGACGATCTTCTGTGGATCGCCCGCGTCGACCGCCCAGAACGGGCGGGCGTGTTTGACGCTCAGGTAGAAGGCGTAGAAACCGAAGGGGCTGCTGGTGGGCAGAAAGGTCAGTGCCGGTTCGCCGACCATCCACGTGGTCGGCGCGGACTCCGCATGGAACTCGATCGCGCTGAGCGGAACGGCGATGGCGTTCGGCTGCCCCGTCGTGCCGCTCGAGAACGCGATGCGCGCGCTCACCGACGACGACTCGTACTCGCGCGCGGCGATGCCGGTCGGGTTCTCTGACACCCGGCGCAAAAACGCGGCGTCGACGGTCACGACCGTCGCGCCGCCCTGGTGCGCGGGTGGGGTCTCGGCGCCACTGAAGATCCAGTGGACCGCGAACGACCCGTCGAACTCGTAGCCGCGTGGCAGCACCGTGCTCGACGCCGCCTCGTGGAAGACCGCTTCGGTGAAGACCATGCTGAGGGTCTCCGGCAGGTCGAGCGCGACGACGTCGCCGGGCCGCACGCCGAGCAGGCGCATCTCGAAGGCGACCTGGCGCGCGAGCGTCACGGCGTCCGCGTTGGTCATCCGTTGGTCGAAGGTCTCGAAGAACACCCCCGTCGGGTCGTTCTCAGCGTTGCGCTCGAGATAGGAGAACGGGTTGATCGGCGTCGATGTCTGCACCTCAGAAGAATACTAGTTGTAGCGCTTCTGTCGGCTTCCCGGATTCACGCAAGACTTTGCGTGATTTGCGTAAGCTGGCCCCATGTCGAGACGTCTCGCCGATGTGGCGCGCAAGGTCGGGGTCAGCGAAGCCACCGTGAGCCGGGTGCTGAACGACAAACCGGGGGTGGGGGCGAGCACGCGCGCCGCGGTGCTCACCGCGCTCGACGTGCTCGGCTACGAGCGGCCGAGCAAACTGCGCGGCGAACGGGCGCGGCTCGTCGGGCTCTTCCTGCCCGAGCTGCAGAACCCGATCTTCCCCGCCTTCGGCGAGGTCGTCGGGGGCGCCCTCGCCCAGCACGGCTACACGCCGGTGCTGTGCACCGTGACGGCGGGCGGCATCTCGGAGGCGGACTACGTCGACCTTCTCCTGCAGCAGCAGGTGTCGGGGGTCGTGTTCGCCGGCGGCCAGTACACCCAGCAGGACGCGCCACACGCGCACTACCAGCGGCTCGTCGACCTGCGTCTTCCCACCGTCGTCACCAACGCTCCCATCGCGGGCATCGGTGTGCCGACGGTGTCGACCGACGACTCTGTCGCCATCCAGCAGGCCTGGCGGCACCTCGAGCAGCTCGGCCACGAGCGCATCGGGCTGCTGCTCGGCCCCGCCGACCACATGCCGTCGCGCCGCAAGCTCGACGCCGCCAATGCGCTGGCGGGCGGTGCTGGCTCCGGGCTCGCCCCGGAGCTCGTGGCGCACTCGCAGTACTCGCTCGAGGCGGGCCAGGCGGGGGCCACCCGCCTTCTGCGGGCGGGCGTCACGGCCATCATCTGCGCATCCGACCCGCTCGCCCTCGGCGCCATCCGCGCCGTGCGCAGGGCCGGACTCTCGGTGCCGCATGACGTCTCGGTCATCGGGTTCGACGACTCCGCCCTGATGACCAGCATCGATCCGCCCCTGACCACCGTGCGGCAGCCCATCGAACTGATGGGCCGCATGGTGGTCGAGCTGCTGCTCGCCCAGATCGACGGCGTCGGATCTGAGCCCGACGAGTACTTCTTCGAGCCCGAACTGGTCGTGAGGGGATCGACGGCGCGACGCAAGTAGCCGTCGTGCCGCGCAAGATCGCGTAAATTTCTTACTATCTGTCGAGTTCTTGCGCTCCCGTCGTTTCCGAAGCTACATTTCTCGCACGGCACCGTCGCTGCGCTGCCGTCGACGGATGACACGGGAGCGATCGAGTGACCAGCAATACGATGAGCGACCGCACGCCGCGCCCGCCGGCTGCAGCCCGCGCCGACTGGTGGCGCGACGCCGTCATCTACGAGGTCTACGTGCGCAGTTTCGCCGACGCCGACGGCGACGGAACCGGCGACCTCGGCGGGGTGCGCTCGAAGCTCGGCTACCTCGAAGAGCTCGGCGTCGACGCGCTCTGGTTCGCGCCCTGGTATCCCTCCCCGTTGGCCGACGGCGGCTACGACGTCGCCGACTACCGCGCGGTGAATCCCGCGTTCGGCGACCTCGCCGAGGCCGAGGCGCTCATCCGCGAGGCTCTCGACCGTGGCATCCGCACCATCGTCGACATCGTTCCCAACCACGTCTCGAGCGAGCACCCGTGGTTTCGGGCGGCGCTCGCCAGCGAGCCGGGCTCGCCCGAGCGCGACCGCTTCTGGTTCCGGCCCGGCCGCGGCGCGCACGGCGAGCTGCCGCCCACCGACTGGGTCTCCAACTTCGGCGGCCCCACCTGGACCCGCACGACGAACCCCGACGGCACCCCCGGCGAGTGGTACCTGCACCTCTTCGCGCCCGAGCAACCGGATCTCAACTGGGACAACCCCGAGATCAGGCGCGAGCACGAAGACATCCTGCGCTTCTGGTTCGACCGGGGCGTCGCGGGGGTGCGCATCGACTCGGCCGCCCTGCTCGTGAAAGACCCGCGGCTGCCCGAGGTGCCGGCGAACCCCGGCCCCGGCGAGCACCCGAACACCGACCGTGACGAGCTGCACGACATCTACCGCAGCTGGCGCGCGATCGCCGACGGCTACGCAGCGACAGACGGGCACGGCGACCGCGTGCTCGTCGGAGAGATCTGGCTACCCGACACCGCGCGTTTCGCGAAATACCTGCGCCCCGACGAGATGCACACGGCGTTCAATTTCGACTTTATGGCCAGACCCTGGAGCGCCACCGAGCTGCGCGAGTCGATCACGAGCATGCTCGCGGCGCACGCCCCCGTCGGAGCCCCCTCGACCTGGGTGCTCTCGAACCACGACGTGACCCGGCCGGTCACCCGATACGGCCGCGCCGACACCGCCTTCGCATTCGCCGCGAAGCGCTTCGACACCCCGACCGACCTCCGCCTCGGCACCCGCAGGGCCAGAGCCGCGGCCCTGCTCAGCGCCGCGCTGCCGGGCTCGCTGTACATCTATCAGGGCGACGAGCTCGGCCTGCCCGAGGTCGAGGACATCCCGCGCGAGCTGCTCACCGACCCGATGTTCTCCCGCTCGCACGGAGTGGACCCCGGAAGGGACGGATGCCGCGTTCCGCTGCCGTGGGCGGGAGACACGCCGCCGTACGGTTTCGGGGCAGCATTCGCCTGGCTTCCCCAACCGACCGACTGGTCGGGGCTCACGGTCGAGGCGCAAGAGCGCGACCCGCGCTCGATGCTCTCGCTCTACCGCGCAGCCCTTCGCGTAAGGAAGACCCTGCCGGCGGCGGACGCCGTCGACTGGCTCGACGGGCCGCCCGACGTGCTCGTGTTCGCGCGCGACGGCCTGCTGAACGTCACCAACTTCGGCAGCGCGCCGGTCGCCCTGCCCGCCCACGACGGAGTGCTGCTGTCGAGCAGCCCGCTCGACGGCGACGGCGACGGCGGCCTGCTGCCGGGCGACGCGACCGTCTGGCTCCGACCGATCCCCTGACTACAGCACCTCCCACCCCCACCAAGAAAGGAACGACAATGAAGTCATCCAGAAAGGCCGTGGCCATCGTGGCCGTCGGCGTGTTCTCCGCCGGCCTCCTGAGCGCCTGCACCTCCGACGCCGCCGACGACGGCAAGGTGAAGATCACCGTGGCGTCGCTCATCCCCGGAACCGAACAGGCGGCGTTCGACGCGTTCGACGCGCGGGTCGCCGAGTTCGAAAAGGCCAACCCCGACATCGACGTGCAGCCGGTCGAGTACGAGTGGAAGGCCACCACGTTCACCGCGCAGCTGGCGGGTGGCACCCTGCCCGACGTGTTCCGCATCCCGCTCACCGACGGCCGCACCCTCATCGCCAACGGCCAGCTCGCCGACATCACCAGCCAGGTCGAGGCGCTGCCCTACTACGACAAGTTCAACCCGAGCGTGCTCGAGACGGCGCAAGACGACGACGGCAACATCTACGGCATTCCGCGCGAGGCCTACGCGATCGGGCTGCACTACAACCGGCAGCTGTTCGAAGACGCGGGTCTCGACCCCGACTCCCCGCCCACGACGTGGGACGAGGTGCGCGAAGACGCCAAGGCGATCGCCGAGAAGACCGGCCAGGCCGGCTACATGCAGATGACGCAGAACAACACCGGCGGCTGGCAGACCACCGCCGCGACGGTCTCGCGTGGCGGACGCATGGAAGAGGGCACGGGCGACGACGTCACCGTCACGCTCGACAACGACGCCACCAAGGAGTCGCTCGAGTTCTTGAAGGAGCTGCGCTGGAGCGACGACTCGATGGGCGCCAACTTCCTCTACGACTGGGGCACCCTCAACCAGGCGTTCGCGGCCGGGCAGATCGGCATGTACACCTCGGGATCGGACATCTTCACCTCGCTCACCCGCGAGAACAACCTCGACCCCGCCATCTACGGCCTCACCGCCATACCGATCAGCGATTCGCCCGACGCCGCCATCCTCGGCGGCGGCACCCTGAACGTGGTGAGCGCGAAGGCGACCGACGAGCAGAAGGACGCCGCCGTGAAGTGGATCGACTTCTACGACGTGTCGAAGCTCGTCGACGAGGAGGCCGCCGTGGCCGACGCCCGCATCCTCGCCGACCAGGACCAGGCCGTCGGCACCCCGGCGCTGCCGATCTTCGACCAGGCCACGCTCGACCAGTCGCGTGAGTGGATCGCCGAGTTCGTCAACGTGCCGCAGGCGCAGGTGTCGTACTTCGCCGAGGGCAACGCCGGCCGCACCATCGTCGGCGAGCCGACGGCCAAGACGCAGGAGCTCTACGCCGCCCTCGACACCGTCGTGCAGGCGGTGCTGACCGACCAGAACGCCGACATCGACGAACTGCTGGCCAAGGCGAACTCCGACGTGCAGGCACTGGTCGACGCCGGCTGATGTCGACACTCGAACGCCCCGCCGCATCCGGGATCCAGACGAGGCGCAGCCCCGCCTCCTGGGTGCGGCGGGGCGGCCTCTCGACCCTGCTGTTTATGCTGCCGCTCCTGGTGATCTTCGGTGTTTTCTCGTGGAAGCCGATCGTCGAGGCCGTGGTGATGAGCCTGCAGAAGACCAACCTCGTGACCCCGGCGACCTTCGTCGGGCTCGAGAACTACATCAAGGTCTTCTCCGACCCGCAGCTCGGGCAGGCCGTCGCCAACACCCTCTACTTCGCCGTGCTCGCCCTCATCTTCGGCTACCCGGTGCCGCTCGTCGTCGCCGTGCTGATGAGCGAGGTGAAGCGGATGCGGGGGCTCTACAGCGCGCTCGCGTACCTGCCTGTGGTCGTGCCTCCCGTCGTGGCGGTACTGCTCTGGAAGGTGTTCTACAACGCCGACGCGACCGGCCCGTTCAACACGGTGCTCTCCTGGGTGGGCATCGCGCCGCAGCCGTGGCTGCAGAGCGCCGCGACCGCGATGCCGTCGCTCGTGCTCGAGGCGACGTGGGCGGGCGCGGGCGGCACGATCATCATCTACCTGGCGGCGCTGACGAGCGTGAACCCCGACCTCTACGACGCGGCCGAAATCGACGGCGCCAACATCTGGAAGAAGGTGCGCCACGTCACGCTGCCGCAGCTGCGCAGCGTGCTGCTCGTCACCTTCATCTTGCAGATCATCGGCACGGCGCAGGTCTTCCTCGAGCCGTTCCTGTTCACCAACGGCGGTCCGGCGAACTCGACGTCGACGGTGCTGCTGCTCATCTACCGGTACGCCTTCCAGAATTCGCTCGGCGGCAACTACGGAGCGGCCACCGCGCTGAGCGTCTTGCTCGCCGTGTTCCTCGCGGCGTTCTCGCTCGTCTACTTCAGACTGACCAGATCGTGGAGCACCGAATGAGCCGCCGCATCAGAATCACGCCGCCCAGACCGGAAAGACTGGGGCCGGGACAGAAAAAGCGGGGGCCGGATGCTGCGGAGCGCGGCATCATCTCGCGGTCCGACTGGCGGCGCCCGAGCATCCGGCGCAGTACGCGCGCCATCCACGCGACGCTGCTGGTGCTGCTCGTCGTCGCGGGGCTAGGGCCGCTGCTCTGGCTGCTCAAGGCCTCGATCACGCCGACACAAGACACCCTCCGCACGCCGATGGCGCTGTTTCCGAACGGCGTCGACTGGCAGAACCTGGCCACGGCGTGGACCACCATCCACATCGACGTGCAGTTCGCGAATACCGTCATCGTCGCGGCCGGCGCCTGGGCGGTGCAGCTGATCGTCGCCACGACAGGAGGCTTCGCACTGAGCGTGCTGCGCCCGCGGTACGGCGGCGTGGTCTACGCGCTCGTGCTCGCCACGCTGTTCGTGCCGGCCGTCGTGCTGCTGGTGCCGCTCTACCTGACGATCTTGCATCCGCCGTTGATCGGCACGTCGCTGCTCAACACCTTCTGGGCGGTGTGGCTGCCGGCCGGGGCATCCGCCTTCAACGTCGTTTTGGTCAAGAGATTCTTCGACAACCTGCCGCGCGAGATCTTCGAGGCCGCGCGCGTCGACGGGGCGGGATCGCTGCGGCTGTTCTGGTCGGTCGTGCTTCCGATGTCGCGGCCGATTCTCGGCGTGGTGTCGGTGTTCGCCATCATCGCCGCGTGGAAGGACTACCTCTGGCCCATGCTGGTGCTCACGGTGCCGGCGATCCAGCCGCTGTCGGTGCGGCTGCCGGCGCTGCAACAGACCATCGAGCTCGACGTCTACCTCGCGGCGCTCGCGATCTCGACGGTGATACCGATCGCGCTGTTCGTGGTGTTCCAGCGGTTCTTCCTGCGCAGCGCGGGGCTCGGCGGGGCGATCAAGGGCTGAGACGCGGGCCGGTTTCGGCGCACAGTGAACCTTTCCGGCCGTGCCGGACAATACAGTCATGAGCACCGAGACGACCGACGCCGAATACTGGCGGGTCGCTCTCGCCGGTGACGGCGAGAGTTTCGCCGCGGTGTTCGACCGTCACCAGCACCGGGTGTTCCGGCACAGCCTCGCGCTCGTGCCCACGTTCGACGACGCGAAAGACGTCGTGGCGGTCGCGTTTCTCGAGGCGTGGCGCAAGCGCGCCAGCGTGCGCTTCGTCGACGGCTCGTTGCTGCCGTGGCTGCTCGTCACTGCCACCCACGCCGCGCAGAACGTCACGCGGTCGGCGAGGCGCTACCGCGACCTCATCGACCGGGTTCCGCCGTCGGGCGATATGCCCGACCCCGCCGACCTTATCGACGACGGGCCGGCCGTCGCCGCCCTGCGTTCGCTCTCGCAGGGCCACCAGAAGGTGGTGACGCTCTGCATCATCGAGGGGCTGACCATCGCCGAGGCGGCGCACCTGCTCAGGGTGCCGGCCGGAACCGTGAAGTCGCGCCTGCACTTCGCGAAGAAGGCGCTCGCCGCCGACCTCGCCGACCACCGCCCCTACCCGGCACTCACCGAAGCACTCGAAGGGACACAACCATGACCGACCCAGGACTGCGGCCGGATCAGGTTCGCGAGATGCGTTCGATGCTCGTCTCGGCGACGCAGAGCGAACCCGCCGCCGCCCGGCCGCGCGCCGCTGCCCGTCTGCGCGCCGCCGCCCGGCCGCGCGCCGCGTGGCGCATCGGCTGGGGCGCCGCGGCGGTCGGCGCCCTCGCGGCAGTCGTGGGCGTGGTGAACGTCGTCGCCCCGCACGGCAGACCGGCCGCGCCGACCGTCGAGGCCTCGGCCATGCTGCGCGGCGCGGCAGAGGCGACGAGCGACCCGACCCTCGCCGACGGACAGTTTCTGAAGCTCGCGACCAGCGCCTCCTACCTTGCCCTCACCACCGTCGACGGCAGGGTGGAGACCACGATCGGCTACCTCGAGTCGCAGCTGCGCGAGGTCTACCTGCCGGCTGACTCGGCCGCGCGGCCGGTGGCGCAGACCACCTACGTGGCCCCGACCGTGTTCTTCGGCGACGGCGCGCAGGAGTTCGCCGCGCGCGAGTGGAACGGACAGTCGTCGACCTCGGTCGCATCCGCCGCCCAGCCGGTCTCCGCCCCCGACGACGCGACCCGGCCCGTCGAAGACCAGTCGGCCATGCCGCGCGATCCCGCCGCGCTGCTGCAGTACCTCGTCGACTACCGCTACCAGGCGGGCACGAGCGACGAGAACGTCTTCGCCCATGTCGTCGACCTGCTGCGGTCGGGCAACGTCAAGTCCGACCTGCGGGCGGCCCTCTACCGGGCCCTCGCGCTGATGCCGGCCGTCGTCGTGACCGACGAGCAGGCCACCCTCGACGGCAGGGTCGGCACGGCGATCGGCTTGCACGGCGACGTGGGCGACACCCGGCAGGAGATCATCATCGACCCCGCTTCGGGCGAGTACATCGGGGTGCGGTTGGTGACCGTCGACGGCTTCGGCGAGATCCCGCCCGGCACGGCGCTCGAGGCCACCGCCGTCAGCGCCACCGTCGTGAACTCGGTGCCCCGATGATGCGCGCGAGACTGGGCGCCGTCGCGCTGATCGTCACCGCCGCCGTGTTGGTGGCCGGCTGTTCGGGGCCGGGGCCGGGGCCGGATGACGCGTCGACGCCCACCGCGGCCCCCACCGTCGCCGCCCCGAGCCCGACGCCGACCGTCGCGGCCTACGACGCCGACTTCGCCGCGCTCGAAGCCACCTTCGACTCGCGCCTCGGCGTGTACGCGATCGACACCGGCTCGGGCCGCGAGATCGCCTACCGCGCCGACGAACGGTTCGCCTACGCGTCGACCTTCAAGGTGCTCGCCGCGGCGGCCGTGCTGCAGCAGACCGACGACTCCGCCCTCGACCGCGTGGTCACCTTCTCGCGCGTCGACCTCATCACCTACTCGCCCGTCACCGAGTTGCACGTCGCCGACGGCATGACCCTCGGCGCCGTCGTCGAGGCGGCCGTGCGGTACAGCGACAACACGGCGGGCAACCTCATGCTCGACGAACTCGGCGGGCCTGCCGGGTTCGCGGCGAAGCTCGCCGCCATAGGCGACGACGTGACGCAGCCGGTGCGCTGGGAGGCCGGACTCAACGACGGAGTGCCGGGCGACCCGCGCGACACCACCTCGCCCCGAGCATTCGCCACCGACCTGCGCGAGTTCGCGCTCGGCGACACCCTCAGCGAACACAAGAAGTCGATGCTGCTGAACTGGATGACCGGCAACGCGACCGGCGCCAATCTCATCCGCGCGGGCGTGCCGGCCGACTGGGCTGTCGCCGACAAGTCGGGCAGCGGAGGCTACGGCGTGCGCAACAACATCGCCGTCGTCTGGCCGCCGGATGCCGCACCCATCGTCATCGCGATCATGTCGAGCCGTGATTCCCCCGATGCCACCCGCGACGACGCACTCGTCGCCCAAGCGGCGGGCGTCGTAGTCGCCTCGTTCGGCTAGCCGCCTCCGCGTCATCCGCCCCCCGTTCCTTTTTCGACCACAGCGAAAGGGGTCTCTGTTGAGCGCCCGAAAACTACCCGCACGTCGCGTCGCCG
>Ga0247815_10003092_pt1 | contig 12058 bp, 10 predicted proteins | sample UWRJL194509B1_FD_181014 | JGI IMG/M metagenome (GOLD analysis project Ga0247815, IMG submission 181014) | Plant litter microbial communities from Arlington Agricultural Research Station in Wisconsin, United States - UWRJ-L194-509B-1 | ecosystem: Environmental > Terrestrial > Plant litter >... | reverse complement strand
CCCGTGATTTGAGCTTCGAAGCACCCTCGATGGGGTGTGCCTCATAGAAGCCGAGGGCACTGCACATCACGCGACCTGCGGTAGAGCGAAACAAGATTCGGAATTTGCCGCTTCGCTTGTTGACCTTCGACCGCGACGTTCGGGATGCCCCATTTTGCAATACTCACGAATTTCGACCCACTACTCGCCGAGAATATCTCGCTTCAGCTCCCGGTTGAAATCGAAGCACACATCGCTCAATTTTGTACCCACGACACTCTTACACGGCTGAGTCGGGTCAGCCGTTCCTGGAGTCAAAGCTCTGAACCTTCACTTTATCAACAAGTTCGCGCGACATGGGACCAGCTACCTCTACCGAGAGCTGACTCAAGCATGCGCTTGCTCTGGCAACTGGCACAAAATCCGCGCCGCGCCGCACTCGTCCGGACACTCGACGCCTCGCGTGTACGGTACCCAGAACACTGGCAGCAGGCAAACTGTGTACGGTGCAAGCACGTCCGCCCAGGACCCTGTAGCTCAACAACAACCCCCTATCCGAACTCCTTATTAGGAGATATGATCGGGCCGAACACGACAGACCGTACACATCCACCTGATGCGGATTTGAGGATCTGGGCTGCGGCAAGCAGGAGGATCACATCATGTCTTTGTGCGGATACGGACAACAGACTGGTGTTTTGGTCGAACTTGTACCTGGCACTGAAGGCTTGCACCAACTTGCGTGCCATTCTGCTTCCGCCTGGAGAGGCGGTCTGTGGGCTGACCGCCAGCTTGGTGCGGCTCCTCCGGGATCGCGTTGACGAACGCTTCAGCGTGCTACAGGTTGCGCCGGCCATTCTCCTGCCTCCGACGACCGGCATCTGGGGTACCCCCGCATCAACCATTGACTTTGCACCAGTCGTGGAAAGAATGTCCTCAAATACGGTATCGACTCATTTGCGGATACTCGTCATAGACAATATGCTCGTCTATCGAACAGCCGACTTGTCTCGCCTGGAATTGCTCGCCAAATACAGCATTTCTGTCGTTGTCAACAGCCCTCCTAGCCAGGAGACGATTTATCTCGTGCCGGCACTTTACGACGGTGAACAATCATCAAAAAGCATGGACCAGTACTTCAGGGATGTCGGCGTGTATCTTGATTGGAGGCAAGATATCGAATTCAAGAACGGCACAATACGATACCAGAGAGTCACAGTGGTGTTCCATACATCGCAAGTTCAACGTGGGATTGACTTGCTTGTGCAGGCACTTCTCAGGGCGGGTAGCCATTGCGCCCAACTCAGCATCCAAGTCGGCAACACGCATCACTCTCGTCACATCGGACGGAAACAGATCTCAAAAGGGACGAGCATGACACCCGGCGCGGTTTTACATGCACTTTCCCCTTTGAACTGGCTGGAAGCGGTAGCAGTCCAAGACGCTGAGGATTCGATCGTTTTCCCATTCACAACGGAGCAATTTGTCGCAGAGGCTCGTGTTGCGGGTCTACCACGACGCGTTCGAGTTCGAGTCGATCCCCGCACGTGACGGGGACCTGACATCAATTTGATGTCCCGGGGCTTCTACTGCTGGAGGTTGGTACATCTCTACGTAAGATCAAACTCACGCTTAATAATACCCGGCGTAGAGTAGTTGCATTCCAAGCGAACAGTTACGAAGGGCAACTCTGTAGTGTCCAAATATAGGCGCAATGCAGAAGGCGCGAGTGCTAAAGTCGCAGTCCCGTTATACGTGGTATATCTCATCCCGCATGAGTATACTGTGTGCAGAGCGACAGGCTTCGTACAAAGTTTTGAGTGTAGCTCAGAGACACCGCCCTAGGCTGCAGCCAGACGCATAGGCCAATCTTCCTCGAATGCCACATTGAAATCCTCATCCAAGGCACCCCACCGCTCCTCCAGCGCTTCTCGCAGCTGAAGTTGCCCGAACGGCAAATGTTCATCTGGCGGCGAAACATACGGCGTGTGTAACCTTTGATCTACGGGTCCTGCACTGAGATCCCGTAGCGTCAGACCATCCAGTGGCCAGAATGGCAGTAATGCCTCAGCAAGGGCTTTGGCAGCGGCTGCGTGAGAGCCTCGGAAGGTGTTGGTCTCGCGCGAGGTCGGCCAACCTACGTCAGCGTTGTGTTCGAGGCTCATCACCAGGAGCCGAAGTTTGATAACGTCGGATATACGTGGCGCGACGGCGCCTGCAATGGCTGGAAGTAACTCTGACGGGTTGGCGAGTTGAGTATGGTGCAATACTATGGTAAGAGTGTTGAAGGGCCGCGAGGACGGTATGTAGACGCGGACGTCATGAAGGTACTGTTGCAGCCCGTCTGGGGTGGGGAAGTAGGCCGGGTCCACCGTCAGCTGGCGGTGTCCAAAGGATTGAAGCGAAGCCACAAATGAAATTCGGCGCTGTGACAGCCATGTGCGAAGTTGATGAGCACCCACCGGAGATGCCAAAACTAGTATTCTAGAAATGTTTGGTCCGGGCGAGTCCGGCAGTCGCGCAAACCGAGTAAGTAGTCGTTTGCAAGCTGGAGAGGCAGAGAAGATGGTCTGAGTGTTGGTCACTGAATCTAGATATGACCATGGTAGCTGCAAGCAGCGAAGATTGGAAGCATTAGAACTGGCCCCGTGCCCAGCTAGAATACGAACGGCGCGCTCGCATAGTATGAGATCGCGTTCATTCCAGGTGACAGGTAGCACAACTGCTTCGAGTTGACTACATGTTTGCAGTGCAAGACACAGATGGGCCCACAAGAGCGTTACGTTTTCGTGCTGTCCTGACTGACATCTGAAGAAGTTGTGGCCAGCGAGAGCGAAGAGTGTGTCATCAGACGGCACGGTCGAACCGAGGACTTTGCTTGGTAACGACTGCCGTAGCGATACACATCTGCCCGTACCAAATGACTTGCAGTCGTTGCAAAAAGACTGGACGCGCTTCTGAAGGACAATTGAAAGTTCGAGGGACCGCACCATTGTAGCCCGCCGTGGGGTTTGCGCAAGATGCCAGAGGACACGCAACGTGGCTTCGTCTTTAGCATGTAGTGGGACTGGGTCGAATGCTAAACGCATTGAAGAGTATAGAGCGGATTCAATTGCGGTGTTCCATGAGCGGTTGATGCGTGATAGTGTCACAAGGGTGGACTGTCCACAAAATGACGCAACGCTCTGCCAGAGTTCCAACGGAAGATCAACCGCCGAGATCGTCTCGATCTCAATCAGGAGCGACGGCTCCATATTTAGTGCTAGAAGCTTATTGGACTGCTGGTGGGTGGAATGTGCAAGGATGGTGAACGAGATGAGTAGGATGCCAAGGAACGAGCGTCATCGCGGATAGCCGAGTGGTGCCAATTCAGCTCTGAGCCACGAAAGCCCACCGCAAATCTTTTCAGATTCCGGACGGTCCAAAGATCCGACCAAGTATCTCTGAAGCGGAACGATTCGCAACTCATATGCTTAAGGGGTATCTGACCTTGAGGTCAATACCGTGCAAGGTTTGGCGTCATCTCCTCCTCCAACCCCACGCTGCCCGGGTCCCTCGGTTCTGAACTCCTCTCTATGGCGTTCCTAAGACCTGAGCTAATCGCAGACTAGGCCGATTCTACTGAGCTCTGGTACCAGGTTGCCTCATTCTTTGCATGGTTGTCTCTGCCACTAGTCGCGTCCAAGAGCACACTCGTACAGCTTTGAGGTCTCGATTGACTCCACACTAGCACTAGAATAGTCCCTCTTCTTGACCGCCGGCAGTCTAGTATTATCTCAATGATTTAAATATCATTTTGCAAAGACAGCAGCACCACACCGGTCGATTCACAATGTAATGCACCGCTGCGTGTGAAGTAAACTTCAAAGAGCCAGCTCAAATGCAAGATAGAAGCTCAATAAATGAGCATTCATTGCTAATGCGAGAGTCAAATTGAGCAGAGTGTACCTCGTAGATGAAGGGCAGCGGTCAAACTGAAGACTGTCGGAGTTTCGGATTGTCACGCTGCTTGTCCTCCTACCCTTTCGCCGTTGTCAAAGCTTGTTTGCATGCAACTTCCCTTGCTTGAAACAGCGCAAATTATCCGCCAAAGACTTTTGTGCAGCTTCATATTCCACGCTGCACACAGTGCGGCAGTGGTGTCTCAACTAAGATATCTCCGTTGCGTCGTTACGTGATGGTGTCGCTCCACACAGAATCGTGCCAATGTCCTGTCGTCGCCCGCGCAATTTCCAAGATGCTGGCGCATCCGATTTAGACTTGCAACCCTTTTGCTCATCGCCCCTCACTGCTGTACCTTTCACCCCGGCCCAGGCTTCGTAATGCCCCACACTCCCCAGGCAGTTCCGCACACCTTCCACCGCTTGTGTGCTATTGCGCTGCTATTGCGATGCTCGTGGTGTAGGGGGCGCGACGAACTAGTGCGGAGCGGGCTCCACTCCGAAGCACGGGATTTGCAGGATACCCGCGTCGTGCGCCACCCACGACGTGCACAAGCTGCGCTTCTTTTCGCGCACATATAAAGGTCGCTGTACTTTGGACTGGTTGCGATTCATTACTTCCACAGTTCCTGCTCTCGTGCTCTACTCGCCTTCTCGTCCTTCTTTACCCAATCGACCCTCCACGGAGCACTATCACTGATCAATCATGAAGTTTACCTCGACAATCCTTGCACTCGCACTCGCGTCAACTGCATCAGCAGCTCTTCTTAACGCTCGGCAGGAGATCCCAACGACACTCGCCGTCGATCCGAGTGTCACCGACCCTGCTGTCTCGATCCCTGGCACCGAAGACCCTTCTGTGTCAGTGACAGACACCCTCATCACGCCGAGCGATACCCTCCCGTTCCCAACGGACAGCAACACGGAGAGCGAGAGCAATAGCTTCACGGTGACGCTCCCAACCGCGAGCGTATCGACGCCCAGTTCCTCATCGACGCCAACTGGCTTGACCGTCAGTGTGCCCATCGTCACGCCACCAACGACACCAGGAGATGGCGCCTCAACCACCCGCGCAGGTGTTCTCGTAGCCGGTGCGGCCGTACTGATCGCATTCCTGGCTTGAGCATCTGCCAGCCAAAACCGCACGTTCTAGAAGATTCGCTCAACCACTTGTCTGTCGTTCTTGATACCTGTACTGAAACCAAGGACTCTGGTCTTGATACCGGACTTGCTTATATCCTCTGGACTTCGTAGACGGCACTGCCAACTCCGTAGCCTTTGCTAATACATCTGCTGCTGTTACCTTGACTTTCACCAAAGAACAAGTGTGCCCACCAAGCAAGCTTCCTCGTGCCACCTGTTCAATATTCTCGTTATTTAGAACCTCAGTTACATCAAACACCCTCGGAGTACTCCAGAAATCAGTTATCATAAGCCACTAGATGCACTAGTTATAGATCTTGGGTTGGGACGAGGTCACCGTCATTAGATGAGGGGAAGTTGGTGATTCTTCAGCCTGATGTCATGAACCCAAACGCTACCGCGCCCGCTTGCTAGAACTCATTGAAATAAAAGACTCAGAACCATGCTACGATAGCAAAGAGCTAGATTTCAGATCTTCACGAGTTCAGATGCAATCAGCCGCGAGCAGAGAGAGGACACACGGAATGAGACAGAACTAGATTGCGGTGTACATGCAGTTTCTTGGGAGGTATGCAGAAATTGAAATAGTAATAATCAACAGACGAGTTGGAACAAAGCTAGTGGTTATGCGATGGGTACAGTCCTTGGCTCCTCTTGGACTCGAACCGGCAAGTACGGAAACGACCTGACCTGTCGGGCGACACTACTCCTTGGCCTTCCGATTGGCCAACCTGGTAGACCGTCGCAAGTTTTGAGTTTGAAAGCGCTCCATATTTCTCTTTGAGCGCTTTGAAGCGGGTGCGTCCAATTTCGGCGACCTCACTCGTGACGAGGAACGCCTTTGACGCTCTGCTTGAGTCTCACCAAGTTCCGCGTTACTGGAAATGACACTCTTACTTCCTCGAGGTAGCTTCAATTGCTGGGAAGTCGATTTGGAGTGTTCCATCTGAAGCGGGGTCGAGCTGGCAGTGAGCAACTGCTTGGTCTCGTCTGCGTCAGCGATGAAGCGCCCGAGTAGCCCGGGGAGGCGAGGGCCATTGGAAGGCTTCTTGTCAACACACGCATCCCCAGTGCCCTCTTGGTCGCTTTCATCGTGTTCGAAGGGATTGGGACTCTCCGGCGACGGAGCTCGTTTGAACCTCGGGCGCCGCGAAGGTTCGTCGTCGCTCGCGTAGTGCAGTTCCCTTGCCGCCTTCAACGCGTCCTTGAGGTTGCTCCTATGATGTACAGACTCCAAGGGCTTGACCCCTAGCTTGTCTTTCGAGAAGTGCACCATGGGGTAATTGGAAGGAGAAAGGTGGAGGAGAAATGACAAGCCGTGGTTGCGGAGTTTCACGCATTTGGCGCAAATGGCCGCTTGGTCCGACGGTCCGACCACACGGGCACAACTGGGCCAAAGGAATCCAAATTCACTCGTTCTTGCCTTGCCTCCATTATTTCATTCTTAATTCCAATGAGAAAATAAGCCCATACTTGGTAAGTACTATCCGCTCGGCGCTCAGCGCTTGCGGGCTCTGCCGTGGCTCTGACCCTGGCTCTGACTCTGACTTTGCACCTTCTCAGCAATGCGGCTGCTTTGACGCGGCTTATTCGCTGTGTGTTCCGACTCTGGATCCTGACTATCTCCGGCATCATTCATCTCGCTTGCGCTCCGCTTCCGACCACGCCCGAGCAGTTCACGAACTGACCAGTAGAGTTAGCGGTTGTTTGTCTGCGGGTAAAGACTGTATCACTTACTCTGATCAAGCGTGCGTCCGTGTCGCTCCAGCTCCTGCGATTGGCGCCGTTGTTCTTCCTGCTGGCGTTTCTGCTCCTCGAGGATTGTGCTCAGTGTTCTCTCCATCGCACTCAGCCGTTCTTTGCTGTCACTGAAAGCATCAATAGCCTCAATTCTGTGCTGCTTGAGTTCTGTGACCGAGGTCGCGATATCTTCCAGGAGTTCCAAAGTCGGCTTTGACGTTTTGACCGAGTCACGAGGCCTTGGTGATCGAGACTCATGCGACTCGCTCCTCGCAACCACCGGAGACGCTGCATGTGCTCTCTTGGGGCGAGCAGGACTAACTTCCGGGCTGTGTGCCTCTCCAATGTCTGACGCGGTGATCGACGGACTGCTCTCACTGTGACGAGACGTAGAAGATAGCTGAAGCGCCAGTGCTCGAGTTAGAGCAGCACGGTCGCCCGTTTCGATCCCGAGAATACCTAGCGTATCGAGCGCCAGCGCTGTGACGTCTGCCTGTCCACCTTCCACCTCGCGATTCTCCGCGAAAATGCCGTAGCTTTGGTCAGAGCCCTGGCCATATCCCAGCGGGCTGTCATTCCCTTGTGAGGGTGTGCTGATCCGAACTCTATCGCTATACGAACTACGAGTTTCAGACGCCTTCGGTGATGGAGGCCCCACAATTAATGAGCTACTGGACCTAAAAGGCGGTGGTGCGGCTTGGTAGCGGTGTGGCAGTAGTTTGGGTTGCGAGATTTCTGGGTCGACGCTTGGACCCCGTGCACCGGTGGAACCTGGAACATCGGGTAGGGTCCAAGCCGATTCCACATTCAGATCTGCGCCGACGCTATCCTCTCGCAAGCTCGTATCGGGGGAGTGGATAGAGTTTACCGGTGAGCGATCCTGCACTGCCGGCGTGGGTGCACTTGAATCCTCCGGACTCACGCCTGAGCCCCAGGTCGCGTGCAAAGACGAGAATTCGACACCTTCTGAGAGCTCTCCGTCGGAATATGTATCTTCTGGATCTTCCGCAAGGAGCGTCTCATAGCGTTGGCCACCTTCAACGGTACTCTCGAGTTCGCGCCGTTGCCTTGGCTGCGCATCGTACAGAAGTATTGGTGGTAAAAGGCGTGATGGATTCTCGTCGATAGAAGCTTCAAACATTTGTAGAGGTAGTGGTGGAAGTGGAGGTGATTCGAGGTATTCGGGCCAGCGGTTTTCGGCCTGCGTCTGGCCGAAGCTGGATCCGCGGCTGACCGTTCTGCGAGCGCTCAATGAAGAAGAGGAAAGACTCTTGTTGATTGGAAGAAGACTGCGTTGCATCGCTGCCCGAGGTGCTTCTCTTAGGAGCTCGAGAGATGTTGCGAGAGAGGGGATGGTTTGGTTTGGGTGCATCCGAAACTCTATGCGGTGCTATATGTACTACTGCTGCTTTGACCGGATCGTCCGCAATGGATTCTTTGTCCACGGTTCTCTGTCGTGCCAATGGCCCCTGTACACGTCACAGTATACAATTAGCCACAATCTGAAAGTCCCAAGCAAGACGAATTTCTGGCTCAAACATTGTGAATTGATGATGTCCAGATCATAATGCATATATGCGAGGGCCTACGTTCAGAGCGCTACATCAAAGAGACATATTACAACGGGGGCGGTCGCTGTTGAAAGTGGAAAGAACACCAAATTCGCGTGTAGTGTAAGATTCTACTACACCTTCCACAAGAAAAGAGACGGGCCGAAACTAGAAGTACGACAGCACCGCAATAGTGGCTGATGCGCCTAACAAGAGGGCCGGTCCATCCCTTCGTGCTCGCTTCAGCGCACGGACAAACAGGTTCGACCCTTGAGCTTCGGCCTGCATGGCACAAGCGCACTGCATGTTGGGGTCCAAACCCGGCGGCGTAACGAGGATGCTATGATCACCCTCAGCATGTTCACGCGTGGATCGTTTGCGCTTGAGACCAGACCTGGGCGCGGACAAGGAGATTGAGGAGGCGCACGAGGTCGACGAAGGCGAGGTCACTGGCGCGGTGTCATCATTGCCTGAGGTTAGGGGTACTGAGGATGCTCGCGAGTCGAGTTGCACCTGACTCTCGAGACGTTGCCAAAGCCCTTTCGTCACTTCGAGTGTTGGCCCAGCGGTAGTTTGGATGATTGGCAGCGCAGGCATCAGCGCATCGATCTCCATGCACGGTGCCGGTATCGTTGGTTTAATGTTCCGGACATCGCCCAGACCCATAGATGACGACGGAATGACTGTGGAGCTATCAACCGGATGCGAAAGGCGACGCATCGTCGTGGAAGGGGACACGGGTGTGGTTTGCCGTCCTCGCCAGATTGGTCTGGTGGCGAACATCTTCTCTGCTGCACCCTCTACGCCGTATCCGCCACCGTTGCTTGAGGGGCAGGTGTATGCGCACGTGACGCGCCCGGCTGATGGAGGCGTGCACGGCCGATCGAGTTCCACTTCGCCGTCCTCGTCACATATGCGAGGAGAGGCTTCGGACATGGTTCTCGAGATGGATGATCGATCCCTTGGTCTGACCGCAGCCGATAAGTGTGCCACCATGGCGCGGTACTGAGGTATCGAAGAGGCTGGTGGCACGCCTGGTGCATCGAAGGCTGTCACTGGTTGAGGTCGCATGACCGCGGCGCGCCTGACCGGCTGGGTCTGCATGCCTCTGAAGGTGCAAGAAAGTTAGGATCTAGTTAACGGTCGTCGTTCGAGCTACGAATTACCTTAGCGCAGGGGCATTATTCTTGCGTTCGGTGCTGAACGGCGCACTCGTCCATTTGGCTCCATCAAAGAAGGTGCTGTTTGGCGGGACGTACAGCATTCTGGTCATGTGGATGGTCTTAGTGCATGTTGGTGAGTAGGCAGAAAAAAAGTCGCGTACCCGTCACCATCCAGGTGTGCGCCATTATCGTTCGGAGGCAGCGCGTGAGGACCGGAAGAGGCCACAGTTACGTTGGGAACGCTAACGGATGGGTATGGCCGCGATACAGACGCTATCATAGCCGGCCCGTCCGTAAGCTTGACTGACAGTAATAACTGCGGAGGCGAATTGGGTGCTGTTGTGGTGATATTTCGCAGAACCGTAGCTGGCGTTGAGTGAATTGCGCGTCGGAATGAGGTGTCAAGGTTGCGACGACCAGTCAAAGCCATCTCGCACGACGTGGCGACGTCCATAGAAGGGGGCAGCTCGTCTCGGGAGCGCTGCGGCTGTATAGTGGCACTGGTCTCACCAGTTGACTTAGCGTAAGGCATTGACGCGCCAACGTTTGTAACGTTGATGTTCGGCGCCGTCGATGCGACCGCCGTCCGCCTCTTCCGGTCTTCAGGCAAGTGCGGAACATTGTGCGGCGAGGTGTTGCGCGAGGAATGGGCGTCATGGGCGTTCGGACGAGAGTTGGATGAGGAAGGTGGGGTAGAGGGCTCACTCCGATGCGGTGACGGCGCGGTATTGTCAAAGGATATCGGGCTAGTTGAAACAATCGGTAACGTGTTGCAGCCGTGAACGGGCGAGTAATGAAGGGTGGAAAGTGGTTGGCGCGACAAAGAGCCAGCCGAGGAAGAACCGCGTGCGAACGGGTTGGGTATAGGAGAGCTGTAGTCGTATCCCCTCAACAGTTGGCGGGGAGGTGGCGTTGATGTGGCTTCAGTAGTGGAAATGGTGGCCGACCGTGCGGACGTGTTCTTCTCAGTCGTCGCGTATTGCACCTTCGCCGCGAACCTCGCGATCGTGGCAGGTGTCTCAGCGGGAGACACACGCTCGGCGTTCGAAGGGCTGGTAAAGAAGTGACTCCAAGTAGGTGGGATGGGAGACATCGGATATGGCTGCGCGGCTGACGGAGTCGCCGATGGTGGGGGACGATCATAACGCGGATTGACCATGACTGTGTAAGATGGCGCGTCAGTAGCAAGCTGATTGTGCGCCGTCGACACTGTCTTAGAGAGCATGCGATGATCGCCAGTCTGTGGTGTGTTGGAGGTAATGGTGGCTGGAGCAGCCTCGCCGGTAGACAACGGTCGAACAGGTGCGTAGGCTGACGAGATAGTGGCCGATGATAGGGTCACGGGTGCCGCACGGGTCGGCTTGCTGAGCCATTCATCGAGCGTGCGGGGATTCTTGGGCACAGACATCGCGCGTTTCAGCTGGGTTTGCGGTCGTTCTTCTGGAAATAGTTGTCGTCAGCAGCGGCCATATAGCAATGACAGACGTGCACGTACCTTGCGGGTTGTAGGCCGCCAGTAGTGTAGGGCGTCAGGTGCGTTTAGAAGCAGCAGCGTGTTGTGCTGAGTGTGTACGAGGGGAACGAGGGATAGAGAGGGAGACAAAATGTGGCGGATCACCTGCCCTCGCCAGCGACGGTCATAAATCACAGATCATCCACGCTAACGATCCCCAGTTCGGTCTAGCGACCGCCTCTGAGCCGGGTGCCGGCGCGATCCTTGCGCATGCTCCGGAACCAGTGGGGTAGGAACGATCACGGGCGAGTCGGAATGGGAAAGTAAACCGGGTGGGAACGATCGCGAGGAGGGTGGGTAGCCCGACGAGCGGACAGTGTTGCGCACTGTCGTCATTGTCGTCGTCGTCACACATGCAAACCGTCCCCGCACATGCAGCACTGCCTAGGTCGTCGAAACTGTTGATCCGAGCCATACCGAGCTATGACGAGGGGTCGCACTAACGGTAGATGGTGTGCCTGAGGAAAGCGGACTATCGCTCGCACAATCACGGGACCGCTTCCCGGTAGTACGATCGCATGGGAAACGGGCGGCGATCGTGGGTGTACACACGGTCAAAGGAAGGTTGGAAGGACCGTGGGCGTGTGAGCGAGGAAGAACGATTCCCACACGAAGGCAGACAAAGAACTGCGCGAGAACGAAACTGCGGGGCAGAAACGAGCGAGCGAAAGAGGAAGAGGAGGAGGAGAAAAAGTAGGATATAGGATGGCGAGACCAGGACTTGAGATGCTGACACCCCGCGACACTCCTCAACACGTCAACACCCACACCCCCAAGGGTTGCAGCACATCACGATATCTATTAGTCCAGGAGGGACGAGACGGGGCGTAAAAGCCAGAGACCAAGGAGCGGCATTATGCACAAGAAAGCAGAGGCGCCAATGACCAGCGGAACGAGGAAGGGGGCGACCAATAACATACAGATAGCACGTACGGAGAATAATGAGGACCAAGAACCAAGAAAAAGGACGAGGAATCATGCTGCCGGTACGTTCGCGGGCGGGCCACTCGGCCGCATAATCTCGTCGTA
>Ga0247815_10003091_pt1 | contig 12069 bp, 14 predicted proteins | sample UWRJL194509B1_FD_181014 | JGI IMG/M metagenome (GOLD analysis project Ga0247815, IMG submission 181014) | Plant litter microbial communities from Arlington Agricultural Research Station in Wisconsin, United States - UWRJ-L194-509B-1 | ecosystem: Environmental > Terrestrial > Plant litter >... | reverse complement strand
CTCATCAGCGAAGGCCTGCGATGTGTGTGAGGTGCGACAGCCCAAACGAAGTTGCTTGACAAACCTCGACACTGGCTCTGCAATAGTGGTTATAAACTCCTCTGCAGCTGGAGCATTGCTCGCGAAGGCTTCGAGTATGATATGCGGGTACTCGAATGTTGCGTCAATCAGAAGAGGTCGCGCATCGTCTTCCGGCTTGATCGCAGGCAATGGAAACTGGCTTCCGGCCGTTTCATTCTCGCTTGCAATTTGGGGTGTCACCTTCAAAGTCTGACATGATTGTACTGTAACTGTTTGATCGTGGTCGGAGGACCAGTGCCGGCAGCCTGTCGGCGCGTAGCGAGTTCGTTTCACGTCCGGTAAAAATAACAGTTCTCCAAATTAAGTCAGTGTTGACTCAATGCCGCGCGCGTAAGGCGCAGGACTCAATACCTCGCGCGGGACGCTTGGCTGCCATTCGGCTGCTCGGCGTGCAAGGCAGGAGGCAGAGATCCGAGCCCAGTTCGCTTGCTGCCGAGCGCCGACTCGTCACATCTTGAACCTGTGCATCCGGGCTCATTCCTTCTGGACAGCCTTTAACTTGTCACTCGGCATCGCAGTCTTGAACGTTCGATTCAGCTCACTTTCTGAATCGTCTAACAGCGAAATGCAGCTGCAGTCGACTTGACAAAGCACTTGGCACTACCCGCACCACCTTCTCGATCCCACGCCGTCTTAACGAGCTTCTCACAGTCGCACTCAACTCAGGCACATGTCTACAATCCGGCCGGCTCTGTATTCTAATCATCATTATGTGTGTGTGACGGCGAGGGCCGTTTCCCGCCCAGCTGCCGATCATCTAGACTGCATCTGTCTTAAACCGCCCCGCCCTCAGGCTTTTCGACCCGCGATCATGCTTGCAGGCCCTCCGCCCTGGAAAGCGGGCCTTGAATAGCCTTGCCCTTTTGTTTTCCTGCGCGAGTCGATGGACATTTGCCCTCGCCCACGCCGACCAGAGCTTGCACCAGCCCTCCGTCGTTGAATGCCGATTGTCAACCAAGCCCCGGCAGGCCTGCCTCTGTCGCCTGCGCAGGTCCTCGTGATCCGCCGCTTCAATCTTGCACTTGTCGTTTTGAACTGTATCTTCTTTGGTACGTCAGCTCTTTGTGGCGGCTGCTGACTTTTGCTTACATCGTTCTGCGCAGGTATTTTTCTCGCCCTCGCAGTGACGGTGCTGCAGCGGCTATGGCGTCGCGTGCGCCGGCTACCGCGAATGACCTACCTACTCATCGCATCGCACATTCTCGCTGTCACCTGCCTGTACTCCATCTGGATCGCCACCACGTCCATTCAAGCGCGCCACCAGCTTCAGTACAAAGTTGGAGATGTACGACCGGTCCCGAAGCACACAACGCCACACAATGTTCTGGCCTATATGAGCATCTTGTTCGTTGGCATTCTGAACGACTCGATGCTAGTACGTTCGATTTCACAATGCTTATTCACGAACTGACGAATGACAGACCTATCGGTGCTGGATCATCTGCGAACGCACCCGCCTTATCATTGTCCCGATACTACTGCTCACCACCAAGGCTGGTACGTTATTTGCATGCAGTTCTCAACTTGGATGCTCAAACCGATTACGCGCAGCACTGTACTTTTCCAATGGTGTCCTCTTCTTTCTTGATCCCACTTATCACAGCAGCAACAAATTGCTCATCCCCGGTCTCTGCGTTTCTCTTTCCAATCATCTCATTCTATCTGCCGCGGGCTGCGCGCGCCTCCTCAGCTACCGAAAGAATGCTCGCCCTCTCGGCACATCTGGCGAGCACTACGTCCACGTCGCATACCTGCTGGCAATCGGCTGCGCACTCTACGCGTGCGCCAACATCGCCTCTCTCGTCGCCAACAGCACGCCTGTCCAGCCCGTGACCAACGCGACCATCTTCGCCGTCGGCGCCATCTGCCCGCTCTTCATTCCACTCAACGTAGCGAGTTCGGGTGATGGGAGCGGTGTGGACAGCGAACTGGAGGATGGCCTGGAGTTTGCCGAGCCAAGTCGGCTGCGCGACTTGAAGGACTCAATACACGGGACGCCGAGCGCACCAGCGTCGTGCGACTCGCATGACGAGGCGACGACAGCGACGACAGCATCCAGTGCGACGTACACGAACAGCAGCGCTACGATCGAGACGCCTAAACTTTCTACCAGTGACGTTAATACCCTCGCACAATCTCCTCCGCTGCGGACTTGAATTTGTACCATGTCGCCATGTAATTTTAGCATCGGGTAGTGTACTGTGCGCATAAATTCACCAGTTGGGCACGAGCTCAGTTCTCTCCCATGTTGTTCGCCTCCAGTCACAGAGATAATCACAAGGCTTGCAAACGATCGCGACGGCGGCAGGGCCGGTCATTGTTTCCCATGGCCCGCCAACGACGATCGCGATGGCCGAGCGGCCGGAACTTTTAGACCCTGCTCACCATGCGTTGCCGGCCGCGGAACTTCGCGGGACACCCTCAAAGCCAGATCTAATAGGTTCCGACCTGAGATCGTGAGTCGTGAAGGTGGTCGAGCCGCCTCAAGGCCACGCCAGGGCTTGTGCATCGTCTCGCGATCGGACTACGACGCATCAGTATTAGCTTCGCATTTAAGGTCCGCAATCCGACGCAAGTCTAAAGTGTGTTCCTTTGCTCACACGGGTTGAATGTTGGCCCTTGATAATGGTAGCTCGATCCCGAGAGCTTGGCGTGAGAGGCAACTGTTTTGTTCCACGGTTGTGCCACTCGTAGTGCCTTTCCACGACTCTTCTCTGGAGCCGTGGGATCTCGTCGTTTACATCCTGTGATGTGAATCTTCGGGGATGTGCGAAAGCCGGAGGATGCACTAGCGAGGACGTTTCAATTGTTACATTCCCAAGCTGTGACATCACCCAGACCCTAGTTTAACTGACAAGATTGACGTAGTGGCGATATTCATGCCACTCCTCCGCGGAAGTGTACGAAGAGTTCGCTTCGGAGGTTCTCCAGCGACTGCTTCACCGGCGTCAGCTCAACTCCAAACACCTTCTGTTTCTCCAACTCTTCTTCCGTGAGCACGCTGCTCTTGACATTGCACGACCATCCGATGCCTCCACGGAGTCTCCCGAATATATCCACCGCCCTGCCCTTCGCCGGTTCCGCCAGAAGGGTCTTAGGGTCTACCCACTCTGCCTTCAGTTCCGTACCCGTTATCTCGCTAATGGTATGGAAGACCTCTTGCAGACTGAGGTTGGCTACAGCAAGCTTGAGTTCCAACCCAGCATATGTCTCCGGCGCGAGGAGAACCTTGGCCGCCACCCGTCCGACATCGCCCGCATCGAGTTGTGCAAGTGGAACGTCCGGTAGAATGGAGGTCTTCAGTACACCTTCGGTCCACCACTCTGGGAAATGCAGTCGCCCGCTGGGCGAGGTGAAGTTGTATGTCAGCCACGGCAGGCGCAAGATGGTGGTGTGCTTCAACCACTGGCCCTTTTCAGAGCGCAGTGCCTCTTCGGCGAGATACTTCGACTTTCCGAGAGTTTTGAGCGGCTCCGGGTAGTTTGCGCCGTCGGAGAGCCAGTCGAGGTGTGTTTCGGCGAGGGTGGAGGTGCTCAGAACGACCGTATTGACTGTGCCGGCTTTCCGTGCGGCAGAGAGGACGCGTTCAACTTGAGCTGCTTCGGCCGTGGCGTCGGCAAAGTCTGGGAAAGGGTTCAGCTGCGGACTGAATGAGCAGTGGTAGCAGCAACAAAGCGCAAAGGAGACGGACGAAGATACCCTTGACGCCAGTGGTGGCAGCCTCAATGGCCTGAACATCGGTCATGTCACCCTTGATGAGCACCGCACCCAACGCCTCGAGTTCTTTAGCTTTTGCTTTGGCTGAATCACGCACGAGCGCAAAGTCACTGGCACCAGCTTGCAAGAGGTCTCGCGCAGCCGCGAAGCCTTGGTGGCCAGTAGCGCTCGTGACGAGGAAAGTAGGCATAATGAGGAGCGCGACGCCATATTCACCTGGCTGATTCGCGTCTCTTTATAGCATCTACAGCGATACAGGCGGCCTGCAAATAAGACCAGCCTGACAAATGGGGAGATGAATAAGCAGGATCGGCTGCGAATCTGAGCGCAGTTGGGGTGCTTGCGCGAAGCAGGTGCTGTCGATCCCCCTCGTGTTGCGAGCCGTCATTTCCAATTAGCGGAGCGAAGCACCAGCCGCAGACAATATCTGCTAGCTCCAGCGCTGCGGCGAGAGTGTCGTCCAGCGCGATTAAGTGATATGTTACAAATGTATCATGGCGCGTATTTCCCAAAGAAAGGGGAAGGGGTACACATGCTGACCGCAAGTCACGCAGTAATGTTAGATGGTCTGGGAGGAATGTCGCAAGAGCCAATTGTATTGCGTATCGTGTAGATATGCGTGTATTACGGCGGTGACGATGCCGTCAAGGCTTCCTCGTCTCGTCCTGCAAACCAAAAGTTTCGCGTCAGCGCTATCCCAGCCTGTGAAATAGTCGAGTTTGCAGCGATGGAACATCAATCAGATCAGATCCTGACGTCGGCGAGGACGTTCCCCGCCTCGGTCAATGTAGATCTTGCGGGTTGAACGCGCTGGATTTGTTCCACAGCGGACGTAACTCGCAACATGTGCGTGTCGACCCGCTGAATTGCAACAAAGAGCCGAGACAAGATGCAACATATGAATACGCACCCTCGAGGAACTTCTGCATGAAGGTCTTGCCCTGAGGTACGTTGTAGTTGTCACGGGTGAGCATGGTGAGGACGTGTGGGTACTCTTTCCACGTGTTGATCGTCTCCTGGTACTCCATCCGGCCCTAAAACCGAGAGTTGAACATGTTTAGGATTAGATGCGGGTTTGGTGCGAGTTGTCATCGAGGTTCAGGAGGTCGAAGAAGTCATGTTCGACGAGAAGCGAAGCACGAGCATGGTCAATAATGACGATATGCGACGCTTGCTACATATCGCTCACCTTTGAAACGAGGACGTCGAGGACCTTGTGGTCTGTAACGTGCCTGTTGCGCTCGAACTGGCGACGCAGCCACTGCCGCACGTCTCCGCTCGACAAAGGCAGCGCGTAGATGGTCACAATTTCGGGTGCCTATGGATAGCACAATTCGGGTGAGCGCACACAAGCATTAAGAGACGAGCATAGTCGGAAAAAGTGGATGTTGTCAGCTCAAGTAATTCATGCTTGCTAGCACCTCTTGCGCCAACACGACTAGACTCACCGCGCGGTACCAATCCCGATACAAAGACTTTGCACGCGCGCGCGCCTGCACAAGATTGACACTGGAAACCGTTGCGCGAGCCAGCCGAGTCGGAATCGTGGTCATGGCCGACCGAACAGACGAGGGGATGAGGAGAAGGTTAGATTCTGATTAGGCGCCCGGTTCACCGCGCCTGCGATTCGCCGCATGGCTGAATGCGCAGGGAAACTCGAGGCAAGAGTTGGATAACATGGATAATGTGCCTAAGAGGACACATCCGAGACGAGCTTTCTATAATGAAGTCGCCACTACTTGGGTCAGTCTTGTTGGCTGCAATGCAAGCACGCTCGACGCGGTGTTGCAAACAGAGGGTGCGATCCTTACCCTCTTGTGTCAGAAACAGCACGCCGTACATAGTCCTATCAGCCGCACCTGTTATCAACTATGAGTGGATTCATGGATACAGCAAAACAAAAGGTCAAAAAGAAGGTCGACCGGGCTATGGACCGGCTCCGACCTTCACCACGAGAGAGCAGAGCCGCCTCGCCGGCGCCGTCGCAAGGTGAACCCTCAACCACATCGACTCCTGCAGAAGGATCCCAGTCGTCGATGCCTGTGGCATTCTCAGCAATGACTCAAACAATGATGGCGCCGACATCGGTACCATCACAACTCCCTAGCCCTACCGCGGCCGATGCCTCGTCGCCGCCTCTTGGAAACGATCATCCTGCTACTCCAGCCTATGCGAGACCCCCTTCCCCTACGAACATACTTGCTACTACAGGTTCTGCGGTCAAGGGCCTGCTCGTGGCAGCGCGCGATGGCTCCGACCTGTTCCTCCCGCTCAAGGCTGCACTTGTCGGCGTCGTCGCGCTGTGGGATATCTTCGATGTCCGTCATTTCACTCTGCCACTTTTCCCTACTGAGACTGTTTGTAGCGTACCGTCGAAGCCAAGGCAGAGTTCACGAAGCTCGAAAGTAAACTCGCGGCGTTCAAAGCCATTGCCGACGCGTATCAAGCCGAGTCGCGAGCCCTTGATGAGAGTCTACAGGCACGCCTCAAGTCACTGACCAAGTACGCTTCCATTCATTTTGTAGTTTCTCTGATTTGACCTGCCTTCACAGGGCTGTCCAAGGTCTATGGGAAGTGGTGGAGAGGAAGCAGGCCCGAGGCCGATTTGTGCGCGGTGCTCAGTCCTCGATCGACATCGCAGACATCAAGGCGCTCGTGGATGCCATCTCATCCCTCCTCGAGATCTTCCAGGTCTGCTTCATTTCTACATTCTAGATAGGTCGTACGCTGATTGCCTGCAGTTCGAAAGCAGCATTGCCGTAGAGAAACGGCTTGGTCTCATCGTCGAGCAGCTCAAGCGAATGCAGAACATCATCAAGACGATCAAGTCAGGTACGATACATCCTGGTACTTATAAGTTCCGTACTAATCTTGATCAGCCTTCGGTGAGAACTTTGTATCCGAGGCGGCCGACTACGAACAGCCCAGTTATGCAGGCTGCATGCCAGGAACTCGAGAAGGAGTACTGTCCAAATTCATCGCGTGGGTCAAGGACGACCCCCTGTCCATTTTCTGGCTTGCCGGTATGGCCGGCACGGGGAAGACGTCCATCGCAGTCACGCTCTGCCGCATGCTGCGCGAGGATCCCACGGTGCATCTAGGTGGCGGCTACTTCTGTTCACGGTCAGCTGGGTCGATTGCTCGGACAGACGTGCGGCGTATCCTGCCCACGCTAGCCGCACTGCTGGCAAGTCAGTCTCAGGAGTTCGCGGAATCACTCGCTGTTGAGCTCGAGAAGGACGACAGCCTGGGTCATAAGCCTGTCACAGAGCAAATCGGTCCCCTCTTGCGGCGACCAATGGCCACGCTCGCATCATCACCTCGCCCTATTGTTTTCGTCATCGACGCCCTCGACGAGTGTAGCAACGAGCGGGAGCTAGCCGAGCTCTTGCGACTCCTCGCAGACTTTGAATGCGACGCCAAGGTCAAATTCATCCTCACGTCCCGTCCGGAGCTGCACATACGCGGCACCCCGATCTCAAAGCCCGAAAATAGTACAATTCTTCAGCTCCACACTATCAGCATGGAGGAGGTCAAATCCGACATTCAGCTCTACATCAGCAGCACCTTGAAGAAGGCAGCGCCGGACGCGACTTGGTATACGGACCAGGATATAGAGCTGCTCGTGAAGCTCTCTGATGGCCTGTTCATCTTTGCATCCACCGTGCTCAAGTACGTTCTCGGTGGCGTGGGGAACGGATATCGTCAGAACAGGCTTCGCAAGGCAACCGCAGCCACTCCCACAGACACCACGGCGACAAGCTCAACTGACAAGATCTATGAGCTGGTTCTTATGGATGCCTTGCATTCAGACACAGTCGACAAGGACGAGTTGGAGATGATGAAGCGCATTCTTGCGTGCATTCTGACCGCTCGCTCGCCGCTCTCCGTCGACGCGCTGGCGGTGCTGATCAACGAAAATGTGGACATGCTTCTTGGCTCGCTCGGGCGACTACACTCGCTTGTTCACGTTCCTGCAGAAAACGGAGAACCTGGCCTGAGGACACTTCATGCGTCACTCGGCGACTACCTATTCAATCGCGGGCCACCGCATATCCGCATCGCTGACACGCTAGGTCATGATGTCCTCGCACGCGGATGTCTTCAGAGGTTTGCGCAGGACGACCTCTGCTTCGGCATCTCGCGCAGCCTGTCCTCGTTCAGTCCAAACCCTGCGACCGTTCCTGACTGGATTCCGCCATCGCTCGTCTACGCTTGTCTGCATTGGGCTCACCACATCGACGCCGCCTCTGACCGCTCCGCTTTTGATGAAGTTATCGAACGAGCATTCCGACCCAAGCTTTTGTTCTGGGTTGAGGTGCTCAGCATTCTCGGTAAGCTCGGCCTGGCTTCAGGACTCCTGCGCATCGCAGGTTCGGCGGTGAGTCCCTGCCATAGAGTCAATAATACAGATGCTCAAACGTGCAACAGATTAAAACTCCGACCACTTCGCAGTTCCTTCGCGATGCGAACGCGTTCGTGGCTTCTTCGTATACAGCCATCATCAAGAGCGCACCGCACATCTACATTTCAGCGCTCCCATTTGCAGCGAAGGGCTCCCTTGTTTACTGTGACTTTATGCCGCTTTGCACCGGCGTCGTCTCCGTCACGACCTCTGGGATCGATAATCAAGGTGATCGCCTTGTTGCAACTCTTACTGGGCACGAAGATAAGGTCATCTCGATCGCCTACTCGTCGGACGGCCAATTCCTTGCATCAGGTTCTTCCGACGGTACGGTGCGGATCTGGGATACTCGGACTGGCGAAGAGGCGATGACACCACTCAGAAGCAACGATGGCAAGTTATTATCTGTTGCGTTTGCGCCAGATGGCCAGCGCGTAGCTTCAGGAGGACAGGGCAAAGTAGTACATGTATGGAGCATTGTGACCGGCCGTGAAACTCTGCCTCCGTTACGTGGTCACTCTGACCGGATCAATTCCGTGGCCTATTCCCCCGATGGGAAGTTGATTGCATCTGGGTCTGACGATAAAACAGTTCGCTTGTGGAATTCGGAGACTGGTCAACACGTTTCGGTGTTGAAAGGTCATACAGACGAGATCAACGAGATAGTCTTCTCGCCCAATGGTCGACTGCTCGCTTCCGTTTCCAAAGACCAGACTGTTCGACTTTGGAATTCTCATACCGGCGAGCCGGTTGGAGACCCACTAATTGGTCTCGAAAATACCGGCCGGTGTCTCGGCTTCTCCCCAGATGGCAAGTGGCTGGCGGCCGGATCCGAAACCGATTGCAGAATCCGGCTCTGGGACATGGAGACGCTCGAGTTGACCCCGGCCATAATAACAGGCCGGTGCCATGTTGTTACGCTCGCTTTTTCATCCGATGGGTCACAGCTCTGGTCACCCGCTGGGATGCACTGCATCCAATCCTGGGACCCACAAACTGGATGTGAGCATCCCGGCTCATCACTTCCTGGCCACTCCAGCTGGACTACCTCGATTAAGCTCTCTCCAGATGGCTCATTTCTCGCCTCTGCCTCTTTCGATGGTACCATTAAGATCTGGGAGCCAGTGATCAACGTCGAACGGAGAGTTCAACTGCTGCAGGTGCACAGCGACTCAGTGACTTCCGTCAGTGTCTCCCACGACGGTGGATTCATTGTTTCCGGCTCCAATGACAAGTCAGTTCGCATTTGGGATGCATCAAATGGAGCGGCAAGGCTGCCTCCACTACTGGGGCACGAAGCCAGAGTGTATGCCGTCACAATCTCGCCGGACAGTTCTTTGATCGCCTCGGCATCGGAAGATCGGACTGTTAGACTCTGGAACGCACATACAGGTGAACCAGACGGCGAGATATTACAGGATCATGGAGGGAGCATGAAGGCAGTGATGTTTTCCCAAGACGGTCGTTGGCTCGCCACAGGATCGGACGACAAGACAGTGCGCGTATGGGACATCACGACCAGGCAGGTAGCTACATTCGGCCGACTCAGTTGCAAGAGGTCAGTCTTTGCAGTTGCATTCTCGCCGGACAACCGGCTGCTTGCTGCTGGCGACGCTGGCGGATGCGCGTATATCTGGTTAGCCGGGACCGACCAACAGGTGCATGCACCGTTCCAGGTGAACTCCAAAGCTATTTGGTCCATTTTCTGGTCACCAGACGCAATGAAGATTGTGTTTGGGGTACAAGACAGCACTGTTTGTGTCTGGGATGTCGAGGGCGGGCATCAAGTCTTCGTGCTTGCTGAACACTCGGGGCCGGTTCGCTCTGTCGCATATTCGCCCGATAATCGGTACATTGCGAGTGCGTCAGAGGACAAAACCGTGCGCATTTGGGATGCCAACACTGGAACTTCTCTTCTTGTACTGCGTGGTCACATCGCCTGGGTGCGATCTGTTGTGTTCACGCCGAACGGTCGGTCTATCATTTCTGGCGGGCAGGATGCCAACATCATACGCACCTGGGATTTGGAAGCGGCTCTCCTGCTGCCATCTCAAGCAGGACACGACCCGCTTTCCAGACTCGGTTCCGCCACTTTCGATGACGATGGTTGGCTTGTGGGATCCTCAGGAGAACTGCTCCTGTGGTTGCCAGTACACTATCGTGGCTATTTTCAACTGCCCCCATGCACGATGATCATAGGATCTCAGCAGGTGAACCTCACCTTCGATGACGGCACACAATGGGGTGACCAGTGGACGGCGTGCTGGCGCGGCAGCGCACATCCCTTCGGGCGAAAGTCTTCGTAGTTTTACATGCCTCCTGCTCTTTGTAGTATCCAAAATTGAGCCAAAAATGATTCTTCACTCATTATAAAACTCACCAAAGTCAGAAATTATTTGTCTACAACAAGACAATAGCATGTTGCTTCTCGTTTCAGTGCAATGGAGCCAATAAATCAAGTAGCAGGTCTCGAGCGACTGACAAAGAGAGGTTCTCAACCATAGGCCCAGTAAGTCTCCACCGAAGCAAACTAAATGCTCAAGATTTCGCAGTGCTGAGCCGTGATTTCAATTGTACAGCGAGATGAATGACCATTAGATCAAGCGTTGCTGAGACTGATAGGTTGTAGTCTAGCACTACCGCCCGACATCGCTACGAGTTTGTAGCAAACAGATGCACCATGGATCCAAGCTAAGATGATGTACAGTGGAACCCATCTAAGCCCATACCTCTGATAAGCCATAGCCTTTCGTGTTTCCGTCACACCCAGTATCACGTCCATTGTCAACCCCTGCAAAGGTCATAAATCCTCACAACCCATAGCCCAGAGCATCGACCGGAGGGTATGGGTTCGGAGGGTCCCGACTGTAGAGCGATAAAGTGACTCATGTTCGCCTTCCCGACGACGCCATCCAATAAATTCGTCACAGCTCGCTGAATTTCAGATCGAACCGGCCCGAGTGCGAGCACACCGCGTCATCAGAAGCTCTCTGCATAAATTACACACAAACCAAGTCCAAACTCGAGGCCCACGACGCACGCAACAAGCCGCATGAGGTCACCAAGTAAAGTTTTCTTCCTGCGATGTGGAGGAAGGCGTCTGACCGAACAAACGCTGGTGATCGTTGGCGCTGGACAGGGATCAGGTTACATGAGCAAGATGGGATCGACGCCGGGCTTCTCAAGACGGTGTTCGGCGAGACGTGGTGGAGGTCGCTTGTGGGTGGCCTGTGTCTATGAGTGTTGATGATGATGATGCAGGTTCTGGCATGGCAGGATTCTAGGTGTTATTGCTAGCCGGACGTTGGGTGGATTCCGCTGTACTAGGAAGGGTACATGTGCGGTCAAGAGACTGGAAGCCCAGGATGGCATTGTCTCAAGGCCTGTCGCCTGATAAGCAAGAGCGACACAAGACACAGCCGTGGTTCGCCCAATAAGCAAAGTTCACAGGCACCCGTCAATCTACGAGCGAGACAAGAAGGAACGAAGAAAAGCAGAAAAGAAGCATGGGGCTCTTGAGTGTGGGAACAAAATGATGCGGATTTCGGCTTGCCGGCGAACGGACTCAGTAAAGGCATAGGCTCTGGATGACGAGCCACGACGAGCTGGCTGGCTGGGAATGAAGAAAGAAGTAGCGGACTGGGCCGGCGTGGGAAAAGCGGACGAGCAGGTCCAGGAGAGTGACGCGCAGAGGGCAGAGGGCAAGAGTTGCAGCCACCGTTTCCTGCCCTCCTTCCCTCTCTTTGTACCCAAAAACCAATAACATCTCGTCCTTGCGCATTCTTTATGTCTCCACTGTTCTGGACAGCTTCGTCTGCCGCGCAGCTGCAGAAGCCATCGCGCGCGAAATCGGGCCACGGGCGTAT
>Ga0247815_10003090_pt1 | contig 12069 bp, 14 predicted proteins | sample UWRJL194509B1_FD_181014 | JGI IMG/M metagenome (GOLD analysis project Ga0247815, IMG submission 181014) | Plant litter microbial communities from Arlington Agricultural Research Station in Wisconsin, United States - UWRJ-L194-509B-1 | ecosystem: Environmental > Terrestrial > Plant litter >... | reverse complement strand
GTGATAGTCTCAGGATACCGCTGGATATGGTACTGGCATCAAAAAAACAAAATAGATCATATGAAGAGCCGCGCAATTATTAAATTTTTGTTTATCTGTACGATCATAGCCATGGCAAGTTTGCAAAAATCTACAGCCCAGGAAAGTGCAAAAAAAGTGCGTATTGCCAAGCTTGAAATCTATCCCGAATATCTGGAAGCGTACAAGGTTGCACTTGCGGAGCATGCTGTAGCTGCTGTACGATTGGAACCTGGCGTGCTGGCTTTACAAGCAGTGTATGATAAAGCGCATCCCACACAAGTGACTGTGTTTGAAATATATGCCAGTGAAAATGCTTACCAGGCGCATTTACAAGCGCCGCATTTTTTGAAGTACAAGAACGGCACTTTGAAAATGGTTAAAACACTTGAATTAATTGAAACCGAGCCGATTGCTATCGAGATCAAACCGGGACTGACAGCAATAACAAGTGATAAATAAAATGTCCAAATCTAAATTAACAAAAGACTTTTGATTGTTATACAATACTTAGCAGTGGATTTATGGCTTTATAAATCTCATTCCTAACTTTTCATACTTCTTCTTTAGTAGTGAATGTTTGGTTGTCCTTCACCTGGATGACGTGATATTTTATTTTGTATCTCCAATAAAAGGATGTGGAGCATAGCATTGCTTTTAGCCCTAAAGCGCGCACCTGTTGGAACATAGGCTTTTCTTAAATGCTGTTGGAGTAAAGCCAGTTTTATTTTTAAACACCTTGCTGAAAGACTGTGGATGTTCAAAGCCAAGTTGATAGGCTACTTCACTGATAGACAAGCCAGAAACACTGATCAGCTCTTTCGCTTTTTCGACCATGATATAGTGAATATGCTGCAGCGCACTGCTGCCTGTTAGCTCTTTAAGCTTTTCGCTGAGATGATGCGGAGTTAGATGCATTTGTTCCGACAGGTATTTTACCGTTAGTACCGGTTTTAACCCTCGGGCACTATTGTCAAAATACTTTTGTAAGTTGGTTTCCACAACCGTGAGAAAATCGGAACCAGCCTTGGGTTGCGGACTAAACTGGTAATGATAAAACCTGTTAATTTGCCTCAGCAGCAGTTCCAATTGTGCCACAAGGATAGATTCACCGAATCTCGCATCGCCGGAACGGGTTTCCTTACTGATCTCGCCAACCAGCAAGTTAATCGACTCTTCCTGCTCAGGTAAGAGGTTCAGGCCCTGGTAAACATCGTATGAGAAAAATTCGAAATCCCTTATTGTCTGTATTAAAGGATACTGACGAAATAAATCGGGGTGAAAGGCCAGCGCCCAACCTGCCGAAAAGTAATGGTCCTGCACCGTAATCACCTGTCCGGGTGCCTGGAAAGTTAAAGAGCCCGTGCTGAAATCGAAAGCACGCTGGCCATAACCTAAAACCCCGCCGGCATTCTTTTTATACCAGATGGAATAGAAATCGAAAACAAGACTGTCTGATGAGGCATGTGCTACACACTGCCGGTTCTCCAGGTCGAAAAGGGTAATAAGCGGATGCTGGGGCCTGGGCAGGAAGAACAGTCTGTGCAAGTCTGCTATTGATTTGGCTGTATATGGGGCGTTCGTCATGGGAACATTGAAATTCCGACAAATTTAACTTAAATATGGCTGCTTCCGGTTGAGAGAATGTAAAAAAAGACCAGTATCAACGGAACTGGTCTTTTTGTTTTAGAAACTAAACTGCTATATCCTAGATGGATTGAATAGCTTGAACGTGGTTAGCAATAGCCTTTTGCGCTATAGTGGTGTCGGGATTAAAAATTTCGAAACCATGCGTGGCCCCGGGAATGATATGAAACTCAAGCGGCACCGCTGCAGCCGCCAGTCTGCTTGCATAGGAAAGGCTTTCGTTTCGGAAATAGTCGAGGTCGCCAATTGCAATATAAGCCGGCGCCAAACCTTCAAAATTGTCTAGCATGGCAGGCGACGTGATCATAAGATCATATTCGCTTAAGGTATAAGGCCCCAGGATGAGCGGCCATAGCGTTTCGAGTTCCTGGTGCCCAAAAACTGCGAACGGTTCAAGGTTTTCATCAAGGACTGTTGTCCTGTGATCAAGCATGGGATAGATCAGGATCTGTTTGGCCAGCTGAATTTTACGGTCACGGGCAAGTATAGCCGCTCCGGCCGCCAGGCCTCCGCCGCCGCTGTCTCCCATTACTGCGATCCTATCAGCATCAACACCTAATTGTGCCGCATTTTCTTTTAACCAAAGAATAGCATCAAATACTTGTTCTACCTGGTCCGGTCCGTAAGTATCCGGAATAAGACCATATTCTATCGATAAAAAGGGAACTTTTGACCGATGGACATAATCGGCTACTATACGGTCATAAGCATCTATGGAGCCAAATAACCTTCCGCCACCATGAACGAAAACTACGGCAGCAGTTTTTTTATCTGTCGTGCCAGAGGAATACCAACGGAGCGGGATTACCGCCTCATTGGCACTGTTCATTTCAAAATCCTGTCTTTGGATAGCTGCGTTAAGCGGCAAATGTTCATTCATGTAGTCATAAAGCTGATCGCCGAACTGTTTTAACTTTAGCCAATCTCCTTTTGGCGTTTTGTCAAGAGGTGGATGGCTGCTGAGGAATTGAGTAATTGAGCTGGCAAGCTCAGTGTCTAGCGCATACGTATGCTTTGCAGTTAAACCTGCGTCGTTTTGATTTTTCATTTGCGTAATCATTATTTGAATACAAAGATCCGTTGCCAGCATTTGGATCTTTTAACCATACTGCGGTTTGATGTAGTCAAAAGGTGGTTGCAAATAATTTCTCCGCTTTAATTTGGCTTTTTTTAAAGAATTACTGAAATGTTGTAACCTTGGCCAGGTCCAGTTCTTTACGTCTCGTCCAAAAGTAAATAGCGAACAGCAGAGCAACCAGCACCATCACCGCGCCAAACTCATCAATAAAATATTTACTCTGGCTATTACTTATCGTGATTGGTGTAAAAAAACTCTGCACAACTAAATTATGACTGGCATGCAGCATCACACCGGTCCACATACTGTTTGATTTTATCCGGTACCATGTAAATACAAAGCTCATACTCATTACCAGCACCGTAAAACACATCAAACCGTACCATGCCGGAGCGCCGTTATTGTAATTACCGAAAATTAGCAGAGGGTAGTGCCATATAGCCCAGATTGCGCCAATGGTAAGCGATGTATAAGTATAGTTAGTAACGCTGCTCAACTGAGGCGTTAAAAAACCCCGCCAACCAATCTCTTCTCCCAGGGCGGTAGACATACTTCCAAAAAGACCGATCACACCATTCGCAATAAAAAAAAGCACGATAAATACACCCGGAGGTAATTTGCTCCAACCTAACGACTGTGCCGCTTCGGTAACAAACTGCTTATTGTAAAAACCTCCCCAACCCGTAAACCAGATAATAAGGTAACTGATCAGCGTGTATATTACCGGTATAAAATAGCACCATACTAAGTATTTTGGCTCTCCCCAGCTCCAATTTAACTTACTTATTTTATATTTTAGAACCTTACAGGTTAAATAAGCGGCCAGCGCCGGGCACCACATAATACCATAGCCATACATCCTTCCTCCAATCCTGCCCTCACCGGAATGGAGTGTTAGCACCCAAACAACGGCACTTAATGCCAGTGTAAACAGCAGAAAAATTACGATAGCTTTTTTAGTTTCGGGTTTGGAGGTTTGCATGTGGCAATTTTTTTTTAATATAAGTATTATATTGAAAATACACTTTTTAGGAATAACCATAATTACCTTAATGCCGGTATTTTTATAACCTCAAAGGTGGGGAAAGCCAGTTGTTAACCAGCCGTATAAAGGCAGCAAAGTCCGGTAAAAAGCTAACCTTAATTGTCCTGTTTGTAGTCCAGCCTGAATTTTTTAGCGGTTATACCAAAAGCATTTTTAAATACTTTATTCAGGTGGCTCTCATCAGTAAAATCCAGTTCAGCAGCGATCTCGGAGATTGTAAGATCACTGAACTTAAGGCGCGTTTGAATGATCTCCAGCTTATATTTTGTGATATAACCTTTAACTGTACTCCCTGTTTGCTGTTTAAAATAACGACTTAAATGACCTTCAGACATATTAAACTGTTCTGCTAAGCTATCAATCAAAAGCAGCTGTTTATCATAAATATGTTGCTGAATGTAAGTTGAAATGGTGAGGATCTTATTTTGAGGTTTGCCTTCCCTGGAATAACTCATGCTTCGCTGCTGTATATCTCGGGCAATAAAGTTCAATAGTAAAAAAATAATGTTTTGGGTAATGATCTTTGAAAATGGCCCTTCATTTTCCTTTTCAGCGATCAGTTGATTAATCAATGCTTCAAAAACCTGTCTGTCGCCATCTAGGACAAGGCTCCCCTTTACATTGTGCTGATTATGAAAGATATATTCTAAACGCCTGAAAGCATCGCTGATGTCCACTTTTTCATCCCGGCTATTCGCCGTCTTAAAAAAAAAGTTTTTGGTAAAGTCGATAATACAAAAAACAGGAGGTGACAGGGCTTCGTACCTATGGGCGTCTTCGGGCGTTAGTAAAAATACATCGCCCCTCTTAAAATGGAAACGGTTCTCGTTCACGGCATGGATACCGGAACCCTCCAGAACATAGATCATTTGAAAGAAATGGTGTTTATGTAAACCTTCAAGCGCCGAATCAACGGCTACTACCATAACTTCTACTTCTTTATAAAGCTGTTTAGATCGCATGACCAAAACTACTGATTAATGTTTGTTTTTTACCTGTTATGGCCGCGATTGCCGGGATAGCTTTGCCGCAGTATTAATTCATAAAATTATGATAACGATCAATCAAAAATTTCCGGCTTTTGATAAAATAGCCACAATCAGTGCAGAATATGGTAAAGAATTTGGAGATATATCTTCGGAAGAGATGGTAAACAGCGATGACCGCTGGACGGTAATGTTCTGGTGGCCAAAAGACTTTACCTTTGTTTGCCCGACTGAAATTGCAGAATTCAACAGAAACTACGAAGAATTCAAAAACCGCAATACTACATTGATAGGGGCCTCTACTGATTCTGAAAACGTACATCTGGCCTGGAGAAAAAGCCATGAAGACCTGAAGTTATTGAAATTCCCGATGCTGGCTGATACATCAAAATCCCTTGCAGATGAGCTTGGTATTTTAGAACCAAATGAAAAGGTAGCCTATCGCGCAACTTTCATCATCGATCCGCTGGGTATGATACGATGGTTGAGCGTTAACGATCTGAATGTAGGACGCAATGTAAACGAAGTGCTCCGGGTTTTGGACGGCTTGCAAACAGATGAACTATGCCCGTGTAACTGGGAAAAGGGACAGGAAACCTTAAGTGTTTAGCCTGGATACTGACCGTAAATGAGACAAAGAATAATAGTAATTGGCGACATCCACGGCGGACTAAGAGCACTGAAACAATTATTGGAACGGATTCATCCCGAGACAGATGACCGCTTCATATTCCTGGGTGATTACGTGGATGGATGGTCACAGTCTGCAGGGGTAATCGATTTTCTGATCAGGTTTGAAAAACTGCACGAATGCATTTTTATTATCGGAAATCATGATGTGTGGTGTGAAGAATGGCTCAGAGGAGAGAAGCCTGCAGGTGTGTGGCTGGCCAACGGAGGAAAAGGAACAATACAAGGCTATTCCGAATTGACGGAATTTGAAAAACAACTGCATGGTGAATTCTTTAAACGCATGCGTAATTTTCATATAGATAACCAGAACCGCTTGTTTATTCATGCCGGATTCACATCTGCCGAGGGGCCATTGAGAGATACGGATGTGATTTCATTCTGGACAGATCGAAGTCTCTGGGACATGGCGACGAAAAAAGAAAAGCTAAGCCCCAGTGATCAAATGAGACTTGATAAACGGCTCAGGCTTTTCAACCAGATCTTTATCGGGCATACACCCACACTTCATTATGACTGTGAAACGCCGATGAAGTGCTGTAACATCATTAACCTGGACACGGGGGCCGGATTTAATGGAAGGCTTTCGGGAATGGACATAAACACGCAGGCCTATTGGCAAAGCGATCCGGTGCAAGACCTCTATCCGGAAGAAAAAGGGCGAACGATGGAAAAGAAAAAAAGCAGGTTAGTTAATTTCTTCCAATGGCTGTTCGCCTGACCTTAATTGAGTTTAACAAGCACTGTAATAATCAATGATATGAATGACGTAAAATATTTCGGAGAAACAAGTTTCGATAGAGTGAATAATGCGATCAGCCATCTTCAGAATGGTAAAGGCATTATGCTGGTGGATGATGAAAACCGCGAAAATGAAGGTGACCTCATATTTGCAGCAGAAAATATGACGGTTGAAAATATGGCGCTGATGATCCGCGCATGCAGTGGCATCATTTGCCTTTGTTTAACCAGTGGGAAAGCGGCAGCTTTGAAGTTGACGCCGATGGTTGCCCGGAATACCAGCCGGTATCAAACACCGTTTACCTCTTCTATAGAAGCAGTTGAAGGGGTGACTACCGGTGTATCTGCAAAGGATAGATTAACCACGATTCGAACCGCTATTGACCCGGATTCGAAACCACAAGACCTGGCCAGGCCTGGACATGTATTCCCGCTGATCGCACAGGATAATGGGGTATTTACGCGGAGGGGCCATACGGAAGGGAGTATTGACCTGATGAAATTATCAGGCCTAAACCCTTCGGCCGTATTGTGTGAACTTACTAATGAAAGCGGTACGATGGCGCGCTTACCGGAAATAGTGGCTTTTGCCATAAAGCATCAGCTAACGGTAGTTTCGATAGAAGATATCGTAAAATATCGCCTGCATATGCAGGATTATTCGGTTAATAAACTCAGGCAGGACTTTATTATATAAGTCATCTCAATGTGATAATACCACCTCATTTGCTGATAATGGGAAAGTATTAAACATAGGCCGGACCATTTTAACTTAAGTGAAAAAAGAATCCGGCGATTGCCCAGACTTTTGAATCATAATTCATTTAAACAAATAATTGAATCGTCATGAAAACAAATTTGAAATCAAAACTATGCACCGGCCTGATCGTGTTAACAGCTTTCGTAGGCCTGAATGTTAACCCGGCAGCGGCACAGGATGCCCCGGTAGAGAAAACGGCCTTGAAGCAAGGTGAAAAAGCACCTGACTTTAAGCTGGTAGATCAGAACGGTAAAACCTTCAATCTCGCTAGGTATGTAGGTAAGAAAAAAGTGGTAATCTTCTTTTATCCAAAGGATGAAAGCCCTGTATGTACCAAAGAAGCCTGCGCGTTTCGGGACGCTTATGCTAAATACAATGACGCGAATGCCCTGGTGATCGGCATCAACAATGGTACCGTTGCCAGCCACAAAGCTTTTGCGACAAAAGAACACTTGCCATTCACTTTGCTGAGCGACCCGGATAACAAAGTGTTGCATTCTTACGGCGTAAAAGAACAGGCTTTTGGTGAAATGAAAGTTAGTGGCCGCGAAACATTCGTGATTGGCCTTGACGGAAATGTTGCCTACAGCTTCAGAGATTTTATGAAAGGTGACGAACACTCGAAACAGGTTTTAAGCTATTTGAACAGCAAGTAATGTTGGATTTTTGATGTGAAAGCCGCTTACAGTAATGTAGCGGCTTTTTTGTGACTATTCAATTACAACCTGTTTAACTAAAGTGAAAATTTCGATGTACTGGCATCAGCAATTTTGTAGCGGCGGCAGCACCGTCCTAAAATGATCAAACAATGAAAAAAATAATTCTACTATGGCTTTGCCTGTTCTCGCTACAGGCTGATGCCAAAATTGATAACCCGGTACACTGGAAATTTGCTTCCTCTAAATTAGGTGGGGAGAAGTACGCCATAACATTTACTGCTAACATTGACAATGGCTGGCATTTGTACTCACAATTCCTTAAAAGCGGCGGTCCTGTTCCAACTTCTTTTAAGTTTGCAAGTGCAGCAGGTATTTCACTGGCTGGCAAGGTGAGTGAAAAGCCGGAAGCATTAAGCGGGTTTGACCAGTCTTTTCAAATGACGATCAACTATCATGAGCACCAGGTTATCTTTACACAAATCATCAGCACTGATGATGGGGATGCACATGTGACCGGTTCGCTGAATTATATGGTTTGCAGCGGTCAAAAATGTCTCCCGCCCACCGATGTTAATTTTGATATCCCGGTTTCAGGGAACGAGCAGCTGTTGGCAAAGAATGGTGTGCCAAAGGTGAATCAACACAGTCAGCAAGTTCAAAAGGGTAATACAGCTAAATCTCCGTCAGATACAGAACATTCGCTGGTAGCAATCTTTATTGCGGGCTTTCTTGGCGGTCTGGCCGCGTTCTTCCTGCCCTGTATTTACCCGATGGTGCCACTCACCGTTTCCTTTTTCACGAAAAGGTCTGGCACCAGGCTGCAGGGTATCAAAGCAGCGATCATTTATGGATTATCCATCGTCGCTATATATGTAGGCCTGGGCTTACTGATCACGTCAATCTTCGGTGCATCAGCATTAAACGAAGCAGCGAGCAGTGCCGCCTTTAATTTGTTGTTTTTTGTCATCCTTGTTGTCTTTGCGCTATCCTTTCTTGGGGCGTTTGAGATTACGCTGCCCTCTTTTTTCGTCAATAAGATGGATCAAAAATCAGAAGGCGGCGGCTGGATCGGCCTGTTTTTTATGGCATTCACGCTGGCGCTAGTTTCCTTCTCCTGTACCGGGCCACTCATCGGCACGCTGCTGGTAGAAGCGGTGAGCAAAGGCACTTATCTTGGCCCCGCACTCGGTATGTTTGGCTTCTCCCTTGCTTTGGCTCTTCCATTTACAGCATTCGCGATATTTCCATCCTGGCTCAAAGCACTGCCAAAATCAGGCGGTTGGCTGAATTCAGTTAAGATTGTACTCGGATTGCTGGAGCTGGCGCTTGCTTTTAAATATCTGACAAATGTTGATCTGGCCTATCACTGGGGCCTGCTTAGCCGTGACCTGTTCCTGATGATCTGGATCGTTATCTTCGGCGTGCTTGCTTTCTATCTGCTGGGTAAAATCAGGTTGAGCCACGATACCGAAGTTACATCTTTACCACTGTTCAGGTTACTGCTTGCCATGGTAACGCTGGTGTTTACATTATATCTTGTACCTGGCTTGTTTGGCGCGCCGCTCAAAGGCATCAGCGGATGGCTGCCTCCGCAGAGCACGCAACAGTTTACACTCACAGGAGGCGGTACGGCAACGGGTGAGGCCACTTCAACCGGCCACAAATACGCCGGACTTTTTCATGCACCCGATAATATCGATGCATTCTACGATTACGAAGAAGGACTGTCCTATGCAAAAAAGGTTAATAAGCCGGTGCTGCTTGATTTTACCGGCTGGAGCTGTACCAACTGCAGAAAAATGGAAGCGTCAGTCTGGTCGGACGCCGGGGTATTAAGAAGGCTTAAAAATGAATATATACTAATTTCCCTGTACGTTGATGACAGAACAGCTCTCAGCGATTCAGAAAAATATATTTCAAAGGTATCAGGCAAGTCAATTACTACACTGGGACAGAAGTGGAGTGACCTTCAGGAGGCTCAATATAATACGAATGCCCAGCCTTTTTATGTAGTACTAACTCCAGATGGAAAGGCCGCTGCAGAGCCCCGCGCTTTCGATTTGGATATAAAGGCTTATGCCGATTTTTTAGATCAGGGCATCAATGCGGTAAAAAGAACTTCATCAATTCAAAATTTTAATTAATCAATCTTATGAAAAATCAATTGTTCAAATCCCGGATACTGGCTATCTGCATTGCACTTATACCAGTTCTTTATGCTATAGATTCCTCAGCCCAGCAAAAGGGCCTGCCAAAGGAAATTCTATTTACCAAGCAATCTTATAAGCAGGTTCTGGCGAAAGCGAAAGCCACTCATAAACAAGTTTTTGTGGACGCTTACGCAACCTGGTGCGCTCCGTGTAAAGAGCTGAGAAAAACTACTTTCAAAGATCCCAAAGCAGCTGCCTATTTTAATAAGCATTTTGTCAATTATAGTGTAGATGTGGAGAAAGGGGAGGGTGTAGGCCTGGCCAAAACCTGGCAGGTAGAGGGATTGCCCACCTTGCTGATAATTGATGCAAATGGAAAAGTAATGGCGAATCACACCGGTTTTGTTGATGGTAATGGCCTGATGCAATTCGCACAGGAAGCAGCCGAACCATATTGATGATTCCTTTGGAATGCACCGTACAGAAGTGCTTTGTGGTCGTTGCGACTCCCATCTGGGGCACATATTTGACGACGGACCTGCACCTACCTACAAACGTTTTTGCATGAATTCCTTTTCCCTGACTTCCAGCCGGATGCTAAAAAGCATTGATTGCACTATTATTTTCAGAATTAGTTGGTCTGTAACTTATTGAAAATTGCAAGAAATGATAATCGCTTCATTCGACGTAATCACCAACTAAAAAAACTTAATCATTATCGCATTAATCCCACTTATTAACTGGAGGAAAGCGGAAGCTTTGACCGGTTTACTGGCTATGTTCTCCATTTTAACAAAAAATATTATATGAAAATCAAAATCTTAACTATCTGTATGCTTTTTTGCAGTCTGGGAACATTCGCACAAAATATGTTCAACATGTCCGGCATTCATCCTGATACCGAATTGAGGGAAGACCAGACACAGGCTATCCGTTACCCTGCACTACGCCAGATTTCTGTAACTGCAGCTATTTTTGGAAATGGAAAATTCACAGCTAACATGAACGATAAGGATATAGGCAGCGGCGAGAGTCAGAATGCCCGGATCAGTTCATTTTTTAACATACCCATTACCAAATGGGATGGCAATACGATCAGTGCGACAGTATATCATAATCAACAGTTTTTTAATCCTAAAGAGGTAACTAACCAGCTACCAGACCCGCAGTTGGATCATCATGATATATCAAAAAGCACGCTCGGGCTTTCTTTGAACTTTTCAAGGACGGATGCCATCTTTCATACGCCGGTAGTTTATTCAGCCGTATTTACAGGCATATCCGATAACATAAAAACCGTGAGACGTTTTAATTTCAATGGAAGTATTGCTTTTCCACTGAAACAAACTGCAGATTCCTATTTATCGTTAGGCGTGTTAGTGCAGATCGACCCTTCAGCACCAACTCCAGTGTTACCCCTTGTCAATTATTTCCGCAAATTGAATAGTTCGGGCCTGGAACTAACCGTGGTTTTCCCGGAAGGGTTATCGCTAAAACAACAATTGGCCAAACACGCATGGGTTTATATAGGTTCAAATGCCAATACTTATGCTTCCTTTTATCAGTCCAATGATCCTTCATTGCCATCGCGCTATAGTTACAATACGATAGAACTAAAAAGCGGGCCGGGCTTCGAATATCTTCTCGGTAAACATGTCGTATTCGGAGTAAGTGGTGGTATAAACAACATTGTATCTGCCAGAACTATAGCAAAAGGCAGTAATTATAGTGATGCATTTATCAGGACAACGGGCAAATCAGCTGCTTATGGAGAGTTCCGGATTTCTGTGTTACCATTTTAAGTATATGAGCATGTATTCAGATGGCCGGGAAATCGTTTTTCCGGCTTTTTTTATGAGGCAAACTTTCAGGCAAAAAACATCATTACAATGGCAAATAGTAAGTAATATAATTCCCTGGCCATGTTTTTTGTTGTTTCAGCTAACAGCCACCGCTTGTAATAAGAATTGATCTGCCCTAACAGGTACTGCCGTTCATCAACTTTTTCCCTTAAATGCATATTATTCGATTTTTAACACCGAAATTTGGTTTTACAATGTTCTGCAACCTGAGTGGTGCGCAATCAATTACTATAAATAATTCGACATGATTGAAAAAAATGAAATTTTAGCTAACCACCTGCGAAACTTCGCAGGGTTAACAGATGAGGACATAGTAGAAAGCCAGCCCTTCTGGAAACCGCGTAAGATTGCTAAAGGAGACTTTTTTAATATGCAAAGTATGGTCTGCAATGACCTTGGTCTGATCGTGAAAGGAATATTTCGCATTTATTAC
>Ga0247815_10003087_pt1 | contig 12085 bp, 16 predicted proteins | sample UWRJL194509B1_FD_181014 | JGI IMG/M metagenome (GOLD analysis project Ga0247815, IMG submission 181014) | Plant litter microbial communities from Arlington Agricultural Research Station in Wisconsin, United States - UWRJ-L194-509B-1 | ecosystem: Environmental > Terrestrial > Plant litter >... | reverse complement strand
AGAGCTGCTGTGTGACCGCTCAGAACGGCGAGCTGTTCGCCCGTCTCAGGATTCCAGAGGCAGATTGTTTTGTCTTTTGATGCCGACGCAAGCCGAGAGCTATCCGGAGAAACAGACCTCACTGACCCAGAATGGTTGCTCAATTTTCGCAGGCTCGTCTGGCCCTGTGTGAGATTCCAAATACAAACGGTGCCTGCTTTAGTTCCAGACGCGACCCACTTGCCGTTGCGTGCGAAATTAACCGACAGGACCGTTCCATCGCCGCTGCGCATTGGAGACATCGTTTCTTCACCTGTCAGCGTGTCCCAAATGCGAACTGTGCCGTCGTCGGACCCGGAAGCCAAAAGGCGACCGTCAGGAGAATAGGATACAGAGTGAACGGCGCTATCGTGACCAGTAAGGGTCATGACAGCGCGTCCGCCGTGCTGGCCGATACCAAATGTATCGACGGTGACCAGGCCAGTAAACCGTGGGGCAAAATCTTTGTAGACGAGCGAGTTCTTGTCTGCAAACGGGAGGGCCGAGAGGTAGATGTGCGGCGCACTGCGCTCGATTGCTTCGTGAGAAGAAGCGACAAAGGAGTGAGCATCGCGAAGGAATTGCGCTAGCTCCGAGTCCGCGCGCATCCCTACGGTTCCAGCTGCCGTAAATAGCATTCTAGCAGCGCGCCATATCTGGTGGAGAAGAGACATGATTTCGAGCCACGGCAGGAGTTTGGGACGGAACTTGATGCCGATATTGACGTCGATATTGCTTCTGTCGAGTAAAGCCACGACATGGTATACCCACTGCATACACGCGTACCGCAGGGAGAGAGAGATCCTATCGGGCTGTACCGGTGAGTTGGGTTCATAGGAAGAGAGGCTCCGCGAGACATTGAAATGAAGCCGCTTGCCCATCACTTCTAGACAACCGTGTGCCAAGTTATCGTGGCCAAGCGACTGGTGGATACGAATGTAGCCAGGCGCACGGCTGTACAGGTAGTCTCCGAATGATGCATGCACTGTCCGCAGGCCAGGCATGTCTTCGTCTTGAGGCACATAAACAACGGCGTGTAGTCGGGACAGGCTTGCGCCCACTTCATACGCCTCTAGATCCAAAAGATCGGCCAATGCAGCAACTGATAACGACATACGAGCTGAGAGGAGCGACGCGAGGAGACGCTGCATTGTTGGCAGCTCTGTCGTGTCGGTGTCGTCTTCCTTCGCTGCGTCATTCAGAATGATCTCATACATGCGGTCGAGCGGGGCTACGGCTTTGTCGTTGAGACCTGTGCGAGATGGGTTTAGCAACTTCTTGAACTTGGCAACTGCAGCAGCAGCCCCGACGCCAAATGTATGCGCAATGGCGGTTGAAGCTACTATGAACATTCCATCACAGAGCTGGACGAGAGTCTCCACTTCAATGTCCGTGATACTGGCCAAGAGCTTTGGCTGGGCAGAGAGTTTCGTGCTGAGAGTTTCGGTGATGTATCGCCTGATATCCGCGTTGACCTCCGTAGCATCCACAGTGTGAAGTCGAAGAATCTGACTAAGCTGGTCGTTCGAGATAGAAGTGTCCCTAATTTGAGCCTCGGTCGCGAGGTGACGAGGAACTTGACCGGCAGCTTGGGTTCGGACCGTGTTAGTTTCACGAGTGCTTCAAGCATGCTTGTGACTACAGCGTGGCACTTGGTATCGTCGAGCATGCCGTCGGCGGTCTCACCGCCACACTCATCGAGAGCATCAATGACAAACAGAATCGGTACGCCTTCGTCCTTTATGGCAGAAAGCGGTGTACGAAGAAGTTGCTCGACCTGCATTGCAACTTCTTTATGTGGAATGTCATTGTGAATGGTCTCAGCCAAGGCCAAGCGGAAGTCGACAGAGTCCCGTGCAAGAAGCTGAGCGAGAGTTGGAATCACGCAGCGAATATCGCGCTGCGCAGCCAGTCCGGTCGAACGTGAGCAGAAGAAACTCCCACCAAGCAGTACCTCGACGTCTTCGCTAGCCTGCTCGCAAACGGTCTTTGAAATCGAAGTTTTACCGGTACCTGCCATTCCTGTAATCCAGCAAATTTGCAGCGCGTCGGGATCTTTGATCCAGGTTGCAGTCTCGCTCAGGATGCGGACGCGCGTCTGCTTCATGCAGCCGGAGTTCAATTGAGCGTCGTAGGTTGCCTGAGGAACGTGCCGGTCTTTCAGGGCTGTGAAATGTCAGCTGCACTCAAGCTCACTCAACTTAAGAGGGCGTCTGACCTGCAGTAATCTTCTCTAGTGCCTTTTCCTATAAAACCAATGAATACACGATCGCCATACTTTGATCGGGCCACTCACCTTTTCCTCGGTGGTCTGGATGACACTGATGGACCAGTTGTTGTTGTTGACGACCGACCGGTCGGCGATGACGGAGGTGGTGTTGCTGTTCTGATTGACGATGCTGGCCTGCGGGACGTGCCGGTCTTTGACGGATAGAAGTGTAAGCGGTTCTCCTCAATCACCGAAGTAGACGAAGTATCTAACCAGCGATGATAGTTTTCTCACGCTTCTTCGTCGGCTTCACTTCGACCTCTCGCTGATCCCTTTCAAGCTCTTTCACATATTGACCGATCTCCCCAACCTCCCTCTCGACTACAGCGCCATTATCGAGCTACGTGGAAGTCAGACGAGTGAGTAGGACTTGGAACATTCGATCGCACATGAAAGGCATCGAGAACGGATGAGACAGCACTATCAAGTGTCTCGACGTCGTCTATATCGATGTGCGAAAGCACCGCTTCTGTGTGTCGATTGCGACCCGCCTTGTCGTTTAGCGAGCTGCGAAGTTTTCCGATTTCGCTGCGACAGAGGTTCAGCGATTTCAACATAAACGAGTAAAATGTATACCTTGCAAGATCCTCGAGGCGTTTAGCGAGACTGATGGCGGGTGTATCTTGTGGACCTTCAGAGTACGTGTCGACGATGTTCATGAGCGCCTCGAGCTTGCTCTTGAGCTTTCCTAACCCATTCTCCGCTTCGGCAGTCGTCTGAAACTACAATCAGGCTACGGTGAAACTGTGTGAAGCAGCAAGTTACGAACTTCACACCGGTTCCAGATCTCGAGAATCTCAACGAGCGTCGACTTGAGCGGACGGAACGCATCCGAGGCACCATGCACGACTGTGAGCAGGTCATTGCAAACGGATGTCATAGTCGCGCGCTTTGAGGTCACCGAGGAAGGTTGTGCAGAGGTTGAAACCGCATCTGGGGCGTGTCCGGGTTGCCGCAACGGTTCGGGTGCTGGCGCCTCAGCCGCAGGCGTAGCGATAGCTGTTGGTGCAATCGCGGTCTGACTCGCAAACACCATTGCACTAGGCGCAGTCGGGATTCCCTGGCTATCTGTAGCTGATGGAGGCTGAGCATAGGTTGAAGCTGCACCTGGAGTGTGTCCGGGTTGTTGTGACGATTCAGGTGCTGGCGCCTCGAGTGCAGGGACGCCCGTGCCCAGCGTGTCAACAGCGGTTGAGGTTATCGCCGTCTGACTCGCGAGCAATATCGCACTGGGCGTGGTAGACATGCCCTGGCCATGCGTAGCCGATGGCTCCTGACTACTGCGAGGCGATCGTGCTGGGGTCGTGACCCCGCTCTGGCGGGAAGACGGCCGCAGCAGGTCTTTGACCTTGCCTTTCGCTTTTTTATATCCTTGCTTGATGTTTTGCATCTGGTGGTTTGAGTTTGAGAGAGGGCTGCGAGTGCACGGGCGACGACAAGTACGAGGACGGCGTACGGGACGACAAGAGAAACGAGGCCGCGCTCCTAGTACGCGCGGTAACAAGCCGTTTGCCCGCTTTCGACTTTCATGATTCCGTTCAGTGGTGAGTTTCAGGACATTGCTGGAAAGCGTGGCGATTAGGAGCAAACAGGGTCCGGTTGCAATAACCTGACTGTGTCCCCGTGACCTACGTTTACACCGTGCACGAGCGCGATCGGGCATTCGAACGCGCTCTGCCCGGGTCGACTTTGCGATTCTCTCAAACGCGGCCAACGTCGATCCTGTCGGTACCGGCCGGTGACATTCACGCCGCCCTTGGCTTTGTCCCTTTTCCTTCTCCGTCGTCGCGCGCCCCCTTCTCGAGATGCCCTCTTCTTGACGCCATCTTCTCGCGCGAATGTTTTCCGACCTCGCCCAGGTTCAGCTTCTGTTACGCACCACCGTGGCACTGCCAACGGGGCTCAAAACTCGGTACCTAGCCTTCGGACGTTGTCGAGCTCGTCGTCGATGCCAGCACTTCCGTCCAAGGCCCGGCCCGTTCAGCCAAACGCAGTACAAGCCTATCCCTAGACGTTCCGCGCATAGCCTATCCCGTCTGCCGCCGCAAATGGACGCGGAAGCATCGTCAGCTTGTCGCTCGGCCCTGGGCGTCAGCGCTGCGAGGATCGTCAACTCTACTGTGATGCATGTTTAGTCGACGGTAGTTGTTGTGAGTCTACCTTTCTTCCCCCGCGTCTTTGGTCGAGGCTGAGGAGAGTACCAGCCTGGAGTGGGTGGTATTGAGCCAGTACGGCACTGCTGGTGCTTGGTGAACGTACCTCGACGCCATGTCACTTCTCGGCTCGCGAGGCGTTCCCTTAGTGGCCCCGCAACAGACGATAAACCCGAAGCTTCTCGTTAGCACAGCCGCAACAACGTCTTCGTCACGTCCTGGCGTCCGTTTGCCCGCCTCAAGGTCAAACGCCTGTCGCATCTGCACAAGCACTGGCGTGGAGACACACATGTCGATCTACAAATCTCAAGACCCGCTTCACGAGCGGTGTATCGTTGGAACGCAGGCTACTGAGTACGACAGGTTTATCCAATCGAGCGGGACGACAAAAAGCACGTTACCTCCCGCCCAACACACGCCCGTGAATGCATAACCAGCGCGACCTCACAAAGTCGACCACTCTGTGTGTACTTTCTCGCTCGCTTGACGGGACGCTCGTGCTGACTGCCTGCTCAGGCTTTAGCCCGCTCCGCCTTCGCTTGCCTCTTCGCTCGCCCTGCTGTCGCACTCGAGTGCTCCTCTACACCGGCTTCTTCTTCCTTCCCTCTTCCCTCAAGCAAGCTCGAAGCAAGACGATTCTTATCCACGCATTGTGCTAGGACATATGGCAGCGTCTTGTCTCGATGCGCGAGGACTGTGGCATGCATGGGCGTCCAGCAATGACTGGCCGCCACGCGTGATTCTCTACCATCTGTGCGGGTTAGTCTTCGCGCAGTTAGTCGCGCGCGCCGACCTGACCTCCACGCACTTGCTGACGTTATTCATTTCTTCCTCGTCCTGCTCAGTGTCCTCAGCATTCCTACTACATTCCCCGACGCCGCCAACATGGTTCGAGCTCCCGCCCGAAGACATCATTGAGCTCGAAGTCAAGCTCGCCCGCGAGGGCCTACCACGCAACAGGGTTGCTGTTTAAGTCCATGATACCTCGGGTCCGTTTGGATCTATCCTCGGTCTCTCAGCTTCCCTGCTGACGCTTGTTCGCTCGTACAGCCAACGTCCTGATAAACATCAGCATTTTGTGTACTTTCGAAAGTCTCGATGTTGGGCTCAGTCTTCCGAATAACATCTAGTGCCTCGTCAAACGAGTCGTCTTCTTCCGCAAGCATCTTGAGGTCAGCTAGGTGCATACTACCAGCGCGGCATCCGAATAGCGCGTTCATTGCGTCCCGTCGATGCCTCCGTGTCCAGCTTCCTCAGTCGAGCGGAGATCCAGCGCATCTGGATCGACCTACTCGAGCTCGAGCTCATTCATCCACCACTGCACCACGACAACGGGCTATTTAGCCGATTTCGACTTGTCTGCTCCCATCCTGTTATGAGTTACAGGACACGGCAGGGTCAGACGCAACGTCATGCCCTGGCGACCTCCACAGTCTGCACAGGCTCGGTCTGGCATTCGAGCGCGCTTTGATAGGGTTTACATTGCGACTCTCACTCATAGCGTGTCACCGCCAGGCTAGCCTCCGCCCTTTCGATGCCGACTGGTGGCGTCACCAGGTGGTCTGTCTCCGCGCTGCCTTTGGCTTTGTCCATTGTTCTTTCTGTCGTCGCGCGCCCTAGTCCTTCTCAAGCCGCACTCTCTTCAATCTCCCTCTTATCTACATGCACCATACACCACTCAGGCTTCGATCTTGGTGCGCTTCCCCAGTTCTCGCGTGCTTCATCACGACTGACGACTGAGCTTTGCCAGGCAGTGACGTTCATATCTAGGACTGTGACTCTGGCACGCTATTGCGCCACTCTCCACTCCAAATGCTCTAAGGAGACCTTACGGGCATTTTGTGGAGGAACGCTGAGGATGGACGTGCCTTCTGCGCGGGCTAGGACGACTCCGGCAGGCGACGGTGAAGAACACTGTGGAGGAAGTTCAAGGGTTATGAATAGGCGAGGCCGAAATTGAAAACGGACATCGAGCAGCGAGTGGGGTGATAGCGACCATGTGGAAGGCGAAGGTCAGGACGCTTGTGACGAGAATGGACACTGCGGTAACCAAACGGTTTCTTACACCTACAAGCTTTCTGAAATATAACGAAATTCAACTTTTTTACGCGCAGTTTATGTTTTTGCTATTGGTTCAGTTCGGGCGTGTGCCCGTCCAACACAGGCGGATAGAAACTGCAAAGCCTCAAATAACAGCTTCATAGCCATCGGTTCCACCGAGCACTGTCGACATCTTGGCTACGAATCTCTTGACATTGAGTCCTATCGCAGATACCTCAAATTCAGGGTGCTGCTGAGATACATGTTCGTGACTCTATGACAGGAGGACACGAGACCTCGGCGGAACCCTTGTGCATCCGCTATCGCTCTTTGCCTTCCTCCTCCTTGAAATGCCTTCCATCACTACTCGGAATCGTCAGCAGATTTACTTTGACGGGCAGCTCCTGCGCGCTGCCGAAAGTTCGCGACATGGAATCAGCGAACTAGCGTTTGAGCTACTCCAGAAACGCGTAGACGAGCGGTGTGCCACAAACGAGCGGACCAATTTCGAGGAGCGCGCTCGGGTCGAGAATGAGCACTCCTCCAGCGTTACCCGACTTGAATACCTTCACGAAAAGAAGATTAAGGAGCATAAAGACGCCGAGTTTGCGATAATCTCCGAGTTCGATGTACAACGCGACAACCTGCCGGGCACGAGGCTGCGGGTGGAGGGTCTCAAACAAGCGGAACTTCTTGAATCGTTGCAGATCAAACTCGCTAGTGACGATCAAACGGCAGAGGAAGAACTAAAAAAAGCTGTCGAAGTGTATGACGAGGCGTGGGCAGCACACTGCAAGTGTTGCACGTTCAACGGCCCGGACATCGCCGCAACTCGCAGACAAGCAGAACAGAGTACTCTTGAGCGCCATAACGCTTACGATAAGCTTGTCGAGCGCCATACGGCTGAGTGGAAGTTGCGTCAGGAAGCTCTACAGCTCGAGCTTGACACTCGCACAGCTCGTCAAGTCCGGCTCGACCTCGAACACGACTTCCAACTTCGGTTCGCCGAGTGCGGTCAGAGTTGGGCTACCATCCAAAAGCGTCAGACCGAGGAACTCGAAGCGCTGGAGAAAAACCGGGACCTGGCGCTCGCAGCGGTTCAGAAACGTCACGAATACGCAGAGGCTGAGCTGTACGAGGAGCACCGTCGGATCGAGGAATGGTGGAACCACCTCTGCGACGAGACTGTGGCCGCCAGGAAACGGATCGATCAAGATGAGCAAAGCGCTGTCGCCGAACCTGACCGCGACAAGGCTGGTGGGACGGTCGCACCCGCAGAAGTAACTCAAGCTGCCAAGATGGTCGTAGGAGCTGTAGCATACTGCCATGAAAGGGCAGAGGAGGCGGAGACGCTGGAATTCGTACCGCCCAACGTGGAGAAGAAGGCGGCTGCTGTATGCCACACGCCTGGCGAAGAAGACAGCGACGCCGGCCTCCCCGTTATTGTCATGCCACCAGCTCCTGCTGGCGACACTAGAAATCCGGCTGGATCATCTCTGAGCGGCGCTTCCCGTGGGCCTTTGTCGCAACCTTCAGTCTTGTCGGCAAACATGGCCCGCCTCCCTGACGAATCATCACTCATGCCACTTGTGTCCGCGAACTTCGACCCGCATTATGATCCCACTGCGGACGGTGTTTTGCGGCCCGGAGCTGAGCGCTATACCACGCTGGCCAACCCATTCGCTCACGCCGAGCGTGAAATTGTGGTGGTCAGCCAACTCGCTCACTCGGAGCCAGGGGGATCTGTTCCAGATCGCAGCGGCTCGCCTGACAGCGGAGGTTCGGACTCGGACTTTATCGAGATCTAGCATCACAAGGTTTGAAGCTGGAAACCGGTTGTATTCTAGTTAAGTTCGCTTGACTGTCAATCTATGGACGACTTTCACTCGATCCGACTGTTGTCTGAACTCGAACCGCGAGTCCAGTCTTCCAACCTGAAGCAATTCGAAACTGTTAACACAATTTAAAACAGGTTCTGCTCCCCTAGGCTGCAAATTTGGGAATTAGGCGTAGGCCTCTGGCGTTTCGTGAACATGATGGATCGTCCCCAAGAATTGAATCAAATCAAATCACGTGTCTCGAAAGAGGCTCTCATAGGCTTCCTGGGCGATGTGAAGTTTCGTGGGGGATGCGGGAACGACACTCGTGGTTTATGACGAACGGCTGCAGCGTGCCTCCGCGGGGTTGGCGACGTCAAGACTCGCGTTTTCCTTGAGACAAAGGTCAGTGAAGTGCACCAGAGGAATGAGACGGTAAGGGAGGTGTAAAGGAGCAGAAGAAGCGATGGTGGGGAAGGGTTGGCGGGATGGTGGCACGAGCAGACGAGGAACATCATCAGGGCGGGACGAGATTGTAGTATTAGCTTGCCGGTCAAATGTACAAAGGCGCGAACTAAAGCTGTATGCAGTGACGTTTATACGCATGAAGGGAGCAAAGAGGCATCGTGAAAAAGGTGAGTGTGTTGAAGAGGAGGTGGTGTGCCAAGTCGCCTCCGCACGACCCAGCTCAAGGATCACAAGTCAGCGACTCGGGAAGGGCAGTTCAAACACTTTGCGCAGAGTGTTGATTGTGGTTGAGTACAAGAGCTAAATATGGCGGGTAGAAATGCACGTGGAACAGGTATGGAGGACACTCGAGATACCGGGCGACAAAGAACACCTACTCTACCAATCATTGGCGCCGGGACAAGTGGTGCACATGATTGTGATGCGATATGAAAGCAAGGTAGAGTTACGGCAAGTTCCAGTCAGATAAAACAGATAGACGAGGAGACGCGGGGTGCGGTCGAAACAACGCCGGTGTAGGACATCAAGTGCAGAGCTGTAGCCGGCTCTCGGGACATTGCCTGATGCAAAGCAGTAGCTCTGGTCATCATTGACGCCGGAATGAATAGTGTGCATGGGCGTTTCGCGATATGAGGGTGGAGTTGAGGTCCGGTAGATTCGAGCCGGGCAAGACGGATAGACGAGTAACTGCGGTATACGTTTGAAACGGCGCCTGTGCAGAACATCGAGGGTAGCTGTAGTCGGCTACCAGACCCAGTTAAAGTAGGACCTGGAATATGCAAGAATGAGTGCGAAGGCATATTAGATATGCGAGGGGACGACGTGCACCAGTTTCGCGTGAATAGCAAAATATCTCTTCGGCCACGAAACCAAGCAGGCAGGCAGACACTTATGAATAGATAGAAAGAGTTTGCTGCACAATCATCAGAGAAGAACAATTTTATGAGGAGGAGGGGTAACGGACGAGGCAGATGATGGAGACCAGGGAATGAGAAGGTCAAGAACGATCCGCTTACCGGATGTTGCCAAATCACGGTTCGGAGCGGTCCGGTGTCTCCTGGTTCGATCTGGTCCCACCCGTTCTGGATCCTTCGCTCTTCCCGTCCTCGCGCACTCGTTCCCTCTTCAACACCGCCTTCTTCTTCCTTTCCTCCATCCTTCTTCGAGATTTATCGAATTAAGATAGAGCACATGCATGCACCGGGCCAGTATGTTTGCGAGTGGCTTGTGTCGATGTGCGAAGAATGTTTGCATCTGGCGGAGGCTGGTCGCGACGCGCCACTCTCTGTTATGTATTCAGGCTCGCCTTGATGTTGCGCCTGTTATTCTCATTGTCAGTGCCTATTTGCAATCTTATCCGCACACTTGCTGACCTTGTGTTCCCCCGTCCTCTTGCCTACTCACTCCCCTTTACGCTGCACACAACCACTAGCCGGTCTTCATCACGGCAACCATGGTGCTACAACCCAGCGAGTTTACCGCAGGAGCAAAGATTCGATTTAGACATTGTGGACGCGAGCCTCTCGAGGCGGATGTACCAAATATGCGCGCGTGGATTCGCTACGAGTCTATTCCTTGGGTGTGTCACTCTGCTCCACTTTGGTTCCGTCGATGTGGCCTCATTGCTTGCGGTGTGGTGATTAGAACATGACGGGAATGGTCCGTTCGACCGAGCGTCGTTCGGCGTTCCCGTCCAGCTGTCTCTTCCCTTCTCCGCATTCGTCTCGTCCGGTAACCCTCTCGCGTGATCCCATACACCTCGACCCTTAACCGCATATTGTCGTCTTAATTCCTCATAAGCTTTTCTAACACAACGACGTCAGGCTTTTTCTCGCACGCACAGCACGGTCGCAGCCTTCGCCTTCGCCTGCGCCGGTGAACGCCACATCCTCATCCAGTGCGACCGATCCAACAACACCACTCACAATGCACTCCTTGAGCTCCTTTCTACTTCTGGTGTCAATATCATCAAAAGCACCGTGGGCATCTAGGACGACGTTCGCAGGATCGTACCATGCGCACTCGAACTCTCGAACGAGCTTCCGCGTACTCGCCCATTGCGACATTCTCAACTCGCCCCGCTTCGAGACTGCGACGCAAGAGTATACAGCAAGAACGGCGGGCCTGATAGACAACGCAAGAACCTTGAACGGGAGATCCCTGTCAATGGCGAGCTGGGTATGGGCAGGTGCGTTCTCGTTCGTTTGTACCGCGTCGTTTCTGTCGACACTCACCTTCGGTGCCTCCCTCTTCTCGAACCTCTCATATTCGGTTTACTCTCCTTGGACAGAGCCACTACGCCCTCCTACAACCAGTCCGCCTACCAGACACCGTCTAGCCAACTCCGGAGTGAGGGTGCGTTCTCGTTTGATCAGGCCACGTCGTTCTTGCTGGTGCTCATCGCCTTCACTCACTCCCCTCAGCCGCCCTCCACGCTTTCTAAATCGTTCCTACCACTACCCGGCCCATACTTGTCTAGCCCAACTCCATTCCACCTCATCATCAACCGCCCCGCCGCAATACCTCTTCACCTTTGCTACCACCAATGGTCACTCGCGCTTCATCTGTCTGCTTCTCAACCGGCGTGCCCAAACTTACGAGATCGAGTGTGATGGGACATATGTTGAGTAGGCAGGCTCGTCGACGTGGGTGTTTACTCTCTTCCTGCGTTGTTCATGGCTGATAAAAGCGCCGCAGATGTTCAAGCAGGGCCGGATTGATGCTGGCGCAGTGGCAGTTGTGCGCCTGCATCTCGACGCGATGATATCTATGAGTTTGCGGTACGTTCTCTTGCGGCTTCGCGACTGATTGTTGACCCTCAAGCTGCAGGAACGAACCTCCGACAGTGCTTCTCATCACTGACTCGCTGGTCACTATCTTCGGCATGTACCTCGATCCTAGCGCGGTTACGCGTACGATAAGTTGGGACATGTGCCGCAAGCGGCCTGTCAAGGACGGCAAACATGGATAGAACTTCAACGCCGCGAGGTGGACACATGTCATCCTAGCCTTCTCAAACATTTGCTAATGATGATGCGATCGTTTTCGAGCCTGAGCGTTTGGCAATGTGAACCTGCGGCGGCGTATCACTGTTCGCATGACGAGTGATTCGAATTGGATGACAAGCACAGGTTTCCTCCCGCTCGACACACACCGGTCGCGGTACAGGATGTGCTCCTTTATGCGCTGAACGTTTCTTGGTAGCACTTTGACCCGCTTCTCTGTTACCCTTCTCGAGCAAGCGAGGGGACCGAAACGAGACGAGACAACGGGCAAGTCAAGACTCGGCTTGCTCGCCAGAAGTTGCCAGATCGCGGTTC
>Ga0247815_10003086_pt1 | contig 12086 bp, 11 predicted proteins | sample UWRJL194509B1_FD_181014 | JGI IMG/M metagenome (GOLD analysis project Ga0247815, IMG submission 181014) | Plant litter microbial communities from Arlington Agricultural Research Station in Wisconsin, United States - UWRJ-L194-509B-1 | ecosystem: Environmental > Terrestrial > Plant litter >... | reverse complement strand
GCTTTCGCAGAACATGCCATGGCGCAGCCTGATACTTTCGTCGTGACCGCCTCGCAGGGCGCGATTCGGGAGCGCTAGGCGGCGCACAATCTTGTAGGGGAGAAACGGTGAGAAGGTCGCTGGTCGGGACATCCATCGTCGCGGGCGGGGTCGCAGCAGTGCTTCTTCTCAGCGGATGCAGCGCGCAGAGCACTCCGCAGGACTCGGGCTCGACGCCGACGCCGACCGCCTCCCCCAGCCCGTCGGCGAGCGCGACCGCGGCCGCGCCGAAGGACGTGCTGTTCACCGTCACGGCAAACGTGCGCGGCAAGGACGGCGCCACCATCGGCATCCAGATGACCGTGCACAAGGCGATCGCGTACAACGAGTCCGCCGTCAAGCCGCTGCAGGCGGAGTTCATCAAGAGCTGCGGCGCCGGCGTCGGCGGAAACCCGGTGACGTCCGCCACGCTGGAGCAGAACGGCAGCGTGCTCGTGCCCATCGACATCGCGTCGAGCGTCGTCGGCAAGCCCTTCGTCTCGCCGGTGCAGCTCGCACTCGGCAGCCCCTACTTCGGTCAGTCGGCCACCGGCAAGGGCATCACCCCGACCGACTCGACCCAGCCCTGCTACGGCGGCTACAACTGGGCGACCTCCGGTACCGCACACGCCGTCGCCGACTTCGAGAGCGGCACCCCGGCACCCGACCCCAAGCTCTGGCGCTACGCGTACTACGGCTTCGGCATCGCCTACGAGTCGGATGCGACCATCGAGGCGTGCAAGATCACCCTCACCGATCTGGCCACCTCCGAAGACGTCAAGAGCGTCGACGGCTGGGACCCGAAGGCACCCCAGAGCGGCACCTCCTGCGGGATCGGCTACACCGGCGAGTGACCTCCGCTGATCGAGTAGCAGCGCTACCCGACCAGCGGTGATCGTCTAGCCGATGTGACGAGCGAGCAGACTCAGGTCTGCGGCGCTCGATCGTCCGTCGGCGGTGTTGGCCTGGTGCCAGTACGGGTAGGGCAGCGGGGTCGCGCTCGCGTCGTCGAGTCGGGCGATCTCGGCGTCGGTGAGCCGGACATCCGCCGCTCCCAGGCTGTCGGTGAGCTGCTCTTCGGTGCGCGCACCGACGATCACCGAAGTGATGCCCGGCTTCGCGAGCGTCCACGCCAGGCCGATCTGCGTGGCGGACGTGCCGCGCTCCTCGGCGATCTGAACGAGCACGTCGATCGTGTCGTAGAGGCGGTCCTCGTCGTAGATGGGCGGCTCCGTCCACCCTTCGAAGCGACGCGAGCCCTCCGGGGTGTCCTGGCCGCGGCGGTACTTGCCGGTCAGCAGACCGCCGGCGAGCGGGCTCCAGACGAGGATGCCGACACCCTGGTCGAGAGTGATCGGCACGAGCTCGTTCTCCGCGTCGCGCGACTGCAACGAGTAGTAGATCTGCTGACTGGCGAAACGCTCGAACTCCCGCCGATCAGACGTGCCGAGCGCCTTCATCAGGTGCCATCCCGAGAAGTTCGACGCACCGATGTAGCGCACCTTGCCCGAACGGACGAGGTCGTCGAGCGCACCGAGGGTCTCCTCCAGCGGAGTCGAGCCATCCCAGCCGTGCAGCTGATAGAGATCGATGTAGTCGGTGCCGAGGCGGCGCAGGCTCGCCTCCGCCGCGCTGATGATGTGCTGCCGGGAGAGTCCGCCGTCGTTCGGGCCCGAGCCCATGCCCCCGCGAACCTTCGTCGCGATCAATACCTGATCGCGGTCGCTGCCGAGCGCCTGGCCGAGGATTTCCTCCGACGCTCCATCGGAGTAGACATCGGCGGTGTCGATGAGGTTGACCCCGGCGGCGCGTGCGATGTCGATCTGACGCCGCGCACCATCGACGTCGATGTGCCCGACAGGGCTCGCCCATCCCGTTCCGGCGAAGCCCATCGTGCCGAGACTGATAGTGGAGACCTGCAGGCCGGTTTTTCCCAAGTGACGATATTCCATGCTCGGGACAGTACTCAGCCCGGGTCACCCCGCCAGGGGTCGCGCGGTATCCGTCTGCGGTCGAGGGTCACGGCGACGGCAGTCGAGTCAAATGTCGGATGCGCCAGCAGGCGCTCGTGCGGTCTGATAGTCGTGAGCGCGAATGCGTCGAGACGACAAGGAGACTGCTGTGGCATCGACAAACGACCCCACCCCACATCACGAGACACCGGTATTCGGCGATCCGGACCTCCCCCAGGAGGGCATCGAGAGCACCGTCGGCGACAGCACCAGCCTCGTCATGGGCGGCCCGCAGAATCCGGTGATCGAGAGCCAGTTCCCGAACCAGATGGATGCCCCGGCCACCGATATCTCGACGCAGCCGTTCTTCTGGTCCTCGTTCAACATCTCGCCCCGCCGCGTTCAACGCGGTGGCTGGGCACGCGAGCTCACCCAGCAGGACTTCGCGATCCAGAAGGAGATCGCCGGCGTCAACATGTACCTCGAGGCCGGCGGCATCCGTGAACTCCACTGGCACCAGACGGCGGAGTGGGCGATCATGACCCGCGGCAGCTGCCGCATCACGACACTGGGCCGCGACGGCCTGCCGAGCGTCGACGACGTCAACGAGGGTGACCTCTGGTACTTCCCCGCCGGACTCCCCCACTCCCTGCAGGGCCTCGGCCCGGACGGTGCCGAGTTCGTGCTCGCGTTCGACGACGGATCGCAGTCCGAGAGCAACACCCTGCTGCTCACCGACTGGTTCGCACACACCCCGCCGGAGATCCTCGCCAAGAACTTCGGCGTCGCTCAGGAGGTCTTCAAAGACATCCCGCTGCACAACCTGTGGATCTTCCCGGGGGATGTCCCCGGCCCGCTCGAGGACGACCGCGCGTCGGCCGGCGTTCAGCCCGGCGGCGAGGCCGTGATCTTCCGGCTCGGCAGTTCGGCGCCGGTGCGTCAGAACAGCGGTGGCAGCATCCGCATCGCCGACAGCAGCAACTACACCTACTCGGCCACCGTTGCCGCGGCGCTGGTCACGCTCGAGCCGGGCTCGATGCGCGAGCTGCACTGGCACCCGAACGCCGACGAGTGGCAGTACTGGCTCAAGGGCTCCGGCCGCATGACGGTGTTCAACACCGGACCGCACGCCAACACGACCGACTTCCGGGCCGGAGACGTCGGAGTCGTTGGGCGCAACTTCGGTCACTACATCGAGAACACCGGTGACGAGACGGCCATCTTCATCGAGACCTTCAAGAGCGACCGCTACGAAGAGGTCTCGCTGGCGAACTGGCTCGGCCACCTGCCGCCGTCGCTGGTGTCGGCGCACCTCAACATCCCCGAGGATGTGCTGGCCACCTTCCCGCAGAGCACGCAGGGCATCACCCCGCTGTAGCGGACCGCGGTACACGAGAACGGGCTCGGCACCCCATGGTGCCGAGCCCGTTCTTCGTTGCTCAGGTGTGTTCGGCCGTGCCGATCAGAGTCGCTCTGCCGCCTCGACCACGTTGCTCATCAGCATGGCGCGGGTCATCGGGCCGACGCCGCCCGGAACCGGCGACAGGAAGCCCGCTACCTCGGCCACAGCCGGATCGACGTCGCCGATCAGCTTCGCCTTGCCCGTGTCGGGGTTGATCACCCGGGTGATTCCCACGTCGAGCACCGCCGCACCGGGCTTCACCCAGTCCGGCTTGATCAGACCGGGCACGCCCACAGCCGCGACGACGATATCGGCCTGGCGCACGACATCCGCCAGATTCTGCGTGCGCGAGTGCGCCAGCGTGACCGTCGCGTCGAGGCCCTTGCGGGTGAGCAGCAGGCCGAGCGGTCGACCGACGGTGAGACCGCGGCCGATCACGACGACGTGCTGACCGGCGATCGGAACGTCGTAGCGACGCAGCAACTCCACCAGGCCGGCGGGCGTGCACGGCAGCGGCGAGTCGAGCTCGCCCTGCACACCCAGCACCAGTCGACCGAGGTTGGTCGGGTGCAGGCCGTCGGCGTCCTTTGCCGGGTCCATCAGCTCCAGCATCGCGTTCTCGTCGATACCAGCGGGAAGCGGCAGCTGGATGATGTAGCCGGTGACAGCCGGATTGGCGTTCAGCTCGAGGATGGCGGCGCGCACCTCGGCCTCGGTCGCTTCCGCCGGAAGGTCGACGCGCACCGACTCGATGCCGAGCTCGAGCGAGTCCTTGTGCTTGCCGCCGACGTAGGAGTGCGAGCCCGGGTCGTCACCGACCAGCAGCGTGCCGAGGCCGGGGTAGATGCCCCGCGCCTTGAGAGCGGCGATGCGGTCGACGAGCTCCGAGCGCACGGTGGCCGCGGTGGCGACCCCGTCGATTCTCACTGCGGTCATGGATCAGGCCCAGGTGCCGGGGGACGTGAGACCCGGGTAGAGCGGGTAGCCGTCGGTGAGCTTGAGCACGCGGGCACGGAGAGCCGCGACATCCGGATTCGGCATGAGGGCGGTCGCGATGATGTCGGCGACCTCGGTGAACTCCTCGTCGCCGAAGCCACGGGTGGCCAGCGCCGCCGTGCCGATGCGCACGCCGGACGGGGTCATCGCCGGGCGCGGGTCGAACGGCACCGCGTTGCGGTTCACCGTGATGCCGACCTCGTGCAGGATGTCCTCCGCCTGCTGACCGTCGATCGCTGCGGTACGCAGGTCGACGAGCACCAGGTGCACCTCGGTGCCGCCGGTGAGCACGTCGATACCGGCCGCCTTCGCGTCGGGCGCGATGAGACGCTCGGCGAGGATCTGAGCGCCGCGCACTGTGCGCTCCTGACGGTCCTTGAACTCGGGCTCACCCGCAAGCTTGAACGCTGTCGCCTTGGCGGCGATGACGTGCATCAGCGGTCCGCCCTGCTGGCCGGGGAACACGGCCGAGTTGAGCTTCTTGGCGAGCTCCATGTCGCGGCTCACGATGAAGCCCGAACGCGGACCGGCGAGGGTCTTGTGTGCGGTGCTGGAGACGACATCCGCGTACGGCACCGGCGAGGGGTGCAGCCCGGTGGCGACGAGTCCGGCGAAGTGCGCCATGTCGACCCAGAGCTTGGCGCCGACCTCATCGGCGATGGAGCGGAAGGCGGCGAAGTCGAGCTGGCGGCTGTAGGCCGACCACCCGGCGATCAGCACGGTCGGGCGGTACTCGAGCGCCTTCTCGCGCACGACATCCATGTCGACGCGGAAGGTCTCCGGGTCGACGCCGTAGGCCGTGGCGTTGTACAGCTTGCCCGAGAAGTTGAGCTTCATGCCGTGCGTGAGGTGGCCGCCGTGGGCGAGCTCGAGGCCGAGGATCGTGTCGCCGGGCGTCGCAATGGCCGCGAGGACGGCCGCGTTGGCGGTGGCACCGGAATGCGGCTGCACGTTGGCGTACTCCGCGCCGAACAGCTTCTTGGCCCGGTCGAGCGCGAGGTTCTCCGCGATGTCGACGAACTCGCAGCCACCGTAGTAGCGGCGGCCGGGGTAGCCCTCCGCGTACTTGTTGGTGAGCACAGAGCCCTGCGACTCGAGCACGGCGCGCGAGACGAAGTTCTCGCTGGCGATCATCTCGAGCGTGCCGCGCTGGCGACCGAGCTCGAGCTCGAGTGCTTCGGCGATCTCTGGATCGACGCTCGACAGCGGATCGGTGAAAGTGGAGGGGAGGGAGGATGACACTGGCGAACTCCTTTGACACGACCGGACAGGGATAACGGTATCCGGTTCGGCCCAGGCGAACGGCCGAACTCGTAGTCAGTCGCTCCCCGATGGTCACCCATCTCAACGCCAGTTGCGACTCCGTCAGCTTAGCAGCGAGGGCCGTCCATCGCCCTGGGTGTCCGCGCGCTCGGGACCGCTCTCGCTTGCGTTCAGACCCGCGCTCTCGTCACCGCTCCCGTCCGCCAACAGGATCAGCTCGCCGAATCATCCGTCAACAGGACGAACGCGGGAGTGTCGCGCTCGCCATCCTGTTGACTGCAGCGCTCCAGCTCTGTTGACTGCAGCCTGCACCAGCGCCCAGCACAACCTGGCGGTCGGGCAGAATGACGACCGAATCGTTCGCCAAAGGGCATCGAGATGCCACTTTGTGTTGTTCGTCGCGCAACGAAGGACACACAACGGCATCTCGATGCCGCGAGTTGTCACAAACGCACCGGTTTCGACGGCGAACGGGTGCTCGAGTGACAACTCGCGATCAGCGGATGTCCGCGCATCCTTCCCCCGCGCAGCTCTCGACCCCGAACTGCAGGAAGACCTGCACAACGGAGATGTGGTGCGCCGCATCATCCGCGCTACCCCGTTCCGCAGGAAGACCCGCACAACGGAGCTGTGCGCGGGAGGAGATGTACGGGGAAGTCAGTGCCGCTGGTGCCGTGACCGCAACCAGGCGTCGCTCACCAGGCTGAAGATCAGCGCGACGACGAGGAAGATCAGGTCGGCGACCGGCAGCGCCCCGAAGCCGGAGCGGTCGAGGATGAGGCCGCCGACGAGCGCGCCCGTTCCGATCGCCAGGTTGAACGAGGTGGTGAACAGGGCCGCGGCCAGGTCGCGCAGGCGCGCGGAGGCCGTGTGCAGCATCCGTGTCTGCAGCATCGCGGGCAGGCCGCCGAAGGCGATGCCCCAGACGACGAGCGCGACGATCACGATCACCGGTGAGTGCGGGAAGAACACGAAGACGAGCACTGGCACCACCGCGACCGCCGAGGTGGCGACGAATCCGTAGCGCGGAAAACGGTCGGCGACCAGGCCGGCCAGCGCCAGACCGATCGCACCGGCGCCACCGAACAGGAACAGCAGCGGGGCGACCGCCGACTCGTCGAAGCCGACCTCCTGAATCAGCCACGGCGCGATGTAGGTGTAGAAGATGTAGTGGCCCATCATGATGACGATGATCACGATGCAGAGCACGACGACACCGGGCAGGCTGCGGTCGCGGTTCATGGGCACGGCGATCTCGCCCGTCTTCAGCTGCACCCGGTGGTCGACCGGCGGCAGATAACGGATGACCAGCACCGTCAGCACCACGATGATCACGGCGAGCGCGGCGAACGCCAGCCGCCACCCGAACGCGTGCCCGAGCGCGGTGCCCAGCGGGACACCGAGCACGAAGGCCGCGGTACCGCCACCGCTGGTGATGGCGACCGCCCGACCGATCTGATGCTTCGGCACGAGGTGCGCCGCGTATGCCCCGACGACCGCCCAGAACAGCCCGTGCGCGAGCCCGCCGATCACCCGGGCGACGACCAGCACCGCGTAGTTCGGGGCCACCGCCGCAAGCACACCGGACGCCGCAATGATGAGCAGCACGACGACGACGAGGCTCTTGCGCGAGAAGTTGCGGGTGAGGGCGGCGAGCGGGGTCGTGGAGAGCACCACGGTGCCGGCGAACACCGTCACCAGAAAGCCCACCTGAGAGGCGGAGACCTTGAGTCCGTCGGCGATGTCCGGCAGCAGACCGGTGGGCAGGAACTCGCTCGTCACCGAGACGAAGATGGCGCAGGCCAGCACGAGCAGGCCGACCCAGGGGAATGTGTAGCGGGTGGAGATGGGCGCGGTCACGACGAGAGCATCCGTTTCGAAGGTGTGGGTCGCAGCGCCGCCCGCGGGCCGCCGCAGACGCGCCGACGACAAGCAGAATACTCTGGATGCCGTGACCTCACCTGGCCTTTCCGCACCCACGGCTGCGACCCCCACCCATTGGGTGCTCACCATCGTCTGCGCCGACCGCCCGGGAATCGTGCACGCGGTCAGTGGTGCGATCGTCGAGGCCGGCGGCAACATCACCGAGTCGCAGCAGTTCTCGAGCGACGACACGGGCACGTTCTTCATGCGCCTCCAGGTGCAGTCCTTCGTCGATAGGGCCGCCTTCGAGGTGCACCTCGCGCCGGTCGTGGAGCGCTACGGCATGGACCTGAGACTGGATGTCGTCGGCCGTCCCATGCGCACCCTCGTGCTGGTCTCCACCGCAGCACACTGCCTCAACGACCTGCTGTTCCGGGAGCGCGCGGGGCAGGTCCCCATCGAGATGCCGCTGGTGCTCAGCAATCATCCGCAGCTCGCCGGCCTCGCCGAGTTCTATGGCGTCCCGTTCGAGTCGCGCCCCGTCACCACCCCCGAGCAGAAGGCAGAGTTCGAGCGACGGATTCTGGATGCCGTGGCCGAGTTCGACATCGAACTGGTCGTGCTGGCGCGGTACATGCAGATCCTCTCCCCCGATCTCTGCGAGGCGCTGGCCGGCCGGGCCATCAACATCCACCACTCCTTCCTGCCCGGCTTCAAAGGCGCGAACCCGTACCGCCAGGCGCACGCCCGCGGTGTGAAGTTGATCGGTGCGACCGCGCACTTCGTCACCAGCGACCTCGACGAGGGCCCGATCATCGAGCAGAACGTGGTGCGGGTCGACCACTCCCGCACGCCCGCCGAGCTGATGGCGATCGGGCAGGACGAGGAGTCGCGCACCCTCACCCAGGCCGTCACCTGGTTCGCCGAGCACCGCGTGCTGCGCGATGGTGCGCGCACGATCATCTTCAAATGAGGATCACCCCGAACCTCGTGCTCCGCTTCCTGCTGGAGCTGTTCGCGCTGTTCTCCCTCGGCTACTGGGGGTACATCTCCTGGCCGTTCCCGTTGCCCGGGGTCTTCTTCATGATCGGCGCACCGCTGTTCGCCGCGATCATCTGGGCGGTGTTCCGTTCGCCGCGGGCGCTGGTGCCGCTCGACCCGGTGGGGCGGGCTCTGGTCGAGATCTTCGTCATGGGTTCTGCCGCCGCGGCATGGCTCACGATCGGCAACTGGCCCGTCGCTCTCGTGTTCGGCGTCGTGGCGGCGATCAGCGGAGTCGTCAACGGACGCGCGGAGATCAGCCGCGAACGCGGGCGTGACTAGCTACGCTGGCGTGGTGACCACGACTGAGCCCATCGCTGTCGAACCCGATTCCGCCCGCATCCTGTTCCACGGGGCGCGCAAGCTGGACGCGAACGGCGAGACGCAGGACTTCTGGATGCTCGTGCAGGGCGACAGCATCATGGCGACGGGCTCGGGGCCGCAGCATCCGCGCGCCGACCGGTCGATCGATGTCGCCGGACGCTGGCTGGTGCCCGGGTTCATCGACCTACACACCCACGGGGGCGGCGGCCACTCGCACGAGGAGACCGTCGAGAACATCGAGCTCGCCCTCGCCACCCACCGCGCGCACGGCACCACCCGCTCCGTGCTCAGCCTGGTGGCGAACCCGATGAACCAGCTCGTCGAGAGCCTCGGCGTGATCGCCGATCTCGCCCACCGCGACCCCCTGGTGCTCGGTTCGCACCTGGAGGGGCCATTCCTCTCCCCCGACAAGCATGGCGCGCACAACCCGACGTACCTGCGCGAGCCTTTCACCTACGACGTCGAGGAACTGATCGGTGCCGCCCACGGCACCATGCGGCACATCACCCTCGCCCCCGAGCTGCCGAACGCCCTCGAGGCCATCGACGTGCTGGTCGAGAACGAGATCGCGGTGTCGATCGGGCACACGGAGGCGACCTTCGAGCAGACGCAGGAGGCCTTCGATCGTGGGGCGCGCATCCTCACCCACGTCTTCAACGCGATGCCGGGCATCCACCACCGCGCGCCGGGCCCGGTCGTCGCGGCCTTCGACGACGACCGCGTCACCATCGAGCTGGTGCTCGACGGGGTGCACGTGCACCCGGCGGTCGCCCAGATGACGTTCGCCTCGGCTCCTGGTCGCATCGCACTGATTACCGACGCCATGGCCGCCGCAGGCTCGACCGACGGCGACTACCGCCTCGGCAGCCTCAACGTCTCCGTGCGCGAGGGGCTGGCGCTGCTGTCGGGAACGACCACCATCGCCGGGTCCACCCTGACCCAGGATGTCGCGCTCCGCTGTGCCATCGACCGTACGGGCATCCCGGCTCAGGACGCGATCACTGCCCTCACCCTCACGCCGGCCCGGGCGCTCGGGCTGGAGCACCGCCACGGGCTGCTCTCCCCCGGCTTCGTGGCCGACGCCGTGTTGCTCGACCACGACTGGCGTGTGGAGTCGGTCTGGGCTGCAGGCGCGCTGATCGAGTAGCGATCCTTCGACAGGCTCAGGAACCGATAGCTACGGTCCCTGAGCCTGTCGAAGGGCGCGGGTGATTGCGGGCTACTCAACCAACGACAGCTAGTACGGCAGGGGCGGCACGCGCTGCCAGAGCGGCTTGTGCTCATAGACGTAGCGGTAGTAGTCGGCGAGCGTGAGAGCGGATGCCGCCTCCTCGTCGATCACGATCGTCGCGTGCGCATGGTGCTGCAGAATCGATGCTGGCACCATGCTCGACACCGGTCTCTCGATGGCGGCGGCCACCGCATCCGCCTTCTTGGCGCCCTGCGCGACCAGCAGCACCCGCTTCGCCGCCATGATCGTGCCGAGTCCCTGGGTGACGCAGTGCGTCGGCACCTCGTCGAGGGAGGAGAAGAAGCGCGCGTTGTCGTCACGCGTCTGCGGGGCGAGCGTCTTGATGCGCGTACGGGAGGCGAACGACGATGTGGGCTCGTTGAAGCCGATGTGTCCGTTGGAGCCGATGCCCAGGATCTGCAGATCGATGCCGCCGGCCGCCGCGATGTCGGCTTCGTATGACTCGCAAGCCGCCTCGATATCGGTGGCGCGGCCGTCAGGCACCTGCACCAGCTCAGGGCGCATGCGCAGCGGCTCGACCACCTCGGTGCGGATCACCGTGGCGTAGCTCTGTTCGTGGTCGAGCGGGATGCCGACGTACTCGTCGAGCGCGAAGGCACGCGCCCGACCGAAGTCGAATCGGCCCAGCTCCACCCCGCGGGCGAGCTCGGCATAGATGCCGAGCGGCGACGATCCGGTGGCGAGGCCGAGCACCGCCGTCGGGGTCCGCGAGACCAGGTCGGCGATCTGTGCGGCGGCGGTGCGGCCGACCTCGGCCGCGGTCGGCAGGATGATGATCTCCATAGGGCTCTAACGCTAGAGGCTGAGGGAGCTGGCCAGGCCGTACGACCCGACGAAGGCAGCGCCGACCGCTGCGGCGGAGAAGCCGTGCGGAACCAACTGCACCCGCTCGGGCAGCTCGAGCGAGGCGAGGAACGGGGATGTCGCGGCCCAGCCGCGCAGAACGTCGCCGACTCCGTCCAGCAGCGGTTGGCCGAGCGAACTGATGCCGCCGCCGATCACCACAGTGTCGACGTCGACGGTCAGCACGAGCACCCGTACCGCCGCGGCGATGTTCTCGATCAGGCTGTCGCGCACCGCGATAGCCGCGGGATCGCCCGCATCCGCCGCCTCGAACAGCGCCTGCACCGGTCGATCGCTGGTGCTCGGCCACTGGCGCGACACGGCACCGCCGGAGGCGACGGTTTCGAGACACCCGCGCTGGCCGCAGGTGCAGATCGGGCCGTCGGGGTTCACCGGAATGTGCCCGATCTCGCCCGCTGTGCCACGGGAGCCGCGCCACAGCTGACCGCGTAGCACGAGCCCGGCCGCGAGCCCCGTACCCAGGTTCAGGTACGCCATCGAGTGGTCGTCGGGCAGACCGAGCAAGTGGAAAGCCCCCACCGCAGCCGCATTGACGTCGTTCTCGACGCGCACGTGCACGCCGAGGCGCGCGGCGAGCTCCGGGCCGAGGGCGAGGTCTTCCACGCCGAGATTCACCGCGTGCGACACCCGTCCGGCATCGCTGTCGATCGCACCGGGGATGCCGATGCCGACCGACTCGAAGTCGGTTACCGCGACACCGAGGGTGTCTGCGAGCCGGATGACGGCATCCGCGGTCACGTCTACGACGGCCGGGCCGCCGAACCCGGTGGGTACCTTCACCTGTCCGACGACGCGGTCGCTCTCGTCGATGGCGACGGCATCCGTCTTGGTCCCTCCGATGTCTACGCCGACTCTCACCGTGTTTCCTCTTTCGTCGTGTCATTCGCCGCGGCGTCGAGCCAGGCGAGAAGTGTGTCGGCCGCATGCCGTGATGCGCCGAAGGTCGCGACATCGGCGTAGCGGCGGTCTGCCGCCGGCCACCCCATGTCGACGACGACGGTCTGCGGATGCCGCTTCCTCAGGTCGTCGATCGCGACCCGAACCCATTCGTGCCGGTGGTTGTCCCGCCCGATCACCACGGGGGTCAGCCAGGCGGGAACGTCGATCGGCT
>Ga0247815_10003083_pt1 | contig 12095 bp, 15 predicted proteins | sample UWRJL194509B1_FD_181014 | JGI IMG/M metagenome (GOLD analysis project Ga0247815, IMG submission 181014) | Plant litter microbial communities from Arlington Agricultural Research Station in Wisconsin, United States - UWRJ-L194-509B-1 | ecosystem: Environmental > Terrestrial > Plant litter >... | reverse complement strand
GTTCGCAGTCAACCCAGACAGTACGCCCGCCTTTGCACTCTTAGCTCTTACTGGTTCTGACTTTTTGGCATATAGCACTTACTGACCGCACCGCTCTAATCGGCCAGGTCCGTTATACGTCGCATTCAGACTTATTCATTCAGGCCGGTTCTCAATTCTTGTCTCTTGCAGCTCGACAACAGCGAGTGCTCGCACCAGATCCTCCAAAACGAAGTCATCGCTCTCACCATTGGTGCGTTTGATCGCCACTTCTACCCCGCGTAGGCTGATCTGTCTGTTCAGGCAAGAACTACATCCTGCAGTTCACCGACCCGCTCAACAACACCCACGTGCGTTTGTATTTGCTGTTGACATCGTAATCTATAGCTGACATCGTCTCTTGGACGTCCAGGTCCTGGGCACATCGCAGCCTTTCGAGGTCAGGCCCGCCGGTTCCGTCTACAGCACCGTCACCGCGACCCCTCGCCCGCGTCAGGAGGCAACACCCGTGAGTAGACCTTGGCTCTCTCCGTCACCGGCCGTCACCGCACCGCTGTCACGGAACTTCATAATCCCACGCTCCATGGTCCCTGACTGATGCTGACCCCGCCTTCTTCGTCATCACACAGATCAGCGGCGGCAACCCCAGCCAGACCGGCACCAACGGCTCAAGCCCAACAAAGACACCTGGCGACTCTGCCGGTCGTCTTGCTGGTGGCGTCGTTGGTGCGGCTGTCGGCGCCTTCGCGGCCATCGCGGCGCTTCTGTGAACAGGCTCACTTGTGGAGGACGCTTCTCGTGCCTCCGCTCGTCATGTCTTTATGGACCTTTGTTCTGCTTGTCTGCACATGTTGTTGGAGTCGTGTCTTGCGCCTCGTCACTCTCGTTAATGCGATCGCGTCTGTTGCTCTGTCCAAATTCGCGAGACAATGTGCTCAGATACCGAAGAAAGACGAGTTGATTGCGCAGGAATTCAACGCGCGAGAAAGATGTGCACAAAATTAGGACATGAGAGATCCAGACTTGACTGCGAGCCGTTCACTTGAGAACGGTCCAGTCGACGCCTCCATCCGGGCCATGCGTCTCGCGTAGCCACTCGTTCGCCTTCTTGAAATGCTCGTTGCCCAAGAATCCGCGACTTGCGGACAGCGGGGACGGGTGCGCACTCTTCAATATGAGGTTGCGGCTCTGTCCATGCAAGTTCAGGTCAATCCACGAGCAACATGCCTGCAACTAGGTCGATACTCACCTCGTCGAGACCCTCTGTCATTTTCTGTGCATGTGCACCCCATGCGAGAATGACAACACCCTCGCCTGGCCGTGCAGCGACAGCGTGGAGGGCGGCACGGGTGAGGTTGACCCACCCTTGTTTGGAGTGAGAGCCGGCTTTGTGTGCCTCGACGGTCACTGCGAGATCAAAATTTGAGCTAAGCTGCAGTAAGAGCTGCAAAGTAGTCTGCTGCTCACGGGAGGTGTTGAGCCAGAGCACGCCTTGGCGAGCGGTGGCGGTCAGATCACTGGATGAAAGGTTCAGTAAAGTGATCAGAGCAACCCGAATAGAACCATGTACCCCGATTTCGGTACGACAAATCCTGGAATGTCGCTCAGAAGTTGCTTGTAGATGTTTCTGAGGGACGGAGGTGGTTTTACGGGGTCCAGAACTGAAAATGCGAGACCTAGACGAGGTTGAGTTGATGTCTAACGACTCTATGCTCGGACGCACCATGCGCTTGGCCATCGTCCTGATGGTGGAATCTGGTTAGTCAACACAGTTAGCAGTTGACATGACAGGCTTACATGGTACGGGTCCTATTGAATTTGTGGTGAGTGTGACCATTCAGGGAACGCGACGTGACGAAAGTGAACGGACCTGGCCGATGATCACAACTTTGACCTCCTTGAGAGGCGTCAACCTGGACCACGAATACACGTCTTTCTCTGCGCAGCTAGCGTGTCAACAACTACAGAGCCATTAGAGCGACGGGCTTACTTGGCGGGAAGACTTGCTTGCCCTTCTCCTTATTGAGGAACCGCTTGAGCTTGGTGAAATACGGTTTCTTGAACTCGGGCGCAAGAGCCTCGCGCCAGTCTTCCGCCATTGTCTTTTCTTCAAGGTTCTCCCAGGTAACAGCGTCCTCAGACTCCTCCTCTTCAGTTGTGGTCTTCGTTTTAGTGACGACGGTCGCATCACCAACTTCAGAGACCACACTGTCGATAGAAACTTCCTCTTTAACGGTCTTGGTGCGCTTAGCCCGCTTAGCTGGCGCAGCATCGACTGCGTCACTGGCTGCAGCGCGCTTTCCGCGCTTCTTGGTCGTAGTTTTAGCTTCGTCGGACGACATGGTACTGGATGTGAAGGCGCAGGAAGAGAAGGCTCGCTTAGCTTTGAACTCAGCTGTCGCCGCCACAAACGGCACGCAATTCGCCGGCGCAAGCAACCAGGCACAACCACCTGAACGTGCTCGATCAACGAAAGTGTTCCGTATATTCCTGTATAGAAAAACAAATGATCTCAAACGGAGGGTTGCTCTGGGACCGTAGCGAGAGTCGCGGACAGGGTGTCAAGTTTTCCTCGCCATTCACGCTCGAGTCGGGTGCTCTGTACGCCCGGCTGGCTTGCGCTCACTCCCGCAGGCAACTTGGCAAACTCAAGGCCAATCTCGATGGCCTCCGGGGAGCCGTCTTTGATGCAGGCCTCAACGATTAGGGCACAAGATGCCGGGTCGGAGATAACTGGCGGCAGGTGGTATGCGTTGTAGAGTGAGACGTAGCTGATGAGGTTGCCGAGTGTGCTCCCGTTCTTAACCAGTGACTCGAGAAGCTTGCGAGCGACGGGCAACGAGGGAAGGTGGAACTTGTGCTTGTGGGCGTTCAGCAGCAAAGTAACGGCGATCTGCGGCCTCTTAAACGTCACACAGCGACCTGTAACCAAATCAGTCGACAGCCATGGCTCGAGAGGCACGATGGCTGACCAATATAAGTCTCTGCAGTATTATCGTCAAGTGTGTAGCCAGCATGTGTCCAGTCCGGGAACAGTGCGGCGACGTTTCGCAGCTGCTCTGGCTCATCGGCGAGCATGGTAAGCTTTCTGAGAACACCACGGCGCACAATCTTGCGCTTCCAGTGCACGTCCGACCGCAGTAAAGAACGCGCATATGCGAGCTGTAAATCGTACTGTTCCTTTCGTACTTCTTTGAGCGATTTCTTCTTTGGCTTGGTCGTTGCTGTATCTGCTGCCTCTGCTGCTGCAGTGGCGGCGGCATCCGCTGCCGCGTCGGTGGCCTTCTTAGTCTTCTCGGTGAGAGACTGCAGCGTCGCCGAACCTGCGCCTCCGAATGAGTACGACTCCCGGACCTTCGGACCGGAACTCTGGCCCGCGAACATGTCGCCGTCAAAGTCGGCTTTGCGTCGTTTCGCGGCCGCTACAAAAATTTCAGCGTCTGACACGATACGCCAATGCGATCGGTATGAGCTCACCAGCAGTTGTGGTTGTGTGAATGCATCGGCGCGTGGATGCGGTGCGCAGTGCTGGACTTGCGAACGCCGCAAGCCGGGAGGTGGACATAGCAGCCAAACGAGGATGTGCGGAGTTTGAAGCCGCGTCGCATCTCCTCCTCCTTGTTTTACTCCGAAGCCACGTCTTTCGCAGGCGAGAAGATGTCTCGCACGAGGACTCCATACGTGTTTCTGTTTGAGATATTCGATCACATCGTCACTTTATCTCAAACCGCCGGGACCTACTGGCCGTCAACTCCAGCTGTTGGATCCTAAACAGCGTTACGATCCCCAGACTATACAGATCCATCGTGTTCTGCGAGTCCACCGAATATGGAAAGGTTGAGCTCTTGCTCAGAACTATATCAGCGTCGCCGAGGCTCGCTGCACAAATTCATGCGCTTTCTCTCGACTGAAGCCAGACACTCACAGCCGAGCTTAACACGCCACCGGCAACTCTCTTCGCACTTGAACAGGGCATGTCTTTGCCAAGCGCGCGAACTTCATCCTACCACATGCGACGGAACCAGGTATCACTCCGCCTGTCGACGTCAACTGCACTCAAATCCCACTGGAAATCATCTACAGAGTGTGCCAACCTCAACAACTCGTCCGACTCACCTTTACCTAATGCCATTTGATCAACCAGCGTTCCAGCCCCACATCAACGTTTTCTAGGCTAAGCTGGCTGCGCATCTCCTCCAGGCAGACCCTGGCTCTCATCTTGTCTGCAGGCGGCGGCGACGCACTGCGCACACCCATCTACTCTCCTCTCCCACCGCGGCAGGGCCCAGATGCGCTTCATTGTGATGCGATGATCACAGAGATAGTCGCCATCTTCGCCGCTGCTCGCACACTACCAGCATCACGGGAGGTGAATTTGGGGTTTGTAGTTCCCATAAACAGCCCCAGGTGGCTTGGCCAGACTATGCCACATATCACTCGTCTTGGGATACATTTCAGCTGCGCCATCAGACGCCGGCCAGACGCTCTTAGAACATACAGCAGAGATTCTTGTGCTCCGGTCTCCTATACCAACACTAAAAACACAAACGTAGCAATCTATGGACCTGCGCTGCTCGACTTGCATCTGCTACGATCGCGACAAAGAGATGAAATTTCGGAAGGAGGTAGTTTTGAAACTATGGCACCTGCACTTCCACAATCTCTTCGAATAGTGCTCGTCACGCATACGGTGTCGTTCGACCGTGTCAGTGCCCACGAGTCATAAACTGTATCCACTCACCACAGACTACCTTAATCTTTGGGGGTGCGAAAATTTAGCTACTGTTGTCCTGTAGTTACATGTGTATCTGATGTTTAGGGGGCGGTCAATGGGAGGACTCGGAGTCTGAAGCGCGTCACGCTCTTCCCCTTTCTTCATATCTTCACTTCCCAGTGACTCAGCCGCCACGCCTGCCTCGACATGGCAAGCGTAGTTCTCGGCTACGTGTTTCCCATTGAAACCTTTGACAACATTGTCGCCTATATCGCAGACGCAAAGGACCTCGCAGCCATTGCAGCCAGCTGTCGATTGCTGCACGACATTGCTGTCCCAAAGCTCTACAGAGCTATCAAATTCCGTGACTCTGCGCACATAGGCCAGGTCCTAGAATTGGTCGACACCCTCTCGACGTCGCCAAAGCTCGCAATACATGTCAAAGAGCTGGTCTTGGATTGGCACCAGAGGTCCACGTACGAGATTGAAGAGCGTCCTGAGCACGTCTTCGATTTTTCTGAGACACAGGAAGTGCTACTTCCTAACGTGCGTGAGCTACACATCCTCGGCGCGACGAGGTCTTTGATTGCTCATACGAACCGCGAGGCGGCACGGGAGCGGGCGACTAAACTTGCTCAACGATTTGCCCGCGAACGCGCCAATGGTGAAAGTCAGCCTGCACCTGCCACGCTGGTCGGAGACCCCGTCAAGCTTCCTCTCGACATCGTGCGCTTATGCGATACAGAACAACTCTCTCGGTTGTCATTTGTCCAGTGTCCGGCTGTCGATCCGCCTTCAGTAACACCTGCTTTTCCGCGCCTGAGCTGGTTGCATATCTGCAGCTCCCAGACGCTCGATTTTCTCCTCCGTGGAGGGAGTCTTAATTCTCTACATACCCTTATCTACACGGCTGAAGGTTGCACACGGGACATCGATGCTGCGGACGCCGACCTGGCGGCCGTTATGGCGCGAGCGAGACAGCTAACTGGCCTTCGTGATCTAACCTTCGGCGCCACCTCCTTTCCAATATTTCATCCGCCTCCAGCACCATTACCCCAGGTTACATCTCTCGGACTACACACACTTTGCTTCATTGTCCGCCCAGTGCCGGAGAACGAAGTGCAGGAATCCCGCCGCCGATTTCGCCGCATCAGCTCAATCCTCGCTCTGCTCTTCCCTGCGATAGAGAAATTGGAATTGCACTGCGGCGGTCCCGGAGCAGGTGTCGGTATACATGATAGCGCGTTCCATCGCAACCAAACGGAGGAAATCCTGCGGTCAGCGGAGCAACTCGACGATGATATGTGGGACCCGGACTTGTTGCAGGAGCCAGAAATGAAGGAGGTGCTTCTCGTGATCAAAGAGCGGGTCAAAAAGGACGCGCGAGAAGCGCGGAAGAAGCTGGAAGAGCTTCAGTACGAGCAACGGTGTCTTGGGTGTCGCGGGACGGATACTGATGCAGGGGCGGCGGCGTTGATAACGACCTTCAAAGAGTCGATGGGACCGTATCTCCCTCTAAGTCTGCGCGTATTTGCGGTTACTGGGAGAATTTTACTGTCGCGTTCTGAGGCTGACACGCCTTGGAATGTGCCGGATCTCGCCCCATCTGACTGAACACTGGGGCAGTATTCAAAATACGGAATAGTTATATGTGCTCTCGATTCAACGACATCTAGAAGTTGGTCTAATAAAGATAGCGGAAGCTCCGCTTCTTTGCCACCGCCTCGGCTATCGAGACACCTTGTAGGCGACCAGCGAGGAGCACAGCTTCGTCTTCAGCCTCTTGGATAGTCTCAGATGCCAACCTTTCCTGCTCCTCGAGTTCGGAATTAAGCTGTAGGAGCTTGCGCCGGAGTACTTCAAAAGTGTGTAAGCTCGCAGGAGAGTAAATGAAACAAAAACTTACAGAGCGCCATAACAGTGCTGAGACTCAAAGCGACAATTCCAATGACGCAGGACTCGCGATATGCTGGTCCGAAATATTGCTCTTTCCAGGTGTACGAGCCGGCAATGTTGCCCAAGTTGCCAACTTTCGTAGGGTTAGATAAGTAATCCCCCAGGAAGATACAGAAAACAAGTATTGCGTACATCCATTGACAAGAGCGATGGCCGCCGCACGCTTTCCCGGAGGTCGCGGAATGGAGTTGGATACCCAAACCATGACAAGCGAGAAACCTGCGACGTTGTCAACGGCTTTCACAAAAACCGCACTGGGACCGCTGACCTGCGTATCCGGCAGCAAGGAGGAAGAGCGAGATGTAGCGCGTGACAGTGTTCATGCTACTCATTGCAAGGAGGTATCCGACGATGGTGACCCAATACCAGGAGCAGATGTGAAAGAATCGTTCGCCCGTTGTGTCTAGCGAAATGAAGTCAGATAAAGTGGGAGATCAGAACTGATGGGAGTCTCACCCGCGTGACGAGCGTTAATGAGGCAGAGTACGGATGCAATAATCCAGGGTGGTCTGGATGGGGATGATGCTGAGGATCGCAACAACAGAAAGAAACACATAGCGGTACTTACGCCGCAAGTAAGAGCGTCGTGGTCATATCGAAGCCCATAGTGGCCGCAATTCTACGCCGCGCTCAGCGTGTCGCTAGAGCACAGAGTTCTCGCACTTACGAAGGAAAGAAGTTTGAGAAACCGAGCCCCCAGATTCCGAAGAAGGCGCCCCAAGCAAGCAAGATGGTTCGCACATCCTTGACTGCTGCAATCAACCCCGTCCAAATTCTGCATGCAAACATGATCAAAAACTAAACTGAATGTATGGGACAAGCCGCTTACGTGTCATCAGCGCCGTCTTGGTCTGCTGAGCCAGCTTCTTCGGCAAGGCGGGTTTGTGCAATGCGTTGTTGAGAGGCGGACAACCACGAGGTGTTGCCGGGCTAATGAGAATGGAACTGAGACTTGGGTCGAATAGAGCTTGAGCGCCTTACATAGTCTGGGAGAACGATCCTGGCGTTCACAAAGGGTCAGACGGCGAGCATGACACAGTGTATGGGGCTCACATTGATGCCAGGCCGACGACCACGGTGATAGCTCCCTGAAGTAACGTCAGGTCTTATTTTTATCTCACGGGTGCGGTGTTTTGCAAGACCTCAATGAAGAAGAGCCTAAAAATCATTCAGCCCAGATCGTTTCGTGGTCGAGTTCATACCATCGCCATGCTCGGATGCCATCGATGCCCTCAAGCGTTGACAGAACGCCAGCAGCTAGAAGCTGCACGTCGGCTTCTATCAGCTCTTGCAAGTGAAGCTGTACAGCTCATAGGCTTACACTGCTGAAGGCGTTCGAGATGAGCAAGCCAGTGTAAAGAATCGCCGATCGAAAGGCGAGTTCCTGTTAGATATGCGCCATTAAGTTATCAACGTCGTCGCCACAAAGGTGTCTGACCTTCCGTGTGTACCAACGAGACAGCAGGTAAATCGCTCCGGGGAAGAACGCTGCCTCTGCGTCGTCCTGGAGCATGAGTTCTTGATCTCAACCGCAATTAGGGCTCGTACCAGGAATCCCAACGAGAAATCTACATATCAGGACATCCTTGAAATCTCGTGTCGCCTGCGGCAATTGATATTCAGGATCGATCTGAACTAGACGTGACCCGTGACGAGTAAGAGGTGGGGATGCTCACCCCCGTCACAGCAGACAGAACGCCCCAAGCTACGACGCAACCACCGATGAACAGTCGTGGCCTGCAGATATTTCAAACATGGCAATGATCAGAGCGATAGGAGCACGCACGACGGGGCCTTGTTTAGCAACTTTTGGCGAGGCAAGAGCTAAGTCTGTAATTGCGGGGTGGGCTCGACAGAGCTGGACGTACAAGATTGCTCGGTATTTGCATAGGGCAATAGCTGAGATACAGGACTGCGATGGCGGTCTCGTATTGAAAGTCTGAAACGACGCGTCGGTCGGAATGCCGAGGCAGAGCACGCTGGACGGGCACACAGAGAATGACGAACGTGTCAAATGCAGGTCTTCCTCAAGCCCTCGAAGTCGTGCTGCTGCGATTGCAGTTCTGTCGACGTAGTTCATGACGAAAATGGCCACGATCATGGGTAGCAATCGGCGGTCTAGGAGGCGGACAAGCTCGGCCTCATCCTGCACACGTTGCTTCGATTCCAGCACGTCCTGCTGGCCATCGAGAGAGATTCGCCGCTCTGAACCATCGTGTTCAGTGAGGAGACCCGTAACCTCGGTGTCGTGGGTCATAGCAGCGACACAACGTAGCGGAAAGAGGCTAAGGACAACCGCGCCAATTCGACTCCGCGTGAGCGCTTAGCAGGATCGTCAACCGCATTGCGGATCCTCTCCCAGCGAACCGACAATGAAACACGCTACGGATGGATGTATTAAACTTTGAAAGCACACCTCCACCGCTTTACGTTTCTACACAGTTTGTCTCTGATAACAGTGCTTGGTGCGTCTCAAGGAAAGAAGAAATAGCGGCCAGCGGAACTCCTCGTCGCATCGCCATGTCCGGATCCCTTGGTGTCACAGTCGTCTCGTCCCACGATGAATGCAAGCCGACGAGATCACCTGTGTCGCGATTTACCAGAGGCGCGCCGCTGTGAGACCAGTAGGTCCAGCAGCTATGTTTCAATGCGCCAATGTCCGCATTGTTGTGAGGATCCTGGCCCTTCTGAAGGCCGTGGTACGCCCCTGAAGACACCGCCAAAACACGATACTTTGTCTTTCCGCCGTTTTCGAGGTCATCACTGCCTGGGTGACCGACGCAGAGCAAGGGCGTGTTGTTTCTGAGTCTTGTACCTGCTGATGCGACCGGCAGACATGGAAAGGCCAGTTTACCTGAAGCACTGACTGGCTCCGTCGGAGATGAGCTATCAAGATTTGGGTCTCGTTGCGCGGCGGTGACTCGCAAGAGGGCCAAATCACGATGACCATCGTACGCCACACAGACTGCCTTCACTATCTGACCAGAAGCAAACAGAAGCCAATGCGAGGCCTCCATGTCTAGATCCTCCGGCTCCTCCGCAATGCAATGGGCGCACGTGAGAATGAGACCATCTGGTGAGATGCAGACGGCAGTTCCACCTTCCTCTTGTGCGAAAACCAGGGTGGGCGCCACCGCCCTATCATAGTCGCCACAATCCCCGTAGGTGTCAACACCGCCATCAAGGAGCTTTCTGCGTTTGGACAGGAGTAGCGCGTGATTTTTGGTGTTGAGCTGTGTCAGTGTGGCGGAGGGTCGCTCCGGTAGCAATGCAACTTTTCGGTTGGTTTCTGTTGGCAAATCAAGCTGAAGAGTCCTGCGTGCGGACCGCCGAAGAGCGTGAGCCATTGAGGTGAATCGAAGCCGAGCTGGTCAAATGTGCGAGAAGTTGAAGATGAAACCCAGCCAGCGGACTTAGAAAGCGCGGATAGCTTGTGAGCCTTTTTCGTCACAACCCCGATGGCTAACGAGTTGCGCGCATCTTCTGCCAATGCGCGAGCACCGGCGCTGTCAAAGTGGGGATGCACTGCGCTTCCGCTTCACACGGTCCTACCTTGTTAGCTCAAACGCCGACGCCCCGACCGTACCGATCATCATAGTCCACGTCGCTCAGCCTCCCGCGCAGCCCGCCTGTTTCAATTCGCCTTGCTCTACTGCGTTAGACATGTCGACTCATACTTCGAGCGTATGATCATAAATACCAGGTACAGTAGTGAAACAGGCCGAATTCGCCGAATTCTGCAATGGGCCTGTCGTGTATCGCCCGCCCGCCTATCAGCCATTGATTACCCGGGCCAAACATGCCTGATGTTTCAAATAATGGACACCGACACCGACACCGACAGCGCCGTGCCTTCCGCTTTGTCGGCGCTGCCCCTCTTTCGGAGGCTTGATAACTGAACAGCTTGGCTCTCGCCGATCCTCCGTACTCTTCCCTCCCCAGTTGCTTTACAATGGCTTCGACTTCTTCTTCTTCCTCAAGATATCCGCGTATCTCGCGACCTGTCGAGCTTCTGCGACCTGCTTATGATGTTGTCGTTATCGGATCAGGCTATGGTGGTGGCGTCGCCGCATCTCGTATGGCTCGCGGCGGTCAGTCGGTCTGTGTGCTCGAGCGGGGCAAAGAACGCTGGCGTAAGTCTCTAACACCATACAGTATTCTTCTACTTGGCTAACACTCTTCACAGCGGGTGAATATCCAAGCAACATCGTCGAAGCCGCACCGCAAGTTCACGTCTCAGGCCAACTGTCACCGGACGACCGTAAAAACCTTCGTGTCCCTGTCGAAACCGGAGACCCGACGGGACTTTATCACCTTGTTCTCGGTCAAGGCCAGAATGCGTTCGTTGCAAACGGTGCGTTGTTAAACGTTTGGCATCTCGGAGCATCGGGCTGACCACGTCAAACACTGACTAGGTCTTGGCGGCACAAGCCTGCTCAACGCCAACATCTTTTTGCGTGCAGACAAGCGCACCCTGACACTCAAGCAGTGGCCTGAGAACATTCGTACAGACCCTAGCTCGCTAGATCCGTTCTACGAGCGCGCAGAGCAGATGCTTGAGCCGACTCCTTACCCGGCGGATGCACCTCCGCTCAAGAAGCTCCAAGCGTTACAGGCGCAGGCGAAACAGCTCGGTGTAGAGCAAAAGTTCTACCGCCCGCCTCAGACAACGCGGTTTGTCGATGGGCCGAACAGTACCGGTGTGCAGATGAAGGCAAGCACGTTGTCGGGACAGGATTCGACCGGCGTGAACGATGGCTCCAAGACGACGACGCTCGTTACTTACCTTAGTGATGCATGGAACTGGGGTGCTGAGCTGTGAGTCACCGTGCTTCTTCTCACAACCTTCGACTAATTCCCACAGGTTCTGCGAGTGTGAAGCGCGTTACATCAAGGCCGATCCGACTGGCGAAGGCTACCTCGTCTTCTTCGCATGGCATGGAGGAAAGCGCGGCAAGTTCGGAGACGATGTTTATGACCACCTCATGTGGGTCAAGGCGCGCAAGCTCGTCTTTGTCGGCGCTGGCTCTCTCGGCACTACAGAGATCATGCTGCGGAGCAAACAGATGGGTCTCTCGATGAACGATCACGTTGGACAGGGTATGAGCGGCAATGGAGATATCCTCGCGTTTGGGTGAGATCCAGAGGTCAAATTCTGCGCAATGCTGACCATTCTTACAGCTACAACCTTGAGTCTGAGGTCAATGGCCTTGGTCGCGAGAAGGCCGATCCTAAGAACCCGACTGGCCCCACCATTACCGGTATCATCGACTGCAGGGACAGTCAAGACGTCCTCGACGGCTTCGTCATTGAGGAGGGGGCCATCGCTTCTTCCCTCGCCGCCTTCCTGCAGCCCATGCTTGAGCTTTCTCCCGACCCGGTCACTCGCGACACGCCTCAGACAGGCAATGCTCTTTCACAAGCTATGCGCAGGGTAACCAGTAAA
>Ga0247815_10003080_pt1 | contig 12100 bp, 9 predicted proteins | sample UWRJL194509B1_FD_181014 | JGI IMG/M metagenome (GOLD analysis project Ga0247815, IMG submission 181014) | Plant litter microbial communities from Arlington Agricultural Research Station in Wisconsin, United States - UWRJ-L194-509B-1 | ecosystem: Environmental > Terrestrial > Plant litter >... | reverse complement strand
CCGGTTTTGTCGAATTTACGTTTGTAACGCTTAAGCGCTCTATCGATATTTTCTCCGTCTTTAATTGGTATAATTAACATAGTATAACACCTCCTCTCATTAAGGCTGCAAAGCTATAAAATATTATATATACCAAACAACTTTAATCTGCTTTTATTTTACCTCTATTACATAGCTTTACAGAACATAATAAGTAACCGCAAATTTGCGCAATACAATATACAAAAAAAATAGCCCCCTGCATTAAATACAGGAGGCTAAAAAACAAGTCGAGTTAGTTAGTTTTTAAGTATGTTTCTTGATATTACAAGTTTTTGTATTTCGGTTGTGCCTTCGCCAATGGTACACAGCTTAGCATCCCTGTAAAACTTCTCTACCGGATAATCTTTAGTGTAACCATAGCCACCATGTATTTGCACAGCTTCGTTTGCTACACGCACACAAACTTCACTTGCATACATTTTACCCATAGCCCCCGCCAGCGTTACCGGCTTGTGGTTATCTTTAAGGAAAGCCGCTTTATGCAGCAACAGTTCAGATGCTTCAATTTCTGTAGCCATATCAGCCAGCTTAAAGGCTATGCCCTGAAAACTGCTTATGGGCTGCCCAAACTGGTGGCGCTCTTTACTGTATTTTAAAGCCGCCTCATACGCACCTTTTGCAATACCTAAAGATAACGCACCTATAGAGATGCGTCCGCCGTCGAGCACTTTCATAGCCTGTATAAAGCCCTCGCCCACTTCGCCAAGGCGGTTAGCATCAGGAATACGGCAATTGTCAAAAACCAGTTCGGCAGTTTCGCTGGCACGCATGCCCAGCTTATTTTCTTTCTTGCCACTGGTAAAGCCCTGCATGCCTTTTTCAAAAACAAACGCTGTCATACCTTTAGAGTCACCCTTTTCTCCGGTGCGTACAATAACCACGGCTACATCGCCCGATTTTGCATGGGTAATAAAATTCTTAGCCCCATTAACTACCCAGTGGTCGCCATCTTTTACAGCAGTAGTATTCATACCGCCCGCATCGCTGCCGGTGTTGTGCTCTGTTAATCCCCAGGCACCTATATATTCGGCTGTAGCAAGTTTAGGCAGCCATTTCTTTTTTTGTTCTTCGTTGCCAAAAGCAAGTATATGATTGGTGCAAAGCGAGTTGTGCGCCGCTACAGATAACCCTATAGACGGGTCTACCTTGCTTATCTCTTCTATAACAGTAATGTATTCATGGTAGCCAAGGCCACTGCCTCCATATTCTTCGGGTACCAGGACGCCCATATAACCCATTTCGCCCAATTGCTTAAAAAGTTCTACCGGAAAATGTTGCGATTCATCCCAATCCATAATGTTAGGACGGATGTGAAGTTCTGCAAACTCCCTGATCGATGCTGCGATCATAGCCTGCGTTTCGTTATAGTCAAAATTCATTTTAAACACTTATTTTTTAGTATTCCAAATATAAACGAATTATTTTTGACTTTAATGTAAAAATATCATTAATTTTTGACAATTCGTCAAAATTAACAATTTTACCATTCATACTCCTTTGTGTAATGATGGCTTTTGCAATTTCCCTGTTAAAATAAGGGAACCGCGAAAGCTGTTGCAGCGATGCCGAATTAACGTTGATGGTATTTATTTGTGGATTGCCGCTTACTTTAAAGCCTTTACGTAATCCGGCAACGGCTTCGGGAGAAAAATCAAAATCATCCATCTGGTCTATGCTCACAAAAGCACCAAGATCGGCACGGCGGCGCAATATTTTTTTGGCAAATGCAGGTCCTATACCATAAACCGCAATAAGGTCTTCCTCTAATGCCGAGTTAATATCTATAGCAGGTTTGGTAATTGATTTTTTAGAATCAAATTTTTCGGGATACTTATTAGCAGGATATTTTTCTGCAGAAGCATACTCCTGTTTAGGTGCAGTTTGCTCCCTGTTCTTTTTATTTACCCAATCAGGAAATTTAAAGTAAGGTGATAATTTTGCCAAAAGGCTGTCGGGCACTTTAGTAACGGTTTTAAAATCAGCCGCAGAGTTTACCCATTTGCCATTTTTGCGAAAAGCGTGCAAACGGTCTATCTGCTCGGTAGTCATGCCCAGCGCATAGCCTTTATAATCAGTTATAAAGTTAGGATTAAATGGATAAATTGTGGTTTGCTTCTCCCCTTTCTTAGCCTTAAGCACATCTATTTTAGACTGCAATGCCAGCCATTGTTTTTCTTCTGCCGATTTATCGGTTTCAGAAGTAAAATCGGCTTTACTGATAAAATAGTAACCTGTTTGTATACCTATAATAAGGAGACACAGTGCCAGTATGCCTTTGCGTTGGTCTTTAGTTAAATTGTGGTGAATGTTTTTAAGCATTAGCTCAGGTTCTTAGGCTCTTAGAATCTTAAGGACTTAGTATTAGAGATCAAAAACCGACGTTCGCTTGGTATACACCATATCTTTTAGCCTAAGCCAGAAAGCCAGCGTTATATAAACACCAAACCATAAACCGGCAGTAACAAACGTAATGTATATAAAAAACAGGCGCACATTTGTTGCCCGCATACCCAGCTTATCGGCAAAGCGTGATGCTACCTCAAAGCCATGTTTTTCAAAAAAATGCCTGATGTTTGTTATTAATGCCATATTTAATTTGTTTAAAGTTGCTTATCAGCACTTTTGCATGTTCCCTTCTCCCTTTTGCCTTCTCCCAAAACCCAAAACTACAAATAAAACCTTTACCTTTTTAAAAGCTCTAAGCCTAAAGCGCATTGCATGCATCGTTTATGATTGCAGTATTCTTTCTTAAGCTGCAAAAGCGCCTGGCTGTCATAAGCCGACTGCGTTTCCATTTTAAACGATTTAAACTTATCTATTATAGCATTCTTTTCGGCGTCAATCTGCTGCATGAGTGTAACCAGTTCTTCACTGTTCTCTTTACCCATGCTCCTGCCATACGCAAACTTAAACGGGATAACCGTATTGATAATCAGCAGGTCTATAAACGAATGCGATAATGGCTTGCGTTTTTTAGGGCTTTCTTTATCAAACCTGTAATGCGTTTGCCAATAGCCACCTGCCTGAACATTAAATATAGAATATAAGTCGGCCAGCGTGGTAGCCTCTATAATTTTAGAAAATAAATTTTGGCTTGTGTGGTACAGTTCCCCCAGTTGAGAAAGGCGGATGGTAGGAAAATTATCAGGCCGGTGCCTAAAATATTCCACATTATTAATATGCACAGGCTCTAACCTGTGCTTATGCGTCATATATGCATAACGCCCCTGCAGGTCTTTGGCATATACATCTTCATGATCGCCGTCAAGCATACCGGCGCGACCAAAGAGCAATGCCTCAATATTTTCGGCATCAAAACTTTCTTTGCGAACAATGTTAAACGGCAGCGATTTTGCCACTTCATAAAACACCTCGCCATTAGTATTTAGCCCAAAGTTCTTTGCCAGGAAACAGAATAAAACCGCTTCCCAGTCGGCATTCGTTGCTGCAGCCAGTTGTAGTATGGGCAGGGCTTTACGTTCCAGCCGCTCAAAAAAGAGGCGTTCTTTCCAGTTGTTTACCACAAAAGAGTCCATAGTTTCAAGTTCCCTTTCACAGAATATCCATGTTTTAGAAGAAGCCAGTGCATTGTAACTTGCAAGCAGTGCAGAGTCTACGTGGTGCTTAAGTTCCAGCACCGGAATTTCCGAGTTATCCTTGCGCATCACCTCTATATCATGTTCCCATACCACATGCAAAATTACGTTGTCATAATTGGTATCGCGCTCGTGGCTGTGCAGGTACCAGTCGGATGACTTGATATGGATCTCTACATTGCCTGCCCACTTTTGCCCGCCTATAACCACCTGCGCATTAAAAAAGTCGGGCCCGGCAAGCTGAAGGTACTGCCCACCGTTAACAATGGTTACAGGCTCGCCCTGCACCGTAATTAATCCCTGCGTTGCAAACTTTTTAAACTGCCACACATGGTGCAGGAAATCTTCTTTCATAAACCTAATTGAACGCCTAAAATACAAAAATCCGATAATTTATAGAATATATTTTATCCCGATTTTTAGGCAGCACAAAGGCAGGCGCATCCCGGCAATGGCAGTTCCCGCTATCCGCTTTATCCTTTCGCTGCGCTACAGGGATACCGCTGCTATCGGGGCTGAAAAAATTGATTATTATTTTTGTGCAACAGTTACTTATGAGTTCCGGAGGAACGATATGTTTATAGAATCTATGTGCCTTTATGAACAAGAGCTCCGGCGGAGCGGCATGTAAATGTATGCCGCTCCGCCGGAGCTCAATTACGCTACTTATTTATTTTCTATAAACATGCCGCCCCTCCGGGGCTTAACGCCGCTATGTTACAGTACGCCAATGGTATCAATTTCCCCCATAATCCTTGCCGTTTCGGTTAGTGCCACAATAATTTTTTGGTAATGAAAAATATCTTCATAACCAAGCTCGCGGCCTTTACGGTCTTTAAGCCATTTTTGGGCGGGCTGGTAACCGCCAATGTAAAAGTTCCAGGCAATTTCCGGCACGCCCGAGAAATACTGGGTGTCGTTTATAAAAATGCTCCCATCCGTGTAGAGTGGCTTTACCACAATATTATCGCCATCTTCAGGGTATTGCGTTATAGGTGTTTCTACTACATCGCTTTCCAGTAAATGTACCTGTCGCAACTCGCCACCCAGTTGTACAAGCTGCCAAAAATTTTCGGTATCGGCCGGGTAAGGCACGCGTGGAAAATCTATTTTTAAAAACTCCTTATACTTTTCCCTATATGCTGGCGAATGCAGTACCGCATAAATGTAATCCAGCAAATCTATAGGTGCAAAAGTATTGGGCGTATCCTCTATTTCATCTGTAAACTGTAAGCCCAAGCCTTTAGCAATAGTAGTTACAATTTCGGGGTTTAGGTTTGGCCTGCGATTGTTTCCATCCGTTGATTGTTGATCTTTATCTTCTGGATATAGGTAGAGTGGAAATGAGTAACCTTGTTCCTTTGTTTGTAAGGACACTAAGCAAGATTCCTGAATATTTTGAGATAAAAAAATATGTCTAAAAGAAGAGCTACTTTGTTGCTTAGAAACACTTAAGGAAATATTTGGCTTAAGGAGATGTTGCATTACCTTTTTTCTATCTCTATCTATAATTTTTTTTGAAAAATAGGTATATCTAGTGTCAAACAATCTATAATCAATTGGCAGAACCATATTTTCATCATATGTTCCTCTCCTCTGGGTTTCAAGTTTCCAATCATTAGTTTCCTTTAATGAATATTTAGAAATTAATTTAGGATTTGTAATTTCTAATGAAAAAAAGTCTTGGATTTTGTTTATTAAATCGCCCTTATTTATTGCTATTGCAAATGTATCCCTATGGGTTTGAATACCCAACGTATTAAGAGAAAGTAACTCACTTATCTGAAATCCCTTAATATATTCAGCTTCTATCTCAAAATCTTTTTCCACCATGAAATACATTGGAGATTTGTTAGTGAGCATTGTATAGTGAACGGAATGTAATGAATTTGCTGATAGAAAGTTATATTTTTCATCACGTTTTCCAAACAAATCATAATGAAATACTGTTCCTAATTCATTTTTTTTCTTTTTTCCTGTTTTTATAAACAGATTTATAGAAACTCCCTGCATAATGTCAAATACATTCTGGTCTACAGATCCATCGGGAGAAACTTCCTTTTTCTTGCTGTTACCATGAAGATCTATTGTATATATCTTATCGTAAGCATTTAATAAACTCCACCTCACACCTCTAAACGTAGGGTTGTCTAAAAAACCATGCGGGTTAATAAACGCTAAAATACCTGTGCCATTTTTTTCGATAAAATGCTGCCCGAAGCGCATAAACTTAACATAGTCATCATTTATGAATTTAGAATTTTGCTCTTTCAGTTTTACCTTCCCGCCCGGCTCTTTCTTATAGTCTTCCATAAGCTTCATTATCCAGTCGCTTTTATTGGCGCTCTCACCGCTATACGGCGGGTTACCCATAACTATCATAACCGGTGCGTCGCGTTTTATGGCATTGGCTTCATCAGCTTCGTTAGAAAGCCATGAACTAAATAAGGAGCCGGTGTCTTTATGATGCTCTTCGAGCGAATTGGTTAAAAATATCCTGAAACGCTGGTCGTCCGTTGGTTTATAGCCGGTTTCGGTAAGCAACATGTCCATTTTTAAATGTGCCATGGCATAACTGGCCATAAGCAGCTCAAAACCGTTAAGCCGCGGTATCAGGTCGTTTGTTACATATTTACTCCAGATGCCCTGCTGCCCGGCAAACTTTTTATGTATGTGGCGCACCACCTCGGCAAGAAAAGTACCTGTACCCGTTGCCGGGTCCAGTATTTGTACCTTATGCACTTCCTGCTCTGTCTCCTGCTCCCCTATTATAATCGACTTATTTTTAGAACGCTCGTCAAACTTCGGCGTTTTTACTTTTATCTTTATCTTGCTGGTATCGGCAAGGCCGTCTTTAAGGTTAAAATCGGTCTTTAAAATATCATCTACCGCACGCACTATAAAATTCACCACCGGCTGCGGGGTGTACCATACACCGCGTGCCTTGCGCAATGCCGGGTTATAGCTTGCCAGGAACGTTTCGTAAAAGTGTACTACCGGGTCTTCCTGCTTGGTGCTGCGCCCAAAGTTTTTCATGATCTTAGCCACATCTGTAGCAAGGAAAATGTTTACAAGCTCATTTACAATCCACAACAGGCGGTCGTCAAGATCCGGACCTGCAATTTCCTGGAACAGCTTGCGTAAAAATGGGTTACTCTTAGGTATAAGTGAAGCTGCCTCTTCGCGGCTAAAGGTGGGCAGCGTAGGGTCGTGGTATCGTGCGGCAAACATACCGTAGGCAATGGTTTGGGCATAAATATCGGCAAAGGCTTTATTGTCTATATCGTGTATAAGCATTTGCTGAAACGCCACCATCTGCGATTTCAGGTTAGATCGCGTATTTGTAGTATCGTCGCTATTAAGCGATTTCTCTATTACATCGGCCATAAGCTTCGCCCTACCTGCCATCATTTCGGCAAGCTTGGTAGGGCTCTTTATGGTTTGGGTAATGGTCTCGGCAAAGTTTTTAATTAGTTGTGTAAACGTATCAAAATTTTGTGGCAATGGTACAATTACTCCCTCACGCAATTCGGCAATTTTTACAGAAGTAAGAAAGTCATGGTGTTGGTAAAAATGGAAATCCATATAATCTGTAAAGATTATATTCGGCAGTCCTGCCTTGTAGCGCTCAAACTGCTCTTTAAGGGTTTTACTTTTAAGGTCTACCCCAATATCCTTTGCCTCTATATATCCCACCGGGATATCTTTGCGGGTAAGCACATAATCGGGTGCGCCGCAACTTACACGGGCCGGCTCATTGGTAACTAATATACCCGGGAGGAGCGTTTTTAAAAGTGTCTGCAAATCGCCACGGTAACTATGTTCGCGTGCGTTGCCTGTATTATGTAGGGCATTAAGGTTTGTAAGGTATTCCTGAATTGTCATCCTGTAAATTTATCACGATAAAAATAGGACAATTTTAGTTATATCAATATAGTAAACAGCTAAATCCTCTATCTCACCTCCTTCTTCTCCACTTTAAACTCCAACGCCTGGCTACCTAAAAGCCCGTCGCCACTAACGCCCTCTATCATAATTTCAAACTTAGAAGTAATGTCAGACGTATAAAATTCTATTTCGGCAGCGCCGTTGGCATCGGTGATAAGGTTTGGGTTCCAGTGTAAGGTGTTTCTGAAATCGTTAGTGTTATCAATAGTTTCGGCATCATAAACGGGGCTGTAAAATTCTTTGGGCGGGTAGTAGCTTTTAATACGTGTCATATTAAATTTTGCTAACAATTCATCCTCAGTATAATGATGAAACTTGTACGGGGCAAGCAGCACATTTGTATCAGGGTCTTTATATACCTGTCCCTCTACTGGCCTGAGCCCGTTAAAAGGATGCCGGGGGCAGTTGAGCACTCCAAACTCACATACATAATCTACATTATTAGACAGGCTGTCCAGCTTACCCAGGTATTTATCCCTAAACGCTCGCTTCTTTTTTACTCTTGCAGTAAGCACTACCTCATTAAGCTGGTTTACATTTTTAGCAACTTTAAACCGCTCCGGCGGTATCGGGGCTTTTTTTTGGTTACCGGGCAGTGGATATACAAATTGTTTTTGTGCTGTTATCTTCCTGATTTTTTCAGTGGCTGGGTCAACGACACGCTGTATGCCTATATCGCTGCTGTTTTGTAACAGTTTAAAATAGGCATACTCTCTTTTATCAAACTGTAAATTTTCAGGAAATATAGTATACTTTCCTTTGCTGTCTACTTCAAGCAATGATTTGTTTAATTCTTCAAACCCAAAATAGTTCATCACTATTTGCTGGTGCAATTTATCTCTTGCAACAGGCTTTTTTGCAATAATACTACCCGTAAGGATATCTGATACAAATGGTTGCTTTTTTGATGCCTGCCTTGCCAAATTATCTTCTGCCCATTGGTAGGAACGCCATCCTTGTGTAAGCAATAACAAATCTAAGGCGGGCTGCCTGTTTTTATTTTGGGAGTTAAAATAATATCCGGGGTTGCATACTTTTCCTTTTACCTGTGTAGAAAGCTGGTAATAACTTTCTATGGTTTCCGAATTTTTAGGATCAAGATACACATCATCTGAAATGCTTATACCAAAATGGGCTACAATTGGTCTTCCCTTGTCGTCGGCACCAGTAAACTTAAGTTTTACCTTGTCTTTTGTTCCGTACTCCGTTTTATCTATAGTAGCAGTAATATTTAGCTTTTTGTCCTCATTAATAAATATAAGGCGCTCTGCCACCGGCTGAAATTCTGAATTAAAAAGGGTGATTTCTGCAATACCCGAGGGGATCTCTCCCACAGGCATTTTTATACGTTTCTCGCCATTTATGGTAAATTGAGCCGTGTTGTATACTGTACCCCTAAGCTGAAGGCGGACGTACATTTTTTGTTCGGGCAAAGCCTTGCTTTTTGCTACCCTTAAATTTAAGGTATCTCCATTTTTAGAGAGCAACTGCAATACATAGCCTGTAGCTGCTACTTTGGGTAGCGGATAGGTTGCATTGTAACCTTCAAGCTTAACCGAATAAGCAGCGTCTGCCAATGAAATAATGTAAAAAGACCCCATACCGGCATGATAGCTTGCTATACTAAACATTGCCTTTGTGCCATTGTACACTACGCCTTTTACGTCTATAGGGTTTCCTTTATTGTCTACAGCTTTAAAAGCTACTTTACTTGTAATTCCTGACACTAAATGACCCCCTTCGGGCATGAACTGAAAATCTATACTATCGGTTTTCACAGCCGCGGTTTCAGCCCGTGATTTCTCCTGTAATGCATCAATACTTTTTATGATTGTAATCTTTTTTACCGACTTAATTTCGTTGTCATCTGCGTTTACCGAAAATCCTGTTTGCGCCACCAGTGCATAATCTCCGGGCTTTAAGGTGTCCTGTATATAAATATGCCCATCTGTAAATCCATCTTTTACGGCATATTTTTCTTCCCACACTACTTTTTTGTGAGGCATTTGAAGCAAGCTAACATAAAGCGTTTTTGTATTTTGGGAGGGTGTAAAGAATTGCGAATTTAAAACAAAGCCTTTAAACCATAGGTCTTCGGATGTTTCATAAATATCCTTACTGGTTTGAAGGTAGACTTCTTCGCGGGTATGATTTGCTGCTATATTTTCTAAACGGTTAGAAATTACATCAGGCACACTATTAATTTCCTGGGCATCTGTAACAGATGTAAGAAATAATAAGGTTGCCCACATCAGGCAGGATACAACATTTTTAAAAGCGATATATTTTATAGAAATACCCAAGCTTAGGAGATTTATTATAAATATATCAAATTATATGAAGCGAAGTGAAATGGTGTAGTGATTTAATCCTGCAAAAAAAGCGCTTTTATTAGTGCGCTTTATGTTTCTTATCAAATTCAGCTAATTGCCGTCCAGTCTGTTTTTCAAATTCTTCTAACGAAATAGATTCTACTTCACTATCATTAATTCGTCTGTAACTTTCATTAACCTCTGCCTTCACTTTCCAAAAATCATCAGATATTATTTCAACATCCTCTGCATTAAATTGCTTTAGCAACCATATTACATGGTCGTAAATTTTAGAATTTATTTTTAAATGTACTGTTTCCATACTGCATTCGTTTACCTCAAAAATACCAAATAATTTAAAACAAAGAAACATTGCGTTGGTTAATTGTAGTATACAAAAAAAGCGCATGATTAAATGCGCTTAATGTATATAGTTTATAAAATCTTTATCAACCTCAGCCATAAACGGATTTTGAGTATCTAAATCTTTTATAGAAGCAAGGAGATTACCAAATATCTTGAGCAAATCTTTGTTAGATATATTACCCAAATTTATTTTTATAAGTTTTCGAGGTGTCTTTTTTATAAAGAAACTATCCCTGAAATCCGCATCTTTAGTTATTACAATTAAATCATTCAAATCAGCATATTTACAAATATCACTATCCTTTGTAAACCACTTGTCCAATATTTCATTTACATGTATAGCCACATAACCTGATTGTTCCAAATACCTAATTAACTTGTAAGAGATATGCACATCACAAAGAAATTTCATTAAGCAACGCTTTTAATAATATGCCCTGAAAGATATAGTTTAGCAAAATTTAGGCACGCTAAAATATCCTCTTTCTCTAATTCAGGATGGTCCTCAATTATATCATTTATTGACATGCCCGATCCAAGCATATCAATGACCACCTCTACAGGCCAACGCATGTTTCTTACACATGGTTTACCATGGCAAATTTCAGGATCTATTGTAATTCTTTCTAAAAGACTCATGCTATTAAGTTTTACCTCAAAAATACCAAATAATTTAAAACAAAGAAACATTGTGTTAGTTAATTGTAAGATACAAAAAAGCGCATCGTTAAATGCGCTTTGTCTTTATGCTTCTACAGAAACTATCTCTGCCCCGGTTACAAACATTTGGTAAATTACTTCTGTTTGCGCTGCGTTGGGCATATATTCATTTGTCATATTATATAGGTGTTTGGTTATTTAATTTCTTTTTTAGAACGGAACATCGTCATCATCTGCCGGGCTGTTCATGTTACTGCCAAAGGCATCATTTGCAGACGGCAGGTTTTTAGTGATAAAGGCATTGGCACTATCGTTCATGCTTGATGGTAATTCGTCAAACGGCGAACTAAAATCGTCCAGGTTATCAAATTTACCAAGGCTGCCTATAAATTTAAGCCTGATATTCTCAAGCCCACCATTACGGTGCTTGGCTACAATAAATTCGGCCTGGCCCTGTGTAGGAGATTGCTCCTCATCATCCCACTCCTCAATTTTATAATATTCAGGGCGGTAAATAAACGATACGATATCCGCATCCTGCTCAATCGCACCTGATTCCCTTAGATCCGACAGTAAAGGCCTCTTACTCGATCCACGGGTCTCTACCGCACGCGATAGCTGCGACAGGGCAATTACAGGCACCATAAGTTCTTTTGCAAGTGCCTTTAGGTTTCGGGAAATAGTAGATATCTCCTGCTCACGGTTACCGCCATTTTTGCCGTTTCCGCCGGCGGTCATCAGCTGAAGGTAATCTACAATGATCATCTTGATACCAAACTGAGAAGATAGCCTTCTTGCCTTGGCACGTAAATCGAAGATGGAAAGCGATGGGGTATCATCTATGTAAAGGGGCGCTTTTTCAAGGTCCTTTACCTTGATACTTAGCTGCTCCCACTCGTGTTTTTCTAATTTACCGGTACGTAGTTTTTCCGACGGTAGTCCTGTTTCGCTCGATATCAAACGGGTAATAAGCTGTACAGATGACATCTCCAGCGAGAATAACGCCACAGGATGCCCAAAATCTATAGCCATGTTACGCGCCATAGAAAGTACGAACGCAGTTTTACCCATACCCGGCCTTGCCGCTATAATAATAAGGTCGCTTGGCTGCCAGCCGCTTGTTAGTTTGTCCAGGTCATGAAAGCCGGTTGCCACACCACTCATCCCCTCTTTACC
>Ga0247815_10003078_pt1 | contig 12105 bp, 7 predicted proteins | sample UWRJL194509B1_FD_181014 | JGI IMG/M metagenome (GOLD analysis project Ga0247815, IMG submission 181014) | Plant litter microbial communities from Arlington Agricultural Research Station in Wisconsin, United States - UWRJ-L194-509B-1 | ecosystem: Environmental > Terrestrial > Plant litter >... | reverse complement strand
CTGAAAAGGAAGAATTCAACACACCGCACCCCCCCTAAATTTACTTCTAAAGCTCTTTATCTTTGCGTTGAAAGACTCTGTTAGAGCATTGGTACTTCATGTTGTCAAAATAGTTCAGGATGGTTTGGTAATGTGTTTCTATAGTTTTTGATATTGTATTAAAGGATTTAAATCCTGCCAGCCTTACCTCTTCATGCCATTTGGCAAGTTTTGTAAATGCAATTATCTTGTCTTTATTTTGGTTAGATACGCTTAGCTTTTAGGATAGTTTGTATGCCTTTTAAATATCCGGCTATAAGTAAGAAATAGGTTCAGCTCTTTCTTTTTATAAAGGCTATAGCGGCTTCTTGTTAACAGTTGTTTTATTGTATAACCATTGCTTAACACAGCAGGTTCATATCTTTACATTTAAGCTTTAGCTTGCTATAGTTTCGTTTTTCTGTTTGGTCACTCAATTACTTATGTCCTGCAAAGCTTCTGTCGAGAATTTTTGTACATGGAAACGAGGGTCACCAATGTAGATTAGGGAAAACTTCTTTTGGCAATAAACCGCCTATTCGCTACTATGAAAAGGATTACTTCTTTAACCTTGTTGCGTTGCTTTAAAGGTATTTTACTAAGTATACTAATAATGTTATCAGCTTTAGTGCCCTGTACCACAGCCACTATTGACCCTTTTTTACCCTTAGCTTTTTTATTGGTAAGGATAGTGTAGAGCTCGCCATGGGATAAAGATGTTTCATCAATAGAAAGATATTCGCCCATATTTTTATTAAAGAGTAGCCAATCACAGGCGTGTGGCTTCTGATCCCAGTCTTTAAAATCGCTTAGGAAGTTTTTGTACTGGTATTGCAGGTTCCTGCCGCTTACATTATAAAACCCGGCTATACTTTTGGTATCGTGGTTATTGGTATCGACTAATTTCTTTAAAAAAGAAGCGAACTCACTGGTTAAGCGGGTCCCCTTTGCTACTAAATCCCAATCCCGGTATACTAATTTGCCACTGGATTCATTGTCCATCTACGCCGCTCTATATGAAGGAATACCTGATGCCCACGAATGGGGAAATCCTGGACGCTAACCCCATTAAAAAGCCTTCGGACTGCAATTTATCTGTGAGAATTTTTTAGGTTATCTATTATGTTCTTCCAGATATAAATGAAGTCCTATTCCTGATTATCCATTTTGATTAGTTCAAAACACTCAAATATAATGGAAGATAATAATATGTTTAAAAGTTCCATAAATGAAGCGTCCATCTTTAAATTGATCGAAGAAATTAGTGAAACGTTTCACCAAAATTTTTGATATTGGCCATTGTAACAGGTCTATAAATTCTATCCGTTTAAGTTTTGCCATTATGGTCTTTTAACTTTTACCATTTAAGCTACAATAATTATACTGTATTGAAAGGTATTACTTTAAAGCTGTTTTTAACAGGCTTGTTATTCCATGACAGTCGTCAGGGGGCATTATCTTGTATAAATAGATGCAGAATACTAATCTATCAAATAAGCCTTTAAATGGCAGAAAAGCAAATAAAAAAACCTGCCCAATTTAATGAGCAGGTTTAATTTTATTTAATAAGCAAACTTTTTCAGGGTGCTTATTATAGGAATAATTTATTATTTGATAATAAATGTAACCCTTCTAACTGTTTGACGGGCAAATGCAGATGATTTGTTTACTGAAGAATCTTCACCATTACCAATTATGTTAAGTCTTCCAGCATCAATACCAGAATCAACTAATATTTGTTTAACATTTGTAGCTCTTCTTGCAGATAAAGCTTTATTAAATTCAGCATCACCAACTTCGTCAGCATAACCTATAACGTCAGCACTTGCAGATGGATTTTCTTTTAAGTATCTTGTTAAGAAGTTAATACCGCTTACAGATTGTGCATTAGGCTGATCTTTACCAAAGTCGAAGTAAGCGTTAATGTAACCACCATTGATTAGGTCAGAAAGATCTGAACTGATAGATGATTTAGATTTGCTATCTCTTTCGTCAAGGTATTTTTCAAGTTCATCCGGCACACCATTATTGTTTTTATCAATAGTGCGGCCTTTGCTATCTACAGCAACACCAGCAATAGTGTTAGGTTCAGCATCAAGATAATCAGGAACACCATCTTTATCAGAGTCGTTCATCATAGTTTCAAGATCGCCTACACGTTTGTCTAGATCATTAAGCTCTGTAGTAACATCTTGTATATACCAGTCAGCATGTTGTTCATGACTTCCTAAAGCTACGGTAATACCCACAGTAGCTTGGTAAAGTGTACTGTCAAAACCTTGCTTAAGTGTGTGCTCGTAAGGGCCACCATCCCATGTTCTTTGCTGAGAATAGTTATTGTTCATTGTAAAATCTCCAAAAAGGCTAACTCTTTCAGATAATTTAAATTCACCTGTTAAACCAATTAAGAATGTACCTATGTGGTCATAATATTGTTGTGACCTGTCGCTTTTAAACCTTCCAACACCTACACCTGTATGGGCTAAAACGTTAAGGCGGTTTGTCCATGTCTGGAATTCTAAAATACGGCCAAGATTTACAACACCTTGCAATGAAACACCTTGCACATCAGTTTTAAATTCCGGAGAATTATCATTATTCTTTAGCTCATCATAAGTCACGCCAAGTTTCAAACCAAATTTGGTATTGAACATGTATCTCGCGCCAAAGTTTGCGCTAAAAAAGTTGTATGAGCCAACATCATAACCGGGAGACAATGGGTTAGCCACAGTATTTATACCGCCACCAAGTTCAAGTGTCCACTTGTTATAATCTTGTGCAGGCTTTTCTGTGTTTGCTTCCTGAGCTCTTAAAGCCGGTGCCAGGCAAAGCAGTAATAGGGGGAGTACAGCTTTCTTCATAAATAATTGTTTTGTTTATCAGTACGTTGAAATTTTTTGTAAAAATAGTAAAATTAACTTAAGAAAATATGTGTTATTTTTATAAAAATTTTAAACAAAAATAAAAAATGTTTTCTATTATCAACCCATTCGACTCAACTTTTTTATCTGAACATCAATATATTACTGATTTTGAAGTTGAAAATACCTTGAAAATTAGTAAGAAATCCTTTGATATATGGGGTTTTACCCCACTTAACGAAAGACTAAACTTTATAAAAAATTTAGTATTTGCTTTAACAAAAAAACAACATTTATTGGCAAAACAGTGCTCTTTAGAGATGGGAAAACCGATTACTCAAGCACTTGCAGAGGTAAAAAAGTGTCAACTTTTATGCGAATACTACTTAAATCATGCAGAAAAATTTTTAGAAAAACGTCAGATTGAGGCAGATGGCAGCCAAACTTATGTTACTTATGAACCCTTAGGAGTAGTGTTAGGAGTAATGCCGTGGAACTTTCCGTACTGGCAGGTTTTCAGGTTTGCCATACCTACAATTATAGCAGGAAATACGGTTGCAGTTAAGCATGCAAGCAATGTTGCCGGCTGTGCTATATTGATTGAAGAGTTATTTAGGGAGGCAGGTTTTCCTGATGGTATTTATAGCAATTTGCTCATTGCGGGCAGCCAGGTTAAAGCAGTGATAGAAAATCCTGTAATTACTGCTGTATCGCTTACCGGTAGCGAAAAAGCGGGTGCATCGGTGGCCTCCATTGCGGCTAATCAAATTAAAAAAGCAGTTTTAGAACTTGGCGGCAGCAACGGTCTTATTGTGTGTAAGGATGCCGATATCAACAAGACCGTTGAGATAGCTGTAAATGCACGTTTTCAGAATGCCGGGCAAAGCTGTATCGCGGCTAAACGTTTTTTTGTACACAGCAGCCTTTTTGATGCTTTTATAGAGAAGTTTACTAAAGCAGTTAGCGAACTTAAAGCAGGTGATCCTTTAAGTGAAGATACGTACATAGGCCCTTTGGCACGCACTGACCTTGCTGAAGATGTAGAAAAACAAGTGAACAAGTCGGTTGAAATGGGTGCTAAGATAGTGCTTGGCGGTAAACGTACAGATGCGTTTTATGAGCCAACAATATTAATTAATGTTACTACGGATATGCCTGTTTTTAATGAAGAAGTTTTTGGGCCGGCAGTACCTGTATTATCATTTGACACTTTTGAAGAGGCGGTAGAACTTAGTAATAAATCAGAGTTTGGCCTGGGAGTTTCTGTATTTACTGCCGATGTTGAAGCGCTTAAAGAAAAAATAAATCTTTTTCAGGAAGGTGCTGTATTTATTAATGCAATGGTTAAGTCAGACCCAGCGTTACCGTTTGGTGGTGTAAAACGTTCGGGATACGGCCGTGAGCTTGCCGAAGATGGTATTAAAGAGTTTGTAAATGTTAAGACTGTTTATATAGGATAGTTTAAATCCCCATTTTCAATAAATGTGAGTCACAATAAGCTATGATATGATTCATTTTAATCGTAATTAAAACAAAAATCCCCAACGCGCGTTGGGGATTTTTGTTTTATAATTAAGTGCAAACTGCAATTGTATCTTAATATAGTTCAGGGAACTCAGCAGGTTTTGCCTCATGCATTATCGCATACACCTTTTCAAAGATATCTTCGGCAGATGGTTTGCTAAAATAGTCGCCATCGGTACCATAAGCCGGGCGGTGAGCCTTAGCGCTCAATGTATCGGGCTTGCTGTCAAGATATTTGTAGGCATCCTGCACATCAATAATCTGCTGTAGTATATAAGCCGATCCTCCACCGGGAACATCTTCGTCTATCACTAATAGCCTGTTGGTCTTAGCAACGCTTTTTACAATATCGCTGTTAACGTCAAAAGGTAATAATGATTGTATATCTATAACTTCGGCATCAATACCTATCTCAAGTAATTCTTTGGTAGCCTGCTCTACTACGCGCAGCGTAGAACCATAAGATACTAATGTTATGTCTTTTCCTTCTTTAACGGTTTCTACTACCCCAATAGGTGTTTTAAATTCGCCAAGGTTTACAGGCATTTTTTCTTTAAGCCTGTAGCCGTTAAGGCACTCAATAACAAGGGCAGGTTCATCAGTTTCCATTAAAGCATTGTAAAACCCTGCCGCCTTAACCATATTTCTTGGTACTAAAACGTGTATACCTCTCACAGCATTAACGATCATGCCCATAGGCGACCCTGAGTGCCAGATGCCCTCAAGCCTGTGCCCACGTGTGCGTATTATAAGAGGCGCTTTTTGCCTGCCTGCTGTGCGGTAATGCAGCGTGGCAAGATCATCGCTCATTATTTGCAGGGCATATAATAAATAATCAAGATACTGAATTTCGGCAATTGGGCGCAGGCCACGCATTGCCATACCAATACCCTGTCCTAAAATGGTAGCTTCGCGTATACCGGCATCGCTCACGCGGTTTTCGCCATACTTTTCTTGCATACCCTCAAGTCCTTGGTTTACGTCGCCTATATTGCCCACATCTTCTCCAAAAATCAGCATTTCAGGATGTTTGGCAAACAATGCATCAAAGTTATTCCTGATAATCATGCGCCCGTCGGCTTCTTCTGCAACATCGCCATAATCGGCGGCCTGTTCCGCAACCGAAAATATATTTTTGTCTGATTTACTGAATAAGTGCGAACTATATTTAGGTTGTATTTTTTCGGTATATGTTTTTATCCAGTGAGACAGGGCGCTTTTAGCATTTTCTTTAATAATGAGGCGTAATGTTTTGCGTGCCGTTATTAATAAATCTTTACGCATTGGCTCTCTAATTGCAGTAAGCTCGGCAATGTTTTTTTCTATAAAAACTTTGTTAGGGCTTTGTGCTGCAACATTATTTAATACAGCTATAAGCTGAGCCTGTTCTTCTTTTAGAGGAGCTACATAAGCGGCCCATGCTGCTTTTTTTGCATCAAGTACATCGGCTTTTGCCTGATGGTCTATGGCGTTAAGGTCTTCCTCTATAGCAATATTGTTCTCTATCATCCATTTTTTCATCTGGGCAATACAGTCATATTCACTTTCCCATGAGAGGCGGTCGGAATTTTTATAACGCTCATGCGAGCCCGATGTAGAGTGGCCCTGCGGCTGTGTAAGCTGGTATATGTGCATTAATATGGGTACATGCTCTTCACGTGCTATGCGGGCAGCCCTTTCGTAAGACGATACAAGCTCGGCATAATCCCAGCCTTTTACGGTAATTATTTCGTAACCGTTAGTATCGTTCTCACGCTGGAAACCTTTAAGTATTTCAGATATATTTTCTTTAGTAGTCTGGTGGCGTGCATGTACAGATATGCCATAGTCATCATCCCAAACACTTATTATCATAGGCACTTGTAGTACACCGGCAGCATTTATGGTTTCAAAAAATAAACCTTCGCTGGTACTGGCATTGCCAATCGTTCCCCAGGCTATCTCATTACCATTTATAGAAAAATTAGTTTTGTTATTTATGCCGGTAACATTTCTGTATATTTTAGATGCCTGAGCCAGACCTAATAAACGGGGCATTTGCCCGGCAGTAGGGGAGATGTCTGAACTCGAATTTTTTTGGAGTGTAAGGTTTTTCCAGTTACCGTCTTCATCAAGGCTGTGGGTGGCAAAGTGCCCGCCCATTTGTCGCCCGCCAGACATTGGCTCTTCTTCAAGATCAGGGTGTCCATACAGGCCCGCAAAAAACTGTTGAAGGGTAAGCTGGCCTATAGCCATCATAAAAGTCTGGTCGCGGTAGTAGCCCGAACGAAAATCGCCATTTTTAAAAGCCTTTGCCATGGCAAGCTGTGGTACCTCTTTACCATCGCCAAAAATGCCAAACTTTGCTTTACCGGTTAGCACTTCGCGACGGCCTAAAAGGCTGCACTCCCTGCTGGTAATGGCAATTTTATAATCGTTTAGTACTTCTGCCCTGAAATCTTTATATGAAAGCGATTGTTTTGTTTCTGTCCCGGTCATAAAATATTGTATTGTGCGAAATACAAATTTAATTAAAAGTATGACATAACATAAATATGAGGCAAGAATTTAAATTTCATTTTTGATAAAAAAACAAAAGTATAAATCTCCGATACTGAATATTGTGTAACGAATATTTGTAATTAATGTATATTGTGGATTTTTAAAGCCTTTATTTTTTTTAAAACCATTTACGTGTAAACAGTCCTAAAAGTGCACCTGGGCTAAGGGTAACTACAAAACGTATCTTCTGGCTGTAGTGTGCCTGTGTTAATTCAAAACCGTTACTGGATTGTACGGGAAGGTACAATTCAAAATAATCAGTAACAAGGTTAAGGCGTATACCACTGTCATAGCCAAACTTAGGACTGCTGTACTTGTTTTTAAACAAGCCGGCATCACCATAAATTTCGATCCAGTTCCATACATTAAAACTACCGTTTACGGTGGTCATCCACTGGTTTGCAAAACGGGTATCAAGCTGCGATTTAAAACCTCCTTCGGCCAGGATGTACTGGCGGCTAAATAAGCTCGTGGTTTCAGATCTTCCGTAATAATTATAATCAAAAAGATAATCAGTAGGCCTGTCAAGCCCAAAACTAAAAAACTCTGATGCTGTGCTGCGGTATATAAACATACCTGCAAATACCCGCAGGTTTACCTGGCGGTTGTCGTTAAAAAGACGGCGAAACTGTACTTCTCCTGCAAGTTTACCAAAAGGGTCTGATAATTGTAAATCGGTATTAAAGTTATAATGCCTTGTAATTTCCGAATCTGATTTACTAAATCGGGCATTAAATACTGAGTAGTTTTCGTTCTGGGTCTCAGTAAGTACATAATTTGTTTTTTCGCGGTTTACCGTTACCTGTCGCAGCGTTAAAAACTCTTTCCTGTTTTTGCGAAGGTCGGGATCCCTAAACCTGAACTGTACCGATGGGGTAAATTTTGTGTAACGGGCATCGGGTGTGTAATGAAAAGTAGAGCCTGATACAGAGTAGCGTACATTAAACATTTCGCCTTCGCGCACATACTGGTTGTAAAGCAGGGAGAATGAACCGGCAAGCTCACTTGTTTTAGAAGAATAAGATGGGCTTACGTCAAAAATAAAGGGTTTTTCGAGTAGCGATTTGTTATGAATACGAAGCCCCGGTGTAAAACCATCGTAAATATTAAACGTAAAACTGGGAACATAAAATATCTGGTTGTACCTTGGGTCTTCAAGATCCTGGAAAAACGTATATTTAACAGGGCGGTTGTTAGGGAAAATACCTGTTAGCTTTTTAAAGTTGTTACGGCGGTTATATTCCGGTACTTCGGCGTTATAGTTTAAGGCAAGCTTATCGGCATCGGCACGGGCTATGGTAAATGTAGTGTCCTTAGCAACTCCCGAAAACCACTGTTTATATACCACATTGTTTTTTTTAAGCCCGTATAAAGACATTGGCACTGCTGTACCTGTAACATTCTTTATAGTTACCTTAAGCGAATCGCCCTCTTTTTTAACTGGGCCAAATTTGTAATCTATTATATCGCGGGTAGCGACAAGCTTATCAAAAAACCAGTTTATATCTTTATCAGTCCAGCTTTTAAGGATGTCTTCAAGATCCTGTCTGCTGGTTGTTTTTGCAATAATATTTAAATTATAAAACTGCTCTAACGATTGTTCTACAATATTATTTCCTAAATATTGGTCCAGATAATTAAAGCTTAAACCGGCTTTATATTTACCTGCAATTTGCTCATTAAATTTAATAAGGGAACTCTTGGGGTCGCCAATGGGCTGGTCCTGGTTACGCCTCGCCATAAGTAATGCAAGGTAATCATACTGCCCGTTTATGCCAATAGTAAAAAGGTTATAAGATCGTATTACAGGCAGCGTACTAAGGTTACCCATCATTTTTTCGTTAGGGTAGTTCTCGTTAATATACTTCATTATAAGCTGCATTTGTATACCGTCATAAATCCAGTTGTCTTTACGCGGGTCGAGCTTAAGAGTGTTTTTCAGGTAGGCGTTAAGATAGGTCTTAAGGAAACGCATCTCGAAAACAAACGAATCAGGGAACGGCCTTATAAATGCCGGTAACTGGTTAAGGCCGTACACCGGGTTACGGTCATAATCGGTCTGGCTTACCACGACCTCCCCATGCGGGTACGCCCCAAGGTTATCGGCAGTAAATACTGTAATTTTATCTACAATAACGGCACGTTGCACATCGGTAACGCGGCTGTCTTTAAGGTTAGAGCTAACGGTTGCCGCTTTAAGTTTAAAAACCTCAAAGCTGTCTTTCGGTTCAATAATAAGGTTAAAACCCATTCGGTTCCTGCCGGACAATGTATACTCAGTATAACTCCCCGAACTTGTTTTGTTTTCGGAGGCAAGGTCTGTGGTTAACGTCAGCTCTTTTGGTAGCTGTAAATTAACTGTATAATCGCAGGCAGCGTTAGCAATATCGTCTATATTCTCATTACTGTACGTAGTAAAAGCATGGTCTTCGTAACGGGAAGGAGTAAGGTACCAATCGCGCAGATTAAAAGATCCGTCTTTATCATCAAAACCAAACTTTGTAAAACGGTCGTTAGGTAGTTTTACATCATATTCTAACGAGAGTGTTACCTGTTCATTTGGTGCCAAAGGTTTTGTAAGTTGAAGTATAACAATATCCGGGTGGGCTTCAGGGCGGCTCCATTGTAAAGCGCTTCCATCGCTGGCGATAACCGAAGCTATAATAGTGTTCCCTCTGTCATACTCTTTGGCAAGGTGAAAGGCTTTTATAAACTGGTCTGTAAAGTGCTTTGCAAGCGGTGTGGTCTTGCTGGAGTAAGAATTATTCCAGTCGTTTAATTCTATAAAATTTAATACATCGGGGCTTTGATTTATATACACAATTTGCTGCTTTACACTTACCGTTTTAGTATCGGTATTAAGTGTTGCAGTAATGGTGTTTTTATGCTGGGCCTGTGCCAAACAACCCATCATTATAATAACTATGAAAAAAAGCCTCGTCTTTAAATTCAAAATGTATTTTTAAAGTTATTTGTACTAATAATTTAAGTAGCGCACATCGGTTCGTTGATAGGTGTACTTATAACTCTATATACGATGTAAATTTATGTTTTGGGTTGCTTGCTAAACTGTTAAACTTTCAAGCCAATTAGAAATTAGGGCTAAGGCTGTATTTTTTATAGAATGCATCTATGGCCTGTAAAACTTCATCGGCAGTATCTACCACTTTTATGAGGTCAAGGTCTGTAGCACTGGCGTTATGGTACTTATCTATAATCACGTTATGTATCCAGTCTATAAGCCCACCCCAAAACTCGCTGCCTACAAGTATTATAGGGAACTTGGCTATTTTTTTAGTCTGGATAAGGGTAATGGCCTCAAACATTTCGTCTAATGTGCCAAAACCGCCCGGCATAACCACAAATCCCTGGGAATATTTTACAAACATTACTTTGCGTACAAAAAAGTAATCAAAGTTAAGATTCTTGTCATGGTCTATATAAGGGTTAAAGTGCTGCTCAAATGGCAGCTCTATATTTAATCCTACAGATGGTGCAATACCACGGCTGGCACCTTTGTTACCGGCCTCCATAATACCGGGGCCGCCACCGGTAATAACGCCATATCCGGCATTGGCAATTTTCTCCGCAATTTCTTCGGTAAGCAGGTAATATTTATCTTCAGGTTTGGTTCGCGCAGAACCAAATATAGAGATGCATGGCCCTATTTTAGCCATTGCTTCGAATCCGTTTACAAACTCCGACATGATCTTGAAAATCGCCCAGGAGTCGTTACTCCTAATCTCGTTCCATGGCTTTTGTGTAAGCCCTTCTTTAATCCATTCGTCGTCGCTGTTGTATCTTTCTTTAGACATGTAATTTTAAAATTTTATAACACGATGTAAACTTTATAAAGTTTTAAATCCGTTTAACTACTTAATTATTTGTTTCTGGTGCCAAATATACCCAAATACATTAATTTAACTAATAAATGAAGTTTAAGAAATTTATCCGCTTCATGTAATCTGGCGGCAGAACATCATACTAAGATAATTCTTTTTTTAAGAATTGTGCCGTGTAGCTCTTTTTGTTTTTTACAACTTCTTCGGGAGTGCCTTTGGCAATAAGCTGTCCGCCACCTTTACCACCCTCATAACCAATGTCTATAATATAGTCTGCCAGCTTAATAACATCCATATTGTGCTCTATAATAAGTATGGTGTTGCCTTTTTCTACAAGCTTGTTTATTACTTCCATCAATACCCTTATATCTTCAAAATGCAATCCTGTGGTAGGTTCGTCAAGAATATAAAAGGTGTTGCCGGTATCTTTCTTGCTAAGTTCTGATGCCAGTTTAATACGCTGTGCCTCACCGCCCGATAGCGTAGTACTTTGCTGACCCAGTGTTATATACCCAAGACCCACATCCTGAATGGTTTGTATCTTACGGTTAATTTTAGGGATGTTCTCAAAGAAAGTAACCGCTTCATCTACGGTCATGTCCAGCACATCAGATATTGATTTTCCTTTATACCTTATCTCTAACGTTTCGCGGTTAAAACGCTTGCCGTTACAGGTTTCACATTCTACATACACATCGGGTAAAAAACTCATTTCTATAACGCGTAGCCCACTGCCTTCGCAGGTTTCGCAACGGCCGCCGCTAACATTAAAGCTAAAACGCCCTGGTTTATAGCCACGTATCATAGCCTCCGGTGTTTGTGTAAATAGTGAACGTATCTCACTAAAAACCTCTGTATAGGTAGCCGGGTTAGAGCGCGGTGTGCGGCCTATAGGGCTTTGGTCTATATCTATAACTTTATCAATATGTTCCAGCCCTTCGATTTTTTTGTAGGGAGCCGGTTTTTTTACGCCGTTAAAAAAGTGTGCGTTAAGTATAGGGTAGAGCGTGCCGTTTATAAGCGTACTCTTGCCACTGCCGGATACTCCTGTAACAACGATCATCTTACCTAAAGGGAACTCTACGGTAACGTTCTTTAAGTTGTTACCGGTAGCTCCACTAAGCTTAAGTGTTTTGCCATTGCCGGGACGGCGCACTTTAGGCACAGCAATTTCTTTTTCGCCATTTAGATACGCTGCGGTAAGGGTATGCTCTTTAAGCAATTCGGCAGGGGTACCTTTGCTAACTATTTGTCCGCCAAAACGTCCTGCGGCAGGGCCTATGTCTATAACATAATCTGCGCGCTCTATCATGTCTTTA
>Ga0247815_10003076_pt1 | contig 12112 bp, 6 predicted proteins | sample UWRJL194509B1_FD_181014 | JGI IMG/M metagenome (GOLD analysis project Ga0247815, IMG submission 181014) | Plant litter microbial communities from Arlington Agricultural Research Station in Wisconsin, United States - UWRJ-L194-509B-1 | ecosystem: Environmental > Terrestrial > Plant litter >... | reverse complement strand
TATAATGCGCAGGATTTCCAGAAGGATATTCTGGAGCCATCGGTGAATTTAAAACTATTTCACTGGGCTTAAAATTGATTATTTCACCGGTACCGTAGCAGCCATCATCATATGTATCATTCCCAAGCAATATTCCCTGAATAGAGAAATCAAAAAATTGATCAGGAATAAATGCACAAGCTTGTGTTACAGCATCTAATTCAAAGCGTAAATGGTCTGTAGGACTTAGTTGCAATTCGTAGTCCTTGTATTCATACATACCATTATATGTTTGATAGTATTTATCAATTTGGTTATTTCCAACCTTTAATGAGTAAGATTCTCCACCATTTAGTATTGGATGCCAGCCAAATGTAAATTTATATTTTTGCCCAGCTGCATTTATTGAACTAATCAATAAAGCAATAAAGTATATTTTTCTCATAAACTAAAGTGTTTTTTCTATACAGCTATTTGCATCGGTTACCTTGATACTATTTGTTGATGTAGGAACAATTCCTAGGATGTGATAATAGCCATCTGACTCTTTTATAGGTTTTGGATTTGTTTTTTCATTCCCATCTACATAAAATTTATAATCACCAGTACCACCTGATACAGAAATTGCAACTTCTACAAAATCATCGGCGCATACAGGGTTATCTGCTTTTTTTATTTCAAATTTTAAAGGCAAGGGTTCGGTATATAATATGTTTTTGTCTTCTTCCGAAATTGCCAGACCTTTATTTTTGCTGTTTTCAAAAGCCTGATAGCGTATTTGATAAGTTGCATTAGGATTTAATCCTCTGAAATTTGACATTGAATAGCTGTAAATGCCTGGGCTTTTTTCATCAAACTTTGTGATCAGACCGTTTTTAGAATCCCCTTCAACAAAGAAAGGATAAACAATAGGGGGTGTAGTATCAGGAAGGTTCGTATTTGTATTTACTGCTTTTAACTGAAAATCATGTAATTCTTCCCCCGGATATAAATTCCTGTCAAACGTTACAGTAACATCACGGACATTATCTCCATAACAAAGAGGCGGAAGATATTCGACATTATTTACAAGTGGTGCACAGGATGAATAAATTAAAGGAAATTCAATACCTTCCGCAAAAACCATAGAATCATAACCCATACGGAAGTAAATAGTTTTGTCAAGATAATTTAAATGATTATTTTCTAAAAGGTCAGAGATTGTAAAATTTGGATTGGCTTTATGAAATTCTTGTGGTACATCACGCCATGTAGCCTTATTATCCAGACTATATTGCCAGTTATAAATTTCTGGAGGAAATCCTTCCGGATAGGCATTTACCCCAAATTGCTCATTAGCACAAATGGTTTTGGTTCCGGTAGCCGGATTCCTATTTACAGGGAAATGTATAAAAACATTTGGCTTAAAAGAATGTACATAGAAATATCCCATATAGGTGTCTATCAAAGTGTTATGGTTGTTTTTGCCTGGATTTATAAATTGATAAAATTCGAAATTATGATCCCCACGGTCAATATCTAATCGAGGATGGCCGTTATGATTAAATAAAGAAATGACTAGACCAAAATCAACAAAGCTTCCCTGATGATTACCCGCAGGAATATTTTTATAATGCAAAAAAGTGGGTTGCGGACTATTTGGCATTCTGTAGCAGCACCCATATGTATCATTAATATAATTATTGCCAATATTGTCACTACTTTTAATTTTAACAACATTACTGGCTAAACCAGTTAAGGAAAAAGTTAAAAGTTCTAAAGGAACTGATGGATAACTATTAATAAATTCATATTGTTTATCTGTGCTTTGACGTTCATACCCAATAGAAAAGTCATAGGTAGCCGTGAGTGGAGTCTGAGCATAACTATTTAATCCCAATCCTAAAAGAAACAATAAGTAAATTTTTTTCATAAGCTACAATGATTTTTCTATACAGTCATGTATATCGGTTACCTTTATGTTGTAACTTTTTTTGGCATCGGTTATAGGTACTGTTATCGGCTGGCTTGCACTTCGGCTTATAGTGGCAATATTGTTAGTAGTGGTTGACGTTTCAACTGTCGTAACGGTAAACGGAATTTTTGTACCTTCGTCTAAGGAGTAAAAGTATTTTCCTGAACCTCCTTTAACGTTTAGGGTTAGACCTCCTTCTCCGTCATGGCATAATGGATCCGTAGGGTCAATTGAAAAAGTAAGTTTCTCTGGATCCTGATAGACAAACGGCTGCTCCGAAAGCAGGTATCCTCTTCCAACTCCACTAATCATGCCTTGGTATTCTACAGTATAGGTGGTGTTATTTATCAGTTTGTTATTGATTGTTGTGATGATAAAAGAGTGTTTATATTTTCCTTTTACTGAGTCGTAAACGAGATTGCTAACCACTTCCTGAGATAATTTAGGCTGATCTTCGTCTATTTTGGGGTAACGAACAATTTGAAGAGGCCATATTGTTTCACCTGCTTCTAATTTTCTGTCGAAATACACGTCAAGGCTGGTTACAGGGTCACCACTGCATTTAGGTGCAACATATTCTACACCTGTCACTACAGGGGCACCGGGATCATAATTGAAATGTAAGATATTCGTAAAAGACCTGTTTCCGGTTCCATATCCCAGCCTGAAATCGATCGGACCAAAAACAGAGGTATGGCCGGCACCAAGCATTTCCTGCATGGAAAAATTAATTTTAGGTGTTTTGTTTATTTTCTCGCCGTTAACTAGTTTATTTGGTACATTTTCCCAAGAAACGCCACCATCAGTGCTGTACTGCCAGTTGTATACAAAATCAGGGAATAATCTAGTAGTATTTGCTGCGGGTGTTTTTGCCTCAAGACGTATTTGTTCGCCTGCAATAATATTAGTTGAAGTTTTATCTGTGGAAATTACTAAATCATTTGGTCGAAAATTACTTAGTATAATTTGTCCGTCAGGGGTATCATCTAAACCATCATAAGCGATGCCACCAGTAGTGATAGAACATTCTATACAGTAATCTCGGTTTCTTTCATCAAATGCAAATTGTTCTGATGGATCGTTTTCTGCTAGCTCACGATTATAACAATTTCTTCCGGACTGTTTTTCAAACGGTATCTTAACAAACAAATCATCATAAGTATCAGTAGATGCAAAAGTATTTCTCCCAGTGTACCAAACTTCATAATTCCAGTTAATGTATCTATCCTGATAAAAAATACGGCCATTTGCTTTACCATAGTTTGTGGAATATGGATTCCCCTGTACATTTGGAGGATAATAATTACTATTATCGCACCGGGAACAATACTGAGTATCTACACTCCTTCCGGGGAATTTGTCACCTATAGGATTAAAAGAATTGTCATAATCATAATGATATCTTATAGTAAAATCATCATCAATAGGTATAGTATAGGTACCTGTTTTAGGGGCATTTCTACTTCCTTGGTGAAAGTCATCTGAGCCATATCCAAAACTCCAGAAATAACTATTAAAAGATTCCTGACCATATCCAGGACTCGATAAACTGCTACCAGGCTGGCAATATTGTGAATAATAGTTCCCACATGAATAATACTCCACGTCAAAAGTATAAGTAAGCTGTCCAAATGTCCAGTAAGAATTTATAAAAGCAAAAAGAAGTAGAAGTTTTTTCATATTCAATTTTATATTGCTTAAAACTTTAGACTAAAGAAATCCATTTTAGAAGCTCTTCCATCTTTAAATATGGCCCTAATTCCATATTTGTAAGTTGTATTAATTATGATAGTAGGATCAGATAAACGTTTAGTTTTTCCACTAAGAACCTGAATCAATTGTAAAGGATCAATATCCGATGCTTTGTAAATTTCAAAACTATCAACATCATTAATAGCATATTCCCAAGATAGATCTATGGTATTGGTAGTTTTATTGGCTTGGGCAAAAAATCCTTTTACTGCCGGCATAACTGAATATTTAGGCACAAACATTGCTACTTCTGGTGACGGATTTGAAACTAAATTACTTTCGTCTTTGGCAAAAATGGCATATCGGTAAGTATTGCCTTCAATAGCTGTTTTGTCGTGGTATTTTTCCTCTTTGTTTTTGGTCTCTAAAATTAATATCCAGTCTTTTTGGTCATTTTCTTTTCTATATAGCTGATGTTTTGCAACATCTTCACTCTGGCTGTTTACCCATTGCAAAAAAATAGCGCCATCTTTTATCTCAAAATTGGTAAACACAGGCGAAGTAGGAGGGATTACATCTGGTTTTTTAAGGATTAATACCTCTGAGAAATCAGACATATTATAATGATAATCAACAGCAATAATTTTATAATATACTTTAGGGTTTAAGCTTTTGATAATTGTTTTATCTTCAAAGGAATTTAATTCTTGAGGACTTACTGTTAATTGGCTGAATTCTTCATCTGCATTATTTCCTTTATAAATTCGATACCCCAATAAATCTTTTTCTTTATTTGGGTTCCAGGATAATTTAACAACTCCCAAACTATCAATCACTCCTTTTAAACCAACAGGTCTGGTAGGAGGAATGGAATCAACTGGCTGAACAAGCATAGGAAAAGATGTTGTGTTGCTTCCCTGTTTTCCTATGGCTGTAATAGTGAAATAATTGGTAGATGAAAGTTTGTTATATGTGACAGAACGATTTTTTGCTGGTATATTTTTTACTACGGTTGTAAACATTTTGTCATCACTGTCAGAACGATTTAACTCAAACCCTGAAATTTCGTTATTTCCCTCGTCGGGGAATTCCCAACTTAAAGTTACAGTTGTCTCATCTTTAAAATCCTTAACGGTAAGATGAGGTACAAATTTTAGTATATCAGTACTTTTTCCTGTGATAATTTCCGAGTACGGGCTAAGTTCTCCAAATGGTGATATTCCCTGAATTCTATAGCTGTATGGTTTGTTGTTTGCAATTGAATCAATATAGAAGATACGGTTATTGTTTGAATTTTCCTGATTTAAACTGGTATACGGTTTATCCGTAATTCTTTGGAACGTTTTTTTATCTGTAGAGCGCTCAATATAGTAACTCTCATACACCTGTACTAATGTTTTAAAATTCCAGCTTAACATACTGCTTTTATCTGTAAAGTGAACCGTGAAATCCATAGGCTTTGGTAATGCTTCATATTCTTTTAAGCCCACAAAAATCCCTCCATAGTCAATAGCCATTTCGTTTTCAGGAACGTTTGAAATTACTCTGTAGGCATATTTTTCATTTAATTTGGCTGTTTTATCTTCAAAACCTAAACCTGCTTTTTTAGCAATTTCAAAATCCTTATCGGCACTAAACAAGGCAAAAGTAAAGCGTTGTTCATTTTCTTCAGAAAGGTTAACAATGTTTTCCAGCTTATCACTGCCCTCTACGCTAAAATTTTCACCGAATATAGCCTGTGCGATTATGGCTGCATTATCATTCGTTTCTATAATTTTTTCCCACGTTTCAAGAGGTTCAGCTTTTAATACTTTTGCTAAAACTATTTTTTCAGGTTTAGATAATGTTTTATTATCTCTTGTCACCGTATATCTTTCAACAGTATACCCATGATTGTTTAATTTTTTCCAGGCAATAGGAGTATTTACAGCCCAGCGCAATAAAATTCTATCTTTTTGCACTCTTGCTATAACTTGTATTTCAGGTTTTTTCTCTGCAATAATGGTATCACCCTTTGTATTTTGGGAAAAACTATTAGCAGCTATTATAAAAAACAATATAATTGGAAATTTAATTCTCATGCTTAATTTGATTTGTTGAAAGTAAAAATGGCACTTGAGCCTGTCTGACCTCCAGGGAGAGTGTATTTCAGTTTTACATTGTAAAGACCTTTTTTGATGTAAGGGAATTCACCATTGATTATGTAATCGTATTTTGTTTTCATTGTCTGATTAGATGAATTCAGATATTTATTTACAATTTTGTATCGTAAATCAATAAAATCATTTTTATAATGAAATGGTAGATTGTAACGATAAGGGAGGTACTCTTTTAGCATAAAACTGGATGTATTATTAAAAATGTAATCAAGATACCAAGCCATAGTTTCTACTCCTTTAGAAGGCGGAATGCCCAATAAACTTGAATTTCGACTAAATGTTAAGTCGGATTCTAAAGGATAACCCTGATAGATTAGAGGATAAATTTCATTTTTATAATAGTTATCATCTAACATTGCTTCAGTAGTAATCAATGGTTGAAATAATGTTTTAACATCACCGATTAATTCTATTTCATCAAAAGGCTCTGTTGAATTATTTAGAGATTGTAAAGCATGTACATCCATATAAATAATTTCTACCAGTGTTTGTTGTGGTTTTTTTGCAGCCATCTTTTCCTGAAAAGTCTTGTATTGACTGGTTTTGAAATTGTATTGTACCATTTCAATTGCTTCTGCACCTGAAACCATTTCTTTTAATTCATTGTCCTTTACTTCTATATTGTTATCATTTTCAAGGTTTTGCGTTTTGTAATTTTCGGTTAAATTTCCATTTGCATCATTCTGGTTTTCAAGTGTCATCAATGATAAATTATAGAGCTTAGTGGTCTCTAATTCAGGTAAGTCAATACTTATCTTTCTTAAGTTATTATTATATCTGATTGCACCGTTGGCTGTTTTAAGTCCGGTTTTATAAAAAGCTTTCTGAGTTTGGCCGGGTTTTAAATCAAACAAATAAGGCTGGCCTTGTTTTAATACTATATAAGACTCCTTAGTTTCATTTTGATAAACGTATTTTTGGTCAAAAACAGGATAGCAATATGCAATATTGCTTACAGGAATGTTTTTAGGTGCTTCACCTGTAGTAAAATTTCTAACTTCATGTTCCATAGCAACCTGCCCTTCATCGTAAATGGTTTTCCATGTACCGTTAACGTTTTCCTGAAAACTTACTTTTACGGTTAATGTTAAATTTGAATTTTGAGGCAATACATCAGTAGCATTGAAACTTAGTAAATCTTTGTTGATATTTGTGCTTAATGTACCAATCACAGGAATGCCGTCTTTTTTAATACTGTATTCTTCCAGTTTGAGTCGGTATGTTTTTATTCCTGCGTCATCTTCAAGTGTAAAATTTTTATCTATAGGCATATTAAAAGCAACTTGAGGGACTGCAAAAACATCTACATCTTTTGATCCTTCTGTTGGAGTTATGTCGGCAATAGATTTTAACCCTGCCAAAGGATCTGCGTTAATAAATTCGCATTCTTTACCAAATTGTAATTTAAATCGGAAACTGCCTTTTATAGCTCCACCCAGAATACTAAAATTACCTGCCATATAACCTCTGATCCATACCGGATTTGGCAATTTGGCTTGCAATAAAACAGCGCCACCTCCTTTAATGATGGATATTTTTTTGCGAATAAAAAATAATTTGATGTTGATACCCAATTCACCTTGCAGATAAGCATAGGATTGTCCGCTAGCATACCAGCCGTTCAGACCGATTTGTCCGGAACCCTTACATTCGGCATCTTCATAATCTTTTACCATAATGTCAAATCCAAAACCTGCCTGAAAGTTGGCATAAAACATTAAAAAATTTAAATTTCCGGTCTTTAGACTAAAGTCAGATCCAAATGCAAATCCTCTTCCTCCTGAAATCATATTTTCATTACGCATGTAGTCTAATTTAGTAACGTCCACTCCTAACAGTTGGGCCACAATTGCCGGAGGTGGAGGACTTGCAGGAATGTCATCCCCAAGCATAAAATAACCACCAGCTTCTACTTCTATAGAGCCTATAGCCATTTTTAATCCTAAGCGTTTTTTAGGCGTTCCCATATGAATGTACCATTTGTCAGGTCCAAAATGCAGAACTGCCCAACCGGCACGGTTTTCTGAGTCCCGTCCTTTTATAAAACCTCCCGGGGTAGCAATATATAAATCGAAAGAGCCATGCAAAGTTTTAGCTTTAAAATCATATTCAATTGCTGCAAATGCATTGATACCCATAGAATTTTTTACATCATTTGGATATAACTGCTCAGCTGCCTGAGATAAATTTGATGTTTTCAATGCTTCTAAAGCTACTGTAGAAAGCAAGGATTCATTTTCGGCAACAGCCTGTAAAGCACCTGTTAACTCTTCGGCTCCTGGTATTTCAAAAGGTTGCATTACATGACCTTCTCCATAAATACTGATCCTATTAAGACCTCCGTGATTATTAAAAGCTATCTCGAAACCGGCACCACCCCAAAAAGCATCTGCAGTAGCAGTCCCCGCAAATTTTATCATGGCTTTGACTCCCAGTGCAGAATCGGCATCAGGTACATAATTGGAACCTGAAGCAACAAATTTGTTGCTGTAACCATCCTTTTTCATTCTGTAAAAAGCACCCCCGCCAAAACCTTTAAAAGTAATGGCTCCGGCAGGTATATTAAGATTATCTACCATAGCATCCACATACCAGTATCTAAAGGTTGTCGATCCAAAAATAGCATTCGCCTCAACTTTGATGCCTCCAGTAAAATCCGCTCCCAGCATTCCCTTGAAACCGTTGCCGTAAACAGGATCATTATCCATTATGGTAATGCTGCCTTTAAATTTCATTCCGCCTAAATCTGCAGCAATGTCTAATCGCTCAAATTTTAAATGGTCAAATTTCCACTTTTGGATTCCTTGCTCTTTTCCAAATTTTCCAACGATATTAAATTTAGTCCTTCCGTTAAACTGATCTTTCATCAAATTAACAGATAAGTCTATTTTTAAAGAAGCTGATACATCATCAGCAACTATTGCAACTTCATGTATCGTTATTGGAAAATTCGAAACTTTGGATGACTCAGGATCAGTTTCTGCATTGTTTTTATAGCCAAAATAATCAGCTTTAAAATATGGAGTGACTGTTTGTAATTGAAGATTTTGAAAAGTTATACCCTTGAAAGCTACAGCTTCTTTTTTGTCGGCTCCTTCTTGTGTTTCCGACGCATCGGGAGTTGGTTTGTTGCTTCCATTTATAGAAATACTTCCATAAAGGACTGCTTTAGGAAGAAAAAGACCTTCTTTTACTTTAAGCTCAACGTAAGAGTTTTTTTCAATTTTGGCATCAGCCTTAAATACCTGAAAACAGATATCGCTTTTGACCTCTGCTTTTAATAAATACTCATTATCTAATGGATTGATTATGGCCTTGTAACCGAGTTCACTTCTAGTATCGGGTTTGCATTGTTTGGAAGGGTCTGATAAGGGTAAAACAATATCTCCATCAAATCTGCCATATACAAGGGAGTTTGCCCTGAAGCCCATTTCAATATGATTGACAGAAAATTGCCAGCCTGATGCATTTCCCTTTCCCAGGTCGAGAACGTTGTCACCGGAGAAATTACCCGAAACACCTATTCTGTCTATAAGTAAATTAGTTGCCTGAAATTTAATCCTGTCATTACTCTCTTTTTCTTTAAATTGTGGAGGTAAAACTATTTTTAAAGATTTTACGTACAATCCTCTCCATAAATTCTCATTTCCGGGTACTAAGTAATCTTTTTGGTAATCCTTTGGCCACTCTATTTCTTTTGCATTATAAAGGTCGCTAAAATCAATAACCGCTTTGTTTAATTCAAAGCAGGTTCCCTCGTAATCTGTCAATTGAAAAGCAGGAATAGTAACTTCTGCAAGAATGTTATTCCAGTTGGTTACAATTGTTTTAAAGGAAGCTTTAACCCTACCGGATTTTATTACCTCATACTTGGCATCAACAGGCTCTAGTAATTTTCTTGAAAATTCTAAATCAGCTTCAATACCAAGTTCCTTAAACCCGCTGCAGTCGATGGTGACATAGGTTTTATTCTGTATTGCGCCGGTCTCCATATTCATTCCGCCTTTCAATACCAATAATAAATTCTCACCATTCATTTTAATGGGAACATCACCCAGTAATACCAGATTAGTATCACCAACCAGACCACCCTTATGTGAAAGTTTGATATTGTTGGCACCAAAAAATAGCTCTTTTGCATTTCCTGACGAATCAAATTGGGGAATGACTATTTTTACAAATGCTGTAAGTTCGGTATATTGAGGAGTAAACTTTGCACTACTTATTCCTAGCGTATATTGAATTCCTCCAATCGTTTTTGCTACTCCCAAGGGCAGCATTGAAAGTTTTTTGGGTTCTAATAAATCAGTAAGATTATTATTTTTCTTTATCTCCTCAAAGGTTGATATTGCCGTACTTAAATCCTTACTAGTCTCTTGGCTTATCGGGAAATTTTGAGTAAGGAAAGAATTTGTAAATTCACTTTCCACATTTTTGCGTTGTGAAAAATGGGTAGTGTTAGTTACCCCGCTTTGATTACTGACATTTAAAACTTGAGAATTTTTCTTTTGTCCAGTAATTGTATCAATAGGTGTATTGGCAAAATTAACATTACTGAAAATAAATAAAAGAAAAACTGATAGGTAAGAATGAAATTTAAGAGTAGTTTTTTTCAAATTTTTAACTTGTTAAATTTAGTATTAAAGCGCTGGCAAAAGAATTTAGTCAAATCCTAAAAGCGGTCAAATATAAGATAAATTTAACAGGAAAAAATAGTTGTTTTTGATTTTTTAGTTAAAGTTTGTAGTATTTTTTTGTTTTAAAAAATAAAATAATTATTTTATAGGTTATAATAAAAATTCAGATAAAACTTTGATTTGATTTTGATGTCTTACAAATTAAAATAACTATCCTTCGTCTTCTTCAGTAGTTTTATTTGCAGAATTATCAAGTTCCTCGTCTTCATCAGTCGAATTCAATTCGAAGAAACTAAAAAAGGAACCTCCATAACTTTTTTGGAAAGAAAAATTACTCAAATGTTCCATTTTGGTGTATTTTGAATGCTCAATAATCATCATTCCATCTTCATGAAGTAATTCTTTTTCGAATACAGTCAGAACAATTTTTTCAAAGGCAGCCTGATCCAATCCATAAGGAGGATCGGCAAAAATAATATCATAGGACGTTTTACAGTTTTCAAGAAATTTATACACATCACTCTTCGTTGCAGCAATTTCAAAATCGTATTCTGCAGCAATTTGTTTAATGAATTTCACACACCCAAAATCACCGTCTACCGAAGTAATTGGCGCACTCCCGCGTGAAGCGAATTCAAAACTGATATTTCCTGTACCTGAAAATAAATCCAGAATCTTCAAACCATCAAAACTAAAATGATTATTCAAAACATTAAATAATGCTTCTTTACTCATATCGGTAGTTGGTCTTACAGGAAGGTTTTTTGGCGGAAAAATGCGGCGACCTTTATATTTTCCTGAAATGATTCTCATGATTGAAATAGAATATAGTGTTTTTGATTCTGAGCAGTTGAAAAATTGTTTTTTTCTTGTAAAAAGTTGACATCCACAAAAGAGATATTACGAATGTATTTATAGGCAATGTTATAAAAAGGATCATTTTTTTCAATGGTACCAAGTAACTCCAATTGGAAACTTTCGGGATTGAGACTCAATTGTTCTGCTGTAAAAAGTAAATAATAAAGAAAGTCTTCCGGGGTTTCATATTCAAAGGAATTGAATAAAAGCAACTTTTGGTTTTGTACCACGATGATTTCAAAATGGCCTTTATTAAAATTGACGATCATTTTTTTCTCATCATTATTTTTAGAGGCATCGAGAATTTTTTCAATCAAAATACTGTTTGCATGTTTGTAATCAAATGAACCGATAGTATCAATTAAAAAATTATTGATGTTCACATAAGGAATATAAACGGAATTCATTTGATAGTTTGAAATCTGATCATAAGTAAAAAAATCAGTTTCAAAAACCTTGGTATTGTACTGTAAATAGCTACCCATAAAATTTTCATCAAATAGAGCAGCAGGTACAAAAGTAGAAAGATTGTTATTGTGAATAACCATTATTTCATCGTAAGAATCTTTTAATTCCGGATTATTTTTAAAGGTTTCTTCAAACATTTGTTCTATTTTGTTTGTTTTTTCGGTATCAAAATGAACTTCTTTTAAAGAAGTGATTGTATTATTTAAAGTATCAAAACAACAGTATGATAATCCGTTCAATGAAACCTGAATAGAAAGTTTTTTATATTTTTTTGATGTGATATTCATGTTTTGTAATGACATACTTTGATTTGCGATTTGCTGATTAATTTAGTTTTAAGCAGGAAATCTGATTCGATTACAAAC
>Ga0247815_10003073_pt1 | contig 12114 bp, 7 predicted proteins | sample UWRJL194509B1_FD_181014 | JGI IMG/M metagenome (GOLD analysis project Ga0247815, IMG submission 181014) | Plant litter microbial communities from Arlington Agricultural Research Station in Wisconsin, United States - UWRJ-L194-509B-1 | ecosystem: Environmental > Terrestrial > Plant litter >... | reverse complement strand
CATATCAAATTGTGTCGTTACATCGGCTTTTAAAATACCCGCAAGAGGTTTATCCATTTTAATTGGATACGCTTTCGAAAGATTGGCCAAATTGATAGTTCCTTTTAATGCCGCATCTACAAACGGATTTACGGTTATGTTTTTGATATTTGCTTTAGCATTAAAAACATCCTGATCGATTCTAAAAGATAGTTTATCTAAATTCACATAAGTGTCATTTAGAATTCCGGTTTCATTGATGATTTTTGTGTCGATTACAATATTCTGAACAGATTTTGGTAAGTTAGGATATTGAAAAGAAGCATTATTAGATGCAATTGCAATGTTGAATTTAGGAACAGTTGTATCCGTAAGTTCTCCTTTTGCAAAACCAACAACAGTAAAATCTCCGGTAGTTTTTACGCCATCAAGGCTTGAAGCATACGCAGAAGGAATTAATCCTAAGAAATTGGTAAACGATGAGGTTGGCGTTTTAAACTTTATATCATAAACCTGACCTTTCTCCACCATCTGGATAAATCCGTCAAATTCTAATGGCAATTGGTTGATTAAAGCTTTATTTTCTTTAAAAGTATATTTACTTTGTTCTAAATCAATTCCAAGAACAGCATCAAGAGTCAATTTTACATTTTTCATGTAATTCATTTTGTCCATATCCAAAGAAACTTTGGCAGTAGATTTTGTTGTCAAATCCAATTTAGAATTGGTAAAATCTCCTGTTCCTTCATGGTTCAGACTATCAATGACCATTTTTATTTTAGAACCCTGATCGATATATCTAAAAGTAAAATTCTCGATCTTGTAATTCTGGATTTTTAAAGAAAGCGGTTTGCTTGCTTCATCTGTTTTTGTTTCCTTTTTATCTTTTAAGGCGATATCAAAGTTACCAACACCATCTTTATTAAAAATAATATTGATTAAACCATTTGTAGAGCTTATTCCCTGAATGCTCAAAGGTTCATCTTTTCCTTTAAAAAGTTCTTTGATGCTCATCTTTAAGTTCAGTTCGCCTAACGAAACCAAAGTATCACCTTCAAAAGGAGCTTTGTTGATGATGACCAGTTTTTCAATCCCTACAGTTGCATTCGGGAAATTCCTGAATAAACTTAAATCAGCATCGGCAAAACTTACCTTTGCATCAATACTTTCGTTGATAGCATCAGCAATTTTAGCTTTTATTTGATCTTTAAAGAAATACGGAATGGCAAATAATGCGGCTACAATCACCACGAGAACGATGGCTGTAATTTTTAAAATTTTCTTTAACATATTAATAGATTTGAGAGTTTTAATTTTTTAAATGAGCTTACACAAAAATAGTTTTTTTTGATTGAGATCAAAGCTAAAATTTTTATAAAAAAGTAGGAATATTTTTATTTTATTAAAAAATAAAAAATCCGTTTGAATATAAGTTCAAACGGATTTTTAGTGATTTTATGATTTCGATTATTTTTTAATGAAAGAAATAATCTTGGCGGTCATGATTTCTGAGATTGGTAAGCTTTCATTATTATAACTTTCCATATTCGCCTGAGTGTCACCTTCGATAGTTTTCATGATATGATTCATTTTGTCTACAATCAAAAGTTCGGCATTTGTATTGGCTTGCGATAAAAGTTCAGCGTCTTTTACTGTAACTTGTAAATCCTTGTTTCCTTGCAGAATTAAAACAGGAATTTTTAAAGCTTTAATCTCTGCCTGTGGATTATATTTAAACCAGGAAATTAAATAAGGCTGAATACTTGGTCTAAAAAGTGAATTCAGCATTGGGTCAATTTTCTGTGCATAGTGTCCGCTTTTCAGACTATCAATAATAGGAAAAGTCATTTCCTCTAATTGTTTGTTTGCTTTAGAAGCAATTTGTGCTTTAATCAATTTATCAGCAGATTCTCCCGGACCGGCAATAGAAATAAATTTATTGGCTTTGGCTCCGGCAATCATTCCGATCAAAGAACCTTCGCTGTGCCCGATAACAATTATTTCAGAAAAACGTCTGTCTTGTTTTAATAAATTTATCCAGCTTTTGGCATCTTCAGTATAATTTTCGAATACCAAAGTTTGTTCTGTAACTGCTGAAGCTTTGCTTTCGCCAATTCCTCTTTTATCGTATCGTACTGATGCAATCCCTTTTTTTGCCAAAGCTTCTGCCAGCATTTTTAGCGAATTGTTTTTCATCATCGGATTATTTCCGTTTCGATCTGTTGGTCCTGAACCCGAAATGATTAACGCTACCGGATATTTCGTTGTGAGATCCGGAGTGGTCAGCGTACCAAAAATCTGATCGATATTAATTTTTAATATTAAAGGAGATTCTTTAAACGTAAGTTCTTTTTTGTCCTGAGCATTTACAAAACCCAAAAATAAAAAAGCAGCAAGAGCAAATAATTTTTTCATTTTATAAAATGTAATTATTTAATATTTAATCCAAAAGGAAGCATTGCCTGAACCCCTTTTTGTTTCTGAAGTCTTTTTACCTGCTCGATAAGCATATAATTCTCTTCACCAATTTCTTCTTTTATAAAAGCTTCTTTCGATTGTGCAAAAGGCAAACCTGAAAGAATATCATTGAATGTTTTCTCGTATTCAGGATAATTTTGTGTACTGTATGATTTTACTTTCGCAATTTTTGCAGCTTCGGCAATAGCATCATTCAATCCTCCAATTTTATCCACCAAACCAATTTTCAATGCTTCAGATCCTGACCATACTCTTCCTTGTGCAATAGCATCAACCTGAGCAAAAGTCATTTTTCGACCTTCGGCAACATGCGTTACAAAAGTGTTGTAAATGTGCTCAACGCCTTCTAAAGTAAAAGCTTTAAATTTTTCGTCAACAGGCACAAACGGACTATAATTAGCTGAGTTTTCGTGTGTTTTTACCTGCTCAGTATTAATTCCTAATTTATTGGCTAAAGGGCTAAAGTTTGGTAAAATTCCAAAAACACCAATAGAACCCGTAATGGTATTGCTTTCTGCAAAAATGGTATTGGCATTACAAGCGATATAATATCCTCCTGAAGCCGCATAATTACCCATAGAAACTACGACAGGTTTTACTTTTTTGGTAATTTCAATTTCTCTCCAGATCAGGTCAGAAGTCAAAGCACTTCCTCCGGGACTGTCAATTCTAAGCACGATTGCTTTTACATCTTCATTTTTACGTGCTTCTTGTAGCGAACGACGCATAGAACCTTCACCAATCACGGTAACATCTCCTTCGCCGCTTTGTATTTCGCCTTGAGCGTAAATAATCGCAATTTGATCTGTTGCTGTATTCGTTAAAGCAGTTGTAACGTTATTTTGAGTATAATCTAAAATCGAAATTTTATTATAATCGTCATCGCCGGTTACTTTAAGGGCTTTTTTAATCGCATTATGATACACATCTTCGTAAGCGACAATGTCTACCAAATGTTGTGCTTTTGCCATTTCTGGAGTTCTGGCCAGTAAACCGTTTGCAATTTCATTCAATTTATCAAGCGGAATGTTTCTGCTTTTAGAAATATCAGTAGAAACCGTTGTCCAGATCGAATTTAAAAGTGCCGTAACTTGTTCTCTGTTGGCATCGCTCATTTTATTTTCTAAAAACGGCTCAACAGCACTTTTGTATTTTCCGTGACGAATCACTTCCATATGAATGCCTGATTTATCCTGAAAATCTTTGAAGAACATTACTTCAGACGAAAGTCCTTTAAAATCTAAATCACCTGCAGGATTAATGTAAACCGTATTGGCAACAGAGTTTAAATAATATTCTTTTTGAGAATAAATATTGGCGTAAGCCCAAACAAATTTTCCTGATTTTTTGAAACTTTCAAGTGCGTTTCTTAAATCTTTATATTGAGCTAATCCTAAAGAAGATTCATCATTAAGTATTGAAATTCCTTTGATATTATCATCTGTTTTTGCTGCTTCGATCGCATTGATAACATCGGTTAAACCAACTCCTTTTTTATCAGAGAAAACAGTTACCCACGGATCTTTGTATTTTCCGGCATAATCGTTTTGAATTTGTTTTAAATTTAATTCTATAACAGAATCACTTTTGACAGAAACAGTGTCGTCTCCTCCAAAAATAGCTCCAATAAGAATTATTCCAAAAAAGAAGAACATAATAAATACAAAAATACCGACAACTGTGGCAATTACATTTCCTAAAAACTTCATAAGTATATTTTTTTTAATAAGTAGCGAAAAAGGCTGGTTTGTTACAAATGTACTCTAAAAACAAATTATTTAGGATATACAATTAGATCAAATAGTTGTACTTTTTACATTTTTAAATATCTAAATTAAAGATAGGATATTTTGTAGGATAACAGCAATTTTTTAGCAAGTTATGAGAAATAAAAAATCAGAAACAGTTGGTAACTTCTGATTCTGGAATTAAATAATATGGGTAATTCTAAAATAGTTTTAGTTAATTTGCATTTATTATGAAGTCACAGCATCAAGTCGTTTTATCTATAGGGAGTAATCAGGGAAACAGGTTAGCAAACATCGAGAGTTGTATCGATTTGATACATCAGGAAGTAGGAACTGTAATCAGGGTTTCAAAACTATACGAAACTCCGGCATGGGGTTTTGAAAGCGATGCTTTTTATAACTGTGCTTTGGTTTTACATACTACTTCATCAGCACAAAAAATACTAAATCAGGTTTTAAAAGTCGAAAAACATTTAGGCCGAATCCGTTCGAATCAGGAAGGCTATCAATCCCGAATTATCGATATTGATTTAATTGCTTTTGATGATGAAATTATTGATTCTGAAAAACTGAAGATTCCGCATCCTTTAATGCAGAACAGGAATTTTGTTTTGTTGCCGGTTCAGGATTTAAAACTGGATTGGAAACATCCTGTTTTTCAAAAATCGGTTTCAGAATTAATTGCTATTTCACCAGATGATAGCGTTTGTACAGTAGTTCAGGATTTGAAAAATCCTTTACGTGAAATTGCCTTAGAAACCTTTAATTATATTGCTTTTGAAGGAAATATTGGAGCAGGAAAAACGACTTTGGTTCAAAAAATTGCCGAAGATTTTAATGCCAAAACAGTCTTAGAGCGTTTTGCGGATAATCCTTTTTTACCTAAATTTTATAAGGATCAGAACAGATATGCTTTTCCGCTTGAAATGTCTTTTCTCGCAGACCGTTATCAGCAATTATCGGATGATCTGGCGCAGTTTGATTTGTTTAAAGATTTCATTGTAGCCGATTATCATATTTTTAAATCGTTGATTTTTGCTAAAATTACTTTGGCAGAAGACGAATATCGTTTGTATCGAAACTTATTCGATATTATTTATAAGGAAATGCCTAAACCTGATTTGTACGTTTATCTGTATCAGAATTCAGAGCGTTTGCTTCAGAATATCAAAAAACGCGGTAGAACATACGAACAAAATATTGAGGCAGAATATCTGGATAAAATCAATAATGGATATCTGGATTATATTAAATCCCAAAAAGACCTCAATGTCCTTATCATAGATGTTTCAGATCGTGATTTTGTAAAAAAGCACGAGGACTATCTTTTTATATTAGATGAAATTCAGAAGAAAATAAATTAATTAGAGCATTAGAGAATGTGTCAATTAGATAATTCTCGCAATTTTTTTCAATTATCTCATTATCTAATTGACACATTTCCTAATTAGAAGATTATCTCTTCAAAGAAAAATGACCTTTAAAAACAGGATGCGTGTTGTCAATTTTTAACGCATACCAATAATCAGAAGCGGGAAGAGGCATTTTATTAAAAGTCCCGTCCCAACTCATTTGAGAAGCGGTAAGTTGTGCAATTAATTTTCCGTAGCGATCAAAAATGGTGACTTGCGCCTGTGGATAATTTTCCATTCCGGTTACTTGCCAGACATCATTATAAGAATCATTGTTTGGAGTAAAAAAAGGAGGGAATAAAAGTACAACAAAATCTAGGGTCGTTTGTCCGCAACCGCTTTTTTCTCTCACATAAGCTGTTTGTAATCCTCCGGGAACATCAAAAAAGGTATTCGAATCCTGAAAGTTTATTCCATCAACAGAAAATTCAAAATAATCAGTTTCTTTTTTTAGATAAATTACAGCCGTAGTTCCGTTTACATCAATTCGGTCTATTTGAGGAATTTGATGTTCCTCTACTATAATTGTTTTTCTGCTTGTACAATTTTCGGGAGCAGGACTTGTAACGTCTACGGTGTAAGTTCCGCCAGTAGTAACATCAATAGTGGGTGATGTTGCGCCGGTATTCCATACATAAGTCATTCCCGAAATTCCTGCGTCAAGTGTTATAGTCTGAAATTGACATAAAGGTAAAGTTTCATCAGTAACAACAGGAGAAGTGTAAATTACAATGTTTACAGGAGTACGATCGGTATTAATGCAAGTGCCATTTGAGGCCTGTGCATAATAAGTAATATTGTTCGAAATGGATGGCGTTGTAAAACTATTTCCTGTATAAACACTATTTCCTCCGGTAGAAGATGTAAACCAACTGATAGTGCCCATATTTGAATCAGCTTCGAGAGTTACACTTCCAGGTCCGCAATTATAGACTGTTGAAGATACTGCAACCGGTGTTGAGGGCGTGATATTTACAGTTGCCACAACCGATTTTCTGTTTGATTCGCAACCGGCATCAACATAATAAGTTGTTGTGGTAGTTAGAGTAGGAGTTGTATAAGTGTTTCCTGTCCCTAATAGATTTCCTCCAACAGCAGCATCGTACCAGCTAATGGTTGAGCCAGTTGTCGCTGTAGCGCTAAATGTAAAACTTCCGGAATCACACACAGGACTCGGATTTGCGGCAGGTGTTGCAACGGGAATTGTAATTTTGGTACTCGCAGCGATTTCTAAAGTCAATTCGCCAGGCATTCCACCATATTCTACAACATATCCTTTGGGCTGATAATTGCCGCTTGGATCTCCGTTATTTGATAAGTCATTCCATGATCCTTTTATTCCAACTCCGGGTTGAGTAATATGGGCATAATCTTCATTGCCCTGATTATTTGGTTCTCCGTTGTTCCAGAAAGCAAAATTTGGAGTTGATCCGTTTGCGGTTCCGTTCCAGAAAATTATTCCGGTTTCAGGTCCTGTAACCCATTTCCAGACACCTTCCGTTTCGGCATCACTTCCGCCAATCCAGCCCGTTCCTGAAGCTTGTTCGCCAATCAGTTTAGCTTCATCAGCAGATAAAATAGTGGCGAGATAACCTTGTAATCCGTAATAATCACTGGTTTCGGCAGCTGCTTTTGCCGCGGTCCAGGAAATGCCAATGCTGGGAATAAATAAATAATAATGTTGAGTCGATGGAAGATAATTGGCGTTGCCAATCGTGATAGAAAAATTTTTGGTTCCGGAAGCGGCAGCCGAAGAATTAGAGAATACCACATCTTTGATAGCAGATTCTAAATCAGAATATAAAACATTACCGCCTGTTGCGCTTGATATTTTTAATTTTCCGGCAGTAGCATCCCAACTCGTCGTTATTGAAGGATGTGCTGCAACGTTTGTAAGAGCTAATTGATCGAAACCACTGGAATAGCCCGAAGAGATTTGAACATAACCGGCTTCGGTTCCTGTTTCTAATGGATCATGGGTAATTAAAATACTGGTAACAACATTTTTAGTGCTTTGTGGGCAGTACAATTGATCTCCGGTAGCTTTGATTACAGGAGGAATGATAGCAAGACTTAAATTTGAGCTCTTTTTTGTATTTGATTTAATAGTGTCATTTGAGAATGTAATTAGATTTATGTTTAAGGATCTAATTTTTTCAAATGAATAAGTCTGATTAAAGATTAAAACAAAAAATATTATGATTATTTTTAAGAAATTGATACTTTTCATTTTATAAAAGTATCAATTTTATAATAACAAAAAAATATATTTCAATTTCTAACATTTAAAGCTTAAATCTGCTCTAAAAATAACATTTTATGAAAGTAAATTCTGCTTTTAAATACTATTTGGCCAGTTTAATTTTTGAAACAAATCCCAAACTACAATTCCTGCACTTACTGCAATGTTTAAGGAGTGTTTTGTTCCTAATTGAGGAATCTCGATACAGCCGTCGCAGATTGCAACTGCTTCCTGAGCAACGCCATAAACCTCATTTCCAAAAACAAGAGCATATTTTTGATTTTTCTCGACTTTAAAATCCTGAAGAAAAACAGAACTTTCAACCTGTTCAATAGCCATGGTTATTACGTTTTCCTTTTTAAGATTTTCAATAACTTCCAATACATTTTCATGATGTTCCCAGGCTACAGTTTCAGTAGCGCCAAGAGCGGTTTTATGAATTTCTTTATTGGGAGGAGTAGCCGTAATACCGCACAAGATTATTTTTTCGACCAAAAAAGCATCAGAAGTTCTAAATACAGATCCAATATTGTGTAGACTTCGAATGTCGTCTAACACTATTATAAGAGGAGTTTTGTCTGATTTTTTAAAATCTTCAATCGATTTTCTGTCCAGTTCGCTATTTTCGAGTTTTCTCATTGGTGTTGTATTCAGGTCATAAAAAAAGCTTCCAAAGATAAGGAAGCTTTTTCGATTTATTTTATTTTGTTTCTCAGATTAGCTTTTAACAGGATCTGGTAAAACTGTACCTTTAATAGTAAGTACTTTTGTTGGTTGTCCTTCAGCATTAGAAGTTACAGTAACCGTTTTTGTAAAAGTACCAACTCTGTCAGTAGCATATTTTACACCAATAATACCTTTAGCACCCGGAGCGATTGGCTCTTTTGGAGTTGTTGGTACAGTACAACCACAAGATCCTTGTGTGTTTGTAATGATTAATGGCTTAGTTCCGTTGTTTACAAAAACGAATTCACGTTTTCCATCAGCATTGTGAGCGATAGTTCCGTAATCGATAGTTTCTGTTTCGAAAGCCATTCCAGCTCCTTCAACTTTAGCAACCTTAGCAGCTTTAGCTGTTGTTTTCTTAGCTTGAGCGTTAGAAGCAGTAATTCCAACTACAGCTAACATAGCGAATAAAATTATTTTTTTCATCTTTAGAATCTTTGTTTTAATTATGAACAAATCTATAGAAAAATCTAATATGTTAATATAAAAAAATCTTAAAATATTTTAATTTTTGATCCACTTCGATATTCCTTTAAAATATTATAAATTCGCTGTCTTAATTTTTCATTTAAAACACAATAATTTGGCAGCTAAAGAGAAAGTGGTGAAAGAAACACCCTTAATGAAACAGTACAACGAAATCAAGAGAAAATATCCTGATGCATGTCTGCTTTTTAGAGTGGGTGATTTTTACGAAACCTTTGGAGAAGACGCTATTAGAGCATCAAAAATCCTTGGAATTACCCTGACCAAAAGAGGTGCAGGATCTGAAACCGAGACAGCTTTGGCTGGTTTTCCGCATCATTCGATTAATACTTATTTGCCAAAATTGGTTAAAGCGGGACTTCGTGTAGCGATTTGTGATCAGCTTGAAGATCCTAAAATGACCAAAACTATCGTGAAACGTGGCGTTACTGAACTGGTAACTCCGGGAGTTTCTTTAAATGATGAGGTTTTACAATCAAAAACAAACAACTTTTTAGCATCAGTTTATTTTGCTAATAAAAATATTGGGGTTTCTTTTCTGGACGTTTCAACCGGAGAATTCTTAACGGCTCAGGGAAATGCAGAATATATAGATAAATTATTGCAGAATTTTAACCCAAGCGAAATTCTGGTTCCTAAAAACAATAAAGGAGATTTTAAAGCTTCTTTTGGAGAAGATTTTCATACTTTTTATCTGGAAGACTGGATTTATAAAGAAGATTATGCTTTAGAAACCCTGACTAAACATTTTCAGACCGTTTCTTTAAAAGGTTTTGGAATAGAAGAATTAAAAGAAGGAATTATTGCTTCGGGAGCGATTTTGTATTATTTGTCTGAAACACAGCATAATCGTGTACAGCATATTACCGCGATTCAGCGTATTGCCGAAGATGCTTACGTATGGATGGATCGTTTCACGATTAGAAACTTAGAATTGTATCATAGTTATAATCCAAATGCAGTAACGCTTTTAGATGTTATCGACAGAACGCTTTCGCCAATGGGAGGTCGTTTGTTGAAACGCTGGCTGGCTTTACCATTAAAAGATAGTAATAAAATAAAAGGACGTCACGATGTGGTTTCGTATCTGAAATCAAATTCTGAAGTTTTATATAATATCCAGTATCAAATTAAGCAAATTTCAGATTTAGAGCGTTTGATTTCTAAAATTGCTGCGGGGAAAGTTTCGCCGAGAGAAATTGTTTATTTAAAAGAGTCTCTGGATGCTATTATCCCAATAAAAACTCTGGCATTGGCAAGTCCGCAGGAAGCTGTAAAAGTTATTGGGGATAGTTTGCACGCTTGTGATTTATTGAGAGAGAAGATTAAAACGACTTTAAATCAGGATGCGCCTGTTGCTATTGCAAAAGGAAATGCGATTGCAAGAGGTATTAGTGAAGAGTTAGATGATTTACGTGATATTTCAACTTCTGGGAAAGAATATCTGGAAGGAATCGAAAAAAGAGAATCAGAAAGAACAGGAATTTCTTCTTTAAAAATATCCTTCAATAATGTTTTTGGATATTATATTGAAGTAAGAAATACGCATAAAGATAAAGTACCAACAGAGTGGATTCGTAAACAAACTCTTGTAAATGCCGAACGTTATATTACGGAGGAATTAAAAGAATACGAAACGAAAATTCTGGGTGCCGAAGAGAAAATTCATAAAATCGAATCAGAGCTTTTTGAGCAATTAGTAGCCTGGATTGCGACTTATATCAAGCCAGTTCAAATGAATGCTAATTTGATAGCGCAATTAGATTGTTTGTGTTCGTTTACGCAATTGGCTGTTGAGAATAAATACGTTTGTCCTGAAATTGATGAAACATTCGAACTAGAAATCAAAAACGGTAGACATCCTGTTATTGAAAAACAATTGCCGGTAGGAACGCCTTATATTGCCAACGATGTTTATTTAGACAGAGAAACGCAGCAAATTATAATGATTACCGGTCCTAACATGTCGGGTAAGTCGGCTATTTTAAGACAAACCGCTTTAATTGTATTATTGGCTCAAATGGGAAGTTTTGTTCCGGCTGATAGCGTGAGAATGGGAATTGTAGATAAAATCTTTACCAGAGTAGGAGCGTCGGATAATATCTCGATGGGAGAATCTACTTTTATGGTTGAGATGAATGAAACGGCTTCTATTTTGAATAATATTTCAGACCGCAGTTTGGTGCTGTTAGATGAAATTGGTAGAGGAACGAGTACATATGACGGAATCTCGATTGCCTGGGCGATTGCCGAGTTTTTACACGAACATCCGGGAAAACCTAAAACTTTGTTTGCGACGCATTATCACGAATTAAACGAAATGACGGAATCGTTACCGAGAATCCAGAATTATAATGTTGCGGTAAAAGAATTAAAAGATACTGTTCTTTTTATCAGAAAGCTGGTAAAAGGAGGAAGTGCCCATAGTTTTGGAATTCACGTTGCAAAAATGGCGGGAATGCCTCAAATTGTAATTTTGAAAGCGCAAAAGTTATTAAAGAAATTAGAAAAGAATCATTCAAACGAGGCGCTAAACGGAATAAAAGAAGCTAGTGACGAGATGCAAATGAGTTTCTTTAATCTGGATGATCCTTTGTTAGAAGAAATAAAAGAAGAGATCATGAGTCTTGATATAAATGCAATAACGCCAGTAGAAGCATTGATGAAGCTTAATGAGATTAAAAGAATGTTGGTTAAAAAATAATTTCAGATTTAAAGTTTAGGTTATCAGAAAGTTATAAAATAAGCATAATTTTTTTTCAAAAAACGCTTGTGTAATTGAATAAATGTCCTAAATTTGCACTCGCAATACAGAACAAGTTAAGTATTGTAGTTCTTACAAGAATTTGAAATGCGAAAATAGCTCAGTTGGTAGAGCGCGACCTTGCCAAGGTCGAGGTCGCGGGTTCGAGCCCCGTTTTTCGCTCAATATCATATAATGCTCGGATGGTGAAATTGGTAGACACGCTGGACTTAAAATCCAGTGAACAGCAATGTTCGTGCGGGTTCAAGTCCCGCTCTGAGTACTAAAGCCTCTTCTTTT
>Ga0247815_10003072_pt1 | contig 12125 bp, 3 predicted proteins | sample UWRJL194509B1_FD_181014 | JGI IMG/M metagenome (GOLD analysis project Ga0247815, IMG submission 181014) | Plant litter microbial communities from Arlington Agricultural Research Station in Wisconsin, United States - UWRJ-L194-509B-1 | ecosystem: Environmental > Terrestrial > Plant litter >... | reverse complement strand
TTCACTTTCATCAATGCCTTTTTGGGCTTTTGCAAAAACTTCCGTCAGGTAATAGGAATTGCTGTTCTTTTTTACGAAGTATTTCTGGATTTCGGGAACATACGGAATCAGGTCGTTAATCCTTTCATTCAGGCATTTCGACGCTGAAGGATGTCCGGTATACAAATCTTCGAGGTAATCTAGGTCATAACCGATCAGTCGTTTATAGGACGTAAAAACACTGTTTAATGCGCCTTCTGAAATGAGTTTTTGCAATTGCTCAAACCGGCCTTCATGGCCGTTGTAAAAGTGCTCTTCAAAGTCGTGGAACTTTTCCCCGTATTTTGCCCAGTTCCGCCTGATGAGCAATGGTTCTCCCGTATCCTCATTCTGATAGATTACCGCCGATGGCTTGCAATACGCTGCAATGAACGGATGTCCAAGTGAATACTTGTGGTGCAGCCTTGTCGAATATACGCAATACACAAATGTCTTGTACCGGGTTTTTAATTTCTCAACCCAGGGCCTCACCTGCAAGGTATCAGCATCCTGCTTTTGTTGCAGGTGGATCACAAGGACTGCTTGTGTACCCGGTTTGGATTTGTTGTAAAACATCTGGATTACCGCAAACTGATGCACCAATTGTCTTAGAGTATTTTCCAGGAATTCATTTTCGAGCGTTGGAAAGGACAGTTGTTTTAAAGTTTTCATAAGCTGTGTTTTTAGATTTTAATAAATAGTATAGTAATGCATGTAAACCGATTCCAGGAATATCCGTACGATGCAAAACCACGTCATCAGGTCAAGGTGTTCCTGCAGCTCCGGATCTTCTGTAAAGCTGTTTAGTTGCTCCAAATCGGCGCCAAGGGTGTCGGTTTTATCCCGGAAACTTCGGTAATAATCCTCGCCAGTGACCCCAATGACCATTAGCAATATTTCGCGTACAAAGTCGCCACAGCCGATTGACTTTAAGATGTATCGAAGCGCTTCGAGCTGCAGTCCGTCACCATCTGGATGTGCCTTAAGGTCTGCACTCAACGAAAGAATCACCTGCAGGCACGATAACAATCCGGCAGTTTTCATTTCATTCGGGCTATTTCCATCGATCTGGATATTTCCGGTCGGCGTATCTTCCAAACCATATTCCTGCAGCAAGTCCGGATAACTGTCAAACAGGGTATTCACACGCGGATTGTCCAGTTTAATAAGGAACGTATAAATTCCGTTTTCGAGATTTCTCAGGTCATCACCCTGCAGCAAACGGTCTAATGCAAATTGTGCATCAACTTCGGATTTAATGATCCTTTTCTGATTGTTGTATGGTTCATCTTGTCTCATATAGGAATTCGTTCTAAAAGATGTCTTACCTGATTTCATATTGTAGCCATTCTATCAGTTCATGGCCAGCCACCAACCCCATCATCAATTATCAATTATCAATTATTAATTATTAATTATCAATTCTCCTCCCCTGTTCAACCACCGCAAGTTGCACAATACCAATCCTCTAAAAAACTTTTCAATCGGATATAATATCCCCATTCGCCAGTATTTTATCCACTGGCTCCAATGACGCTTCGAATAATAAGTTAAACCCGCCAAATAATAATTTGCCCCCAATCAGCACATTGCATTGCCCTACTTTTAACCCGTATTACAGCGACCAAAAACCTAAACATATCTCTATGAAGAAATTCCTACTCACCTTCCTTGCCGCTTTGCCGGCATGTTTGACCGCAACTGCGCAGAATGTAAATATCCCCGATCCGGTGCTTAAAAATTATCTGGTACACCACAGCTACCATAACAATCCCGGGGGTTCGGGATGGAACGTTCCTCTTGACAGTAACGGCGATGGTGAAATACAGTATTCCGAAGCGGTCAATTACCCGGCCGATGGCAACATTCATGCGTTTTTTATCCAGGGGCTCGGCATCCATGATTTAACGGGAATTGAAGCGTTCCAGGCGATACAATGGCTCAATGCGGCCGACAATCCGATTGCCAACCTGGACATTACCGGCTGTCTTTCGTTAAAAAGGCTGACACTGAATTACAACAATGCCTTTACGGATCTAACGCTGGTCAACGCTTCTCTGGAGAAAATCGAACTCAGTTGCCCAACGCTCACATCGCTTGACCTGAACGGCTGTCCGGCACTTAAAGAAATCAATGTGACCAACAATCCGTTGATGACAAGCCTTACCATAACCAATTGTTCGGCGGTACAGGAACTGATGGTATACCTCAATCCGGTGCAGACCACTTTGAATATGGGATCTCATTATTATCTGCGGCTTTTTCAATGCCAGAACAACAACTTATCGAGCCTTGACATCAGTTCCTGCCGTTCCCTGCAATATTTTTATTGTACGGGAAATCCGCTGACCTCGCTGAATATGGCCAATGGCAATCCGCAAAGTTTCATGCAAATCGGTGCCTGGGGTTTTCCCGACTTAACCTGTATCAAAGTGAACAATCCCGCCGTGTCCGAATATTTGTGGCAGCAAACCGGCGGCAATTACCAGTTTGATGAATGGGTGGAATTCCGCACCGACTGTACGCCTCCCGGTCCCTGTGTCGTAACCATTCCCGATGCGAATTTCAAAGCAAAATTAATTCAGAATACCGCGATCAATACCAATGGCAATTCCGAAATAGAATGTTCCGAAGCGGAAGTTTACACAGGTGCCATTAATGTAGACAATTCAGAAATCGCAGACATGACCGGCATTAAGGCGTTTGCAAACATCACTTCACTCTCCTGCAATGGCAATGACACTTTTAATTTCACGGCGCTGGATGTCAGCGGACTCGGGGCGCTCACGACCGTAAGCTGCACCGGAAACTGGTTTTTCAACAACCTGGATGTGAGCAATTGTACGGCCTTGACGACGTTTACCGTAGATACATCTACAGGCGGCGTCGACCAGACGATCAATGCCAGTGGCTGTACGTCCCTGACCAGTTTTACCACTGCTCCGTGGAGCAACCTTTCCCTAAACCTTAGCGGTTGCACTTCCCTGGCCGGTTTAAATATTTCGAATAAAAATGTAAAAGCACTGGACATCACCAATTGCAGCGCATTGGCAACACTCGACGTGAGCCACAACCAGCTGACGCAATTGCCGTTGACGGGTTGCAACGCGCTGACTTCCATCAATTGCAGTTACAACAGCATTACTTTATTGGCTGTGGGGAATGCCTTGCCTTTGACCCAATTGGATTGTAGTTTCAACCAGTTGACTGCTTTAAATGTATTGGACAATACCCATCTAACAACACTCAATTGTTCGAACAACCGCCTGCCTTATTTGCTGGTCAGCAACAATGCTGCCTTGACCCAGCTTGATTGCAGCACCAACAACATTGGCTACCTGGATGTCAACAACAATTCGGCACTTACTGCTATAAATTGCAGCCACAACAACCTGAATGCGCTGAATGTAAATTCCAATACTGCACTGGGAAGTTTGAACTGCAGCTACAACAACCTCATTTCTCAAAATGTAAATTTGAACACCGCTTTATTCCTGTTTGACTGCAGCCACAACAACATTAGTTCCCAAAATGTCAGTTTGAATGCCGCACTGGCCAATTTCAACTGCAGCCACAACAACCTGGTGGAAATTGACCTGAGCCACAATACCATTCTCAGGTCGATGGACTGTTCGTTCAACCAATTGCCGGAATTAAATCTCGGCGGCTGCCCGGGATTAATCCAACTCAATTGCAGCAACAACCGTTTGACAGCACTCGATTTTTCGGCACAACCTCAGTTAACCTGGCTCGTCTGCAGCCAAAATATGATCGCCGCTTTAGATCTCAGTATGACCAATTGCATCATACTCAGCTGTAATGACAACCAGCTGACCGCTCTTAATTTAGCCAACGGACGCCGCCAAAACTGGATGGCGCCCATAGCCAACAACAACCCCGGCCTTGAATGTGTACAAGTCGACGACGCAGCCTATTGTAATGAAAACTGGACGGGCGCGAACTATGCCTTTGATGCCGGCGTAAGTTTCAGCGAGAACTGTATGCTCGGATTGGCGAAAGCAAGCGATAACGCCTTTGTGGTTTATCCCAATCCGACTACAGGCCTGGTTCATTTTTCAAAATCGCTACACCTGATACTGTATACCATAACCGGTCAAAAAATCGCTGAGCGCCCACAAACAGATTCGTTCGACCTTTCAAACCAGCAAAACGGCGTATACCTGATGACACTGCTGGACGAAAGTGGGCGTACTTCAACAAAAAAAATTGTAAAATTATAACTGACTTAATCTGGTGATTCACACTGCATCAAAAAACAACGCCTGCTTTCGCTACTGGAAAGCAGGCGTTGTTGCGTTATTTTCAAAACTGGAAAGAATAATCCTGTTGGTAAAACGGAGTTGAAGGAATCTTTGCCAAGCCAAATGATCTTGTTATTTGTCCTGCCTTTTAACAAAAATTAAATTTATTAATAGATTATTAATCTTAAAATTCTCTTAAAAACAGAAAAATAACTAATTTCGCCGCCAAACAAAACAAGACATTAGATGAATAAATTTTTACGTTGTGCATTCCTTTTGGTGGGAATGACTGTATTTGCACAAAATCAGATTCCGGGGCAGCTTGATCCCACGTTTCAGATCGGTACCGGTTTTGAAGACGGTATGGATGCTATCGCCGTGCAGCCCGATGGCAAAATTATAGTTGCGGGACAGGGAGACACTTATCGGGATGTGCCGTTTAAGAGGATTATCAGACTGAACGCCGATGGCAGCCCTGATCCAACTTTCAACGGCCCGGACCTGCTGATCTACGAGAATTACAACAGCATTGCGCTGCAGCCCGATGGTAAAATACTGGCATTGAGCCATTATACGACCGATGTCAATTCCACTACCCCTTACTATCATTTTAAAAGACTGAACACCGATGGATCGCTTGATACCACATTCAACGCAGGAGGCATCGGAGTGGTAGAAACACCCACTTCATGGATTGACGTGATGGCGGTCATGCCCGATGGGAAAATTATGATTGGCGGACAGTTTGCCCAATACAACGGCGTGGCATCTAAAAACATTGCCAGGCTGAATGCCGACGGGACGCTCGATACGACTTTTAACGTCGGCACCGGATTCAACAGCTCCATTTATTCATTCTGTGCGCAACCTGACGGGAAAGTGATCGTTTCCGGTGGTTTCTCATCATACAACGGATCATCAGCCAGTAGTTTTATCCGGCTGAATACCGACGGAACAAAAGACACTACATTTACCCCTGACCGCGTATCGGGCGTAGGAAAGATGGCATTACAATCTAACGGAAATATTGTTATCAGCGGCGGATTTACCAGCATCAGCGGTGTGAGCCGAAGTGATCTTGCCATATTGGACCCCAATGGTGTCCTAATCCCTACTGGCGGTACGCCTCCGGGAATTACGGGTGCCTCTAATGAAAGGATACTTGATTTTGCAATCCAGCCGGATGACAAGATCATCGTGGTTGGTTATTTTACGCAATGGGGCGGTGTCAACAAGCGCCACATCCTGCGACTCAGTGCTGATGGTTTCTTAGACAATACGTTCAGTTCGGGTACGCCGAGTGCAATGGTACAGGCGATTACAGCTTATCCGGGCGACCGCTACATCATTTCAGGGCTGTTTACGAGGTATGCCAGCCAAACCATGAACTATGTGGCGCGTATCAATGGCTTGTCAAATATCCAAACTCCAACAGGAAACGCTGCGCAAACCATCTGCGGATCCGGAACGCTGGCTTCGCTTTCCGTTACAGGAACGGCCATACAATGGTATGCTGCAGCTTCCGGCGGGAACTCGCTTTCATCGGCAACGCCTTTGGTCGATGGCACCACTTATTATGCGTCCCAAACGGTATCAGGCAATGAAAGTGCCAACCGGCTGGCGGTAACCGTTACGATCACAGCACAGCTCACTTCGCTGTTCGATCAGGTTGGACCATTATGTTCCGGGGCTTCGGGTTATTCATTACCGACGACTTCGACAAATGGCGTGACCGGAAGCTGGTCGCCTAATTTTTCCAGTTCGTTAACGAGAACGTATACCTTTACGCCCGCAACAGGCCAATGTGGCACTTCGGCGACGATGACTGTTACGGTAATAAGCAATGTCACGTCGACCTTTACGCAGCTTGCCGCGATTTGTTCGGGTGCAGATCTTATTTTACCAACGACTTCCAACAACGGAATTACCGGAACCTGGGCGCCTGCCGCCAACAACAGCGCGACAACAACCTACACGTTCACACCAGATCCCGGCCAGTGTGGACGCACGACTACGATGACCGTTGCAGTCAATACGGCAACTGTTCCAGCGTTTACCCAAGTAGCAGCAATTTGTTCGGGAACAACTTTATCGGCTTTGCCAGTAAATTCAACAAATGGAATCAGCGGAAGTTGGTCACCTGCTTTGAACAATTTAGAAACGACGACTTATACTTTTACGCCAACTGCGGGTCAATGTGCCACTTCAGCTACGATGACCATTACTGTTAATGACCAGGTTGTTCCTTCGTTTACATCTGTTGCAGCAATTTGTTCTGGTTCAACTTTATCGGCTTTGCCTGTAAATTCAACTAACGAAATTAGCGGAAGCTGGTCACCGGCTTTGAATAATTTAGAAACCACAACTTATACGTTTACACCGGCAGTTGGTCAATGTGCCACTTCAGCTACGATGACCATTACTGTGAATGATCAAATTGTTCCTGTGTTTACATCTGTTGCAGCAATTTGTTCTGGAGCGACTTTATCGGCGTTGCCAGTGGATTCAACTAATGGAATCAATGGAAGTTGGTCACCGGCTTTGAATAATCTGGAAACAACGACTTATACATTTACACCTGCAGCAGGTCAATGTGCGACAACAGCGACAATGACGATTGCTGTGAATGATCAAATTGTTCCTGCCTTTACATCTGTTGCGGCAATTTGTTCGGGAACAACTTTATCGGCTTTGCCAGTAAATTCAACAAATGGAATCAGCGGAAGTTGGTCACCTGCTTTGAACAATTTAGAAACGACGACTTATACTTTTATGCCAACGGCTGGTCAATGTGCCACTTCAGCTACGATGACCATTACTGTTAATGATCAGGTTCTTCCTGCGTTCACACAGGTTGCAGCGATTTGTTCGGGTTCAACTTTATCGGCTTTGCCTCTAAATTCAACAAATGGAATCAACGGAAGCTGGTCGCCTGCTTTGAACAATTTGGAAACTACGACTTATACCTTTACACCGGCAGTGAGCCAATGTGCTACTACAGCGACAATGACTATTACTGTTAATGATCAGTTTGTTCCTTCGTTCACACAAGTTGCATCTATTTGCTCTGGAACTACTTTATCGGCTTTACCTGTAAATTCAACCAACGGAATTAGCGGAAGTTGGTCACCTGCTTTGAACAATTTAGAAACTACAACTTATACGTTTACACCGGCAGTTGGTCAATGTGCTACTACAGCTACGATGACGATTACTGTTAATGATCAGGTTCTGCCTGCGTTTGCACAAGTAGCGGCCATTTGTTCTGGTTCAACTTTATCGGCTTTGCCTGTAGATTCAACAAATGGGATCAACGGAAGCTGGTCGCCTGCTTTAAATAATTTAGAAACTACGACTTATACCTTTACACCAACGGCAGGTCAATGTGCCACTGCAGCTACGATGACCATTACTGTTAATAATCAGGTTGTTCCTGCGTTTACATCTGTTGCAGCAATTTGTTCTGGAGCGACTTTATCGGCGTTACCAGTAAATTCAACAAATGGAATCAACGGAAGCTGGTCGCCTGCTTTGAACAATTTAGAAACTACGACTTATACATTTACACCGGCAGTCGGTCAATGTGCCACTTCAGCTACGATGACCATTACTGTGAATGATCAAATTGTTCCTGTGTTTACATCTGTTGCAGCAATTTGTTCAGGTTCAACTTTATCTGCTTTGCCATTAGATTCAACAAATGGAATCAGCGGAAGCTGGTCGCCTGCTTTGAACAACTTGGAAACGACAATTTATACCTTTACACCAGCGACTGGTCAATGTGCTGCAACAGCGACGATGACCATCACGGTGAATGATCAGCTTGTTCCTGCGTTTACACAAATAGCGGCAATTTGTTCGGGTTCAACTTTATCGGCCTTGCCTGTAGATTCAACAAATGGAATCAACGGCAGCTGGTCGCCTGCTTTAAACAATCTGGTAACTACGACTTATACGTTTACACCCGCAGCAGGTCAATGTGCTACTTCAGCTACGATGACCATTACTGTTAATGATCAGGTTGTTCCTGCGTTTGCACAAGTAGCGGCGATTTGTTCAGGTTCAACTTTATCTGCTTTGCCAGTAGATTCTACAAATGGGATTAACGGAAGCTGGTCGCCTGCTTTGAATAATTTAGAAACGACGACTTATACCTTTACACCAGCGACTGGTCAATGTGCCACTTCAGCTACGATGACCATTACTGTGAATGATCAGGTTCTTCCTGCGTTCACACAAGTGGCGGCGATTTGTTCTGGTTCAACTTTATCGGCCTTGCCTGTAGATTCCACAAATGGGATTAACGGAAGCTGGTCGCCTGCTTTAAATAATTTAGAAACTACGACTTATACCTTTACACCCGCTGCCGGCCAATGTGCATCGGCTGCGACGATGGTGGTTGCGGTAACAACAATCCCTGCTCCAACAGGCCCGCAAACGCAAACCATTACCGCCGCGGAACTGGGGCAAGCGACAATCACCGACCTCGAAGTTACAGGAGAAAATGTGCGTTGGTTCGCCACAGCCGAACAGGCACTAGCGGGTCAATTCCCACTCGATGCGGCTGCGCTGCTTGAAAACGGGGCAACTTATTACGCGATGCAAACCATCAATGGCTGCACCTCAGTCGCGCCTTTGGCCGTGACTGTATCTGTGGCACTCGGACTTCAGCAAGTCACCAACACCGGATGGAAAGTGTACCCAAACCCTACAGCCGATTTTGTAATGGTGGACGGCAGCAGTACCATCAATGAGATCAAAGTATTTTCGATACTCGGACAGCTGGTTTCAGGAAAGAAATACAATACGACTAATGTACAGGTAGACCTTTCCTTATTGCCTGCAGCGGTTTATTTTGTCGAAGTCCATTCGGGCAATGCCAGTTCGGTGTACCGGATCGTAAAGCGATAAGCCCGGACAACCTGATATTAAAAAGCCACAGACATGATCGTCTGTGGCTTTTTGTTTTGGCATGGTTTGCAAATAATTTGGCTATGTGTCAGCAACCGCATTTTGTAAGTCCCTTTTCCGGAGCAAGTGCCCGGCGTCGGGCATTTTAATAAGATGGAACATTTTTAAACACGATCAACGGATCTTTGAATTTTTCTATCGGCAGCGAAGCCTGTTGCAGTACAGATTCTTGCACAATCCCTTCATTCACGGTCCATTTCCTGCCTCTAAACTGCAAGGACGTCAGACGCTTTTAAAAAAGAACGCAGTGCAGTATATCTAATAAAAACCTGCCCCGGATATCTTTTAAAATATCCCACCAAAATCCCAATTATTAATTATCAATTATCAATTGTTAATTATTAATCAGTTTCAACCATTTTACCTTCTCACCCGCAACGACTTTTACAAAGTAAATGCCACGCTGTCCTACGACCTCCGCATTGATTTGCGATACATTGGTGTAGCGTTCTGAAAAAATCTGCTTGCCTGTGATGTCGGAGATTTCAATAGCGACACTTGGAAGGGTTTTATTCAGTTGGATAGCAAAATGTCCGTTGGTTGGGTTGGGTGCCAAACTGATTTCAGATAAATTTGCTTCATCCATGCCCAGTTGCGAATCATAAGCAATAATCGCGCAGTCGGGATTGAAACGGGAAATGACGCCTTCCCTGCCGTTTAATGGCGCCGTCATGCCAAATTCTGCGATATGGTTGGTTCCGTTAAACGCCCAAAGATTTTTGGCCAGATAAAGCTGTCCGTTATCCGCTTTAAAGAAGCCCGGAAATTGCTCAAAGTAGACTGCGTTCGTACCATCATTGTTTAACATAATGCGTTTGACGTTTCCATCGAGATCGTAGACCGCGATAAAATAAGAAAAACGGCCGATAGTCATGGTGCCATTAATACCATCCGTACTTTCGAGTGTGGTTGCAAGCATATTATCACCTATATCATTATATACTTGTCCTACTACGTAAAGTTCATCTCCCGACTTCAGCACGTTGCGTCCAAAACCGTCAAAACTATTATTGTCTGATCCGCGAACCCAACTGCAAATTCCATCCGCGCTCACGCGGGCTACAAAATAAGGCCCACGCGTTGTTGAGGTGACGCTGCCGTCAACATTCTCAAACAGATGTATCCCAGGCATTTCAAAAGCATAATTCCTGCAGTCATTTTGTCCGGTTATATAAAGCGTGCCGTCTGGTTCGACTAACATGCGATGAGCAAACGTAGTATCTCCGTACTCTTTTTGGGTGCGACTTCGCATCGTCCACAATACATCTCCGCCCGTATTCAATTTTAATAATCCTAGTTTAGCACCATATTCGCCTCCTATGCCGGGAATATCGGTATAATCATCTACACCGGTTCCATAAATACGCGCATTGGAATCAAATGCCATTGCCGCATAAATGTTGTTGTCCTGGTCAACGCCGATATCAGAGATCTCTTCAAGGTTTGCCGCGTTTAGGAAAATTTTCTTTTCCCAGATAAGAGTTCCTTCAGGAGAAAACTTAGCAACTCCAAAATTCAAGTCGTATGCGTATTGCTCCAAGTTTTCTTCATATAAAAGTGCACCGTTTAGGTATAGTCGTTGCCACTCCCCTCTATGGGTCATTACTGCAATCAGATTATCATCGGTATCCATTGCTAGGCGTTGGAATTTGTTCGAGGTACTTTCCATTCGCCAGATGAGTTCACCTTCAGGAGACAACTTAATCAGAAAGGAATTGAAATTTCCGGTTAACCGTGTTTCCTTACCCGAATTGTCGTGCAAAATGACATCGGTGTCGTTAATTGCAAGTCCGGAGGCGTATATATTGCCTTGTGAGTCTTCAGTCGTATATGAAAAAGCATTGCTGTTTTCAAACAGCAAACCTGGAGTCGCCGTGGTATACACGATCCATTTAATTGTGCCGTGCAGGTCATATTTGGCCAGGTATCCACCTCTCTGCCCGCGCAAGCTAAAAGTTTGTCCATGTTTGGAATCAAATGTTTCGTCCATATAGGTACCACAAATCAGGAAGCCGCCAGTTACCGGGATCATTTGCGAAATATCTTTATTGTAGTAGCCAGGCCACAGTGGATCCCGGCTGTTGTTGCGCAACAGAAAGCATTCGTCAGAATCGGGCGTTTCATGAATGGTCGGAAGATTTTGAATGCGCACATCTTCGCAACCGTTTGGCGAGGCTACGGTATAAGTCGAGGTGACTTGGCCAACTGTAGCAAAAGTAGCTTCAGTATGAATTTGGTTTGGTGTCGCCGCCGCAGCATTATTCGAAAAGCCATACGAATAGGTGTCGGCATCCACCGGATGCCCGTAGAAAGATACCGACTCGCCCACTTCGGCATTGATCCTGCCGGAATGAAAAATGGCTGCTGTTTGTTCGACCTGAACAGTAAAAACACCAGGAAACGGCAGACGGCAATGACTCGCGACATGTTCCGCCTGGAGGTAATAGGTTCCACTCTCCGTGAGTTCATTGGAGGTGAAGACCAACAGGCCGCCGTTGCCGGCAGCACTTATGCCATGATGCTTTGCGTCGGTGTCGCCTTGTTTTTTCAGTACATAATGTACATTGGGTTCAGAATTGCCAATCTCTATCACCAAAGGTTCAGATTTGCAGAGAATCGCATCGGGAATGGTCACCGGAAGCGTGACATTTGGATAAGGCGTGATGGTAAGCGTTTGCGTTTTTGTATCGGTATGTGTGGCGTTGGTGACAGTCAGTGTAATTTCGTAATTGCCCGCAGCGGTAAAAGTGTGATTGATATTGGCACTGTTTCCAAACGGTGTGCCGTTTAAAAGCCATGCAGATCTTGTTCCACCTGATGGTCCCGTTACTGCCGGATAAAATGATTTGAAATTCGTGACTCCGTTGAGGCATC
>Ga0247815_10003071_pt1 | contig 12125 bp, 9 predicted proteins | sample UWRJL194509B1_FD_181014 | JGI IMG/M metagenome (GOLD analysis project Ga0247815, IMG submission 181014) | Plant litter microbial communities from Arlington Agricultural Research Station in Wisconsin, United States - UWRJ-L194-509B-1 | ecosystem: Environmental > Terrestrial > Plant litter >... | reverse complement strand
CATAGCAAGTTGGTCCCACCCCTTCCCATCCCGAACAGGACCGTGAAACAACTCTGCGCCGATGATAGTGCTGCAACCAGTGTGAAAGTAGGTTATCGTCAAGCTAGTTATATAGAAAAACCCCCTTTCAGGTGAACCTGACTGGGGGTTTTTTGCTTTTGTGCATTAAAATGGGCTGATATCGGAGATGCAAGCCTATGCTTTTTGTAATCCATTTATCTGGCCTGCTATTGTGGGCGGTATGCGCGATCGGGCAAGCTTCTTCGCTGAGCCTGCGGTTTGAACCGTTGGGCGTCGAGCAGGGCTTGACTCAGGAATCCGTGACCAGCGTGTTGCAGGACCGGCACGGCTATATCTGGCTGGGCACGCAGGCCGGCTTGAACCGTTATGACGGCTACCGCATGACGGGCTTCAAGAACGATCCCGCCAACCCGCGCAGCCTGCTCGACAACTACGTGCAAGCCTTGTTCGAGGATGCCGACGGGCGGATCTGGATCGGCAGCAAAGGCGGCCTGGACCGCTATGACGCGGCGGCGCAATCCTTCGTGCATCAACTCGTCAAAGGCGGCAACCTCTCCGTCACCAGCATCGCCGGCGATGGCGCCAAGGGCCTGTGGCTGACCACCAGCGACGGCTTGCAGCACTACGACACCGTCAACGGCAAGCTCACGACACTACGCCACGTCGACAACGACGACGACAGCATCGGCGACGATCGCGTCGGCGCGCTGGCGCGCGACAAGCAAGGCAATCTATGGATAGGCACGGCCAGTGGCCTGGAGCTGCTGCCGGCCGGCGCCGGCAAGTTCCGCCACTTCGGCACGCGCGACGCGGTTCCCGACAATCACATCCTGTCGCTGTCGATCGGCGCCGACGGCGTACTGTGGGCTGGCACCTTGAACGGGCTGCAAGCGTGGCGCCTGAACGGCATCTTTGCCGAGCGCATCGCCTTGCCGGCGGCCGACGCGCTGTCCGGACAGCGCGTGCCCAGGCTGCTGCACGACAAGGACGACACCTTGTGGGCCGGCACCTTCGTCGATGGCCTGAAACGGCGCGATTCCGCCAGCGGCCATTTCTTCAGCTACCGGCGCGACAATGTGAACCGCCACAGCATCAGCGACAACCAGATCAGCGCGCTGTACCAGGACCGCACCGGCACGCTGTGGGTCGGCAACTGGTATGGCGGCGTGGATCGCGTCGATCTCAGCAGCGGCGGCTTTGAACGCTATTCGGAATCGCCCGGCGTTTTGCCGGGCATCCTGAGCAGCAAGGTCAGGGCCATCGCCAGCGCCGGCGGCAGCAAATTGTGGCTGGGTACGGCGGAAGGGCTGGTGCGGCTCGATACGGCGCGGCGCGATACCGAAGTGTGGCGGCGCGACGAGCGGCGGCCGGGCGGCCTGCCGGTCGATCAGTTGATGACGCTGGATACCGATCAGCAAGGCCGGCTGTGGGTGGGCTCGACCGGCGGGCTGGTCTGGCGCGATCCGGACAGCGGCGTATTCTCGCGGATATCGCTGGGCGAGCAGGTCGCGGCCCAGTCGGTGCAGCGGTTGCTGGTCGACCGTGCCGGCGTGATCTGGGCCGGCTCGCGCGCCGGGCTGCACCGCATCGACCCGCGCACGCTGGCGGTTCGCACCTACCCCATGGATCCGGACGACGCCTCGACCGTGAGCGGACGCGTGTATGCGCTAATGCAGGATCCGGACGGCATGCTGTGGGTGGGCACCGAGAACGGCCTGGACCGCCTTGACCCCGCCAGCGGCAAGTTCCGCCACTACCGGCACGACCCGCGCAATCCGGACAGCCTGAGCCACAAGCGCGTGCACCACCTGTACCAGGATGCGCGGCGGCGACTATGGATAGGCACGGCGGCCGGCCTGTGCATGGCGGAAAAAGGGGCCGACGGCGAGCTGCATTTCCGGTTCTATCCGGCCAGCGGCGGCCGCGCGTCCAATCCGATCGGCGCCATCCTGCCCGACGACAAGGGCCGCTTATGGATCAGCAGCACGGCCGGGCTGTCGATGTTCGATCCGGCAACCGGTTTGTTCAAGGAGTACACCTCCAAGGACGGCCTGATCGACGGCTCGTATTTCATCGGCGCCAGTCACCGCGCGCCGGACGGCACGCTGTACTTTGGCGGGCTGGAGGGCATGACCGCCTTCCAGCCCGGCGACATCCACGACAACCCGCATCCGCCGCTGGTGTCGATCACCGATTTTTCGATTTTCAACCAATCGATCCTGAGCGATGTGTCGCGGCCCGACGTGCTGCCGAAGGGACCGATTTATGAAGCGAAGTCGCTGGCGCTGACGTATCGCGACGCGGTGTTTTCGTTCGAGTTCGCCGGCGTGCATCACGCCGATCCGCAGCGCAACCGCTACGCCTATCAGCTGGAAGGCTTCGATCCGCAGTGGGTCTTCGCGGACGCGAGCAAGCGCTTCGCCACCTACACCAACCTCGACCCCGGCCGCTACGTGTTCCGCGTCAAGGCCGCCAACAAGGATGGCGTGTGGAGCACCGAGCCGGTGTCGCTGGCACTGACGATCGCGCCGCCGTGGTGGAAGACCTGGTGGTTCCGCGCCCTGGCGGCGATCCTGCTGCCGGGCGCGGCCTACCTGTTGTTCCGCCTGCGCATCCACCGGCTGCTGCGGCAAAAGCAGGAGCTGGAGGCGCAGGTCGGCAGCCGCACCCGCGAGCTGGTGTTGCAAAACGCCTCGGTCGAGCGGCAGAAGGAGGAAGTCGAACGGCAAAAGGAAAGCGTGGAACTGGCGCACCGGAATATTTCGCTGCTGTCGGACATCGGCCGCCGCATCACCGCCAACCTCGACAGCGAAGCCATCATGTCGATGCTGTACCAGCAGGTGCACGCGCTGATGGACGCCAGCGTGTTCGGCATCGGCATCTACCGCGCCGAGCAGGAGCTGATCGAATACCCGTTCGCGATGGAGCAGGGCAAGCGCTATGCGCCGTACACGCGCAGCATGCGCGAGCCCAACCAGCTGGCCGTATGGTGCATCCTGCACGCGCGGGAAGTGTTCATCAACGACCTGGAGCAGGAATACCACCACTACATCGCCAACCTGGACCTGGTGTCCGGCGCCGACCACATGGGCACGCTCGAAGACGGCTCGCTGCCGACCGAGCCGCGTTCGCTGATCTATGTGCCGATCTCGGTCAGCGGCCAGGTGCGCGGCGTGATCACCGTGCACAGCTATCGCGCCCATGCCTACCAGCGCATCGACCTGGACATGCTCAACACGCTGGCCTCGTATGTGGCGGTGGCGTTCGCCAATGCGGATTCCTACCGCAAACTGCAGGACACCCAGCAGCAGCTGGTCGAGCGGGAAAAACTGGCGGCGCTGGGTTCGCTGGTGGCCGGCGTCGCGCACGAGTTGAACACGCCGATCGGCAACAGCCTGGTGATCGCCAGCACGCTGGAGGACAAGACCGCCGAGATCGAGGCGCGCAACGATCAGAACGCGATGCGCCGCTCCGACCTGGTCGGCTTTATCGAGTCCGCGCGCGAAGCGTCGACGCTGCTGATGCGCAGCCTGCGCAACGCGGCCGAGCTGGTGAACAGCTTCAAGCAGGTGGCGGTGGACCAAGCTAGCGCCAAGCGGCGCGATTTCAACCTGCACCAGGCCAGCCAGGAAATCGTGACGACGATGAAGAACCAGATCCGCAAGGCCGGCCATCAGATCGAGCTGGAGATGCCGGACGATATCGCGATGGACAGTTTCCCCGGACCTTACGGGCAGGTGGTGATCAACCTGATCAACAACGCGCTGCTGCACGCGTTCGAAGGCCGCAGCGGCGGAGAGATCCGCTTGTGGGCGGTGCGGCTGGGGCCGGACCGGGTGCGTATCGTGTTCCAGGACAACGGCAAGGGCATCGCGATCGAGCACCAGGCGCGGATCTTCGATCCCTTCTTCACCACCAAGCTGGGGCAGGGCGGCAATGGACTCGGGCTGAGCATCACCTACAACATCGTCACCTCGCTGCTGGACGGGACGATACGGGTCGACAGCGTGGTCGGCGTCGGGACGCGCTTTACGATGGATCTCCCGCTCACGGCGTCGCTGGCGGGAGATTAGTGGTGCGGGCTTAGATGCCCCAGATGATGTTTTCGTTGTCCTGCTTGGCGGCGCGCAGCATTTCCAGCAAGGGGAAGGCGCGCGCGGAGAATTGAACGCGCTGCTGCACCGCGTGTTCCACCGTTTCGCCTTCCTCTTTTTCGTGGGCATGCACGTCGTGCTCGACATCGTTTTCCGGATGCAGCTTGCTGACGGCGACCTCGTTCTCCAGCACGGACAAGGCTTGCGCCGCTTCGGCCGCGGTGATGACGCCGCGGGTCGGGTTTTTATGCAGCAGGTCGAGAATGCGTTGCGCATGCTCCTGGTACATCAGGACTTCAGGACTGGATTTGGATTTGAAGGAAATTAACATAGAGCGCTTTCTTAGTCTTTTTGTTGAATGATGTCCACGGCGCGCCGGTTCTCGAAGGCAACGGTGCATTCCGCTACCTTAGACATTAGGTCATGACTGCAACTTTACAAGGTTAAGACTCAGCTGTATGGGCGCTGCCGCACGCCCGTTAAGCGGTTTCTAAGCCAGCGCGCCGGATTCAGTTCAATGTGAAGGAGCTCAGGTAGGTGTCGACGTGATCCTGCACGATGTTCTTGGCGGCCCCCATCACGATGACCTGGTAGATGCGCTTATCCTTGGCGACAAAGCGGCCGATCAGGCGCACCGGCTCGCCGTTGCGGCGGCCTTCGACGTCGAGCGTGCCGGCGGCGGCCGACTTGTTGCCGGCGACGCTGGCGCCGATGTTGTTCATCAGCGCGGTCTGCATCGCCGCCACGGCGGCGGGCGCCAGCGCCGCGTCCGGCAGTTGCGCGCTGCCGACCGCGAAGATCACATCGTCGACCTCGGCCGCCGTCATCGTCATGCCGACCTCCAGCTGGTCGAGCTTGATGGCGCGGGTCTGGGTCGCCGGCTTGCCGGGGAACAGCACCGCATACGGCGCGTCGTTGCTGCGGTAATCGCGCCAATCGTATTTGGGGCTGCAGGCGGACAAGCCCAGCGCCAGCAACAATGCGAGAGCGAACTGTTTCATCATTTTTTGGCTTTCTTCTTGCGCGCTTCCTCGGCGCGTTGCCACTCGTCGATATGGGCTTGCTGACGCAGTATGCGCGACGCTGGATCGATGGTGTAAACAGCGTTGGCCGGCAGCGTCAGTTCGCCGCGGCCGTCGGCCATCGCCAGCTTCACGACGCGGTCGTCGACGCGCACCTCCAGCGGCATCGGAAAGGCGCCGCCTTCCTTCAGCTTCCAGCTCAGCTTGAGCTGCTTGCCGCTGCGCTCCTCCACCAGCTCCGGCAGCGCGGCGTGGTACAGGTAGGCGTCGAAGAACCAGCCGAGGTCGCGGCCGCCGGCCTCGTTGGCGAAGGCGATGAATTCCCTGGTGCTGCTCCAGCGCGGCTGGAAGTTGCCCGGCGCCGGCGTGTCGGTGCCGTAGACCATGCGGCGGGTGGCGCGGAAGAAGGCGTCGTCGCCGATCAGGTTGCGCAGCGTGTGCAGGATCAGCGAGCCTTTGACGTAGATATCGTTGCCGGGGCCGCCGCGTTCGGTGTCGTACACGTCCTCGATGCGCATCGATTTGCCGCGCACCACGGCGACCTTGTTCTTGACGCCCTTGCGCTGGTTGAACAGCTCGGCCTGGAACTCCATCTCGCCGCGCAGCGATTGCAGATACAGCGGCTGCATATAGCTGCCGAAGCCTTCGTGCAGCCACATGTCGTCCCAGTCGGCGTTGGTCATCTGGTTGCCGAACCACTCGTGCGACAGCTCGTGATGCAGCAGCCAGTCGTAGCCGTAGGCGGACTTGGCGTAGCCGTTGCCGTAGGCGTTGATGGTCTGGTGCTCCATGCCCAGGTGCGGCGTTTCGACCACGCCCATTTTCTCGTCGCCGAACGGATAGGGACCGATGCGGCGTTCAAAGAAATCCAGCATCGGCGCGAACTCGCCGAACAAGCCCTGGGCTTGCTTGTCGTGGCCTTTCAGGTACCACATGCGCAGCGGAATCGTGTTGCCGTAGCGGCTGGCGTAGTCGCCGGACAGCGTCTCGTACGGGCCGATGTTCAGCGCGACGCCGTAGGTGCTGGGGTTTTTCGCGCGCCAGTTGTAGGTGCGCCAGCCATCCTTCTCGTCCATGCCGAGCGCCACGCCGTTGCCGGCCACGACCAGCGGCGACGGCACGCTGATGTGCAGGTCGATCAGTTGCGGCTTGCCCATCGGATGGTCGATGCAGGGCCAGAACATATCGCAGCCTTCGCCTTCGACGGTGGTGGCGATCCACGGCTGGCCGTCTTCGGTCTTGCTCCACACGAAGGCGCCGTCCCACGGCGCGCGCTTGGCGACCTGCGGCACGCCGTGGTAGCGGATGCGCACGGTGGTGCGGGCGCCAGCGGCCAGCGGCGTCGGCAAGGTCAAGTAGAGGCGGCCGTCGGGATTGCTGATCGCCGACGGCGCCAGCGCCACGCCGTCGACGCTGGCGGCGTCGATGGGCAGGTTGCGGTCGAGTTCGACGGCGATGCGGGTCAGCGGTTCCTTCAGCAGGAAGGTCAGCGCGGCGTCGCCGCTGATGCTGCGCGTGGCCGGATCGACGCGCAGCGCCAGGTCGACCTTCTCAAACGTCACCGCCAATTGCTCCGGTGCGCGCGGGTTGCCGGAGTTGGAGGTGAATTCGGTGACTGGGACTTGGGTCGTGGCGCAACCGGCCAGCAGGGCGCTGGCGGCGAGATAGAGGGGCAGGCGTGTCATGGGCATCTTGGAGGGTTTGGGGTCTTTGCTGGCAATATAGCAGCATGGCCAGCGAACATGGCATCATCTGGACGATCATCGGCAGAATTTAAAACGGCGCGTCACCGGTCGCGCAGCGCGCGGCGGTATTGAATCGCTTCCCTGATGTGTTTTTCGAGTATGTCTTTGCTGCCGTCGATGTCGGCGATGGTGCGCGAGACGCGCAGGATGCGGTGGTAGGCGCGCCCCGACCATTGGAAGTGTTCCATGCTCTGCTTGAGTTTCGCCTTGCCGGGCTTGTCCGGCTTGCACAGCTGGTCGATCTCGCGCGTGCTCAGGTATTGGTTGCGCTTGCCTTGTCGCCGCAGTTGCACGTCGGTCGCCGCCTGCACCCGGGCGGCGATGGCGGCCGAGGATTCGCCGTCGGCGTCGGCGGCCAGTATCTCGGCGGGGACCGAGGCGACTTCGATCTGGATGTCGATGCGGTCGAGCAGCGGCCCGGAGACCCGGCCGTTGTAGCGGCTGATCAGGTCCGGCGAGCAGTGGCAGATGCCGCTCGGATGGCCGTCGTAGCCGCACGGGCACGGATTCATGGCGGCGATCAGCTGGAAGTGCGCCGGGAAATCCGCCTGCCGCGCCGCGCGCGAAATCGTGATGTGGCCCGACTCCATCGGCTCGCGCAGCACGTCGAGCACGCGCCGGTCGAATTCCGGCAGCTCGTCCAAAAACAGCACGCCGCGATGCGCCAGCGAAATCTCGCCGGGACGCGGCACGCCGCCGCCGCCCACCAGCGCCGGGCCGGACGAAGTGTGGTGCGGCGAGCGGAACGGCCGCCGCTTCCATTGCTCGATGCGGAAGCTGCCGGTCAGCGATTGCACGGCGGCCGCCTCCAGCGCCTCCTCGTCCGTCATCAGCGGCAGCAGGCCGACGAAGCGCGCCGCCAGCATGGTCTTGCCGGTGCCCGGCGGGCCGACCATCAGCACGCTGTGGTTGCCCGCCGCCGCCACCTCCAGCGCGCGCTTGACCAGCTTCTGTCCTTTGACGTCGGCGAAATCCGGATAGTCGGGCGGCGCCGGCGGCGGCGCCGATTCGTGGCGCGACAGCATGGCGTCGGTCGACCGGGCGGCCAGGTGGCCGCACACCTGCAGCAGCGACGTGGCCGGATAGATGGCGGCGGTGGCGACCAGCGCCGCCTCGTCGGCGTTGGCCTGCGGCAGGATGAAGGCGCGCAGGCCGCCGTCGCGCCGGGTGGCCAGCGACATCGCCAGCGCGCCGCGGATCGGCCGCAGCTCGCCCGACAGCGACAGCTCGCCGGCGAATTCATATTGCTGCAGGCGGGCGGAGGGGATTTGTTTTGACGCGGCGAGGATGCCGAGCGCGATCGGCAGATCGAACCGTCCCGATTCCTTGGGCAGGTCGGCCGGCGCCAGGTTGACGGTGATGCGTTGCGCGGGAAAGTCGAAGCCGCCGTTCTGGATCGCGGCGCGGACCCGGTCCTTGGCTTCCTTGACCTCGGTGTCGGCCAGGCCGACGATGGTGAAGCCGGGAAGGCCGTTGGCGAGGTGCACTTCGACGCTGACTTCGTGCGCTTCCATGCCCGCCAGGGCGCGGCTTTTGAGTACGGCTAGGCTCATGGGGATGGCGCGCGGACAAGAGGATCCAACCGCCAGCGTAGCCCAAGCCCGCCGCGTCGCTTTGCGCTAGCCCAAACGGACTGCGCTCGTCGTCGATTAGATGGACTTGCCGTCCGACTGGCTTTCCAGCGCGGCCAGGCGGGTTTCCAGCGCCTCCAGCTTGGCGCGGGTCTTGGCCAGCACCTGGGTCTGGATGTCGAACTCCTCGCGCGTCACCAGATCCAGCTTGGAGAAACCCTGCGTCATCATCGACTTGACGTTCTTCTCAATGTCCTTTGCTGGTGAGTTTTCGATGGCCTGGCTGATCTTGTTTTGCAAGTCATTAAAAAAAGTGTTCATATCCATAATATTCCTTGATCTGGTTGGGCCGCCGGCGCACTATTTCGGTGCGTATCGGCGTCAATGTGGTGCGAAATCCTGCAAATTCAACGCCGCACCGGCGCCGATTCTCACTTCTGGCTGAACAGACCCATTGTCGTTGATGATATGCCAGCTATCTCCTAGACAACTTTAGCTGGCACGCATTCTGCTAAAGAAGCATTGATGCTTTTTCATTGCTTCGCTTAACACGGATTTTAAACCGCAACCGCCTTCTAAGTTCAACTCACTAGGAAAACAAAAATGAAACTGGCCAAGAACGTTACCCTGATCGCAGCGTTGACATTAGCATTCGCCTCCATGGCGCAGGCCCAGGAAGCGGCCGCGCCCGCTCCCGAAGCCGTACCGGATCACCAGGTCAGCTACAACGTGGCCTTCGCCAGCGAGTACCGTTTCCGCGGCATTTCGCAGACCCGTTTCAAGCCGGCCCTGCAGGGCGGCGCGGATTATGTGAACAATCCTACCGGCCTGTACGCCGGCACCTGGCTGTCCAACATCAAATGGGTCAAGGACGGCGGCGGCGACGGCAGCGTCGAATGGGACATTTATGCCGGCAAGCGCGGCGAGATCACCAAGGACGTCACCTATGATGTCGGCGGCCTGTACTACGCCTATCCGTCGAACGAGTTGCACCCGAGCGCGAATACCTTCGAGGTGTATGCGCAGGTCGGGGCCGGCCCGTTCTCGGTCAAGTACTCGCATTCGACCAGCAACCTGTTCGGCTTCGTCGACAGCAAGAATTCCGGTTACGTCGATGCCCAGTTCAACACCGATGTCTATGACGGCTACATCCTGAACCTGCACGCGGGGCATCAGAAAGTGCGCAACAACAGCGCGTCCAGCTATAGCGACTACAAAGTCGGCGTGACCAAAGATTTCGGCGTGGTAACGGTGGCGTTGGCCGGCTTCAAGACCAACACCGACGCCTACGTCGGACGCGGTAAGAACCTCGGCAAGGGCGGGGCCGTACTTACCATTTCCAAAACCTTCTAAGCGAGGCCTGTATGAAAATGATTACCGCCATTATCAAGCCGTTCAAGCTAGACGAGGTCCGCGAGGCCCTGTCGGCGATCAACGTGCAAGGCATCACCGTGACCGAGGTCAAAGGCTTCGGTCGCCAAAAGGGCCACACCGAGCTGTATCGCGGTGCGGAGTATGTGGTGGATTTCCTGCCAAAGACCAAGATCGAAGCGGCGGTGGACGATTCCATCGTCGAACAGGCTATCGAAGCGATCGAAGGCGCTGCCCGCACCGGCAAAATCGGTGACGGCAAGATCTTCGTGTACAACCTGGAACAAGTGATCCGCATTCGTACCGGTGAAACCGGCAACGAAGCTCTTTAAGGGGAAGATTGATGAAAAAAACTATAACAAGTTTGCTAGCTGGGGTATCCATCCTGTTCGCACTCGCCGCGCCGGTCCACGCTCAGGAAGCCAAGCCGGCTGACGCGCCTGTGGCCGCCGCCGTCGCACCCGCACCCGCCGCCGAAGCTCCGGCCGCCGCTCCCGCCGCCGCACCAGCGGCCCCGGCAGCCGCCGAAGCCGCTCCGGCCGCCGCGCCGACCCCGCAAAAAGGCGACACCGCCTGGATGATGGTCTCGACCCTGCTGGTGATCCTGATGACGATTCCCGGCCTGGCGCTGTTCTACGGCGGCCTGGTCCGTTCCAAAAACATGCTGTCGATCCTGATGCAAGTGTTCATGGTGTTCGCCGTGATCATCGTGCTGTGGTGCATCTACGGTTACTCGCTGGCTTTCACCGAAGGCAATGCGTTCTTCGGCAACCTGCATGACCGCACCTTCCTGAACAATATCTGGGACCCGGTCAAAGGCACCTTCGCCTACGCCGCCACCTTCAGCAAAGGCGTGGTGATTCCCGAGTTCGTGTTCGTCGCCTTCCAGGGCACGTTCGCCGCCATCACCTGCGGCCTGATCGTCGGCGCCTTCGCCGAACGCGCCAAGTTCACCGCCGTGCTGGCGTTCATCGTGATCTGGTTCACCTTCGCCTACCTGCCGATGGCGCACATGGTCTGGTTCTGGACCGGTCCCGACGCGATCAAGGACGCCGCCACCCTGGCGACCGAAGGCGCGAAAGCGGGCTTCCTGTTCCAAAAAGGCGCGCTGGACTTCGCCGGCGGCACCGTGGTGCACATCAACGCCGCAGTCGCCGGCCTGGTTGGCGCCTACATGATCGGCAAACGCGTCGGCTACGGCCGCGAATCGATGGCGCCGCACTCGGTCGTCATGACCATGATCGGCGCATCGCTGCTGTGGGTCGGCTGGTTCGGTTTCAACGCCGGCTCGTCGCTGGAAGCCGGCGACATCGCCGCGCTGGCCTTCGTCAACACGCTGCTGGCCACCGCCGCCGCGACCGTGGCTTGGGTGTTCGCCGAGTGGATCTTCAAAGGCAAACCATCGATGTTGGGTGGCGCTTCGGGTGCTGTGGCCGGTCTGGTCGCCATCACCCCGGCTTGCGGTTTCGTCGGCCCGATGGGCGCACTGGTGATCGGCCTGCTGGCCGGCGTGATCTGCCTGTGGGGCGTCAACGGCCTGAAAAAACTGCTGGGCGCCGATGACTCGCTGGACGTGTTCGGCGTGCACGGCGTCGGCGGTATCCTGGGCGCGATCCTGACCGGTGTGTTCGCCGCACCGTCGCTGGGTGGCCAGGGCATCTTCGACTACGTCGCCAACAAGGCCTCGGCCGACTACGACATCACCGCCCAGGTCATCACCCAGGCGACCGGCGTCGGCGTCACCATCCTGTGGTCGGGCATCGTTTCGATCATCGCCTACAAACTGGTGGATATCGTCATCGGCCTGCGCGTTCCGGAAGAGGAAGAGCGCGAAGGCCTGGACATCACCACCCACGGCGAGTCCGCTTACCACGCTTAATTGACTTTGTTGTAACGTCCCGCTTCGGCGGGACCCGAAAAGCGCCTTCAAAAGAGGCGCTTTTTTTATTGCCCGCCTTTAAAATAGGGTTTTTGCCCCGATTTGGGGTACCTGCACGGTAATATCTGCCTGTTCTGCGTGCCTGGAGGGTCGTCCTCCCGCATCACTTAAGGAAGTAATCATGGTTCCCCACCTCGCCACGGCCCTGACCGGTCCGCTCCTCGACCTCGAAGAAAAAATCCTCGCCTCGACGCCCGCCATCGAGCGTTGGTTCCGCCTGGAGTGGCAGGAGCACACGCCGCCGTTCTATTGCTCGGTCGATATGCGCAACGCCGGCTACAAGCTGGCGCCGGTCGACACCAATCTGTTCCCCGGCGGCTTCAACTTCCTGGCCACCGAGATGCTGCCGCTGTCGGTGCAGG
>Ga0247815_10003070_pt1 | contig 12126 bp, 10 predicted proteins | sample UWRJL194509B1_FD_181014 | JGI IMG/M metagenome (GOLD analysis project Ga0247815, IMG submission 181014) | Plant litter microbial communities from Arlington Agricultural Research Station in Wisconsin, United States - UWRJ-L194-509B-1 | ecosystem: Environmental > Terrestrial > Plant litter >... | reverse complement strand
GCTTGGAATTCAGGAAGAGATGAGGAATCAGAAGTTGGAGGTGGCACAGACTACGGCGTGTCGTATTCTTGATCAAGCTCAAGAGAAGCAAGCCGAGTCTGATCGCAGCGTGGAAAATCTGCTCGAGAGGCTGAGAATAGAGCGAGAAGCAAAGATGAAGGAGGCGATACACGCGCAGCTGGAAGTCGACAGGTTGAAGGATCTCAAGCGGAAGCATCAGCAGGATATGCGTGCTTTCGTCCTAGGAGGAGGGAAGGGGAGACAGCGGGAGAATGATCAGGAGGAGAGGAAGGCCCGCGGCAAGCAACTCAAGCAGGAGCTCAAGAACGCAGAGCGCGCATTGAGGGAGCGCAAACCGCCGCAAAAGTTCTGGCGCTGGTTCTTCTGATGATCTCATTGAAACTGTGTCAGTTTGACATATGCACTATTGCTAGAAGTGTATGAAACAGTTCGTACGGTAACTTGAGCCGAGTAGTCGTTCGCATGTGGGGTGTCAAAACGTCAAGGCTTCGGCGTTTCGTTGATCGGCAAATCCCGTATGAGTGCCGTGTCCGAAGCTACCAGAGGTCGCCACAATGCCTTTGAACGTGACGTAACTACATTAAAGTTCTTTAAAACGCGCAAAAAGCATTCTTATGGAACGATATTTTCCACAAAGCACGACCTGGGCTAAATAACGGTATATGACTGGCCAGAACAGACGACACAGTAGTGCTACCTCAAATATTTCTCCATTAATTGGTGCATAGTCTAGCCCATATTTTCTAGTTTAAGTTGTGCGAGTTCAACAGATCACTCGGAGGCTCTGATAGACTTGTCGTGAAGGCTTCGGCGGCGCGTGGTCCTGTTGCATGGCCCCGCAGAATGGGCTGTACCCGGGAGGACGTATTGCACGTGTATCGATGCAGGGTTGAAGTTTGAGACGGCGTCAGGTCTACTCGTGGTTATCGCGATGCGTAACGCGTCGAAGGGATTCAGATCGAAGTCATATAAGACGGACAGCGGCTTCGGCTGCCGAGTCGAACGCCCGATCCAACGACTTTAGATATTGCAGGCACTGCATCTCGTCTGCAAGCGCAATTTAGCGTGCTACTCAAAGACCAACAGACACTTGGGTAGATGCCTTCCGGTCTAGGCTCTTTGGAATGTAACGGCAGTAGCCTCGTCGGTACCTTCGACGTCGCCGGTAGTCTACGCTTTATCGCCGTTAACGTCAAGCCACCCAATCTGCCGTTCCAATGCACTAGTGCGACTCTCACGTACGGTAACGCTGCGCAACTGGACGGGGCATGCAAGTGGACGGGCACGGCCGGCAGGGACGACCTCCAGATGGACTTTGGCGGCGGTGTTTCGATCGTTGGAGCCCTCGCCGCCCCACGCTCGTCAATGCGCATCCGTGGAACAGGCTCTTGGAGTACAGCCGAGCCGAATTTACCTTTAATTCAGGCTAATGGGACACAAAGCAACGTCAGCAACGTCCCTGTCAGCTCATCCCCACCTGATGACGCTGTCCAAGCTGCCGCCAAGGTCGCACGCGAGCAGCAGCTGATTAACCTAGGGTTCCCGATCATAGCGTAGGACGCAACTGTTTCGCCTGTCTTGAGCCTAACTGATCTGCACGCAGTATCTTCGGGCAGTCTGGCGTCGGCAAGTCCACAGTACGTCGAGGATGGGGTAAGCTTCAGCGCTACCTGCGGCTAACTCTTCCGCAGTTCATCAACCTGATCGCGGCAGAACAGCAGAAGGTCGGAAAGGGTCTTCAGTCGTGCACCAGTGATATCAGTGTCATTGATGCCAGAGTTGGCGGACAATCCGTCGTGGTAATCGACACCCCCGGCTTCGACAACTCGCGGGCCGACATGAAAGATGACGATGTCCTCGCAATCATTGCTAAATTTCTTAGCAGTATGTGAGTCTGGTCTGATTGATGTTCTGGGTTTGAGAAGACTTCACTGAGCCGACGCATTCCGTTTGTAGGGCAGAGGGCAAAGTCTATGTCACTGGTGTGCTGATCCTACATCACATTAGCGACATTGCGCTCTCGCAAACAGCCCACCGCATTGCCAAAATGCTCGGGAGCCTATGCGGTGACAATGCGATGAACCAGCTCATGCTCTGCACGACGATGTGGGACACTGTTCCTGACGACGAAGGCTACGATCGTTTCGATGAGCTCTGCAAGACCGACGCCTGGAAGGAGATGATCTCAAAGGGCGCCGGCACCGCCATGATCTCCAACGTCAGCCCCAACGCAAACTTAGAGGCGGAGAAGATCGTGTCTCAGCTCATCAGACGTGGGCAACCGGTGGAGCTTGCCATCCAGCACGAGATGGTCCACAAGAAGTTGAAGGTGGCGGAGACCGGTGCGAGCAGGGCTTTAAATGAGTGCCCTCGAAGCTCAAAAACTAAGCCGAAGTGCGAGATAGAGGAAACACAGAGGAGATTGTGTAAAGATAGAGAGTCCAACGCAGTGCCGGCGCAGGAGATGATACAAGTAAGAAAGGCAGAAGCCGAAATATTGAAGACGAAGGCTGAGCGCGGCCCACAGGACGGAGAGAAGGTGACGCCTGAAATGAAGCAACATCGCGAGCAGATGCGCAAGGAGAGGGGTCCCGAATCAGTTATAACGGCGAAGTCGATCGCGATGTCGGCACAGCACGAGATCAAGCAGGTGAGTACATAGCCTTCAGTACCTGACAGAACGTCACAACAGTCCGATACTAACGAGCAGTAATGTCTTGAGACGCCCACCGTTTGCGGCTTTGCAGAATGTGATGACACCAGACTTGTGAGGGCGTTCTATGTTGATGGTGACCAACGGTACTTATCTGCCGATTTCAAGCCAAGCAGCCAGTCGTTTGAATGCAGGGATGCAACTCTAACTATCACTAACATCAACCAGCCAATGGCACTAGATCCCGTCAAAAGAGCGCGCGAGCGCCAGCTGTTGAATTCCGGGGTACCCATCGTAGCGTGCGCCAGAGCCCGGCTCCGTTGGTGTTGCAGCTCACCAAGACTCCTGTAGGATATTTGGACAGTCCGGCGCGGGGAAATCAACTGTGCGTGTTACGAGGTGGAGTTATGCTCACAACGACTGAGTTCGTGGAATTCCGAACAGTTCGTCAACCTCATCACGTCGGAGCAGCAGAACGTTACCGACGGCCTCCAATCATGCACTAGAGACGTCAGTGTTGTACAAGCCAGAGTTCGCGGAAACCCTATCGTGGTCATCGACACGCCAGGCATTGACGATACTCACGCGGGTGTGAAAGAATCCGATGTCCTGGAAAAAATTGCCAAATGCTTTGAGAATATGTGAGTCTTTTATTAAGCTTGTTCTTATGGAAGGGGAGCTCAACAATAGGCATTCCGTCCACAGGGGAAAGGTCACCGGTGTGCTGTTCCTGCACCGAATCAACGACAACAGGTTCTCGCACACCGCCCAGCGCATCTCCACCATGCTCAAGAGCCTCTGCGGCGTTGCGGCGATGGACCAACTCATGTTGTGCACCACGATGTGGGACAGAGTTCCGGAGGACGAAGGCAGAAAACGCTTCGATGAGCTCCGCATGCTGGGTGCTTGGCAGGAGATGATCTTAGGTGGTGCCAGCGTGGCTAAGATCTCCAACACGAGCCCCAACGCGAAGGCAGACGCGGAGAAGATAGTGTCCCGGCTCATTAAAAAGGCTCGACCGGTCCATGTTGCCATTCAGGATGAGATGTGGAACCAGGCCAAGATGGCACCGGAGACCAGTGCAGGAAGGGTTCTTTTTGATGATCAACAGAAGCAAGCTAAGTCTGACAAGAAGGTGAAGGAAACTATTAGAAAAATATGGCGTAGAATAGGCTGTGTAATCCAGTAACCCGACCGACAGCAATCTTTTAGTTCAGGGCGACCGCTAGCACCACGGCCACTGTAGCCTACATCCCCGAACCCAATCGTCCCTGATTATGATGTACAATGATTTCGATTGTAATAGTAATGTGTGGCGCACCGACTCTTGTAGATACAAAACGTGTAGTGTAGATGCGACTAATGCTACGGGTCTGTTGTGTACTCGAGCGGACGCGGGGTTTGGGGGCAAACGAATGCGAGAGCGGGTAGATTCGGTCTCGCGATCGCCTTGGCGCAGGCCTCCGCTGATGTTCCCGCCTCGTAGGGCCGTCCGACGACGCAGGAGAACGCTCCGAACGAAACCTAGAGAGAGAGAAAGGGTTAGTAGATTCGCGCAGTAGTGAGACGTGAGATAAGGAGAAGTGATCGCGACGCTAAGAGAGATACTGAGAGGGGGAAAACCGAAACTTGTTATTCCACTGAGTATATAGACGAGTATTTATACAGTAAATGACGAGTCTGTGCGTTCGTGATGGGAGTAGCGATGTACAGCGCTTTGCTGGTGCAAAGCGAGAGGTGTGGCGGACCGTCGTCAACCAACCACTCGGCGCCCAATAAGCGGCGTCGCCTCTGGCTCACGATTGTATACAAAATGTCGCGTTATAATGCGATTCGCGTGATGAGTTGCTGCGTTGTCGCTCGCCGCCCTTGCTGAAACAACCGACCTCATGAGTTGTCCAGTTTCGACCTAGCACGCCCGAGAGCCGGCGCCCGCTGAGTCGTTCTTGAGTGCGTCAGCCTGTGTTGAGTTCGTCTGAGGCGAAGTTGCGTTGTCGCGGCGTCGGTTGTGGCTCGGCGCGAGTGGCCGAGTTCACCTACGGCCATCGACGATGCCGGTGATAGCCGCCGTGTGCATGAACACGCAGTACGACCGGTTATCGCTTCCTTCTCCGAGTCGCAGGCTAGGTCCGGGGGTGCCGATCGTGTGCCAGGTGCGTCGCACCAGGTCCGTTGTGGGTTTTGACTAGACCTTCCGCAGGCTGGTGGGAATCCACCCACACAGTAACGATCTCTACTTTTCTCTACTCCTGTGATAACCATCCTGGCGCGCCGGAACTATTGGAAAGAAAGCGTCAAGAACTTTTAGCGGATTAGCACACTCGAACCCTATGTAGTTTGCCGCTGATGTACTGCAATTCAATTCGTATGCAGCCACCATAGATACCAAGAGAATGGCATGCTGATCCAGTCAAGATGTATCGCCATCTCGCCCATGATAAGGGAGAAACGACGACGGCTTCAATTTTGCTTAGACATCTGCGACCATAATAAGGCTGGGACCGACATCACGTGGCACTCCAGCAGATGCTCGCGTGTTCTCAAAGCGGGCTGCTTCTTTGTGTTCCTCAGCGTAATATGCCGGTGATAGACAGTAGAAAGCCCCATGTGATGATCGTAACTAGGTATTTGCAGCATCGATAGTCTGAAGATGAATTGCAACTGCCCAGTATAGACACCATTTACTAACAAGGCCGAATGCGTACGGGAACAAAATCGGATCACTCACATAATGGGTTCAAGTGGATGAGGTCCTTTCATTTGCTGTAGACGGCTTCATGTCGCATGGATACCAAGACAACGAGATCCCTGCGAACAGGACGTGTGTAAACGTTGGGTAAAGACTGTATGTCTGATAAGCACTGTAGTGCAAGGCAAGGAACAGGAAGAACATACATTCAAATGGCGGCATCTGATCTTGGTCAGGGAAGGAGCATTGTATGATCATCGTGGAAGAAACAATACCAGGGCTCGTCTGGAGGGATAGAGCGAGCGGGAACGGGTTCAGATATCACAGCGCATGGAATCGGGGTGGGTGGATCCATCAGAACCACGACAATTCCTCTCAACACCAGTCGAATGTATTCCAGCCTGTCCTCGAGAACCATCGTCTTGATGAGATGTTCTAAAGTGATATCGCATATCTGGCCTGTCCCTGTTGAAGAGTTCCTGCCCTCCTGTTCGATGCCGAGGGTCATTAGTGACGGTAGGCGTGCACTTGGCCAGTGCTCAAAGCCGAACAGCTCGTCGACGGCGTGTTCGGTTGACTCAGCGGCGTCGACAAGCAGGGTGAGCTCTTCGAGCTCTTCGAGTGCCAAGCAGACTCCAAACAGATACCATACGTCAGCGGGGAGGCGAAGGATTTTCAGGCCACGCAAGGCCATGACAACCGAGCTAAAAGACAAGAGGGACAGAATATGGTCCATCAGGACGTCAACTGCAACGCGACGTCCATCGACTACAAGAGCGAGGTGTGAGGCTTCGCCCTCAAGTGCCTGCGTGAGTTCCCACGTCAGATCCAGACGTTCCAGCTCGGGTGTGTCGAGGATGATCGTTGCGAGCTCGTCCGTCCGGGCCTCCTTGCGCCAGAATGACGCATACCTCTCTGGGATATCATAGAAAGTGCTGAGAATGCGGGATGCACCGATGTGTCCCCCAATTCTGAGTCGTTGTATGGAGTGTGTGATGGGTTGTTCGAACAACTCGTCCTCAACTGGCGCATCATAAACGCTTGCGACGATAGTGAGCTGTTGTACTTCTGGAAAGCATGCCAGCACGTCGTAAATAGTGCCGTAGTCTCCAATAGGAAGTCCGAGCTGGGTGAATGAGGTCACGGTGCGAGAGAAGGCCACTGCCTCGGCTGCTTCGGCTGCACGGTTGAGGACCAGTCCATGGAGGTAAATATGCCTTAGTCTGGATGCACCTTGCAGCGAAAAAGGTTGAAGTTGCCGCTGGGATAGTGGCATATCTCGCCATCGGACCTCGGCGAGGTAGAGTTCCTCGAGACGAGGAGCCGGTGTGGAGATGACTCGGCACCAAGGCCACATAAAGACGAGACCCGCAGCTCTGAGCTTGAAGATCGTAACTCTCTCCATTGCACTGCAGAGTTCCTCGCAGAGTTCCTCGTGAAGATGTGATGCTAAGTCGTCATCTGCAGAATCGACGTCGATGGACAACCGGAGCGACGCGCTCTTGCTTCGTGCGATCAACGTCGCAATCATGCCTGCACTTCTGCTCAACATTTTCTCCGTTTTGAATGCAAGATCTGTCCATAGAGGTGTTGCGGAGAGCAGGATTGCGCGCCAGTGTTGACAGACGAGAGCCATGGCGCAGCGGTCGGCAAGCACCATATACGCCGCAATTTCGCTTAGAATCTCGTGCGGAAGCTGATTGATTGAGCGAGTTGCATTCCAGTGGGAAGGCAGAGATGCTATCTCGCTTTCCAAGAATGCTGAGAGCTCTGCGAACTTATTGTGGATATTGCTTGCATCTAGGTCAGCAAGTCGACGGCATCGCGACAATCGGAACGTACCCGTTATCGTCCATGAGCACATTTTGCAGTGCATGACTAAGAAAGTTCTTTTGGCTCGCTGTAAGACCACCGCGGCCCATATCGCGCGTCACGTGTTTCGGAGGTAGTTGGAGGAGCTTGACGCGGTTTGCCGGTTGTCTCCGAAGCGCGTTCAGATTCTCCCTCATTCCAACTTGTGGACCGGCAAAGCTCCGCGAACATCTCCGCCGCCAACTCCAACATCATGGCTGACGACGATGCTTTCATGCGTGAACTGCTCAGTGGCCTTGGTGGCTCGACTCCTGCGCCCACGTCTACGACCACGCGCACGTGGTCCACGACCTCGTCGCGGGCACATCCAACAGCAACTCAAGTCGCGTATACCTCGCGGCTACCTGCGCGCCCAGCTCCGCAAAGTGTTTCCAGTGTACGGACAACCGGCGCGACTGTTGGCCCGCCTGCTTCGACTCCTGCTGCAAAGGCGGCATCGCGAGACTTGACCCCAGAGTCTGATTATGGCATTGACGACGATGACGACTGGGCTGCACTCGCGGACAATTACGACGCCATGGTGGAAAATGTTAGTTGTCCCCTGTTGAACGTTGCTTGTATTGTCAGGTAATTGACATTTTTGCAGACCAAGCCACTGTCGACACCAGCGCTGAATTGCGAACCGCTCACGCGCTGCGTAGTGAACAACATTGCAGAGCGCTTCTCAAGCAGCAAGCGCCTCCAGAAGGTCGTCACTTGTCGCGCAAATAAAATCATGCTGACATCAAACTCAGGTCGTGACTACAACGGAGGAGGGAACTAGTGAAAGCCTTGAGGTGGTGCTCGCCGATGACTGGGCGTATTGCACCCAACTCCAACAAGGTCACACGGACTCTTCATTCTCTGTCCTCCAACTCATAGTAATCGCAGGCGACATTATTCATGTTATCGGCGAATTCTCGACCTCAACTCCTCGAAGCATCACGCTCACCACATCCAATGGTCTACTCGTCCAGCATCCCGACATCCTCCTCACAGCAACTCACGTATCAAACTCGGGCACATGCACCCGAAAGCCTTTACTCTCACAGATGCTGCCCGGTGCTGGTGCGGACGCAAGCCCAGCATTGACCTGGGGCAACATGCTCCACGAAGTCGTGCAGGCGTGCTTCGTGGCTCGCCGGTTCGACAAATCCTTCATCGACATTCAGATCGAGCACGCCATCAACTCGTCACTGGACGATTTAACCCGGCTCAAGGTCACGGCTGGTGCTGCACGTATAGAGCTCAACAAACGCGCCGAGGGCCTGCGAGTCTTCAGTGAACGATATATCGCGGACACGCCTCAGAAGTCCGGCGCAGTTGTCGACGTCGGCCAAGCAGGTGGCGACAAGTCTTTCGTTGCTATCACTGGCGTCAACGCCATCGAAGAGGATATCTGGTCTTTGCGTTACGGCTTGAAGGGCAAGGTCGACGCTACGCTACAAGTTTCGGTCCTGGAAGGCGGCAAGACGACCGAATGGACCCAACCGTTTGAAATCAAGACTGGCCGTAGTGTCGCAGGGCTCGAACACCGCGCACAGACGATGCTCTACGCGCTGATGATGGCAGACCGCTATGGCCTGGAGGTGCCATCTGGCTTGCTCTACTACACCCAAGGCTCCGACCTCATTCGCGTACCTGCGAAGCGTCACGAGGTCCGTGGCATCCTGCTTCTCAGGAACGAGATGGCTAGCTATATCGCTGCTCGCTGGCGCGACGGTTTCGACCCGGCCAAATCGACCAACAGGTTTCTCCCTCCGCCTATTGACGACGAGTACGCGTGCAAAAAATGCTTCAGCTCCGACGCATGTACGCTGTACCGGAAGGCTGTTGAGCAGAACCCCGTCGAGGATCCGAAGAGTCCTGTTTATGACCTATGGAAGGAGAAGACGGGTCACCTCACAGACGCACACTCGGAGTTCTTCGCAAAGTGGGAACGGCTCATCGCACTGGAGGAGGCAGACATGACCCGCTTCCGCCGCGAGTTATGGACGATGACCGCCCGCGAGCGCGAGCTCCGCGGCCGTGCGTTTGCAGATCTTGTCCTCGCACCGAGTCCCGACAGCGATGCGACGCGACACTACACCTTCACGCGCAAGACCGCGTCTGGAGTCGCCACTGGCTCGCTTCTCAGCGGACATATCTCGCAAGGTGATGCTGTGACAATCTCGCTCGAGCCGGACGTCTTCGCCTTCTCGCGTGGTTTCGTCGCCGACCTTCACCCCGACAGGGTTGTTATCAAGGTTGACCAGCCGTTACCACTGAAGAGCAAACTACTCGTCGGCCGCGGTCTGAAGAGACTCGATCTCTTATTCCGCATCGACAAAGACGAGCTCGCTGGTGGCATTTCTCGCATTCGGGACAACCTCGCCCGGCTGTTCTTTAACGACGGCGACGAGCGCCGTAGGAAACTAGTTGTCGATTTGGAGCCGCCTCGGTTTGTGGACAACGTGGCCGAGGGGAAAGATCGACGATACAAGTCGCCTGTCAAACTCAACCAGCATCAGGAGGCCGCTCTGCAGAAGGCCATGTCTGCTCTCGACTACACACTCATCCTCGGCATGCCCGGTACTGGCAAGACGACTGTCACCGCAGAGCTCATTCGCCGGCTTGTACGTCAAGGGAAGACAGTATTACTTACCAGCTACACCCACTCGGCCGTTGACACGATTCTGCGGGCCGTAGGCGAAGTCGAATTTGATATGCTGCGACTGGGTAAGCTGGACAAGATTCACGCAGACGTGCGCAAGTATGCGATAGAGGGGCAGGAGGCTGCAAAGACGATCGACCAATACGAGAAACGGATTCTGCTGCCACCGGTGGTGGCAACGACCTGCTTGACAATCGACCAGTACGTACGCCGGCAGGAAATACTTCCTGTAGCTGATGATCCTTCGCAACAGCGCTGTCTTCTTCCGCCGCAAGTTCGATGTCTGCATTGTCGACGAGGCATCACAGATCACACTGCCGACATGTCTCGGCCCACTTCGTTACGCCGACAAGTTCGTTCTCATCGGTGACCACTACCAACTTGCTCCCCTCGTCCGGTCTTATCATGCACGCAAAGAAGGCTTCGACGTCAGCTTGTTCAGCCGGTTGTGCGATGCGCACCCGGAGGCGGTAGCCAATCTTGCCATGCAATACCGCATGAACGAGGACATCATGACACTCAGTAATGAGCTAGTCTATGACGGGAGGCTGCAGTGCGGGAGCGAGATGGTTGCGAAGCAAGCGCTTCACTTGCCTTTCCCTGCAAAGGCAGCTTGCAAGCTTCCGGAGTGCACCGCGGATGGCTGTTGGTTGGAGAAGGCAGTCGCTCAAGGGTGAGTTTCCTCAGATTGCTGTGACAGCAAGTATTGATGTCAGTTTAGGTCCAAGGTGTTGTTTCTCGACACCGACAACTTGCCAGCGTCCGAAACCAAGGCCGGGGATCTGGTGCAGAACGATACTGAGATCAAGCTCATCGAGCAGGCTCGTTACTGCGTCTTAAATTTGTGCCTATCGCTGACAGCCTACAGATATCAGAGGCTCTCCTCGCTCGCGGGGTGTTTGAAGATGACATTGGCGTTATCTCACTTTACCGTCAACAACTCAAGGCTCTTCAGCATGCTCTTGCCTCGCGACCCGGCATCGAGGTGCTCACGGCTGACAGGAGTCAGGGGCGCGACAAACCTTGCGTGCTTGTGTCAATGGTACGGTCGAACGAGGAGCAGCACACCGGCGAGCTCCTCAAAGACTGGCGTCGAATCAACGTGGCACTCACCCGCGCGAAACATAAGCTGATTGTCATCGGCTCGCGACGCACGCTCGGCAAAGTCGACACACTTGCTAAGTTTTTCGCTCTATGCGACCAACGAGGCTGGTCGTTCAAGCTCCCGCCCAAGGCGCATCTACTACACGACCCCACACGCCAGCCGCCATCCGCAGCAGTCCACCGTCTGCCGAAACGTCCCGCGTCAGACATGGAGGGCAAGGAGAACGCGAACAAGCCGTTCGTGTTCAAGAAGCGTATCAAAACTGCATCGATTGCACCCGAGTCGCTGCTCCGCTCCCGCCCCTTGTTGCGCGATGTGGTGCGCGACGCGTATTAACTTGGATCGCTGTGCCTCTCTCCCCTCTGCTTGCTCATTTGTATTTTTGCTCTGTATCTATAACCTGCTCACCCTGCTCCTCGCTCTGCCTGCCTGCTCCTGCCTGCTCCCGCCTCGGGATACACCAGATGTTTGCTCCTGCACGAATACACAACGTCGACAGCCACCAACCGCGCCTCACAAATTCGGACCACGCATAACAAACCTTCCTGTTCGTCCCGAGTCCGTCGCTATCTCGGGAACGAGTCGGGCTTCCCATTCTTGCGCGGTTGTGGTGGACCAATGCCCGTCGCGGTGTGTGTACAGCACTCCGCGGTGCATGATGGTCGCAACACAGGAGCGCGACCTTGCCGGCAAATCTCAGCACGCGAAATTTGTCTCCTGTTCGTTGTCCAATAAGCATAGAGTTCATCATATTGCATAGGGTACCATCCTCTTCTTTGGTTCCAGCTATGGTAATGAAGACGGTGCGTCGCCAAGGTTTCGCCAGGGTTGAACCTGTACGTGCGCGGCGACGATGACAATGGCCGGTGAGACGGTATCCTGAAAACACCCTCAGGTTGCCTTGACCTCGCTTGTGCCCCTGGTGAGCAAGACTCGCAGTAAGCAAATGTTTCGATCCCGCGCCACTAAATGGGCGGCTCGGTTGCAACCCGGTTCACCACGATCAGCGCGGTCTTTGGCTCATCACCACCATGATTGAACGCGCATCTTACTGTGACTCTGCGCTCAACGTCCGTGCACCCCAAGGCAGTTACTGAACACTTTGGGGAATGTCCAGCTGACCCCGCGGGTCGGCACATCGGCCGCCATCAAAC
>Ga0247815_10003065_pt1 | contig 12145 bp, 16 predicted proteins | sample UWRJL194509B1_FD_181014 | JGI IMG/M metagenome (GOLD analysis project Ga0247815, IMG submission 181014) | Plant litter microbial communities from Arlington Agricultural Research Station in Wisconsin, United States - UWRJ-L194-509B-1 | ecosystem: Environmental > Terrestrial > Plant litter >... | reverse complement strand
GGTCGCGGCTGATCAAGTCGGCCGAAGGTCTCGCGCCTGACATGCTCTTGCAACTACCACCACGTCCGTGAGCAAACGGAAGATGGTGGAAGTCGCGGGGTATGCGAATCGTGACGATCTGGTCTTGGTTAGGGTTGGCTGGAACATGTGCTGCGCGAAGCCAAAGGTCAACGCCACGCCACTGGTTAGCGTTCAGCCACCGGCGCTCACCGTGGAAAAGCACGAGAACCGTCGAGACCGCGAGAACTGCCGAGATCGTACCCGCAAGACGCATGGCAGCTTGGGATCCATCCGAGGCGCCGTAGTTGATGCGTAGGCCGACGCTGGCGAGCTCGAATGCGAGCGCGACGCACACGGGCATCCACGGGACCGCACGGATCGAGAGAGGTGCTCGAGGGCGCTGCACACAACTGATGAGAGCCGCAGGAAGGGACAGTAAAGTTGTCTGAAGAGCAATGAGAACGCATGCAGTGATGTTGAGCACAGTGGAAGCCGTCTCGACGCCGAGCGCGACGAAGGTAAGGATGCGGACTGCTAATGCGTGAGAACGCGACCATCTGGATAGCAATGAAATGAGACTTGCCTGAAACGCGGAGAATGAAGATCAAGATGAAGATCATGAAGAGGTGTGAGCGGCGGAGACCGATACTGGGGAAGACAGCGATGACGATGGCAGGACACCACAGGTAGAGCAAGGCAAGATCGTCTGTTGCAAACATCAGTCTGGTGATCTATACTGCTCTGAATACTCACAAAATATCCATCCAACGCGTTCAAAGAGCTCTGCATCCCACAGCAACTGGTCTACGCGCGACAGGTTGGCACGGTCGTGCGTGGCGGCAGCCCAGGCCGCGACGCCAATGCCCGCTGAAGCAGTGAAGAACGGCACTGCAAGTAGTGTAACTATCGAAACCAGACCCCAGTGCGGCGGGCGGGAGGTGCTAGTAGAGCCAGAGTTGAGTAGATGGCGAAGCACAAGGCCGGCGGCGACGAAGAGGACAGCGAAGCGCACAAATTCTGGCGCGAAGAGAACAACCACCGAGACAGCCATGGCCTTGAGAGATGTAAGAGAGGCTATCGAAGACGTCTAGGTAAGGCGTGGGACAGGGGAAAGAGGCAGAGGCAGAGGCAACGACCGGCGGAGTTGATCAACCGCCACCAGGTCAAAGCACACCGACGCGTCGCAGGGCCTGCTGACAACTCTTTGACGTGCCAACACGCGCTGCTCCCGGTCGCAGGTCACATGACTTCCGCTCACTTTGAATTTCCGCGAGAGGTGATCCCAACGACTATCCCGTGGTGATGAACTATTTGAGCGCCGGTGATCAGCTCGGGAGCAATACCAACACTTGTCCTGACGATCATGCGTGTCTCCTTCTTCACCGCACCACTCGCACTCGCCTTCGCCCTTGCTGTCTTTGCAAAGGAAAGCTCGGAGATTACTCAGCTCGGCATTGAGAGCACCTACAAGCCTGAGGACTGCACCTACACCGCCAAGAAGGGCGATAAAATTCAGGTCCATAGACATTCTTCTAGCGACCGCCGAGCGCAGCTGACCGGCCTTAAAGGTGCACTACACCGGCACGCTATACACCACCGGTGTCAAGTTTGATAGCTCGTGCGTCGACTGAATGTCCCAAGCTCGTTGCATTGCTTCTGACGCCGGCGTTCGTGTCGCTCCTGCAGTCGCGACCGCGGGAGTCCGTTTGGATTGACACGTACGCCCTAACACGCGTCACACCTAACAGAACTGTTATGCTGATCTAGCTTCCGCCGACTGTGTGCGTTCGTTCACCTTACCCAGTTGGTGTCGGTCAGGTTAGTCCGGGTTCCGTCCTTGACGTTTCCGTCCATTTCCTAACATCTCCCTGCTCCTCACACAGGTCATCAAAGGTTCGCACGCTCCTCCCTGTTCCCTGAGACCGTCAACTGTGGAGCTCACGATGTTACTCTTTCCTATCAGGTTGGGACGAGGGTCTCGTTGGCATGTGCGAGGGCGAAAAGCGCATCCTCACCATTCCCTCCGACAAGGCTTACGGTGAGGTCACCCGTGCATCTTCGCTGCCTTTATTCTCATATAAACCTTAGGCACACGCGGCTTTGGGTCGATTATCCCGGCTAACAGCGCGCTCGTCTTCGACGTCGAGTTGGTCAGCTTGCCCAAACCCAAGGGAGAGTTGTAATTTTGAGCGCATTGTATCGTACTTCAATGGAACGCGTAGCGCAAATGCGCAGCCTCAATGAAGTATTCATTTGCTCGATCGTAAACAAAGACCTGAAGCAATGGTTGAATGAATGCGCCACTCGAGTACGACGAGTCTGAACAATCGCTAGTTTTCCTGGAGTCCTACGACGCGGCAGGCTTTGAACTGTTTGTAGCGGTCCTGTATTTGAATGCCTTCTTCGGGGTCTGTTGAGGGGTTAGCGTTGCAACATGTCGTTTTATGCGAGAGGACTGACCAAAGAGATGTTCGAAGGCTTGTACATCAACCTGCAGGGATTGTCAGACGCTACGCAGTGCTGATTATCGATGTCACGTACTGGAACAGAGCCTGGATAGTCGGGAGACGGTTGCCTGCCTCGTGGAAGACACGACTGCGAGGACCGTAGAACACCTGTGGAAACGGTGGTAAGCGCAAAGCCCACAGCTGCCAACATAACAAAACCTCACCTCGTCGTCGACCTCATCAGGCTTGCGCGGCAGGCAGTGGAGGAACTGCCAATCCGGGTTGGCCCCACCAGCCTTGCACAGGTTCTCGGTGACCTGGTAGCCCTTGAACGCCTGGAGACGCTCTGCCTTTTCTGCCTCTTGTCCCATCGAGATCCAAGTGTCCGTGACGACAAAGTCTGCGCCATGTACGGCCTCCTGCGGGTCGCTCGTCCAGTGAATACCGGACTCGCAGTCAACCTCGCGAACACGATCCCAGATGACCGACGGCGCCTTGTACTTGTCCGGAGTGGCGACTCGCAGCTTGTGGCCAAGACGCGGGTATGCGACCATCATGTCGTGCAAGACGTTGGTGCTGTCACCGACGTACGAAATTGTAAGGGGAGGGACATCGTTGTCGCCAAGCTTGATGAGCTGCTCGGGTGCCAAATTGCTTTTCTTCTTGAGCCACGGTGCGAGGTCGTAAATTGTAAGTAGGTCTGCGAGGACCTGAGTTGGATGCCAGAGAGAACTCAGAGCGTTGATGACCGGTATCGTGCTGTTAGCAGCCAATTCCTGGCAAAAGGTATCGAGTCAGTTGGGATTGAACTTGTGATCATGGGGGTGGATCCCGTAATACATGGACCACGCTCACCTCGATCTCAGAGTGATCACCAACACGGGCAAAGATTCCAGAGGTCAATTGGCTCAAAACTAGTGCAGTGTCCTTGAGACTCTCGTTGACACCAAGCTGGATGTCCGAGTCACTGAGGAACATAGCGTGCCCGCCGAGTCGGTTGATCGCAACTTCTGCCGCAATACGCGTGCGCGTGCTTCGCTTGTTGAACAAGAGCGCAATGGACTTGTGTTTAAGGAAGTTGTGGGACACGTGTGACCTGTTGTTGAGAGCCTCGCGACCGGAGTTGGACTGCCTTTTGATAGCAGCCGCATTGACGATAAGACGTTGCAGCTGCGACGTTTCGAGGTCGGCCAGAGACATCACGGCACGCGGAAGTCGTGGAGCCAGGGAAGCCATGTCGGACGCGAGCAGCCAAGTTTTTGCTAGTGAAGAGCAGAGTTGCGACGCGCTGTCTGAATTCGGCCGAGCGTCTCTCTGCCTCTGCTCATCGTCGGCCCAATTCGCGACTTGCTCAGATCGCACCTGCTGGAGCCCTTGCGGTGGCTGACTGAATTGCACGTTTGACTGTGGCTGTGGCGGCGTGACTGGGCTTCTCAGGCTAGTGAATTGCCTTTCTTGGGTACATATTGGCCACTGCTGTATCGGGTGCTGGTCGTGTGACTTTGCGGCGTCGCATCGAGCGACCAGATAATGGCCCCATTGAACACAGCGCTGTGCTTGCAATCTCCATCGTTCAGACAAGGGAGAAGTTTAGGTGGAAGCGCCACACAATATTCCGGCGCTCTCACGAAATGAATGTTAGCACCCGCGACGCCCTGCTTTCGGGCGTGTCCGCGCAATGCACGCTCCAGGTCTTCGGCTGCGATCGCGTCTGCTTGGCCCTGTATTTAGTCTCCGCGTCAGGACTTGAACATGCAGCTCCTCCCTTTCAAAGCGCGCAATTTCAACTTTACCTTCACTCCGCCTTCCTCCTTTCCCACCATGACCACTTTAAGCGACGTGCCCATCTCACAGTACCGCGGCTACGTCAAGTGCTCTGGCGACGCGCTCATTTGCTTCGAGGCGGCATTGTCTGGCTCTCCCTACATCCCACGCATCCGTCGACGTTGGTCATACCCTGAACGTCTCGCTTGCATCAGATCGGGTACCATTCTCGTCTACAATGAAGAGGAGAGCGATATAAAGCGGTGGACAGGTGAGCACGTTGGCAAAATCCTTCCCGTGGATTACAACTCATGTATTCGAACAGACGGTCGCAACTGGACTCCGAGCCGCATATCCAAGAACTTCCTGGTATACCGCGAAAGGTACTCCGGCGATGAGGTTGCAGTTTCGCATGTGCGGTACCCTGGTTGGCTCGTCGGTTCGATCAAGAACGAGGCTGTTCGTGCAGATGGTCTAATAAGAAAGGTACGCACTCCTGTCAAGCGATGTTCCGAGCCTTGCTAACTTGGTATCTAGAGCATGTCGATCAGTATTGAAGGCATCAAGTACTCGCTAGTTTCGTACTATCTACCCGAGGTGCGAGAGCCAGTCGGAGTTCCCACACCGTCATCTCATGCTACGTTTCAAAGGACGTTCTCTCCGGGAAGTTGTGTCGCCCAAGTCAATTTCCCCTCCTCAGCAGCATTCCTATCCGTGACTCGATTTTGGACTGCGTCGTCACTCGTGATGACATCAAGACGTTCACAGGCGACGACGGCATCCGTCAGCCAATGTACTTCGAGCTCGCTTTCTCGCAGTCGCTTGATACTGATATTTGCCGTAGATTTGAGCCAGACGATCCCGTGGTACACAAATGCCAAGACATTGCTCCTGGTCCCGAGGACGTCAACGACCAAGATACTGCTCAGCCCTTGCTCACCGTCCAGGTGCCACTACCACCGTTTGCGCACGGCCGGACAGCCTCACAGATTGACGGCACCCCCAGGCTCACTACGACCGCCCTGCCACGCCTGGCAGTCCAACTTCGGTTGTATCGCCCTCAGCGAACCGGCTTCAACCCGTACCGGCGTGCGCACGACGTTTGGTCCCAGGGTCGAGAATTCCAGCCATCGTCGCGCGGGCAATCCGACGTTGAACTGCCTCTGCAGAGTGTGGACAACTCTCCCACGTCGAGCACCGCTTCTGACAGCTACAACGTCTCGCCGGTATCTTTGCCGTTGTTCTCACCTCCAAAGGTCAAAGCCGAGCAGCCATGCGAGCCGCTTAAGCACGAGGAGGACAGGTCGCAGCGTTTCAACGACCATATCTTCCCAACCGACGGACTCGTCAATCGGACGCTAGATATCGAAGGCCTCCCGGCGCCGCCACTTGAACCGGTACCCTCGATCGTGCCGGGCTACTGGTGCGAAGGGTCCGCAAGCGAATCTACCCCCACGCCGCCTGTACTTGGATCCCTCCCTTCCTTCGGCTACTTCTCCCATGTCGTTGGCGGTGATGCTGTGTGGTTGACCCAGTCCGCCAATCGCCCTGGAGGGTACACCTCAAACAAGTTTGAGCACAACAACAAACCCTTCGACAACTCGTTTGTGCCGCCCGCTGCATTCTACGTCACGGATCCCGCCTTCATCTATCCTCATGGCTACCAGATTATAAACGTCGGCTACCCCGAGCACCGTTTGCCCCAGCATTACTTCTGATCCTCGCATCATGTCCTGCTCCTGCTTTTCGTCTATCGCATAAACAGACATCGCTTCCGCTCCCTCATATCCGCGTCACTCTTCAGCATAGCAGCTCTTCCGAGTCGTCCATGCGCATGCGCGCATTCCCTACGTAGTATCATGGCCACCGACGGACTACGACACGTCTTTTCCCCCTGCTCTCCTGCCATTTGATGCTGTCCTCTGTTCCGCCCTGCACCTCTTTGCCTCATCTCTGAATCGCCTCATCTCTTGCACCACTTTTATTTTCTTTGGGCCGCCCATCAGTCCCGCGGCCACCCTATATCACCCCACAAATTTGCTACCCCGTGAATCAGTGTAATTGCGTCCGTACGTGCTGCTTGCAAACCGAAATTCGAGATTTCTAGCTCGTAGAATGGCCTCGGGGCCAGAGAGATCTAATTCGTGGCCTTCGAGCTAGCTTTGCCGGAAGCAATACCAGCTAAGTTGTGGCGAAACAGAAGAAGCAGCTAGGGAGTCAACCTCGCGCTCATGGCATACGAGCCATATTGAGGATAAATCGATAATTAGCTTCGCTCTGTAGCGCCGCAACCTTCTGCTTACCTCAATATTGCACCTGCGTGTTGGAACGGGAGGTGACCTGCATGGTGAACGAAACAGTTTAGTGAGCCAGTCAACAATCTAGCGGGGCTGACAGAGACTCTCGAAAGTTGTAGCGACGCACGTTTATGCTCGCTCTATCAACACGGTCACTCCACGTAGAATTCACAACGGATAGTAATAAAAAGTTGAGCGAGTCAGTCAGTAATCTAGTGATACTGCCTCCGAGTCTCTCGGAAGTCGCAGCGACGCACATTTATCCTCACAGCATTGAAGTCAATAGTATCACCCCAGGTCTTGGGATCCATGGTTCCTGCGTTCATTTGGAGAGCCGCAAGTTACGCGGCTGTTATGGTGCTTACCACGATGAGTTGATCTGGAGCCTAGCGAATAAGGCCGTGAGGCCAAAACCTCCTGACCTGTACAGAATGCATCAGCGCACGCAAAGCTTGCGAGCTCTCAATATACCTCCCGCCGCTGACCACGCATACCAAGCCGTCGCGTCACTCGGTATCTAATACTACTACGCTCGCACCAGCCCCCAAGCAGGGACAGCCGTTAGGGCCTCGATTGAGGTACCCATACGCGTCAATAATAGAGCGCGCAGATCTGGTTCACGCCCAGACCCACGAATGGGAGCCGCACACGTCGCCACCAAGGGCAAGGTGTGCATCCGACTCCTGAGCGGACCTTTTCTCCTGCCACCGAGCCGTTGCCAGCTCGCGACGCCAGAACCCCGGAACTCACAGGGTCCGATTAGACAGACGGAGATCACGGCCATGTCAACCTAAGCTTGCACCGCGACGAATCCACCAAAAAGCGTACTTCTCCGAGCGCACGGCGAAGCACCGCGGCAACTCGCACGTCTTGGCTCAGACCAGGCGAGACATGGTCTGATGAGCCGGAGCTATACAAAACCATGCAAGCCACAGGGGCCGCCGCTCGTCGTCTGGGGAGACAAGGAGACGACGACACAACCTGAACGGACGATCTCCTGCGGCGGAGCGGGTGTCAACACTACGTGTCCCCCGGCGCCGCATTCGACGGATGGTAGTGGCGTGAGACCAGGAGTTTGTGACTATCTAATGCGACCCTCTCCATTACCCTCGGGAGGCATTGTAGGCCTGGTACATGAGGGTAAGAGGGAGAGGGCCACAAGTGGATCTTCACGGTTGCCACCGGGTACTTATTTAGACTCGGGATTTGCCGCTCGGTCGTCACCGAACTCTCTTCCTTCAGAGCGACATTATCCCATCTACTGTTCATTATCCCAGCACGCGAAGTCATCCGCGAAAATAATCTGAAGGGAGAATAATTTGGCCCAAATGTTTCTCACAGCACTTGCCTGGCGTTCAGAGAGGTTTCTTCATTGCCTTCGTTCGACAGAACCAATAATGCCCGTCTGCCACTCCTACGCACATTCCATGGCAGATTTAGTCACAAAAGAACTCATTTTCAGGCGCAATAACGCCAACTGATGTGCTGCCTATGCATTTAGAGCTGCTCCATAACGCTTTGTCGTTCAACAAGTTGTTGCTTCAAGTAGTCCCAGTATCGTTATCAAAACGTCACTTAGAGGCCACAAATGACTAGGGATTGAGTTTTTGGCATTGTATAAATCACATTCCACCGGCTCATGGCTTGTAGACATTGCACCCAATCTCTACAGTTCATCTGCAGTTCCAGTCATCGACATTATGTAGACTCGGGTCAACTGGCGGGGCGATAGAATGTCAAATGCCATCATGTCACGCTGTCTGCAGGTATATATCTGTGCCCTCCATGGGTATTATACTGTGGTCGGCTCGCGTATTGGGAAACACCCTGATGACTTGTCGAGTCTTCTGCCGGGTGAGAACCGGCCATCTTGCTGTTCGTATAATAACTGAACTCATCGCAGCCAAACGAAAATTGAGCACGCTGTGAAAGCTTCTGCCATCACGTTCTATGGTTGATTATCGAGTTTTGAATGAGCTCGGCAAAGCTCGCACTCACTGGAATGTTCCGACTTGTCATGAGACGTGACCGAGAAACAGGCGCTCGTGGCCACGCGACTTGTTCTCTCGAACTTTTCGTCGCGCGCACGGCTCACAGGCAGACAGGTCGCGAACGATGGCGCTCGCGCTGTTCATATTCCTTGCGGTCTTTTTCACACAGATAGTGTCTTGGATAGGCGCGTCTGTGCTCAATGACGCGGTACGTCGCGTGTTGCGTGTCGGCCACGACTGCACTGTACTGACACGCTCCGTCATCGTTACCCTCGTTGCAGGCATGTTGGCTTTACCTCACTGCATTTAACGGGGCAATCATGACCCAGCAGCGACAACTAAAGGCTGAAATCTTGACGACCAAGGCCGAGTTGCAGCGGACGAGTGCGCAGGAGCAGTTCGCCAGGTGGGCAAAGCTCAGGCGCAAGGTCGACAAAGGTCTCGAGGATCTTGACAAGCTTAGTGCGTGGTGGTTTCTTATTATCTGGGATACAGTGCTCATGCGTGCGTGCGCAGACAAACAACTTGTTACGACAAAGGCTTCGTTCGCAGCGGCCTTCCGGCCCGTGCTGTGGATCCTCACAAGCGGCATCCAGCTATTCATTGGCTGGTGGTACGGCAGACAGGCGGTTTTCTATGTACCGGCCAGCGTACTCGGTCCTCTGACCTGGTGGCTCTCATTCCCGTTCGCGCCTGCTGGTTCGTACCAGCGACTGCGTACTTTCACCAAACGAGTTTCTAAAGCGTCTTTTAACAGGCGCTGTCAGCTGTATGGTCTGGCAATTTGCATGTCAGCGAGTCATCAAAATTGCAGAACGTCTCATTCGAGATGCTCTTCAAGGTGCGCTCGCCTGCGAATTCTTGTGGCGTTGCAGATGCTGACACGCACTATCACAGCACGGCACAATGCCCGACCCACCCCCGTCGTTACCGAAGAGCAGGCCGAGCCAAAGAAAGACCAGTGAATCTACCTCAGCCCACGTCGCTCGGAAGACGACGTGTTCCAGTCATTGTCCTGCCTTCACACTCAAGCCTTGCATTACTTCGAACAATACCGGAGCGCAGCGGGTTGAATCGCATGTCTAGCGGACTATGCTCGACTGCAGGCTACTGTGACTGCGTGCGCGACTCAGGGGTAGTGCCACTATCCGACAGTCCTTGTGGCAAGACTTTCTCGTGTAGGAGTCATTTATTGTATGAACTCGGGCTTAATTGCATGTCTTTGCTATCGTACAGAATGTGCACTTTGTGTTGTCTGTTCTCTAGAAGCTTCCCAGCAAGGCAGAAGAACCTGCCGCTTATGCCAACTGTCTGCATCCACCGCCATGTTCAACCGTCGACAAGAGCCCACATGTAGTACACACCTGCAAAAATGGTGCATGTGAGCTACATAAACGCGTGGAGGTGGACAGTTGTGGCACGAACCAATCGACCTGTACGGCTTCCAACCTTCGGACAAAGTCTTCATCTCATCTGGTGACAGTATTGCACCTCTGAAGGTCCCCAGTCAGCCAATGCCCCATTCAACAGTGCCAGAGAGGGAGAAACCACTTACTTGACCTTGACCTTTCCACCCAACCTCGAACGCAGAGTGCTAACGGTCAACCCTGTCGGAAGTTCGAATGGAGCCTCTACCGCCTCGCCTTCATTTCCTTCGTTTCCGTCTAGCATTTGAGGACCTGCCGCGAGAACACGCGTGATGGATGGTGTGATGGGTGGAGGGAGGAAGGACGCAGCGGACGGAGCTGCAGCCAGTGCTGCAAGGGTTCGAGACACTGCCGGGGTCTCCGGAATCATTGGAAGCTCGGTGGTTGTTTGCTTGGGAGTTCCAGGTGCAGGCAGCAGGGATGCTGCATCTGGTTCGGTTGTAGTTGCAGCCGAGCCTATGGTGACGATCTGGCCAGCCCCGACGTCTGCAGCCCCTTCGTCATCGACCGAGAGCGTGACAGCGTCCTTGGGAGAATGTGCAGCGAGTGCCCATCGAGCGAGACCGCGCTGAACCCCAAGGTCGCCAACGGGTAGGATGTCCGGGTTCCGCAGACTGAAGAGTGAGAACATTTCGACAGTCCAGGGGCCGATGCCACGAACGGGTAGGAGGAGTTCAAGTAGCTGTTCGTGAGTCGAGGACAAAAGTTTCTGCGTGGTGATCCTGCCGTCGGCGAAGTGGTTTGCAAGGTCAAAGACTGGAGCAATATACGTCAAATGCTGGATCCTCAACTCTCAACACACCAACTCACTGTATTCTGCCTTCCGCGCTGACAGGCCAGCAGACCTCAGCGTTGCCATGGGTGTCGCCGTCACTTGCTCTGCTGTCGGGAACAACGGCCACGTCTGCCCGTCCTCGTACTTCTCCGGCAGACTTCTGTCATACATCCTTGCGAACTTGTGGGTGATGGATCGTGCCGCCTTCGTAGCAATCTGCTGACTGATGATGCTCGTAGCCAAAGTCCGGAACGGGTCTACGGTAGCGAGTTGCTCGTATGGCCGGCATGCACGGCGCTCGAACAGGCCTTTAAAACGCGGGTCAAAGGCGATGAGGTGCGCTTTAGCTTCCGCGAGCTTGAAGGAGAGGGTCGCGGGGACGAGCTCGGGTTCGGAGCCACGCGGGACATCGACGAAAGTAAATTCTCCAGCTGGGGTTGACGGCGTCGTTGCTGTTGAGGCCTTCCGAGAGGTGCGTGGCGTGCGTGGTGTTCGAGAACCGGCTAGTTCATCCTTTTGAGCCTCCATAGAGCTAGTAGCCTTCTTCCTTGAGCTCCTGGGAGTGCGCGGAGGAGGAGAGCCAGAATCATCTTGCTCGAGGTCCTCGTTTGCTGCACGACGCGTTCGCTTGCGCGGTGTAGAATCCGGGGACGCAAGGTCTTGGTCAGCGGCAGCTCGTTTCTTGCTGTCTCCTGTCAAAGATGTATTCGAGTTTGTGCGAGTTGCGGGCATTTCAAGACGAGTTCGGGCGAAGGGGCGAGGGCGGTACGAGCGAAAGACCAATTTTGTGGCGAACAGGAGGGCAAGGGACATGATTACAAACGCGAAACTGACGCGAATCTCGGCCACTTGCGGATGTCATTTGATCCCGCGGGGGATAATGAACCACAACATGTACCAGTTGGCTCATATATTTACTCGTCATCACACAAGAAGTTTGCTAGTGGTACGCGAATATCCTTTGCCAGCGCCAAAGCGACGCTCTGGGAGATTCCACACTTGAACATTAGCATGCTGTCCAACACCTTGTCCGCTCCACTGCTGGTCCGATGCAGCAGCCTGAGGGTCCCTAGTTCGGATATCAGCGCGAGCAGCTGTACCCGACCCACGTCCATCTCCGCGGCCTCTCTCGCGACCGTGCCTACATCGAACTCGTCATCCGCCGAATCCTCCTCAGCGATCGGCGCGTCGTAGTCCTCAAGTAGTCTACCTACAAGCGCCAAAAGACGTTCCAGCGGAAATGGCGCTGGTCCCGAGAGTCGTGCCGGTACTTTGGCAGTTGCGGTGGAGCGTTTGGTTCTGGATTTTGACCCGCCACCGCGTCGACGCTTGCCTTCCGACACGCGCCCAAACATGCGCACGTCACTTCGTGCAGGGTTCACGCTCGCTGCGTATGCAGCAACGAGAATGAAGCGCGCAACCCGTGGAAGACCAGCGACGAGCG
>Ga0247815_10003064_pt1 | contig 12154 bp, 10 predicted proteins | sample UWRJL194509B1_FD_181014 | JGI IMG/M metagenome (GOLD analysis project Ga0247815, IMG submission 181014) | Plant litter microbial communities from Arlington Agricultural Research Station in Wisconsin, United States - UWRJ-L194-509B-1 | ecosystem: Environmental > Terrestrial > Plant litter >... | reverse complement strand
TATAATGAACCGCTGCGTCGTAGTTTTCGTCTGTCGCTTCTTTCGAATGGCAAATGGGCGACGGATAGCCTTTTTCCTCAGCGCGTTTGATTTCTTTTTCCATGTAAGCGCCGCGAACGAGTTTCATTCCGATGTAAAAACCATCTTGTTTCGCTTGTTCATGCAACTTTTTTAAATAATCCAAACGGTCGTGTCGGTACATTTGCAATGTGTTGAACACAATCGCTTTTTCTTTGTTGTACTTGCGCATCATTTCGGCAACCAATTCGTCGGCGGCATCCTGCATCCAGCTTTCCTCGCCATCAATTAAAAGTGCTACATCATATTCATGCGCGGTTTTGCATACGAGATCGAAACGTTCCACTACCCGATTCCACTCCGTTTGTTCTTCAGCAGTCAGTTTTTGGCCTTCGCCCAATTTTTCGTACAAATGAAATCTTCCGAAACCCGTTGGTTTAAAAACCGCAAACGGAATTGCTTTTCGCTCTTTGGCAAACTCAATCGTTTTTAAAGTCATTTCCAAAGCGGCATCGAATTGTTCCTCTTCTTCCTTGCCTTCCACCGAATAGTCCAGCACCGATGAAACGCCTTTAGTAAACATTTTATCAACAACAGTTAAACAGTCATTCTCGTTGACGCCGCCACAAAAATGGTCGAATACCGTCGCCCTGATCAAACCTTCGACCGGCAAATGCGCTTTGATCGCGAAATTGGTCACAGCAGTTCCGATGCGCACCAACGGCTGGTTGTCGATCAATTTGAATAAAAAATACGCGCGATCGAGTTCGGTGTCGCTTTTAAGGGCAAACGCGGTTTGGGTGTTGTTGAAAATCTTTTCCATAAGCTTTTTAATAATGACGCAAATATAATCAGACTTCGATTATTATTAATCAAAAAATGCCTTATTTTGCGGCAGAAAATTTCAAATAATACATTAAAATGAGTTTCATTCAGGCAAACGGTTATCCTATATATTGTAACGAATTGGCATACGAAGCATTAAACGAATATTTATCCGAAAACAGGTATTCTTCGATATTTGTAATTGTTGATACGCATTCGAATGAATTTTGCCTGCCGAATTTTCTCGCAAATGTGGTGACTGAAACCGTTATTGAAATCATCGAATTTGAATCGGGTGAAAGTTCGAAAAACATCGAAACCTGCGTTCAGATCTGGAATGTACTCACTGAGCTTGGCGCCGACAGAAAAAGTTTAGTCATTAATGTTGGCGGCGGCGTTGTCACCGATCTTGGCGGATTTGTCGCATCAACGTTCAAACGCGGCATCGATTTTATCAATGTTCCAACGACTTTGCTCGCGATGGTTGACGCTTCCGTTGGCGGAAAAAGCGGTGTCGACCTCGGCAATCTAAAAAACCAGATTGGCGTGATCAATGTGCCGAAAATGGTGCTGATCGATACGTCATATCTGGAAACGCTTCCGCAAAATGAAATGCGTTCGGGATTGGCCGAAATGTTAAAACACGGACTCATTTACGATAAAATTTACTGGGAAAAATTCCTGAAGCTGAGCGAGATCGACTTTGCCGATTTTGATGATCTGATCCTGAAATCGATCGAAATCAAAAACGAGATCGTTATGAAAGATCCGACTGAAAACGGCATCCGCAAAGCGCTGAATTTCGGACACACTTTAGGACATGCGATTGAAAGCTATTTTTTGGAAAGTGAAGACAAAAAAACGCTGTTACACGGTGAAGCCATTGCTGCAGGCATGATATTGGAAAGTTTCATTTCTATGGAAAAAAACCTGATATCGGCTGCAGAATATTCAGAAATTAAAACCGGAATTCAGAATATTTTCGACAACATTGTTTTTGAAGAAAATGACCTTGAACCGATACTCGAACTGCTGATTCACGACAAGAAAAACGAGTACGGAAATATCCAATTTGCGCTGCTTGACGGAATCGGACAAAGTAAAATCAACCAAGCCGTTGACAATGAAACCATTGATCATGCGTTTAAAGATTACAAATCTTAATATTTTTTTAATAAAAATGGTTGCAATTCGCCTATAAAATTTTTTACATTTGCCTCAATGAGAAAAAATCAAAATACGAATACATATTCATTCCATGCGAACGAAAACAACAAGTCATTCCTGCGATTGTTGAAGAGTATTTTTGCGATAAAAGGAATTTTGAATTTTGATATTTTCAGCCATTCCAGCAACTTCCACGAAAAGCTCCCGATCATTTATGCGAACATCCGGGTTTGAATTTAGAAGAATTTCATTCAAATTTTTCTAATCTCAAACAATTACATAGATGAACACAAAATATTTCGACCTGATCAACCAGACTTTTTATTTCCCACAGGAAGAATTTACGCTTAACAAAGACAATTTACAATTTCACAACATCGATTTGATGAAAATCGTTGAAGAATACGGAACGCCGTTAAAGTTTACGTATTTGCCAGCGATCACAAACAACATCAACAGGGCCAAAAACTGGTTCCGTAAAGCGATGGAGAAAAATAAATACGAAGGAAAATATTACTATTGTTATTGCACAAAAAGCTCTCATTTTGAATACATTATGAATGAGGCTTTCAAAAATAACATCCATATTGAAACGTCGTCGGCATTTGACATTAATATCGTCGAAAATTTGTTGGCCAACGGCAAAATCAACAAAAGTACGTATGTGATCTGCAACGGTTTTAAACGCGACCAATACATCACGAACATTGCGCGTTTGATCAACAACGGACACAAAAACGCCATTCCGATCATTGACAATTTTGAAGAACTCGATTTGCTTCAGGCAGAAATCAAAGGGAAATTCAAAATCGGAATCCGAATCGCTGCGGAAGAAGAACCTAAGTTTGAGTTCTATACTTCCCGACTCGGAATTGGGTACAAAAATATCGTTAGCTTTTACAAAAAACAGATTCAGGAAAACCCGAATCTCGAATTGAAGATGCTTCACTTTTTTATCAATACCGGAATCAACGATACATCGTATTACTGGAACGAATTGGTCAAATGTATCAAGGTGTACATCGCTTTGAAAAAAGAATGCCCAACTCTTGACGGACTCAATATTGGCGGCGGTTTCCCGATTAAAAACTCTCTGGCTTTCGAATACGACTACCAATACATGATCGACGAAATCCTGAACCAGATCAAGATTGCGTGCGAAGAAGCGGAAGTTGATACACCAAATATCTTTACAGAATTCGGATCGTTCACTGTTGGCGAAAGCGGCGGGGCTATCTACCAGGTTTTGTATCAGAAACAACAAAACGACAGGGAAAAATGGAATATGATCGATTCATCTTTCATCACGACTTTGCCTGACACCTGGGCGATCAACAAACGTTTTATCATGTTGGCGATCAACCGTTGGAACGACCAGTACGAACGCGTATTGCTTGGCGGAATGACCTGCGACAGCGATGATTATTACAACTCTGAGCAGAACATGAATGCGATTTATCTGCCAAAATACAATAAGGAAAAACCGTTGTACATCGGATTTTTTAACACCGGCGCTTATCAGGAAACCATTGGTGGATATGGCGGATTACATCACTGTTTGATTCCGCAACCGAAACACATTTTGATCGACCGCGATGAAAATGGGATTTTGGCTACAGAAGTGTTTTCTGAGCAACAAACTTCAGAAGATGTGCTGAAAATATTAGGTTACAACAAAAAATAAATTATTTTTGAATATTAATACACCCGAGGCGCAGCCGCCCCGAATCGTCGGGAGTATGGAGCGTAGCGGAATAAAACAAGACAACTAAAAAATGAGTAAAGGACCAATTAGCCAGTTTATTGAAAAGTATTACTTACATTTCAATTCTGCGACTGTTGTAGATGCGGCCAAAGCCTACGAACAACAGCTACAAAACGGTGCCAAAATGATGGTGACTTTAGCCGGTGCGATGAGTACGGCTGAGATTGGAAAAATTTTCGCCGAAATGATCCGCCAGGACAAAGTGCAGATTATTTCGTGTACAGGTGCAAACCTTGAGGAAGACATTATGAACCTTGTGGCGCATTCACATTACGAGCGCGTACCAAATTACCGTGACTTAACGCCGCAGCAGGAATGGGATTTATTGGAACGCGGATTGAACCGTGTCACCGATACCTGCATTCCGGAGCACGAAGCTTTCCGTCGTTTGCAAAAGCATATTTACAAGATCTGGAAAGATGCCGATGACAATGGCGAACGATTTTTACCACATGAATTCATGTACAAAATGCTGCTTTCGGGCGTTTTGGAAGAATATTACGAAATTGACCTAAAAGACAGCTGGATGTATGCTGCAGCAGAAAAAAACCTGCCAATCATCGTTCCGGGCTGGGAAGACAGTACCATGGGGAATATTTTCGCATCATACGTCATCAAAGGCGAATTGAAAGCGTCTACTATGAAATCGGGAATTGAATACATGACTTTCTTAGCGGATTGGTATTCGAAAAACAGCAGCAACGGTGTTGGTTTCTTCCAGATTGGCGGTGGAATTGCCGGAGATTTCCCAATTTGCGTAGTGCCAATGTTGTACCAGGATATGGAAATGCACGATGTGCCGTTCTGGAGTTATTTCTGCCAGATTTCTGATTCGACGACCAGTTACGGTTCTTATTCGGGCGCTGTTCCGAATGAGAAAATTACCTGGGGAAAACTCGACATCAATACCCCAAAATTTGTGATCGAATCGGATGCGACCATCGTTGCTCCTTTAATTTTTGCTTACCTACTAGATTTATAATAAATTATGAAAAGAATTATTGTTGATTATTCAAAACTGACCAATGAAATCCTGAACCTTTTGGTCGAAAGATTTCCTGACGGATATGATGATTCCAATATTATCCGTTTCAGAAACGCGCAAAACGAATTGATCGAAGCCGTTGAAGTACGTACGGAAGATACGATTTACCTGGTGAAAGTCAGCACCAAACTCGCCAGCAGATTAGAAAACTTCGACGACGATGAAGATCTTGACGACGTGGTTGAACCAATCGACGCGATCAAAGGAATCGATCTTGACGATGAAGATGCAGTCGATGACGACGAAGATGAAGTCGACGTGACCAAAGATCCGGGCGGATCTGACAGTGACGGAGACGATGACGACGATGATGATGATTTCGATGAACCGTCAGACAACAATGACGATGACGATGATGACGAAGACGACAGATAAAACAAAAAAAGGAACTTTAATTGGTTCCTTTTTTTATGGAATCAGCCGATGGGTGAAGTCAAAATTTGCCATTAAAAAGTTAGAAAACGATCGGTCGGCAAAAAATCTTGCAAAAATCTAAAATCTTAAATCCAAAGTCTTAAATTTTAATGATTGCCTCCTTTCCTCCCATCGTAAACGACCAAACCGAAATTCTCATCCTCGGAACCATGCCTGGTGCAGTGTCTTTAGAAAAGCAGGAATACTATGCCCATCCGCAGAATCAGTTCTGGAAAATCATGTTCACACTATTCGCAGCACTTCCGGTTTCTTCCGATTTTTCAGAAAAAATAAAACTCCTCCAACACAACAACATCGGATTGTGGGATGTTTTAGCGAATTGTGAGCGCAAAGGAAGTTTAGACATTCACATTAAAAACCAGACAGAAAACGACATCGAAAATTTATTACGACAACATCCGAAAATCAAAACAATTTTATTCAACGGAAAAGAAAGTTTCAAATATTTCGATAGGAAATTCAGGCACATCGAGGGAATTACGTATCATGTCATGCCGTCAACAAGTCCGGCAAATACCGTTTCATTTGCTAAAAAACTCGAAGCTTGGCGCGAAGTTTTAGACAAATAGCGAAAGCTACAAATACCTTTCTTCAAAAATTCGCTGATGATGATTCTGATGTCCGATAATCACAAAACCAAGTGCGCGAACCGACATTTCATTTTTAGAAGCGGTGCCAATCCTCAGCAATTCCACTTCTGAAAAACTCTTAAACATTAAAATATTCGCATGCCTGATCGCCGAAAATTCGGTCAGCAACGACATGATCGATCGTTCTTCAGCCGGAGCAATTGCCGCATAATCATTTTCTTCAAATCCTGGCAAAGCCGTTTTGTCATTTCGGGCAAAACGCAAAGCGCGATAAGCAAAAATACGTTCGGCATCCATCAAATGCAGAATGATTTGTTTGATTGTCCATTTGCCTTCAGCATAACGGAATTCGTGTTTGTCCATTGGGATTTCCTGGACAAATTTGATGAAACGGTGAATTGAAATTTCCAGTTCTTCAGTTAAATTGTATTCACCGCTGACCTGCGAAATGTAATTTGCGTAATGTGGCGCGTATTCGGTATTTAAAACGTCTTTGATTGTCATGGTTTAGGCAGAATTTCTAGCGGCGTTGGTATTTCCAAACAGCGATCTGGTTACAATTTTTTCATAGGTTTTGACGAGATTTTCATCCGGATTTTCGGAAGCGTTCAATTCCTGAATGCGCTGCAGCGCGTATTGCTGGATGGCAAGCAACGGAATAACGATTTTCTCACGTGTTTCAATTGACGCTTTTCCGTCGGGATAATTTTCCATCAGCGTTTCATGGCCCGCAATCTTCAATAACATGCGCTTGGTTTCGAGGAATTCGTTGTAAATAATCTGCCAGAATGCACCAAATTCTTTATCGTCTTTCATGTAAGAAGTCAGTGGAAAGAAGCATTTCGCTAGCGACATCATGCTGTTTTCCAACAAAGTTTTAAAGAATAGCGACGTATCGTATAAATGCTGAACTTTTTCCCAATTCCCGGTTTCTTCAAAATGTTTCAAGGCCGAACCCACGCCAAAAAAACCTGGAACATTTTGCTTGAGCTGGCTCCACGAACCGACAAATGGAATCGCACGCAAATCTGCAAAATCCAACTGGTCTGATTTTCCGCGTTTTGCCGGACGGCTTCCGATATTGGTTTTTGAGTAATATTTCAGCGTACTCATTTTTTCCAGGTACGGAATGAACTTTGGGTGGTTTTTAAAATCGGTGTACTTTTTATACCCAAGATTTGCCAGTTCATCAAGAATTGATTTTTCCTCTTCAGACAGTAAATTTTTGGCTTCACTGAAAAGTCCGTTTGTGATTCCCGCACTCAACAAATTTTCGATATTGTAGCGACAAGAATCCAATGTCCCGAAATTCGAACTAATGGTTTGTCCCTGAACTGTAATCTGGATGGCTGTATTTTCGATATTCTTGCCTAAAGAAGCGTAAAATTTATGTGTTTTCCCGCCACCACGCGCAGGCGGACCGCCACGTCCATCGAAGAAAATAACGCTGACACCATATTTCCTTGACATTGCCGTGATCTTTTCTTTAGCCTTATAGATGCTCCAATTGGCCATTAAATAACCGCCGTCTTTGGTTCCATCTGAAAAACCGAGCATGACTGTTTGGCGGTTTCCGCGATTTTTGATGTGTTGCATATACGCTTCATTCGTATACAATTGTTCCATCACCAAATCGGCTTTTTGCAGATCTTCAATAATTTCGAATAACGGAACAATATCAACTTTTGGATTTTCCCAACCTGATAATTTAAACATCGCCAGCGTTTCCATCACATCCAATGCGCTCTCATTGTTACTAATGATGTAACGATTTGAACCCGATTCGCCATTTTTTTCCTGAATGGTTTTCATCGTTTGCACCGATTCTAAAGTCGACTTTGTCATGTCGTCTTCAAAATCATTCGGATCAATATTGCCTTTCATTTCAGAAGCAACTTTGAGTTTTTGGGCATCATCCAAATCAAAATAAGATTTTGGGAAAACCTGTTCGAAAACGGTTTTATGGATTTTACTGTTCTGGCGGATGTCGAGTGAAGCAAAATGAAATCCAAACAGATTTAGCTTGTTGATCAGGCAATTCAAATCATCCAAATACAACGACTGATGTTGCTCGATAATGATTTGTTTGATTTCATTTAATGTTGCTTTCATTTCCTCGGGCGTAATGAAAATATCGCCTTTGGAATAAAATACGGAGCGGTAAATTTTGTCTTCCAAATCGGTAATCAGATTGTCAACATTCGAAAATGTCAGTTTCCTTTTGAGGTTTCTGATGTCTTTATAATAACATTTCAATACGGTAGATCGCAACCTGTCGGCCACTTTTAAAGAAATTTCGTTCGTCACAAACGGATTTCCATCGCGGTCGCCGCCTGGCCAGAAACCTAAATTTAGGATGGAATTGTCGATGTCTTTTCCGTAAAAAATATTTTTTTGGATGTATTGCACCATTTCACCCATGGTTTGGTAAAATACATTTTCGAGATACCAGGTTAAGCTTACGGCTTCATCGAATGGTGTCGGTTTTTCTTTCTGGATGAACGGTGTTTTACCGAGTTGGGAAAGCAATTCTTTGATTTTTACAAGATCGTCTTCGCGGATGGCATCGGTCAAATCGGTTATAATTCCGAGCACGGAACCCGGATAAAACTGCGTGGGATGCGCGGTTAGAACGGTACGAACCTTAAAGCTTTCGAGGAATTCAATCAATTCTTCCTTCATGTCTTTGGCGTCGGCATTTTCCTTGACGTCACGAAGTGAACCGCGGCCTTCAAGGTTGTTGATCATTGGAAAAGCCGCATCTTCAATGGCATCAAAAAGCACAATCTGCCTTTCAATGTATTGGATGAAACGGAACATAATGTCGATTTTTTGGGCTTCTGTCGCATTGTCGAGATATTTTTCTGAAAAGAAATTGACAATCTGCTCAGGCGTTTCTTCGTTTTTAAAACCTTTCTCGCAAACTTCTGAAAACAACGGCAGCAAAACGCCGGTGTTGTCTATCGAATCAAACGGTAAAGTAATAAAAACGCTGTTGTAAACCTGGTATTTGGAAAGCACATTCTGGTTGAAGCGCTCGATTTTCGGAAGTGTGTACATTAAAAATAATTTTGGATTAAATTAATAAAAAAACCCCAAGCTTTCACTTGAGGTTTTGATTAATTTATGCTTTCTGACTACATATTTTTGAAGATCGTATGCATCAGACGTTTTTTGTCGTTGATGCTTTCTTCCAATGAAATCATGGTTTCGGTTCTGTAAACGCCGTCGATATCGTCAATCATGAAGATCACGTCCTTGGCATGTTTGGTATCTTTTGCACGGATTTTACAAAAGATGTTAAATTTTCCGGTGGTTACGTGCGCTACAGTTACGAAAGGAATTTCGTTGATGCGCTCCAATACGAATTTGGTTTGAGAAGTATTGTTCAGAAAAACACCTACATAAGCGATGAAAGAATAGCCTAATTTCTCATAGTCCAAAGTCAATGACGAACCCATAATGATTCCGGCATCTTCCATTTTCTTGACTCTTACATGTACAGTTCCTGCAGAAATCAGTAATTTTTTTGCAATATCTGTAAAAGGAACTCTTGTATTGTCAATCAGCATATCCAATATCTGGTGATCGACTTCATCTAAACGAAACTTGCTCATAAAATGTTTATTTATTGTGTATTGTTTTTATTAATAAAGCAAAAGAATAACATTTTATTGAATTTTAAAACGAAATCGTTAATTTTTTACAATTCCATTAACAACTTTAACATTATTACTGAAATTAAAATTTGCATTTTGATCTAACTCGGGAAAATCATCATTTTCACCTATAAAATCTGCTCCTTTTGCATCGTATTCAACATGTCCGAAAAAATGATCTAAATTATCAATTTGTGCAATTTTTGCCTGAAATTGAATCTTATTGTCAATTAATTCTTCCTTAAATTGAGCTGCAAAATTCGTGATTATTTTGTTACTATCATAATTAATTTTGACATTTTTATATACAAAGTCATAAAAATTGATCATATTTTGAGGAATATTCAAATAATCGTTCAAACTATTGCTAACTACAACGTTTTCGTTAATGAAGTTAAAACCTGATAATAATGCAATAAAGATAAATTTTCTGGTTTTTTCCCGATTGTAGTCATTTTGGAAATGACCCGCTTCAAATAAAATGGTTGGCGTATTCAAGGCTTGAAACGTGTCGCCAATACAATTGATATTAAATGAATCATCAAACCTTCCCACTTGCCCGGGAATATAGCGCTGCAAAGTTTCGTTCATTGCAACAATCACATCGATTGCTCTGGCGCGATTGGTATTCACTTCGCGTCGCTCGTTGTAAGAAGGCGCAAGAAAAGAAATTGTCGCAGGTTGGCCCGAATTTCCCGCTCCGAAAATCGTGCGCTGATCGTGCAGATTGTAACAATAATCCGGTTTGAAAGTGTCAAAAGCAAGACGTAAAGCCTTGCTCTCTGGCTGCGTAAGCAGGTTTGCATCGCGATTCAAATCAACCTTAGCGGCGTTTTCACGCGTGTATAATTTGGCGCCGTCCGGATTAACAATTGGCAAAATGCAGAATGTAAAATTTTCAAGGTATTTGTTACCGATTTCAGTATTGCTGTGTAAAAGATTCAGCAAATCAAAAACTGCTTTCGTGGTCGTACTTTCGTTTCCGTGCATTTGCGACCACAGCAGCATACGATTTTTTCCTGTTCCAATGACGTAGTTATAGATTGGCCGGTTCTCTACAGAATATCCAATTACGGAAAGTTGGTTGTCCGTATTCCTTCGATTTAATAAAGGTTCGATATGTTCCAACGTGATGTAACGTCCCGACAATTCGTCTGTCTGATATTGGCTGAAAAGCGCTTCAAAATCCATATGGCATTGTTTTCTGCAAAAATACCAATTCGCAAAGCAAATCCGACAAATCGAGTTAAAAAAAGAAACCTCCGACCAAAACTGACCGAAGGCTTCAGAACCAATAAAACAAACACAAAAATTATCTTTAATAAAAAGATATGTAATTTGTATTGTTATATACGAGTGATTTTCGGATGCGGATTTCTAAAATTCAGATTTTTTTTCAATTGGTAATTATTTTTTGGAATATTTCTATTTAAAATATTGAAAATCAGATCGTAATATTTTTAAGTATTTTAAATTTTCCCTGTCGGATGAAATGGCAGACGAATTTTCAAATGCCTTTTCGAATCGTTCAAACCATTGCAACAAATTTGTCTTTTCATTTCAATTTATTTTGCGAAAAATAATGTTATTCGCTTATTTTTGACAAAAATTTTGAGATGTTTAAAAAGTGGGCGAGTTATTTTATCCCGATTGTGATTTACGAGAAGAAATCTGCTTTAAGCAAAAATCTCGAAATTGCCTGGAACAATGGCGAACTGGTACTCGATTCGAAAAACACCAACTATTCTTACGGAAGCCTGCAGCGGATTTTGCGAAAAGGCCTCAGATTCATCGGATTCGATAAAGTCGTAAAGATGAAACACATTCTCGTTCTTGGCGTTGCCGGAGGAAGTGTCATCAAAACATTGGTGGACGAAATCAAATACAATGGAAAAATTACGGGCGTTGAAATTGATGCAGAAATTGTTGATATCGCTAAAAAATATTTCCAGCTCGACCAAATCCCAAATCTTGAAATCGTGATCGATGACGCTTTTGAATTTGTTTTAAAGACTAAAGAAAAATATGATTTGATTATCATTGATATTTTTCAAGATACCAATATGCCAAATTTTTTATTCGAAAAGTTCTTCGCCAACAGGTTGGGATTTCTTTTAAAGACGAATGGTTTTTTACTCTTCAACACGATGATTCTGGAGGAAACCCACAATGTGCGCAATGAAAAATATGCAGCTGATTTTGACACGGACTTTTTCAAAATCGTCAAAATTCCCCGACTTGAAGCGCATAACGAACTCATCGTGATCGAAAAAATAAAGGCATAAAAAAGCCCGCTTTACAGCAGGCCTTTCCACTAACAAAAAATTTTCTATTTGTGCATCAAAACAGCGTCAACCACATGGATCACTCCATTTGACTGGTTCACATCTGCAATGGTCACTGTCGATTTATTTCCTTTTTCATCTGTTAGTACCAGTTTTTTACCGTCCATCATGGCCCAGATTTTTCCGCCCTGAACGGTTTTTAATTCGGCTTTGCCATTTCCGGCCTTAATGGCTTTTGCAAAATCCGAAGCATTCATTTTTCCTGCCACCACGTGGTAAGTCAGGATGCCTTGCAGCATTTTTTTGTTTTCCGGTTTCAATAAAGTTTCTACAGTTCCTTTTGGTAATTTGTCAAATGCAGCGTT
>Ga0247815_10003060_pt1 | contig 12159 bp, 10 predicted proteins | sample UWRJL194509B1_FD_181014 | JGI IMG/M metagenome (GOLD analysis project Ga0247815, IMG submission 181014) | Plant litter microbial communities from Arlington Agricultural Research Station in Wisconsin, United States - UWRJ-L194-509B-1 | ecosystem: Environmental > Terrestrial > Plant litter >... | reverse complement strand
ATGGGCCCAGTCGGTCGTGCCCCTGAAGGGTCAAAGCACGCAACAGACCCAGACCGATATCACCGAGTGCCAGAACATCGCGGCCGGCCAAACCACCTCATCGACACCGTCCGGAGGCCGGATCAAGGGCGCCGCGGCAGGCGCTGCCGCCGGCGCGACCGCCGCACAGATACGCGGACGCCAGCACGACGAGTTTTATGATCGCGTGGATGACGACACCAAACAGGATTATCGCCAGGACCGCGCCAGGCAGACCGCCGCTGCGGGCGCCGTGGTCGGTGGCTCACGTCAACGCCAGGAACGCCGGGCACAACGCAACAGCAACGAGGCCGCCAGTGCGACCGCGTACAGCGGTTGTTTGCAAGGCAAGGGATATCAGGTCAATCCTTGAGCGTGGCTGTATGGGCAGCAACGTGATTACCGGTGAATCTTTGCATCTGCACGTACCGGGCGGTATCTGGAAAGCTTCGCGACTGATTGACGGTTCAGCAGGATTTGCTTTGATCAGCGAAGCGGTGTCGCCAGGGTTTGATTTTGCCGACATGCAATTGGGGAACAGGGAAAGCTTGGAGAGGCGTTTCCCGAGCATTGGGCGTTTATTGAAACAAATGACCGAGGACCAAGGCTGAGGGGACAATTTGCTGTGTGAAAAGCCGTGGGTAACCCGGGGAATATTGAAATACGTTGTTACGTGTAATGTATATTATGTTAAATGAAAGGTCATGTCATAGATGTTCATGAGCTGTCTAAGCCATTGATTCGAAAAATCCGTTTCTGACGTCCACTGATGAGACTGAGCGCAAGAGCAACCAATTGTTCGAAACCTTCGTACGCATTCATCAGCGCCCGCTGAAGTCTGAAATTTTTCAGCGTCGAGTTGCGCTCACGCCGTTCAGAATCAGGCTTTGGCACGATAATCCTCCATACTTGCGTCTTCAGCCTGCCGGGCTCATCCAGGCATTTGAGGATCCAGTTCATCATTGCACGTCGTGATCAACAGGCCCGCTCCCAGGTTACGTGAGTGTGTTGAGGCTAAGTCCCAGTCTCCGCAACAGGTGCCAGATCATCTGGCTGGTCTGGAGGACTACCCTTTTCGGCGGTCTTTGGCGCATCCACCTCCACCTTATTGAAGACCACTTCGCTACGCTCCTTGTCGTAACTCAACTCAACGCTGTCGCCGGCTTGCAGCTTGTCAGCGAGCATTTCCTTCGCAAGCCGCGTTTCGACGGCCTGGCGAATCTGACGTTTCAACTCACGCGCGCCAAACTCAGGCTGATAACCAACATCCGCCAGATGATCAATGAGTGAGTCATCAATTTTCACTGTAATGTTCTGTGCAGATGCGGTGCGAATGACCCGATCAAGCTGAATGCTCACAATCGATCGGATGTTGTCACGGGTAAGGGCATGGAACACGATGATGTCATCAATACGGTTCAGGAATTCGGGACGAAAATGCCCTTTCAAGACGCCCATTAATTCATCACGTAACGCTTTATCCGTAAGGCGGTCATCTTCTGCGCGCTCAAGATTCTCCATGATTACGGGAGAACCCAGGTTGCTGGTGGCAATGATGATCGTATTGCTGAAGTCCACGACACGACCCTTGCCGTCCGTTAGACGCCCATCGTCGAATACCTGCAGCAATACGTTGTTCACATCGGGATGCGCCTTCTCGATCTCGTCGAGCAGGATCACACTGTAGGGTTTGCGGCGGACACGCTCTGTCAACTGCCCGCCTTCGTCGTACCCCACATAACCGGGTGGCGCACCGATCAACCGGGCAACAGCATGACGCTCCATGTACTCCGACATATCAATTCGAATGATCGATTGCTCGTCACCAAACACCGTTTCCGCCAACGCTTTGGCCAGTTCGGTTTTGCCGACGCCCGTAGGGCCAAGAAAGAGAAACGTGGCAATCGGTCTGTTGGCTTGGCCAAGGCCGGCTCGAGACAAACGAACGGCATCGCTGACCGCGCGAACAGCATCTTCCTGCCCGACCAGCCGATCACGCAATGTGTCTTCCATATTCAACAGCTTTTGACGCTCCTCCTGCGTAAGCTCGGTCACAGGAATCCCGGTGAGACGGGACAGTACCTCGGCAATCGACTCCAGGGTCACCTCAAGGGTTTCGGAGCCTGTCTTGCGCTCCCAGGCTTCTGTTTCCTCTCCCAGTTGCGCTTGTTTTTGACCAATACGTTCTTCGAAGCCTTTGGATTCATCAAAACGTTTACGGGAGGATGCATAGTCCTGTTCACGTTTGAGTTGCGTGATTTCGGCTTCCAGCTCCTGAATGCCAGCCGGCCTCGAGGATGAACTGATTCGAACGCGGGCGGCTGCCTGATCGATCAGGTCAATGGCTTTATCCGGCAAAAAGCGCGAGGTGATGTAACGATCCGACAGTTCAGCTGCCGCCACAAATGCTTCATCGGCGAATGTGACCTGGTGATGAGCCTCAAGCTTATCGCGCAGCCCACGCAAGATAATGATGGTCTGTTCGACGGTGGGCTCGGCTATCAGAACAGGCTGAAAACGTCGCTCAAGCGCTGCGTCTTTTTCGATGTGCTTTTGATACTCATTGAGTGTCGTCGCACCGATCAAACTAAGCTCCCCGCGTGCCAATGCGGGTTTCAGTACGTTGGCAATGTCCAGGCCGCCCTCCTCTCCACCCTGCCCCGCGCCAACGATTGTATGTAACTCGTCGATGAACAGAATAAGCTCCGAGCTTTTTGCAGCGACTTCATCAAGCAGTTGCTTGGCTCGCTCCTCAAATTCACCACGATATTTAGAGCCCGCAACCATTGAGTTCAGATTGACTTCAACAAGCCGTCTGCCACGCAAGATCTCAGGGACATCGCCCTTCACTATTCGTTGTGCAAGCCCTTCGACGATGGCGGTTTTACCGACGCCAGGTTCGCCGATAAGAACTGGATTGTTCTTTCTGCGCCGCGCCAGCACCTCAATGGTATTTTCGATTTCCTGCGCGCGCCCCAGTACGGGATCGAGTTTGCCCTCACGAGCCAGTGACGTCAGGTCGCGACCGAACTTGTCGAGTGTCGGTGTTCCCGTCGGGGTGTCGACTCGCCCATCCTCAGCGCCCTTACCCACTACCTTGACCACTTTCTGCCGCAAGGCTTCAGGCGTTACGCCATATTTTTTGAGCAATGTCCCGGCAATACTTTCCGGTACAGAGGCAAGCCCGATCAACAAATGCTCCGGGCCAACGTACGAATGTCCTAAATCACGAGAGGCCTGGAACGCAGAATTGAACACTTTCTTCAACCGTGGCGAAATGCTCATCCGATCCACCGGGGCCTGGTCCTGCGCAGTGCCCCTCTGAGCGTGTTGATCGATGTAGCCCTTGATCTCGTCCGCAGAAAGCTTCAGCTCCTTGAGCAACGCCATACCCACATCGGTATCCGCAAGCACATACAACAAATGCTCGGTATCGAGCTCGCTACGGTTGAGCTCATGGGCTTTTTCACCCGCGCGTTGCAGAATTTCCAGCGTCTGGGAACTGAATGCATCGGTTGCATCGACAGATTCTCGAGGCACTTGCGCAGAGAGCCTGAAGTCATCGCCCGCCTGATCCATTGCTCCGCCCATACTGTCGAAAAAGCGAGAGACTCCCCCGCCCAACAGAGAGTCGAATGGATTCAACATGCTTTGATGGCGTAAGAGTTGGCGGTAATCGTGGTCGCAAACGGACATTGTTCTGGCTTGGCCATTTTGCGATACGGTCACCCGCGCGACCGCTGGTCTCGCATTACATATTTCACAGAGAGTAGCCATGATGAGTTGTCTCCAAAGGTGGATAACACGAACTCATTCAGATGGATCTACTTCCCTGTAAACGATGCTCAAGAAGCTGGGGCATGAGATCCGCATTACGCTGAGCTTGATCAGGAAGACGATTATGTTGCGGGAATGGCAGTCATGACAGACGATGCCATCCAATCAAGATAGTCGGATCTCATCAAAACACGCTATGGGCGACCCAGGATACCGACGAACGACGTCTGATAAATTCGTGCTCAAAAATACCGCCAGTCGTAAACCACCAACTCATCAGCAAATGAGGCTAGGGAATCACCAGTGATCGAGCAACGCTTCGATGTCGGGATTCGCGGGGGCGAATCGATCAGCAATGAGAGGACCGGGCGATTACGGTGAAGGCGGATGGGCAACAGAATTAGCGCGAGGCCTTGCTGTTGAAACCGAAAATGCGTTCAGCGACTACGGCAAGCGACAACAGCGACTATAGTCATTGGTGAGCCAGAGCGAATCCTGCCGTTGCGCTACCCACATGGCCCTCAATCCAAATACCGCGAAAGCACGGCGAACGTCGTCGTGCTTATTGACGCGGATCGTGAACGTTTCGCTGCCAAAAACACTCAGGCTCAGGCTGAGATCGAGGCATCGTTGCCTTTATAAAACCCTTGATGGTGGATGGAGTTATCCCGCCGGGAAAGTCGTATATCCCCTGAGTAGATCCCACCCACCTATCTATCAGGGCTCAAGCAATGAACACTTCAGAATTGGATGCTGCAAAAGAAACGAATGATGACCTGGTTCAGGGGCCGCTGTCAGCCGGCACTGTCGCGCCCGGCTTCTCGCTGTACGCGACCCCTGATCAGCAGTTGTTGCTACGCGAGCTAAAAGGAAATCCCGTGATACTGGCGTTTTATCCCGCAGACTGGACTTCGGTTTGTGGCGACCAACTGACCTTGTACAACCAGTTGCTACCCACATTCAGAGAATACGGTGCGACGCTACTGGGTATCTCGGTTGACAGCGCTTGGTGTCATCAGGCCTTTTCCAAAGATCGGAATTTTCACTTCAGCCTGCTCGCCGATTTTGAGCCCAAAGGGGCTGTGGCTCGACAGTATGGAGCGTACGACTCGCACCTGGGAGTTTGTAAGCGGGCGCTGTTCGTGATTGACAAGGAGGGAGTGATCGCGTGGAGCTACATCTCACCGATGGCAATCAACCCTGGGGCGGACGGCATTCTGGATGCGCTGGATGCTCTGGCGAGTTCGCCCCAAAGCGCGCCAACCAAAAATTAGCAGGTGATCACATGGCCACTCTCAAAGTCCCGGTAAGTGCCAACGACCATCGCCAAGGAAGTGCGCATGCCAAAGTCACATTGGTGGAATTTGGCGACTATGAATGTCCCTACTGCGGTTTAGCTTATTGGGTCGTCAAAAAACTACAGCAGCATTTTCGCGATGATCTGCAGTTTGTGTTCCGTAACTTTCCACTGACCACCGCTCACCCGCATGCGATGGGTGCAGCCGTCACCGCTGAGTATGCCGGGAGTCGAGGATTCTTCTGGGAGGCTCACGACGAATTGTATGAAAATCAAGATCGATTGGGCCTGCCGCTGTTTGGGGCCATCGTTCTAAAGCACGGCCTCTCCAGCGAAGAACTCTATGTTGCTATGCAGGACGGCACTTACATAGCCAAAATAAAATCCGATTTTAATGGCGGCGTACGGAGCGGCGTGAATGGCACCCCAGCGTTTTACATTGACGGGCTTCGCTATGACGGCGCTCCAGAGTTCACCGAGATGAGTCAGATGATTGAGCTTTCGTTAGTGAGTTGACGAAATCGCTAGATAGTGAAATCGCTCCGAGGACATAAAATATGGCGATGTTAATTTTTGACAGCTCGGAAGATTCCATAGTCGAGGCCCGTATCCTGATCGAGGCGCTGAATGAATGGTTGGCGGAACAGCAGCCCAGTTGCCCGCTAAGGTCCGCCCGTGCGAAATGTTGCTATCGGGCCGATGGCACGCTGGATTCTGTATTGACCGTACTAACAGACGTGGTGGTGGACTAGGTCAGGCGTTGCACTCAGTTTTTGCGACCGCCCTCAAGGTTGTTAGTTTCCTTCTACATTAAAGAGGTGTACACGGAGCCAGCAGCGAATGAAATCTTTGAAGTATTATGAAAAAAATCGACACGCCACATGGTTAGAGTTGTTTTTTGACCTGATTTTTGTTGTTACGATTGGCAAGGTTACGCATACTCTTGGACATCTTCATCACGGCCACTTTGAACAGGAGCAATTATGGACATTTTTACTGCTTTTTGTTCCATTATGGTGGATCTGGTCCAGCCACACGATTTACTCGAATAGGTTTGATACAGACAGTAACCTTCACCGTTTGGCAACATTATTTTTAATGTTGCTGCTCATTGTGCTGTCTGCACGGATTGGGGAAGAATTGGAAGTAAACTATGCGCTTGTTATTGCCTGCTATTTTGGTATACGTGCCATCATCAGTGTTATGTACATTTCGTCCATAAACAAATTCGATCACCGTAGCGAATTCTCCACCAGGCTTGGCTTCGCCCTGTTAGTTAGCGCAGTTGTTAGTCTTTCATCCATTCTTTTTGACCCACCTATGCGTTACCTTGTCGCTTACATTGGGATTTTACTTGATATTCTGCTCCCTCTATTCTCTTGGGGTAAGCTAAAGCCATTGCCCGCACATACAGAACACTTGGTTGAACGACTAGGTTTACTCACTCTCATCTTATTGGGCGAGTCGGTAATTAGCCTTTCTGGAGGGTTATCTGACATTCAATGGGATCGTTATAATGTGATGGCGGCAATCACCGGATTTATCATGATTTGCAGTATCTGGTGGATCTATTTTGATAGCTTTTATCTACTGAGCAAAAATGAAAGTAGTATGAGTGGACACTCCTTAATCTACTCGCACCTTTTTCTATTTATGGGGCTGGCACTTCTCGCAAATTTGATCAGGCATGCGATCTTGAATGACATTGCGATGCGCGATTTCCAGATTACGTCAGTCATCGGCATGGCTTTATTTTTCTTAGGCAAGCAATATGGCTACTTCATGGCGGTACCTAAAATAAGGAAATACATACTACAAAACACCTTGATCGTGTTTTCTCTAGGTGGTTTGGTTATATTCCTACCCCGTGTCGAGTACATATTGGTCGGCCTGACAGCAACCATGATCTGTTATGTTTTACTAAACTTCAGGTATCGTTGAATCTTTAAAGTTAGGCCATATCACGGATGGATCAGCTATCGGCGCGTACCAAAGACTCAGCAGCTGATTGTCGAGGACTGGCGCACTGCGCATCGTGCTGAATGTGGTTAGCTGTTCGAACCCTTCACCCAGTCGCTATACATCCCTACCAACGAGAAGCGGGTGGTCGCATAGTAAAGCACGGGAGAAACACCGCGCGGAGGGAGGCCCGCGCCAAGCGGCAAAAACCTAATCAAAGAAGGCCAGGGTGCGAACTTCGATACTCTCGCGCGGCGGGGCTCCCGGCGGCGTATTGGGGTCTTTGAAGGCGGTATGGGGCGTGAAGCGGGCACGGCCGTCGTGACGTGAGTCATACCCCTTGATCAGCAAGACTTCGTCACGGCGCATGTCCGGAAAATAGTACCAGCGTTGTTGCGGATTGTAGGCCAGGTGGTAGATCTCACCGATACGATCCGGATAGACCAAGTCGGTGGCCAGAAGGTCATTGGAGTCGAGCGTCGAGGCGTCCAGCACGGCCAGCGGTGAGCGCTTGACGGGCCCGCTCATCGGGCGCCAGAGGTTAATCTGGGCCACCGACACCAATGCGGTGGCCTGATCCTGGCCCAGCACGTCGCGAATACGCTCAGGCCCCGAGCGGTCGGTGTAGTCGTTATGCACACGGCTGGCTGGGCCGCGAATATCCCGCCCCTCGGCGTCGCTGCGCCTGGTGTGGTCGAAGATGACGACCCGGCTCGCGCCCGTCAGCTCCTTGATCAAGGCCTTGACCTCGTCATAGTAGACGCTTTCCACCAAGGCATCGTCATAGAGGTCGTCGACCACCGTATCCTGCCGATGGAGTTCAAACCCCTGCTTGTCCAGAGACAGGCTGCCTGCCAACGGACGACCGTTGTGTATCGTGACCTCGCGCTCCTCCTGCTCGGCAAAGTAGTGCGGTTCACTGTCACCGGTCAGAGCCTCGGTATGCACATAGGGCTTCGCATCGTGCTTGACCAGGTAGGTAAGTGTCGTGATGACGCTAGCGGGTGTATCAGTTGTGTGCTTCAAGTAACACCTCCCGGTCTGCTGACCGCTTCCGGCGTGGTGTCACCGTGGCGGATCTGTAACTTGTACGTAGGCACCTTCCCGCCAATCGTATGCCTTCGAATGGACACTATCAAATGTAGCCCGAGGTGCATGGCACCCGACCGTTAGAAAAGGACCACTCTTACCTCGGCATCGACGACCAGCTTGACCATGACTGGCGTGTCGCACTCCGGGTCTGCGCCGCTCATGAGCATCCGAAATCCCGGCCCGCCCTTTACAATCGTTTGTCTGCCATGACGGGTTCGGACGTTGGTTGAATCAAACTTCCCGCACCACGGTCTAGAGAAGCGGAATGCTATAACTCACAAATACACGATTCTGATCTACGTTACGAGATGCTTCGCTGTTGGACTTGCCGTTACGCCAGCCGACCCCCACGCCTTTGAGCGCTCCGGATTGAAGGACGTAGTCAAGACTAATGTCTCTTTCCCATTCCTTTTGGTTGTCGCCAGACGTAGTTTTAATGTTATCGCCGGAGAGGTACATGACCGATCCTTTCAGGCCAGGGACACCCAGAGCGGCGAAGTCGTAAGCATACTGACCGAAAGCTGTGCGCTCGCCTGCGCGGGTGAAAGTTTGGATCAGGCGGTCGGTATACAGATACAGGCTTGCTCCACCGGCGCCCTTGTCTACCAGGCTACCCTGGCTGAGTTGAGTGAAGTTGCTGCCATCCGAGACACTTTGGTACCCCGCAGTAATCGCGTGGCCACCCAGTGTATAAATCAACGCGGCACTCCAGGTACGGTTGTCGATCTCTCCATCACCGTTTTTGGTGTAGCCACTCATTCTGTAGCCTGACGTACCGGAGCTATTTGCCCCTGACGAGTCCGTTTTGAAATAGCGCAGGTCGGTTTTAAGGGACTGATTGTCCGAGAGGGCAAGGGTGTGAATTAATCCCATAAAATGCTGCGTATAGTAGTTGTCGAGGCTGGCGTAGTAGTACTGAGCTGTCAGAGCCTTGGTGATGTTCCAATCGCCCCCGGCGAAGTCAAACTGATTGCTTTCCCGCGTACCACCGGCAACGGCCAACCCCGTCTGATCGCTCGAACCACGTCCTGTTGCATGTTCGATCCGACCTCCAGTCAAGGTCAGCCCTTTGAACTCGCTCGAGGTGATTTGACCGCCCTCGAAGGTTTGTGGAAGCACGCGCCCATCGTTGGCGACCAGAATTGGGAGTTTCGGAATCAAAGTGCCGTAGCGAAGTTCAGTTTTCGACATTTTGACTTTTACGGTCAGCCCCAGCCGGCTCCACTCGTCGACGGCACGGTTGTCACTGTCAGAAGGCATCATGCTGCTACCGACATGCCGTCCTTTGCCTCCGTCCAAGGTAACTCCCAGCAACCCTAGGCCATCGACACCAACGCCAACCATTCCATCGGTATAGCCCGATTTGAAGTCCAGCATGAAACCCTGCGCCCACTCTTCGGTTTTGGAAGGTGCGGCAACACCATCGCGGTTGTCGTTATTGAAGTAGAAGTTTCTCATTCCCAAGGTGGCTTTGCTGTCACTCAGGAAGTCCGCATGCACTTGGGCGCTCAGGGTAATACTAAGAAACACCGAACTTGCAGTTATTGTTTTTCCACTCATTTATATGGTGCTCCATTTGTTATTTTAAAGTAATAGAAGCAACGCAAGATTTTCAGGTGCGCGTTTTTTATTATTTTTAATATCCTGCTGAAAACGAGAAATCAACGATGCCTCGCCCCTCCTGCATTAAGTTAATATTGTTAATGCAAGTTCCAAAGTCGCTCATCGCACCTGTTTCTGTTATGCACGCGATAGCGATAGAGCGGATTGTGTGAGAAAGGCGCAGCGAGTGCCTTGCCTGGGGAAATGGAGTTCTGCGTTGCGGTCTGAAAATTTATCTTATCGTCTGAATTTCAGGATTGGGGCCGGACCCAATTGTCGGTCGAGTACCCAAAGGCTCAGCGGGCTGACCTGACGACTGTCCTCTATAGCAACCCGCGGCGCGCCGATCACGACGCCCAAGGTCCAGACTGCGGTGTAATCATCTGCGACAGGTACCGAGACGGACGACGAACATGGCGGTTCCCCGCAATGCCGCCTACGCTTGTTGGATGGTCCCCAAAGCTTTTGCTAAGCGATGTATCGGGCTGGAACGATCTGATTTATTTTGACCGTCCGCTCAATGCCAATCCGGACCTGCCCGCGCGTATCGCCAGCAACTGACCCCTCACTCCGGTCGACCCGACCAGCATGTACGGCGCAACGGGCAGAGATTGCACCCACTACCCCACCCGTCGTTCCCAAGCGACCGATGCCGTAGCACCTTTGGAAACAGGGGCGCTGTTCACGTTCTCCCCATTGAGGAAGATGAGTATGTATCGGCCGAGCACGATTCCTTATCAGCAGCATCGAGGGTTCCGCCGAACCTTCACTCAGGGTCATTTGAGTCTTGGATTGTTCTTTCCTTTGGAGGCCTTCGATGGGGACACTCCGAGCATGCTCAACCAGGTCGCATTGGCCAAACGAGCAGAGGCGCTGGGCTTCTGCGCGCTCTGGTTTCGCGATGTGCCTCTGAGGGACCCTGGTTTCGGCGATGTCGGCCAAGTCTTCGACCCTTGGGTTTACCTGGGCTATATAGCCGCTCACACGTCAGAGATAACGCTTGGCACTGCATCCATTGCCATCCCTTTACACCATCCCTTGCACACGGCCAAGGCGTCAGCCAGCGTCGATCAGTTGAGCGCAGGTCGCTTGATACTGGGGGTCGCTTCCGGCGATCGCCCTGTAGAGTTTTCGGCTTTCGGAGTCGATCCTGAAAGGCGCGGAGAAATCTTTCGGGAGCACTACGAGGTGATTCGCAGAGCCCACAGCTCCAGCTTTGAGCCCATTCGCTGGAGCGGTGGTGAGATGCGGGGCGCAGACCTCATTCCGAAACCCACTACCCAAGTTATTCCAATGCTGGTGACCGGTAATAGTCGCCAGTCACTGGATTGGATCGCGCGCGAAAGCGTCGGATGGATCAACTATCCACGCATACCGAACATGCAGCGATTGATCGTGGAGGATTGGCGGCAGGAGGTCATGAAGCAATGTGGCTCCGTCTATAAGCCCTTCACTCAGTCGCTTTACATCGACCTCGATGAGAATCCGTCCACGCAGCCCACTCGCATTCATTTGGGGTTCAGACTAGGACGCTACCATCTCCGGTTTTTGCTGGAGTCGCTCGAGGAAATCGGAGTGGACCACGTTATCCTGAATCTCAAATACGGAAAGCGCCCTGCTGCGCAAGTCATTGAGGAGCTGGGTACTCACATCGTTCCGCAATTCGGAGTACAGCCGCGTCCTGAAGCGAATTGATACGCCGGCCGCCTCTACGCCGGCCGAGATGGTGCGGTTCAACAGGTTGAATCATCAGGTCGATACCTGCTCAAGAAATATCAGCTGTAACGGCTCTTCGAGCAGGTCATCTGCCGTGGCGGCAAAGCGCTGAAAGTAAGGCATCGAAAAATGCGCATCCAGCGCCGCCTGATCCCTGAAAGCCTCGCGCATGTAGAACACGCCCTGCTCGTCACGCAGCTTGAACAACACGTAATCTAGATTGCCTGGCTCTGCGCGGGTCGGCTCTACCAGCGCCAGCAATTCTTGTTTCAATGCCTGTTCTTTGCCTGCCTTGGCCTTGAGCACGGCAATCGATACCAACACGTTACTGGACGAATTCATCGTCAACGCTCCAACATTAAAAAAATGGCAAGTGATGCCGCAGGCGGTTCAGCGGGCCCGCAAGCGACCCGCCTGAAGTGAAATCAGAAACCTTCGAGAACGATCTTGCCCCGGGCCTTGCCGCTCTCAACCAGCGCATGGGCACGACGCATGTTTGCCGCATTGATCGCACCGAAGTGCTCGCCCACAGTGGTTTGCAGAACACCTTGGTCAATCAGAGCGCTGACCCGATTGAGCAGGTGATGCTGGTTGATCATGTCCGGGGTTTCGTACAGCGAGCGGGTGAACATCAGCTCCCAATGCAACGACAGCGACTTGCGCTTGAGCGGCATCACGTCGAGGCTGTCGGGATCGTC
>Ga0247815_10003059_pt1 | contig 12161 bp, 17 predicted proteins | sample UWRJL194509B1_FD_181014 | JGI IMG/M metagenome (GOLD analysis project Ga0247815, IMG submission 181014) | Plant litter microbial communities from Arlington Agricultural Research Station in Wisconsin, United States - UWRJ-L194-509B-1 | ecosystem: Environmental > Terrestrial > Plant litter >... | reverse complement strand
GGCAGCGAGTGTCACAAAAGTGGACAACCGTTGGGTCGTTAGTGTGTGCGTGAGCACCTGCGTGAGCAATTTCTCCTGGTGGAATTCGAACCTCACACGGAAGGCGCCGTGCATTCTGCGAGTACTTCGTGTACTGGAAGACCTGTATACACAGCTCAGCGGAAACGCTTAGCTCGCAACGGTAGTACAAGCCTCGTGACGACCGGTAAATGTAGATTCAATCGCGTGGGGCACAGTCGAGATCTCGCATACGCCGTTGGCAGCACAGAGGCTCTTGCAAGCGTGGTCTTGGCTGTGCGGCGTGAGAATCTGTACATAAGGCTATTGCAACAACGTACTCGCAAATATGAACGGCGTCTGGATCTTGACCATGGAAGTGGGTGCCGTTGCAGCGACGGTTGCAGAGGGAGCATGTCAGAGGGCACATTCGAGAGTCGCAGACATGTTGGGAGTGTTGATCGTCCCTAAACCTACGTCAGTGACGGTCGTGGTATTGGCGAGATGACGGAATACCAAGGTAGCGTGCACACGCCGGGACAAGTGAACGGGGACCCGTCTGGAGCATCGACGTTGTTGAGGTCGCAGGGCTATTCCAGTTAGAAGTTGTAGCAGCATGGAGGCATCGGACATACTGAGCCACAGACATGCCGACCTGCACAGATATGTTCATCTCCGTCGTGGCCAAGGCTCTATAACAGTTCGTCAGCGCGAAGAAAATGAGTGTATCGCAAAAAGTGTACCTTGCTGCATGCCGTGAGGCAACCTGGACGACCAGAGCCAGCACATGCTTTCGCGCAAAGATGAACCGAAACGTCACAACTGAAAAGATATTAGCACGTGCTGTTTCTGATAGAGCGAGCCCGTGACTAACATATGCGCGCCATTATGACCAGCACTGTGAGGTTCACCGTTAGTACTCAACTCGTGCACTTATACACAAGTTCAGGCAACTTACGGCAGCCCACAGGGCTCCTGTTCATCATGACCATCTACGATCTCACAGCGGAACCTGCACCGATGGGAGGTCGTGCACTCGTGTGCCTTCTCATGACGGCGGGGGAGCAAACAGAGCAACTCGCACTCAGCGCATTGAGCACGACAAAACTCGATACCAGCCTGCACGTCAACCACGGCCGAGTCGAGGATACGACGAAGCTTGAGTGTCTCCGCGTTGCTGCTGAATCGGGCAGTGTTGATCGTTACCCAGTCTGAGACGTGCTGCACTCGCTTCTCCAGGATGGATCGGATCTCCGTGGAGAGGAGATCAACCCATTCGGCGTCGGGGACAGTCTGTCGGGGTTGCGACAATCGAACCGCCTGCCGCAGCACCGTGAGCTTGGCTTGGTGATCTGCTGGGTCATCTGGGAGGTTAAATGCAGGCGATGTGAAGTAGAAGACCATGTTGGTGTCATCGTGCGGCACAATGGTCTCGTCGTCGAGGTTCTGCTCGGTAGTGTGAGCCATGCTTCACCGACGCAGTTACAAGCGAACCTTGAGAGGGAATTCGTTGGCAATAGGAGTTCCAGATCCGTACACGAGAGCAGGGACGAGTTGCTGGAGAAGAAGCTCGATCCGCTGCGAAGCCAGATTCTCTGAGGGTTCATATATTAGTCGGGGCATTTTTTGACCTTAGACGCAACATACGATCAAGTGCTCCCCAGTCATGCGTCTATGATATCTCTTGTCAGAACAGGATATGAAGTCACATTAAGAACCCACTTTAATCTTGGCCATGAGCGTCTTCAGCGTCAAGAGGAATCCACCAGCTGTGGGATGGCTGATCTTTTGCCTGCGTAGACTATCAGTGGCGCTCTGTTCTTTGGGAAACGTTCGTACTTGGCGAGCATCTTGCGCAGCTGATTGAAAAGTTCGTAGAACTGTCGTGATTCGATGACTGGCCACGGAATGATACTCGTCTGACCGCGATGCGCCCGCGAGATGAAGTTCTGTGCCTGTTCCTCGAGCACAACTGACAGAAATTAGCTAAAATCAGGTAATCTAGGGGTCAGACATACTGCGGGAGAACTTGAGCTGGAATCTGGCCAAAAAGACATGCGTCAATTATCCGAGCCATCAGTACTCGCTTGCAACATACTCCTTGACCATGTCGAACTTGTCCGACTCGATCGTGTCCTTGATAATGATGACGAGCCTAGACTGGAACAGCGAGGTGTTGATGGCCGGATCGAGGATGGTGGCAGCAGACTGGAAACTCTATAGTGCGTATATTAGAACGACGAAGCTAGCCGATCCTCGAGATTGCTTACCGTGAAGAGCCCGGCGATGTCGCGCGACAATGCGAAGTTGTTGCGAAAGAGGATCATGTTGGAGATGGCTGTGTTAAAGAGCACCAGGAGTGTGTCCTCCTGTGCCGAGCGCTCAATAGACTGCACTCCCTCGAAATCCAGGGACACGACGAGAGCATCTGATGTCGGAGTACATGACATCCAGACTCCTTCTGTGCATCGCATCGCCGAACCGGCGAACGACGTATCCACGAGATGGTTGACCTATGAAGAGACGGATGAGACTATGCAAGGCAAGAGGCTGTTCAACGCACTGAGTAAGATTTGCCCACTGACTGTTCTCCCATCGAGCTGACAACCTTAACCGGGCGGTGCACATATGATGGATATGAGAAGACGCTCTCGTACCAGCCGAGGCTGATGCTGTTGGCGACCATGTTGACCGACGCGCCGAGGAGGCTACGTTCCATGTCTGCAGACCAGACACCATCCTTGAGAGGGATGAAACGGTTCTCACGCGTGACGGCAATCTGAATCGGAATGAGGCACATGGCCTCGATGAGCCATTCGCCAGCGCGGAGACAGGAGAGCGGGATCTGCCGCAGGTCCTCGGCAATAACTGTGTTGAAAGATACGGCTTCGATGTTGATCATGCCAAGTCGCCCCCCGGTCGGTTTCCGTGTCGTCTGTTCGAACGCGTGGATGGACTCGGTGAAGTGGGGTGCGTACCGTTCGTGATCGCGCTCAGTCACAAACGTGATACGTGGAGGTGCACGGCCAGACGTAATCGTAGCACGAGAGATGGCGGGGACGACAGGGAACCTGGTCCATACGTCGGACAAGCACTCGATAAGGGAGTTGGCTGAAAGTGTGGCGGACGGATCAACCGCAAGCCGAGCGCTGCCTTTCGCCTTCAGGGCGTACTCGGTGACCTTCTTCGAGATGTCGAACGCGTGCGAGTAGCATGTCGAGCGCTCGACGTCGATGAGGACAATGTGCACGCGGTTGCGTTCAACAAGCGATGTGACGGAGATGGAGTGAGGGGTGAGCGACGTCGGCCCAGTGAGTTCGACCTCGTGAACATCGGCAGAGGCAAGGGATGCCCAGTGGTAGGCTTCGAGAATCAGGTTGTCGTCCTCGCTCAGCCCGATCGAAAACAGGCAAGACGCATCTGGCGAGCTCGCGATGAAGATCGGGGTGCGCCGCAGCGTGAGAGATGCTGGGCTGCGACTAGTGTGAGCCAGCGTTTTGGAGCGCCCCGCAAACGAGACACTTACAGGAACTGAGCAGTGACCAGCGAAAAGATGCGAACGTAATTGGCTTCGTCGACGAGGCATACCTCAGTCACCTGTGCGTCGCTACCGCCAACAAAAGTCATGTGGCGAATGATCCTCGGGTTCTCGGCGAACCAAGCGGTGAGAGACACAGGGCTACCGGCAGACGCTCGCAGCGAGGTCAACTGCTCGTCGCATTCGTAGATATGGAGGATGTACTCGTTCTGCAAGTCTAATGAGATTGCGCGATCATGAACGGTGGCCAATACACTCACGTTGAGCATGGCGAGGATGGCCATTGCTCGCTTGCTCTCGTCGAAGCTGAGGACAAAGTCCTTCCCAATACGCTCGTAATGGATCTTGGTCTTGTGACGGTTGTTATTGATCGCCAGCTCGAGGTTCGAGATCGAGTCAATGTAGATGTGGAGCGAGTCGATGGTGGCAACAACGAGGAAGCACTTGTTGTTCTCTAGCAGCTGGATGTGCCTGTAGTGATTACGTGAGTGTCAAATCTTCTCATAAAAGTTATTGCCGCACCGAATTGAGGAGCCTAGAGGGAGCGAGAAAGAGGTTTGGAATTTGGGTAGGATGGCGGGCTGAGGAATGTGGGTTGAGTCGAGACGGAGAGCTTGCTTCTCGTCCTGGGACAGGCTCAGAGGGCGCAGCGTGAAGCGAGTGGATGGTGGAGTCTCGTATGTGCGCTCTCCGGTGGCGACATATGACACTACAGATGTTCAGCGTTAGCGCGCGCACGCCAGAGCTTGATAGATATTCAACTCGTACCCATCGGGTTGGACGCATAATAGTAAGCGGTCGAAGTGTACGTTTTCTTGACGCTGAGATAGGTCAAGATTGGCCTGTTGATACACACTTCTGAGCTAATTCTCCTCAAAGGAGCTTGAATGCCGCTGACGCACCCTGTGCTCCCCTTGGGGATCGGGATTTCCCCTAGCGCCTGGATGAAGTCCCAGCGCACCCCAGCCAGCGCCTCTTCAAGTTCATCATTATGCTTGGCCGGTGCCTGCTCGTTAAGGGTCTGCTCCTGCTTGAAAAAGATTTTGTTGACTACAGCTCGGATGGTGTGCTTCATGCGGTCGCGGAGGATCTGCTTCCACTGGTCTGCCAATGCAGTCGCCGGTTCGACGAACAATGCATCATTTGCCAGCTCCTCGAGAGAGGCAATGAAGATTGGATCCGGCACCTTCTCCCCGGCCTTGACTGCGGCCTTGAGCTCTTTTTGTGCGTCCTGCACCCGCGTCACCCAGGAAAATGCATGCTGGAGCACATTCCAATTTCCGCTGAGATTCCAGCCAATGTTGGCCTTCTTTGCGCCCTCGAGGATCTTTTGAGCTACAATTTCCTTCTGCTCATGAGACAGGTTTGCGTGCTTCCGAAGAATATCGGCGGCAGCAAAAAGGTGCGACTTGTGATGCTCAAATCCAGGCTTCCTGCTGATGTTGTCGAACTGGGCGGTGTTGAGGGTTTCCTCCAGGATAGAAGGGCAATCAGAATACAAGTTGCACCAGCGAAGCCACGATGCTAGTGTCAACAGACGTCCATGAGTGTCGCGTTCCTAAAGGATCAGCAATTCGAAAAGCGTACCTTCTGCGTCCGGTGGAGGCTGTTCTGGAAACAGACCGAGGATAGTCGTGGTCAGAGACTCGCTGCAGACGTTTTAGAGCAATGCTTTGCAGATAATGCCCAAATGACTGACGGATAGAGTGCCACGATACGTGGAAGTATTTGTGCGCGTAGGAGAGCAGCAAGCTCCTCCCGGTTTCCAACCTCGAGTTGCTCGCTGATTTGCGTGGCCAAAGCCGTACGAGCGGCCAACCATGCCCGGCATGCATCCGGTGCCTTTTTGTCTAGGCCGTTGAGGACCAGAGCCTCAAGACCTTGATCAGTGATGTCTGGTCCAACGCGAACTACAGATGCAGCCCTGCAGTCGAGCAGATAGGCATTAGCAATCAGTCAGGTGAGCATGCCTGGCCGAACACTTACTGGATGTCATTCTTCAAGGCAAGCGCGTTGGGGTGATCTTTAAACGAATTCGTGACGGTTTGAGCTGGAAGCCGCACTGCAGTGAGAATGGCCTGCGCTGTCTCTCCGAGTACAAAGCGTGGAATGAGGGCGGAAATGTCGTCAAAGTCGTCGGTGTTCATTGGCATGACGATGCTCGGATCATGAAGCTACGCAAGGGGTCAGAAGCAGCGACATTGGGCAACAGAGAACAAACCTCGAATCCGGGACGCATACGGACGCCTTCATCCTGATCCGCTGTCTTCTCGACTGCGAAGTCGAAGATACTATCGCCTGAGAAAGGGTCGTCGTCCATATCCTCGTCATCCTCCCCTCCAAGCGTGCTTGCATATACTTTCGCCGCGGGCGCGTTCCCCCGCGCGATCAAGTTAGTGTGCTCTGGAGACACAAACACGAGCAGCTGGTCGGCGAGCTTGGTGAGGTATCGTATGAAAGCGAGGCGGTTCTTCTTGGTCGAGGGAGAGGCGTAGTCGCTCCAGGTGGTATCCTCTGGCCAGAAGATCACGCAGGTGCGTCGTCCATGTTCCGAATCCGATGCTGGCTCGCCGGCGAGAATGTATAATCCAGATCGGAGAACCTCCCGTTCTTGTGCTACGTCCTGTGGCTCGTGTGGTTGCTTTAGGAGTGTGGCGCTGGGAGGCAAAATAAGAAGGAGAACAAACAGTATAGTAGCAGGACATACGTTGCGTCATCGATACGACCGTTGGCGACAAGGAAGCGCACAATCTCGCCTTTGCTGCCGTAGATTCCGATGAGTTCGAGCTGATGCGCGTTGAGTGCGGCGAAGTCGATGGACGAGACGCTCTTGCATGCGCCAGGGGTGAGACTGTTGACAAAGGCTTTGAGACCATCGTTGTCAACCACAATCTTGCTCACTGTGATACAGAGGAGAGTGTGTCAGTTGATGGTGTCTCGCCATATCACGCCGTGACGCACCGACGCCACCAGCTCCTTGCTCGTTGACAATATCGAGAAAGCGGTACAACCCGTTGATGCGTGGCAAGAGATCAGGTGGGCCAGTTTCTTGAGATATCTCTACGATAACCTCGTCAATACGACACAGCGTGGCGCGTCAACCCGACTAACCAGGCGCCGGTCTCGAAGCCGTCGACGTGCGAGTAGCTACGTTTTGGTCTGTAAGCCCGTCATGACTCACCAAGAGCCACCATGCGCAACGCACCTCGACCATGAGTGCCGTTCGTTGACGGCGGAGGCGGCTGGCGGGTTGTTGACTCTGTTTGCTGCATTGCATCGTCTGCAGCAGATGTGGTGGCATGGGTCAGACGGTTGTCAGTCATGTCGGCGGTTTCCTGCTTGATGACCACCATGCAGCGTCTGAAGGGGTTGATACGTGCTAATAGGGAAAGCCTGAGACGGTCAAAGGGTCACTTATACATGGTCGCCGGTGTCCGATTGCGAAGTTTGGAGCGCGGCGCCAGGCTTTGGCAACAAGGGTGCCCACCGCAGAGTTGGGGCAGGCAAACCGAGAGGCAAACGTCCGAGAAGCACAGGGGCCAATGTTTAACGGCCATGGGGTAACCTGGGCCAACGAGGTAGAGATGCTAAACATTCAATCAAAGGGTTGGCACCGTCAAGTGGAGATACAGCAACGTAAAGAGTGGGCCAGGGAGTTAGTACCCTGCCCGTACCCAGGTCTGGTCAAGGTCAGGCATTTAAACAGACCTCTGCGGTTTCACTCAGCTGCCACGCGCAATGCACTCGGGGGTTCACTACCTTTCGCAAGTGATGGCGGGCTGACCTTCATCGGAGACTACATGTATGCCGTCGAGTAGTTGAGATCCTTGCCAAGGGATGATGGTTCCCTCAGTCCGTCCTCGCGATTGCGGGCATTCACTTGTGCAATTTCTAAAATTGGAGTGGTTGGTGGTTGGTGCGACGAGAATAGCAAAAGGCGTCGAGACCCTCCACAAGACCAACAGCGACCGCGCACCAGAAAAACGAGAAGGCCAACAGATCAAGATTGCCAGCGACGTGCATATAGAGACAAAGGATCGCCAGTAAACATCATACATCTGTGGCGCCGTGAGTATAACCGGCGTTTTGGTGGAGCTCGTCATGAGCGTACGGTATAGCGGCCCTCTACGACTCCATCGACCTGGCAGTTGCCTTTGTTGCAGCGCGCATGGGATTATGCAATGATGGACGAAATCGCTCTTCGAGACAAAGAGAAAGTGCCCAAAGGCACAAACAAATGGAAAAGATCCGAGGTTGGAGATTCTGCGCGTCCGTGTTTTGGGTCCCCGAACGAGCGCGGAACCCGTCCGATGACGGGTTGCAGCTGACAAGATGGAATCCGACTCGCCGTCCCCTTGGTCAGACCCTCGCGTCTCGCCACACGGCTTTGTCGTCTCTCCGTGTGCCCGCGTCTCGCCTCGTCCCGGCGCTTCGCGGACTGTCCCTGTCTCGCCTACGCTTCGCTTGTAGTCTTGCGTCGCCTCGCTTCTCGGGCAACCTCGCTCGCGCCGTGTCTCGTCTCGAGCCCACTGCGCATTATATTTGCCCCCATTGACCCGTTCATGCTTTACAAACTTGCTGGATTATGGGAAGTTGGGTCGAGATTGAGTAAATGGCTAGAATTATTTGCGTGCAGAAGTCTTGATTGGTAGACCGTCGTACTTATTTGGAAATTTCCATCCCTATGACTAATACTACTTGATAGTTCTTGGTTGCTTGAGCCAGTTAGGTCTCCATTGTCCTGACCTCTTCAAAACTGCTGTGTTGTCGGAAACAGATCAATCCGAGTGTCTCGTCAGAGACTCGACGGAACCTCGAACCAACATGTATTGCAGTATCCCGCCTGTGCAGTCGATGCTCAAACTCTTACGGACATTCGCCAGTGCGGGCAGCCGGGTTGGAATGATCCCAGTTCCTCCTCCTCCAAGTCGGCCGCCGGTAAGCATTCGCTCCAAATCGGCCACCCTATGACACGTCACAGACCGCAGAGGAAATTCAAATCATGAAATTCGCGAAAGACTATAATACTCTGGTGGGCGAGGATGGCATGAGTGTTGACAGGAGGCGATGGACGAATACAGGCGATGAGCGCGAGGGTGAACGAGCGGTTCGAACATCAGGAAGCTTCGGCACGGGCTGCAAGATATAGAGCGTCAGGAACAAGATTGTGTTGGACTTCACCCGCGCATGAGCGATGCACGTGGCTTGCGCAATGACGCCGCGATTCCGAGGAACGTCTCCGTAAGTTTGACCTATACAAATGCAGCAATCAGCGACTATCGTTGGCAGTTCAGATATAGACGTACCGAGTCGAGCGCAGTAGAGAAGGTGCACTGAGGTTGATTGTTCGTGCCACCTCCGGCCCTCGTCGTTGCACGGGGTGCCGTCGCATACACCTGTTGCCCAATGTCGACCATACGACGGAGCGACTGAGCGCTTGAGTCGCCTCCAAACGAGACAGAGTGAAGAGCGAGCGGTTTGCTGAGCATGTGTCAGGAGGGTTGTATACGAGGTCACGAGGCTGCGTACCCGAGAGCCAAGGCACTCCGACAGAGCGTAAACGCGATGTGGTCGGTTGGGCCGCATTCGCCATCAGAGAGGAAGATAACGACTGGCTTCCTGCAGGAGGTGTCGGCTTTCTAGTCGGGGATCATAGTGTGCGCGATATGATCTTACTGATCGGTGCGCCAGTGTTTCTCCATGAGAGTTTGCGCGGCCGGTAGAGCGCTCTGAAGTTGGTCCCTCCACCCGCACCGTGCCTGAGTAGTACATCCAGCAACTGACATGGGTTGCTGGTGAAGTCATTCTCCAGACAGGTCTTAGAGTACTTGTCGAATACTATGACAGAGTAACTATCGCGCCGTTGAGAGGTTTGACTATAGGCACGAACTGCTGCATCTCGTGCAGTCCAGAAGCCGTGCAATGAGGAGTAAACTGCTCCAAGGCGGTTGTATATTTACGAAGGTGAGCATAATTTTTGACGGTTTTTTAATCGAGCTGACATACCAGCGATTCTACGGATGTCGTTGTACATTGGGGTGTTGGCCAGAGGCTGCCGATCGCGCAGTGTCATCGAACCCGAATGATCAATGACGAAGATGCTGCAAGAGATAATCAATCAACAGGGACGGCCACTGTAATTAATGGCAGAAACATACACGTGATAGCTAGAACGGATGATAAACAGACTAATTGCATGCACCGGGAAAACGCCGACGTACGCATGATTTGACACGGCAGGGTTGACACATAGAACGTGTGACCGTCACCGCTGACATATCCGGTGGTATGAGCTGATTGCTGAACTGGACCATGGAATATAGGTTGCGTGCAGTAAGACGGATGAGCGGGGTTTCCGGGTGATGCCTGGTGCTCATCACCGCAGCACGCGTGATCACATTTGGAAAATCGGCCTTGTTCTCACGCGAGTCGAAGTCTGGGCAGCAGCTGCAGGTCAGTCTTCATCAAGTTACCCTGCTCTCCGAGACAATCGACGGCACCTTTGAAACGTAAGGTTGCGTGTTAGAAAGAATCGTACCTATTTCCTCGTGGCGGTCAAACCGTGCGGTGTTCATGTTCACCCATGATTCGGCGACATGTTTCATCGCTTATCGAGTCTGAAACGGATTTCCGCGGAGACTAGGTCCACCCACTCCTCACCGGGGATCGTTGGCGGGTGTAATTCGTCCCAAGTAAGACACACAGCGATTTTAAATGTGCTTGCTGCTTCGCTGGCTCCTCTGACTCGCGACGCATTGAGCGGATGGCATTCAAGGGGAATTGATGATCGAGTGTTCTTTAGTTCCAACTTGCGCGCATAGCCCTTTACATATATTCATTGATGCTTGCCAGGCCGTGTCTTTGCTTCAAACGTAGTGGAGGGGAAAAGAGCATGAAATTTTGGTCGGAGGTAACGAAAATCGGATAGGCGTAGGCGGCGTGGGGCGAAGTAGGTGAACGGCAGACGACGAGGAATGGGTTAAAGGTCAAGATGCAGTATTGGGTCGGCAATGGGATTTCAAGCGCGCATGAGCGAAGCGCGTGGCTTGCGCAATGACGCCGCGATTCCGAGGAACGTTTCCGTAAGTTTGACCTTTGAAGATGGTAATGAGCGACTACCGCTATAAGATTTTGGAGAGAACGCACCGAGTCGAGTGCCTTGGAGAACGTACACTGAGGCTTGTTGCTTGTACCACCTCCAACACCAGCAGTACGCGGAGCAGTCACATACACTTGCTGCGCGATGTCAGCCATGCGACGCAGCGACGTCTCGCTTGAATCTTCGCCGAACGACACAGAGTGGAATGCAAGCGGTTTTCTGCGAACCGTTTGGTCAGGTATATTTCGACGCTTTGAGACAATCACGTACCCAAGAGCCAAGGCGCGACGCCCGAGATTGAACATTACAGTATCACTAAAGCTGTCCTCGCCATCCGAGAGGAAGATGATGATTGGCATCCTGGTCAAACGTTAGTAGATTTCACGCAATTGACGAGGGTAGGACTTGCTGATCCGTTCGCCAATGCTTCTCCATCAGAGACAGTGAGGTCTGCAGTGCGCCATTGAAGTTTGTGCCGCCGTCAGCGTCACGTCTAAGGAGAACGTTCAAAAGCTGTTGCGGCGTGCTTGAGAAGTCGTTCTCCACGACGATCTCGGGCTGATGATGGAACAGTACGACCGAGTAGCTATCACGCCGCTGCGCGTTGGCGCCAGAAGCGCGAATGGCGGCATCGCGGGCAGTCCAGAAACCGAAGAGGGATGAGTATACGGCTCCGAGGCGGTTGTCTTTATGATAGCGTGAGTGATCCAAACCAAACCAATCCCCGATCAAGGACGCGCGCACCTGCGACGCGACGGATGGAACTGTACACCGATGTGTTCGACAGAGGCCGGATATCGCTTGACCACATAGATCCAGACCGGTCGATGGCGAAGATGCTATAATGAAACTTGAGAGAAAATACATGGAAACATACGGAATACTTACACGTGGTATCTGTAGTCGCGAAATGCAATGGAGTGAGGTCAGTCTCTGGAGCCAAAGGCGAGCTAACAAAAACGTACGCAGTTGTAGACACAGCGGGGTTGATGCATGTGAAAGAGTGACCGTCTTCGCTAACGTAGCCGCTCGTCTGTGTCCTCTGTTGCACTGGGGCGTGGAAGATGGGCTGCGTGCAATATGACGGCCGAGCCGCCGTCGTTTGCGACGCCTGATGATCCTCGCCTGCGTATGTATACTCAGCACTCGCAGCGACAAACGAAAAGTCGCGTACCGATGCATGCATGATCGCACTTAGCGAATTCCGTCTTATTCTCCCGCGAGTATGGGTCTGGGGAAGGGGGTTAGCTTGTCGTATCGAAACAGGTAGCAGGCCATGAACCCTTGAATCCTACAACAGAGTAAGCACCGCGATTAGACTATCACCGAATATGTGCACCTGTTCGCTTCCAAAATAGTGCGTGGCTGACAGCATCCTTTGGACGATCTGGATGCGGTGAGATCTTCGCGGCGAGATGCTCCAATTCGCCGCCGGTACACTGGCTTCCAGGGTGCGCCTTGCAGTATTCAATATGGACGTGGCGACCCTGTGCCTCGCAGACTGAGCCGCAAAGCATTGGGGCGCCG
>Ga0247815_10003058_pt1 | contig 12167 bp, 7 predicted proteins | sample UWRJL194509B1_FD_181014 | JGI IMG/M metagenome (GOLD analysis project Ga0247815, IMG submission 181014) | Plant litter microbial communities from Arlington Agricultural Research Station in Wisconsin, United States - UWRJ-L194-509B-1 | ecosystem: Environmental > Terrestrial > Plant litter >... | reverse complement strand
CCGGCTTCGATCAGGTCTTCAATAATGGCCGAGCCGATAAAGCCGGTCGCGCCAGTCACAAATATACGCATGTCGTTCTCCTTGGTGAATGAAGCCATGATAGACACCCAGGCCGATACGATCTATGCTGTGGAGTCTTAGTTATCTTGTTAATCGTCCAAAAATGTCCGATCCTTTATCCGATGTGCTGGCGCTGCTGAAGCCGCGCAGCTATGTCTCGGCCGGCTTCGACGCCGGCGGCGCCTGGTCGGTCGGCTTTCCGCACAACGTCGGCATCAAGTGCTACGCGGTGGTGTCCGGCGCGTGCTGGCTGGTGGTGGACGGCGTGACCGATCCGATCGCCCTGAAGGCCGGCGACTGTTTCCTGCTGCCGGGCGGCCGCGCCTTCCGGCTGGCCAGCGATCCGGCCCTGCCTGCGACCGCTTCGACTGAAATATTTTCCGCGCCGCGCATCGGCAATGTCGTCACCTTGAACGGCGGCGGCGATTTATTCCTGGTGGGCAGCCGATTCGTGCTCAGCGGCAGCCATGCCGACATTCTGCTGGCGATGCTGCCGCCGGTGGTGCATATCCGCAAGGAATCGGAGCAGGCGGCGCTGCGCTGGTCGGTGGAGCGCATGATGCTGGAGCTGCAGCAACAACAGCCCGGAAGTTTCCTGATCGCCGAGCATCTGGCGCACATGATGCTGGTGCAGGCGCTGCGGCTGCACATGACGGAAGAGGCCGCCGGCGTCGGCTGGTTGTTCGCGCTGGCGGACAAGCAGATGGGCGCGGCGATCGGCGCCATGCACGCGGACCCGGCGCAGCGCTGGACGCTGCAATCGCTGGCGGAGCGCGTGCACATGTCGCGCTCGGCCTTCGCGGCGAAGTTCAAGCAGATGGTCGGCATGTCGGCGATGGATTACCTGACGCGCTGGCGCATGCTGCTGGCCGGCGACCGGCTCGCCAATTCCAGCGATCCGATCTCGGTCATCGCGCCGTCGCTCGGCTATGAGTCGGAAAGCGCCTTCAGCACCGCCTTCAAGCGGGTGATGGGCTGCGCGCCGCGCCAGTACAAGAGTTAGTGGCGCGTGCTCGACTTGTAGCCGATGCGGAAACCGCCCCAGTGCTTGCCGTTGACATAGATCGGCGCCGACAGGTCGTGCATCACTTCGCCCGTGTCGCGCTTGTAGGTTTGCAACAGGAACGGCTTGGTGTTCGAGCCGCAGCGCTTGCCCGTGCGGTCGCTGAAGATGCGCTTGGTGCGGTTGTTGACGATATCGACGTCATAGTTCCCGGTCAGTGGCTGGGAAAATTTCTTGTTATGGGTGGGGAAATATCCATTGTTATCCACAGCGCCGGCGTAGGCCAGCTGCGGCAGCTCGGCCAGCAGCGGCTCCTGCAGCGACGGCAGCGCGCGATCGGTGAAATCGTCGAAGCGCGTCTTGTGCTTGGGCGGATCGGTATTCGGGATCGGCGTATAAGTGCGGTCGAACAGCGCCTCGCGGGTGATTTTTCCGGAACGGATGGCTTCCTCGAAAATCCGCCCCACCTCCGCCGCCGCCTTCTGCGCGGCCATGCGGATCGCGTCGTGCGAGGTCTCGATCGACGACTCGCCCAGCGCGCCGGTGATGATCTCGGCGCGTTCGGCCAGCGCCATCGCCGAACTGGCGGCGCGCGGCAATTCCTTCTCGGTGGACAACAGGCTGTCGCGGATGCTTAAAATCGCGGCGGCGATTTCATCGGTGGTGACCACATGCTCGCGCGAGGCGCGGGCGATCTGGCCGATCTCGTCCTCCGACACGCCCGACGAGCGCTCGATATTGCCCAGCAAAGTGTGGACCGTCTCGACGTTGCCGGCGGCGTCGCTGACCTTGGCCGCCAGCGAATTCATGCCGGTGGCGGCCTGTTCCGCCTGCTGGTTGATCTCGCGCACCATGATGCTGATTTCGTCGGTTGCCTCTTTGGTGCGCAGCGCCAGCTGGCGCACCTCGCTGGCGACCACGGCGAAACCGCGTCCCTGTTCGCCGGCGCGGGCCGCCTCGATGGCGGCGTTCAGCGCCAGCAAGTTGGTGCGCGCGGAAATCTCGCTGATGGCCTCGGTGAAGCCGTAGATTTTGCGGGAGTTGACCTGCAGCGCGGCCATCACCGACGCGGCGGTCTGCGCGTCCTGGCGCGCGGTGCTGATGCGCTTCAGGCCATGATCGGCCTCGGCGCGGCCCGCCACCGTTTCACCGCGCACCTGGGCGGCGATCTTGGCGGCGCGCTCGGCGTTGGCGGCGATGCGCTCGGTGGTGTCGGCGTTCTGGGTGGAACTGTGGACGATGCCGCTGGCGGTCACCACATCCTGCTCGATTTTCTTCTTGACCGAATCGACGAAATACGAGGTTTCCGCCGCGCCGATCATGATGGCGTCGATTTCCTCACCGACGGTGTGGGCGAAATGGCGCACGCCGCCCTCGTCACTGTTGAGCCGCGCCGCCCACCAGGTCACCAGCGCGCCGGTCAGCGCGGCCGGGATCGCCGACACCACCGGCGACGCGCCCATCAGATTGAACAAATAAGCTAGGCAGGTACCACCCGCCGTCGCGCCCAAAAACCATAATCCACGTTGCACCAGCTTCTGCTGCAAATGCTTCATTTGTCCCCCGTTGTAACGGCGCGTCGAGTCGATCGACTAATTATTTCTTATATGCTATTTGATCGGTAACTTGGTGGTATTCTTGACTTCTTCCATGACGGCGTAGGTATGCGTTTCCCGCACGCCCTTCTGGAGCAGGGTTTTACCCAGGAATTCGCGGTAGGCGGCCATGTCCTTGACGCGGGCTTTGACCAGGTAGTCGAAGCCGCCGGCGACCATGTGGCATTCCAGCACTTCCGGAATCACCTGGACGCTGTGCTTGAAGGCGTCAAAGACTTCGGGTGTCGTGCGATCCAGCACCACCTCGATGAAGACGAGCAGGGACACATCCAGCAACTGGGGATTGAGTTGCGCGGTGTAACCCATGATGTAGCCGGACTCGTGCAACTTGCGCACGCGTTCCAGGCAAGCGGCCGGCGACAGGTTGACCCGCGCCGCCAGTTCCACATTGCTGATGCGCCCGTCGCTCTGCAATTCCATCAAGATTTTTTTGCTGATCTTGTCTAACATTTCCGGGAACTCCCAAATAAATATTATTTGGTTAAATTGTCTCACTAAAAACAATCTATTGCTAGCCCCCTGCATTACCAGAATTAATCCAGAAGAATTCCCACTACAATCGAATCATTAGCAGTCCCATATTTTCACGCTCGCCAGCCCTAGCTTGCCGAGCGTGTTTTTGTACGTGGACGCGGTGAAATTTTTCTTCTGAGAGTCTTCCATGCAAGCAGCAGTTTCTTCCGGTTTCACCCCTTTCGCGGCCCTTCAGGCCGAAGTCCTGCGCGACCCGATTCCCCTGCGCGCAGCAGTGACGGCAGCCTATCGCCGCGATGAAGTCAGCGCCGTCCAGTGGCTGATCGACACGCTGCAAAACAACGACGCCGCCAGCCTCCAGCAGGCCCAGCAACTGGCCCATAAACTGGTCAGCTCGGTGCGTGCGCAACGCACCCGCGCGTCGGGTGTCGACGCGCTGATGCATGAGTTTTCGCTGTCGTCCGAAGAGGGTGTCGCACTGATGTGCCTGGCCGAGGCACTGTTGCGTATTCCCGACAATGCCACCGCCGACCGCCTGATCGCCGACAAAATCAGCAAGGGCGACTGGCGCAAACACCTGGGCGAATCGCCGTCGCTGTTTGTCAATGCCGCAACGTGGGGATTGCTGATCACCGGAAAATTGGTCTCGACCAACAGCGAAAACGGCCTCGGCTCGGCGCTGACCAAGCTGATTTCCAAGGGCGGCGAGCCGCTGATCCGCAAAGGCGTGGACTTGGCGATGCGCATGCTGGGCAACCAGTTCGTCACCGGCCAGACCATCGACGAGGCGATCAAGAACGGCCAGGGCAACGAGGCGCGCGGCTATCGTTATTCCTACGACATGCTGGGCGAAGCGGCGCTGACCGAGGCCGACGCGCAGAACTATTACAAATCCTACGAAACCGCGATCCATGCGATCGGCAAGGCCTCGAACGGCCGCGGCATCAAGGACGGCCCGGGGATTTCGGTCAAATTGTCGGCGCTGCACCCGCGCTACAGCCGCGCCCAGCGCGCCCGCGTGATGGAGGAACTGCTGCCGCGCGTGCGTCAACTGGTGCTGCTGGCCAAGCACTACAACATCGGCCTCAACATCGATGCGGAAGAGGCCGATCGCCTGGAACTGTCGCTGGACCTGATGGAGGCGATGGCCTACGACCCGGAACTGGCCGGCTTCGACGGCATCGGCTTCGTGGTGCAGGCGTATCAAAAACGCTGCCCGTTCGTCATCGACTACCTGATCGACCTGGCCAAGCGCAGCGGCCGCAAGTTCATGGTGCGCCTGGTCAAGGGCGCGTATTGGGACGCGGAAATCAAACGCGCCCAGGTCGACGGCATGAGCGGCTTCCCGGTCTACACCCGCAAGGTCTACACCGACGTTTCCTACCTGGTGTGCGCGCAAAAGCTGCTGGGCGCGACCGATGTGATCTATCCGCAGTTCGCCACCCACAACGCGCAAACCTTGTCGACCATCTACACCTGGGCCAAGCGCGACGGCGTCACCGATTACGAATTCCAGTGCCTGCATGGCATGGGCGAATCGCTGTACGACCAGGTGGTCGGCAAGAACAACCTGGACAAGCCGTGCCGCATCTACGCGCCGGTCGGCACCCATGAAACGCTGCTGGCCTACCTGGTGCGCCGCCTGCTGGAAAACGGCGCCAACTCGTCGTTCGTCAACCAGATCGTCGACGAAGCGATCCCGGTCGAATCGCTGACCAAGGACCCGGTCGCCATGGCACGCGAGCAGGGTGGCCAGCCGCACGCCGGCATCCCGCTGCCGCTGGACATGTTCGGCGACCGCAAGAACTCGTCCGGTTTCGACTTGGCCAATGAAAACGTGCTGCGCGATATCTCGGCGGCGCTGGCGGAAACACGCAGCTGGCACGCGATGCCGCTGCTGGCGGGCGGCGTCAGCGTCGGCCAACCGGTGCAGGACATCAGCAACCCGGCGCAACGGGGCGACATCGTCGGCCAACTGGTCGAAGCCAGCGCCACCGACGTCGAAACCGCGCTCACCAGCGCCAGCAATTTCGCCATGGACTGGCAAACCACCGAACCGTCGCAGCGCGCGGCCGCGCTGAACCGCGCCGCCGACTTGTTCGAAGCCAACGCCATGGAATTGATGACGCTGGCCATCCGCGAAGCCGGCAAATCGCTGCCGAACGCCATCGCCGAACTGCGCGAAGCGGTCGACTTCCTGCGTTATTACGCCGGCGAAGTGGGCGGCGGCGCCAACACGCTGGCGCTGGGTCCTGTGACGTGCATCAGCCCGTGGAACTTCCCGCTGGCCATCTTCACCGGCCAGGTCGCCGCGGCGCTGGCCGCCGGCAACGTGGTGCTGGCCAAGCCGGCCGAGCAAACGCCGCTGATCGCGCACCGCGCGGTCGAGCTGTTGCACGAAGCCGGCGTTCCGCGCGCCGCGCTGCAATTCCTGCCGGGCCGCGGCGAAGTGGTCGGCGCCGCGCTGACCGGCGACAGCCGCGTCAAGGGCGTGATCTTCACCGGCTCGACCGAAGTGGCGCAGCTGATCAACCGCACGCTGGCCAAACGCGCCGTCGCGGAAAACACCGACATCCCGCTGATCGCCGAAACCGGCGGCCAGAACGCGATGATTGTCGACTCGTCGGCGCTGCCGGAGCAGGTGGTGCAGGATGCGATCTCGTCGGCTTTCGACAGCGCCGGCCAGCGTTGCTCGGCGCTGCGCGTGCTGTTCCTGCAGGAAGACATCGCCGACAAGACCATCAAAATGCTCAAGGGCGCGATGTTGGAACTGAAAGTCGGCAATCCGGACCGCCTGGTGACCGACATCGGCCCGGTGATCGACGCCGAAGCGCAACAAAACCTGCTGGCGCACATCAACAAGCTGAAAGCGACGGCGGTCGATTACTACTCGCTGGACCTTCCGTCGAGCGTCACCACGGCCGGCACTTTCGTCCCGCCGACGGTGCTGGAGATCCGTTCGCTGGCCGAGCTGACGCAGGAGGTGTTCGGCCCGGTCATGCACGTGATCCGCTACAAGCGCGCCGATCTGCCGAAAGTGGTCGAACAGATCAACGCCAGCGGCTTCGGCCTGACACTGGGCATCCACTCGCGCATAGATGAAACCATCGACTACATCACGCAGCGCGCGCATGTCGGCAACATCTACGTCAACCGCAACATCGTCGGCGCGGTGGTCGGCGTGCAACCGTTCGGCGGCGAAGGCAAATCCGGCACCGGCCCGAAAGCCGGCGGACCGCTGTACCTGAAGCGTCTGCAACGCAACGCCGTCACCAGCACACAACACGAGCGCCAGGCGACACCATCGCTCGACGCGCTGGCGGTCTGGTCCAAGATGCACGGCAACGAGCGCCTCACCGGCCTGGCGGAGCAATACAGCCGCGGCACGATGCTGGGCAATCTGACGGTCCTGCCGGGCCCGACGGGCGAGCGCAACACGCTGGCGCTGGTGTCGCGCGGCTCGGTACTGTGCGCGGCGGGCACGCAGGGCGGCCTGCTGAACCAGATCGCTGCGGCGCTGGCGACCGGCAATATCGCGCTGGTGGTGGCGGAATCGGCCAACTTGCTGCCGGCGGACTTGCCGGCGGCGGTCAAGGATCGCATCCAGACGGTCGGCAGCCTGAAGGACTTCGACTGCGAGTTCCAGGTCGCGCTGGTGGAATCGATGCTGGCCGCCAGCCTGCACAGCTCGCTGGCGGCCCGTAGCGGGGCGCTGGTGAGCCTGATCGACACCAACGAGGATGCAGCCATCCCCCTGTGGCGTCTGGTCGCTGAGCGCGCTCTGTGCGTCAACACGACCGCCGCCGGCGGCAACGCCAGCCTGATGACGCTGGAAGCGTAATACAAATCCGGGGTCAGAGCTAAAAACTGGACACGAACTCGACCGATAGCAGTTGAGCTCGTGTCCAGTTTTTAGCTCTGACCCCGGATTTTAGGACTTGCAGAAGTTCTGGATCACATCGAAGGCGTAGCGCGATGCTACGGTTTTGATGAAATGCATGAAATCGACGGCGGCTTCGTCGTTCGCGTTGTCCGAGATCGTTCGGATCACCGCGAACGGGATGCCCAGCTCAAAACATACTTGCGCCACTGCGGCGCCTTCCATCTCCACCGCCAGTAAATCGGGCAATGCGGCCTTCAGGGCCTGAATTTGCATCAGTTTGCCTATAAATTGATCACCGCTGGCAATCAATCCCCTGTGTACACGCGTGGTTTGCGCTGCTGCGGCAGCTAAACGTTCCGTCAACGCCACGTCCGTGGCGAAGCGCGAGATGCCCGTCAACGGGATTTCGTACTGCGGAAACAGGGGGCTGGCGTCGAAGTCGTGCTGGATCAGCGATTCGGCGATCACGATGTCCCCGACTTTCACATCTTTATCCCCGCTTCCGGCCACGCCGGTGAAGACGATGTGGGTAACTCCGAACTTTTCCACAAGGATCGCGGCTGTCATGGCCGCCGCGACCTTGCCTATACGCGATAGAACGCACACAGCGTCGATTTCCCACAGTTTCCCTGCCGTGTACTCACGCATGCCGTGCACGTGCTTAGAAGGGCTCTGAAGGGCCTCTATCAGCCCGTGCTGTTCTTCGGCCAACGCGCTGATGATGCCTAATCGCATATTTTCCTTTGATTTGTTGATGGCGCTTGTGGGTATCCAGCGGTTTTTCCACAGCGCGTAGCGAAAAAAAGTGGATTTTAAAGCGTTTTTTGCTGTGCGCTTTGGTTTTTCATGGGGAGCAGGGCTCCAGATTTCGCCTTTACGGTTTTAGTAGTTTACAAAAGATTTATATAAAAATAGTAGTAGTAGTAAACGACCATAAAGCTGTGGATAAGTCATGTATACGTTTACGAATCATCTGCTTACGACGTAAACAAGCACCTGCATAAGCGCTGTATCAATTCAGGAGCAATTCTGTATAAAATATCGACGCCTGTACAACTTCGGTCCTTACTCACAAGTCGTCCTGTGGATATTCAGGACCTTATCCACAGGGGCGAGCTGGTTTTGTAGTTGTTTTTCCAATTCATCCCCCGAAATCGGCCTGGAAAACAGGTATCCCTGCCCTAAATCGCATCCGGCGGTCGTCAAGGTGGCCAATTGTTGTGGCGTTTCAATTCCTTCGGCGATGACTTTGATGCCGAGCCTATGCGCCATGGCGATAATCGCCTCGCAAACGACGACGCCGTCGCGCCCTTCGGCCAGATTGGCGACAAAGGTCGGGTCGATCTCGATGTAGTCCGTGACTTCGATAATGATGCTGTTGGGGCTGAGCTTGAGTTCCTGCAGAAAATCCAGCCATTGCCGGTAGTTGCTGCCGTCGTCGCGGAACTGCCAAGCCGATTTTTTGACGCTGATCTGGAATTCCGGCAGTCCCAGCGCCTGAAATGTTTGCGCTTCACGCGCCGCCTGGTGGAAAACCCAGTCGCCGATGCCGACGATCATGCCGCTGCTTTCCGCCACGCCAATAAATTCCGCCGGATTCAGCAGTCCGCGCAGCGGATGTTGCCAGCGCACCAGCGCTTCGACCTTGCAGATCTTGCCGCTGGCCAGGTCGATGATGGGCTGATACAGGATGCGCAATTCATCGCGGTCGACCGCCACACTTAATTCGTTCGCCAGGGTCATGCGCACGCGGGTGGCTTCTTGCATGAACGGCGCGAAATAGTTGAAGCGGTTGCGGCCCTGTTGCTTGGCCGCATACATGGCCTGGTCGGCGTTGTTGATTAAAGTTTCAGCATCGGCGCCGTCTTCGGGGTAGAGGGTGATGCCGATGCTGCTCGAAATTTGAGCGATGTTGCCTTCAAGGTCGAATGGCTTGCTCATTTGCCGCAGGATTTCCTGCGCGGTGCGCACCACGTCGCCGGCGCTGCGCAACTCGCTGACGATGACGGTGAATTCGTCGCCGCCGAGTCTGGCCACGGTGTCGGTGCCGCGCACGGAATTCGATAGCCGCGTCGCCACTTCCTTGAGCAGCAAGTCGCCTTTGTCATGCCCGAACGTGTCGTTGATTTCCTTGGAGTAGTCCAGGTCGACGAAAATCAAGGCCATCGGCAGCTGCGAGCGGTCGGTTTTCTTCATTTCCTGGCGCAGATGCTCGTGGAACATGCGCCGGTTCGGCAATCCCGTCAGCGCGTCGAAGTTGGCCTGGCGCCAGATCAGTTCTTCCGAGGCCTTCTTTTTGGTGATATCGCTGAGCAAGGCGACGTAGCGGAAAGGATTTCCCTGCTCGTCGTAGACGGTGTTGACGTGCATCGAGGCCAGGTAGTTTTCGCCGTCCTTATGCCGTTGCCACAATTCGCCTTGCCATTGCCCGGATTGCTCCACCGATTCAAACATGTGATCGAACATCGTCATGTCCTCGCGGCCTGCGGTCAGCTCGTAGCCGCGATGGCCGACCAGTTCTTTTTCGGTATAGCCGCTCAACAGTGAAAACGCCGGATTGACCGTCAATATCTTGCCTTGCGCGTCGGTCACGATCATGCCTTCGCCGCTGTTCTCGAACAGCAGCGCCGCCAGCTTCATCGATTCCTTCATTTCCAGGCTGGCGGCGTAGAGGTCGCGGTAGCGCAGCTCGCGGTCTTCCTGTTTCCGATAAGTGCGCAGCGAGAAATGACCCGCGCCTAGCATCAGCAGCAGCAACGTGGCCAGTCCAGCGCCGGCGACCAGGTAGTTTTGCTGCAGCAGGCGCGCCGATTCGGTGTCGTTGCTGCCGACCACGACGATCAGCGGCAAGTTTTCCAACACGCGATAGCTGAAAATCCGCGTCACCTTGTCGAAAATACTCAGCGCCTTGTAGGTGCCGGAGTCGGCGTGGCGGAGGCTTTCAAAAAGAGGCGTCGACGTCAGATCACGGCCGAAGGCTTCGTCGAAATTCGGAACCCTGGCGATGACTTTTCCATGCTTGTGCACCAGCGCGATCGAGATGTCGGAATTAAAGCGCGAATTCTCGAACACCGACACGTATCGGGCGACTTCCAGCGGTGCGACTATCACGCTGAGAAATTCGATCAGCATACGAGGCACCGGTGATCTTGCCACCATTCGATGTCGCGACGGCGATGCCTTTGGCGTCCAGGAAAGTGACCCAGTAGTCGTTTTGAAAATTGGAACCGCGCGAAGACAGCAGATCCGACATCGTTTCCGGTGAACGGCTTTGTTTTGCAGGCAGAACCTTGATGGCGTTGGCGAATCCTATCAGCGACAAGTCCACCGATTGAATCGAATACAAAACATGGGCTTCCATCGCCTTGACGTAGTGCTCGGTCTGGCTTTGCACCGAGAGTTCGCGTTCGATATACGAGGTGCGAAATTGACTGACGACTACAGCAATGGCGAGCGCAGTCATGAACAACTGGCCCGTGATCAAACGTCGCCGAAAAACGGAGATACGCAGGCGACCGGGGATTTTTGCGTTGTGAAGACAAATCTGCTCCGGTTGGGACTGATTGTTTGCTAAGCAAGTATAGGGGATAGCGGTCTTTAGCGGGGTTGGGGTGTGGTTTTTGGGTTTATGGTTTACTCTAAAGATGTATATATAAAAATAGTAGTAGTTGTTAACGCAGACACTTTTCTGTGGATAAGTACGCATTTTGGATTAGAATCAGGCGTTTACGGGCTTTATAAGAAGGCTGGTAAGCCGTGTATGAGCAGGGAACTGTTTTGGGATAAAAAAACACGTCCCAAAAAATTTTTTGTTTACTCACATTCGGTGCCTGTGGATATCCATAGTGTTATCCACAGCCGTAAACGCCCTTTTTGTGAGAAATCAGATGAAATTGGCATCCATTTTTCCGCATCCCATCATTCAGGGACCTACCGCCGGCGGTAACAATACGCCGGCTCAAATCGCCGCCGTGTCCAACGCCGGCGCGCTGGGTTCGCTGGCCTGTTCGCTGTTGTCGCCGGACACGATACGCGCCCAAACCGCGCAGATCCGGGCTCTCACCGACCAGCCGTTTTGCCTGAATTTCTTTGTGCTGGAGACGCCGAAACCGTTGCCCGCCGAGATCGAACGCGCCGTCGAGTGGCTGAAACCGTTGTGGTCGTCGCTGGGCTGGACCGAGTTGCCGACGCCCGCCAAATGGTGTGAGGATTTCGCCGCCCAGTTTGAAGCGCTGATCGAATTGCGTCCCGCCGTCGCCAGTTTTACCTTCGGCATCCTCAGCACGGAACAGATCCAGCGTTTGCATGACGCCGGGATTTTCGTGATCGGCACGATTACCCATGCGGACGAAGCGCTGGCTTGGGAAAGCAGGGGCGCCGACGCGGTGATCGCCTCCGGCACCGAATCGGGCGGCCATCGCGGTACCTTCATCGGCGCGCAGGAAGACGCGACGCTGACGACGTTTGAATTGCTGCCGACCATCGTCGCGGCGGTGAATATTCCGGTGATCGCCGCCGGCGGCATCATGAACGGTGCCGACATCAAGCGCGCATTGGACGGCGGCGCCCAGGCGGTGCAGATGGGAACCGCGTTCCTGGTCACCGATGAATCCGCCATCCAGAAGGATTACAAGCAGCGCTTGCTGACGGCGGGCGATCATCCGACCCGGCTGACGCGCACTTTTTCCGGCCGCTACGCGCGCGGACTGGAAAACCGCTTCATGCTCGAACTTGCCGGCATCGAGAAGCAACTACCGGCATATCCCATTCAAAATGCCTTAACGTCGCCGATACGCGCCGAAGCGGCCAAACGTGGCGAAACCGAATTGATGTCGCTGTGGTGCGGCACCGGCGTCGCGCGCGCCCGGCCGATGCCGGCGGCGACGCTGGTTGAAACACTATTGGCGGAGATCGCCGCAGCCTCGAGAGCATAAAGCCCAGGCACACCGAACAACCCCTTGGAGGAGCGCTTTTTGGAATCAGCAGGCGAGTACGATTACATCATCATAGGTGCAGGCTCGGCGGGCTGCGTATTGGCGAATCGATTGAGCGCGGACCGGAACGCGCAAGTGCTGCTGATCGAGGCGGGCGGAAAGGACGATTATGTGTGGATACACATTCCCGTCGGCTA
>Ga0247815_10003057_pt1 | contig 12168 bp, 7 predicted proteins | sample UWRJL194509B1_FD_181014 | JGI IMG/M metagenome (GOLD analysis project Ga0247815, IMG submission 181014) | Plant litter microbial communities from Arlington Agricultural Research Station in Wisconsin, United States - UWRJ-L194-509B-1 | ecosystem: Environmental > Terrestrial > Plant litter >... | reverse complement strand
GCGCACCACCAGGAAGTTGCGCTCGTCGTCGCCGGCGGCCTGGTCGAACTGCGCCTGGCCGGTGAGGGTGAAGGTCGTGCCGGGCGCGAGCGTGCGCACGGTGCCGGCGCCGACATGGATCTCGCGCGACGCCTCCAGCGCCCGCAATTGGTTGTCGGCGATGCGCTGGCCCTGCTCGCGCGATTGGTAGGCGTAGGCGCCGGGGGCGTCGCGGCTGACCAACGGCGCGCCGTCGCCGCCGTCGCCGCCATCGGCGCCGGTGGCGCTGACGAGGCGGGTGTCGAGCGAGCGGTAGTCCCAGCTGCTGAGCTCGATGGCGTTGGTTTGCAGCCGCAGTTCGGTGCGCCAGCGGTCCAGGCTGTCTTGTTGCATGGTGGCGCCGGGTTGGGTGTAGGCGATGTTCGCTTGCTGGTTCGGCTTGAAGCTGCCGTTGTGGTCGGCGATGACGAGGGTGTGGCCGCCCAGGCCCGGGCTGGCGGCGTCGCCTTGGTGCTCGAAGTAGTGGAACAGGCCTTCCTCGTGCATCAGGCGCTCGGCGAAGGCGAGGTCGCTTTCCTGGTACTGGGTGGTGATGCTGCGCTTGGGATAGACGGCGCGGTCGAGGATATCGAAGCGCCAGGCCGGCGCCAGCTTGCCCTGGCCCTGGTAGGCGGCGAAGACGGCGTCGAGGATGTCGAACACCGTCATGTCCTGGAAGATGCGGCTGTCGCGCCCGCGCGCGAGGAAGGCGGTCCACGGTTCGAGCGTCAGGTTGTAGCGGGCGAAGCCGCCGTTGGCGCCGGCCATGTCGATCGCGGTGATATGGCCGTGGAACGGGCGCAACTGGTCGCGGCTGGCGGCGGTCATCAGTTCGAGCAGCACCGGCTGGCCGATCAGCGACTTGAGCGGGATGGCGGCGTCGGTCGAGAGGGCCGCGATGTTGAAGCGGAAGCCTTGGCTGATGCCCTCCTCGCCGCGCACGCATTCGGCCAGCAGCACGTCGGCGCCCAGCGGCGTGGTCAGCCGGACGATTCTGTTGCCTTGGGTGAAGTCCGCCAGCAACGATGCAAGCGCGGAGCTGCCTGGCGATGACACTGGTTCTGACATTTCACGTGACTCCCGATTCGCGATATCTGGGCTTCCCAAACCTGTCTGGATGCAATCCAAGCAAGATTACACCTTAGAAAATAGTTTATGACAAGCGCGATTCGATTGAGATCGCGTCCAGTCAACGCTTGGACAGGGGAACCTGCCTATCCCGAATCCATGCTTACCTTATTCCAATCTTCGTCATATGGAACTGAAATATGCTTGGTTTGGATTTGCTCCCGCCGCAGATAAGCTCTATCCCGATTAAGTAGCGCTGGATCGGCCGGCGTGTTGTCGGAGAGCAGCATTGACCAAGAAAATCCGCCTCAACGCGTTCAATATGAACTGCGTTGGACACATACACCACGGCCTGTGGAAACATCCCCGCGATAATTCGGTCGACTACAACAAGCCGCAGTATTGGACTGACCTGGCCAAGCTGCTGGAACGCGGCCTGTTCGACAGCGTCTTCCTGGCCGATATCGTCGGCGTCTACGATGTGCTGGGCGGCGGCATCGACGTCACCGCGCGCGAGGCGGTGCAGCTGCCCGTCAACGATCCCTTGTATGTGGTGCCGATCATGGCGCAGGCCACCGAGCACCTCGGCTTCGGCGTAACCTGCAACCTCAGTTACGAACATCCCTACCTGTTCGCGCGCCGCATGGCGACGCTCGATCACCTGACCTCGGGTCGGGTGGCGTGGAACATCGTCACCGGCTATCTGGACAGCGCCGCGCGCGGCGTCGGCCTGAAGCAGCTGCAGGACCACGACGATCGCTACGACCGCGGCGACGATTTCCTGGCCGCGTTCTACAAGCTGCTGGAAGGCAGCTGGGAAGACGACGCTGTGCTGGCCGACCGCGCGCGCGGCATCTACGCCGACCCGGCCAAGATCCACCGCATCTTCCACGAGGGGCCATACTACAAGGTCGATGGCGTCTACAACCTCACCGAGCCGTCGCCGCAGCGCACCCCGGTGCTGTTCCAGGCCGGCGCGTCGCAGCGCGGCAACGAGTTCGCCGCAAAGCATGCGGAATGCGTGTTCACCGGCGGCCCGGATCGCGCGGCGCTGGCGCGCATCGTCGCCAACATCCGCAGCCTGGCGGTGAAGGCTGGCCGCGAGGAGAACGACATCAAGGTCTTCTCCGGCCTGACGGTGGTGACCGACCGCAGCGAAAAAGCCGCGCGCGAAAAGTTCGAGGACTATAAACAGTACGCCAGCGCGCAAGGTTCGCTGGCCCACATGGTCAGCGGCATGGGCGTGGACCTGGAGAAGTTCGGCCTGGACGAGGAGATCACGGAGGAAAAACTGGAGGATCTGTATCCCGACCGCCTGCGCCGCGTCGGCGAGGCGCGCGGCCGCCGCTTCGCGCCCGGGACCACCCGCCGCCAGTTGCTGGAGACGCGCGGCTTCGGCTCGCAGCAATCGGCCATCGTCGGCACGCCGTCGCAGGTGGCTGACGAGATCGAGAAGCTGGTGCGCGAGACCGGCCTCGATGGCTTCAACCTGACCCGTACCGTGGCGCCGGAGACCTTCAGCGATTTCATCGACCTGGTGATCCCGGAGCTGCAGCAGCGCGGCTTGTACAAAACTTCCTACGAGGAGGGCACGCTGCGCCAGAAGCTATTCGGCCCCGATCGCGCCCGCCTGCCGGCCAACCATACCGCCGCATCCCATCGCACATGGAAATGAACCCCGCCTGGCGCGAAGCCGACGATACCTCCAACGACGCTTCGGCGCTGCTGCGCATCCGCGCGCTCGACGTCTGGTATCCAGGCGGCCCGGCCGTCAGCGATTTCAACCTGACGATCCGCCGCGACGAGGTGGTGGCCCTGGTGGGCGAGTCGGGCTGTGGCAAGTCGACCGTGGCCGCCGCGATCACGCGTTTGCTGCCATCGAAGGCGCGCGCCGGCGGCGAGATCCTGCTCGACGGCCGCAATCTGCTGACCGCGCCGGAGTCCGTGCTGCAGGGCGTGCGCGGCAACGACATCGCGATGATCTTCCAGGATCCGATGACTTCATTGAACCCGGTGCTGAGCATCGGCGTGCAGATCATGGAGGTGCTGCGCCGCCATCGCGGGCTGACCGGCGCGGCGGCGCGGGCGCGGGCCATCGAGTTGCTGGACCTGGTGAAGATCCCCGAGCCTCAGCGCCGCATCGACGATTTCCCCCACCACCTGTCCGGCGGCCAGCGGCAGCGCGTGATGATCGCGATCGCGGTGGCCTGCGAGCCGCGCCTGCTGGTGGCTGACGAACCGACCACCGCGCTCGACGCCACCATCCAAACGCAGGTGCTGGAGCTGCTGGCGGGACTGCGCCGGCAGTTGTCGATGTCGCTGCTGTTGATTACCCACGATCTGGGCGTGGTCGGGCAATGGGCCGACCGCATTGCCGTCATGCGCGGCGGCCGCAAGGTGGAGGAGGGCACGCGCGAGCAGGTGTTCTTCGCGCCGCGCCACGCCTACAGCCGTGGACTGCTGGACGCCACGCTGCACGTCGATGCGGACAGCCACTACAAGCACGTCAAGCTGGCGGAGATCCGGCAGGTCGAGAACGCGGCGCCTGGCCAGGACGACTTCAGCTTCACGCCGCGCGTCAAGCGCGCCTACGCCGAGCCGGTGGCGCGCGCCGCCGCTGCGGCGCCGGTGTTGGAGGTACGGAACCTGGTGGCGCAGTATTCCACCCGCTACGGCACCATCTCCGCCGTCAAGGGCGTATCGCTGACCATCGCGCGCGGCGAGACCCTGGGCCTGATCGGCGAATCGGGTTGCGGCAAATCGACCCTGAGCAAGACCATCATCGGCTTGAACCCGGTGGTCGACGGCGAAGTGATACTCGACGGCGTCGACATCGCCCGCCTGCGCGGGAGCGCCTTGCGTCCGCACCGCGCCAAGGTGCAGCTGGTGTTCCAGGATCCGTATGCCTCGCTGAATCCACGCCTGCGCGTGGGCGACATGCTGGACGAGGTGCAGCTGGTACAGGGCCGGCGCGACCGCCATGAACGCCAGCGCCGCATCCGCGCCATGCTCGACGCGGTGGGCCTGCCGGCCGGCGCCGCCGCGCGCTATCCGCATGAATTCTCCGGCGGGCAGCGGCAGCGCATCGGCATCGCCCGCGCGCTGATCCTGCAACCGAAGCTGCTGATCTGCGACGAGCCGGTGTCCGCGCTGGACGTCTCGGTGCGGGCGCAGATCCTCAACCTGTTCGTCGACCTGAAACAGGAGTTCGGCTTGTCCTACCTGTTCATCTCCCACGACCTGGCCGTCATCAACTACATGGCGGACCGCGTGATGGTCATGCAAAAAGGCGCGGTGGTGGAAACTTTGGCGCGCGACCGGCTGCTCGACGCGGCCCATCCCTATACGCGGCAGCTGATCGCCGCCACGCCGGCTTGGCCGCAACCGGAGTTGGCGCGTAGCGCTTAAGACGTGATCATGAAAACCTATCTCAAACGCCGGCTGACGCAATTCATCCCCATCATCTTCGGCATCTGCATCCTCAATTTCGCGTTGATACAGCTGGCGCCCGGCGACCTGGCCGACGTCATCGCCGGCGAATCGGGGCAGGGAGACAACGCCGGCGGCACCGAGCAGCAATTGACCGAGCTGCGCGCCTCGTTCGGTTTGGATGTGCCGCTGTACATGCAGCTGCTGATCTACCTGAAAAAGCTGCTGATGCTGGACCTGGGCTACTCGCACCGCTACGGCGCGCCCGTCGCGGAGCTGATCGGCGAACGTATCGGCGCCACCGCGCTGCTCGGCTTGACCAGCCTGGCGACCGCGCTGGTGATCGGTACCGCCATCGGCATGCTGTGCGCCCGCTATCGCAACGGCTGGTTCGACCGCGCCGTGTCCTCGTTGATGGCGCTGTGCTACTCGGTGCCGATGTTCTGGCTGGCGCTGATGCTGGTGGTGCTGTTCGGCGTCCAGCTGCAATGGTTCCCGATCGGCGGCATGCAGGACGTGGAGGGCGTCGCGCTGGAGAGCTGGGCCCACGCCAGGGATGTGCTGTGGCACCTGGCGCTGCCGGTGTTCACGCTGGCGATCTATTCATGTGCGGTGTACGCACGCTTCACCCGCGCCTCGATGGTCGACGCGCTGCAGGAGGACTACATCCGCACCGCTCGCTCCAAGGGGCTGTCGGAACGGCTGGTGTACTTCCGCCACGCGCTGCGCAACGCGCTGCTGCCGGTGTTGTCGCTGGCCGGCGCCAGCGTCGGTGAACTGCTGGGCGGCAGCATCGTCATCGAGACGGTGTTCTCGTGGCCCGGCTTGGGCAAGCTGGCCTACGACGCCGTCAGCGCGCGGGATACCAATCTGCTGCTGTCGATACTGTTCCTTAGCTCCCTGGTGGTGATGGTGGCCAGCCTGTTGACCGATTTACTGATAGCGCGGCTCGACCCGCGCATTGAGCTCGCATGAAGCATATTACCTTCCAAGTCCGGATCGGCGTGGTGGTGCTGGTTGCCGTGGGGTTCTGCGCGCTGTTCGCGCCGCTGCTATTCCCCGGCGATCCGCAGGACATGACGCTAACGCCCTATCTGTGGCCGGGCCAGGACTGGAACCATCCGCTCGGCTCCGACCTGATGGGGCGCGACATCGCCGCCGGCCTGGCGCACGGCGCGCGCGTCTCGCTGCTGGTCGGCGCCGCCGCCGGCGCGCTGACGCTGTTGCTGGGCGTGGTGACCGGCACGCTGGCCGGCTACTGCGGCGGTTGGGTCGACAACCTGCTGATGCGGATCACCGACGTGTTCCAGATCGTGCCGCGCTTCCTGCTGGCGGCGATCATGGTGGCGCTGCTGTCGCCATCGGTGTGGGTGGTGGTGATGGCGCTGGCCCTGACCTCCTGGACCCACACGGCGCGGGTGGTGCGCAGCGAGGTGCTGGGACTGCGCAACCGCGAATACGTGCAGGCCGGCCTGGCTGTCGGCATGTCCCATGCGCGCATCGTGGTGCGGCACATCCTGCCCAACGCGCTGACGCCGATCGTGGTCAGCACCTCGATCGTGGTGGCGGGCTGCATCCTGGCCGAATCCGGCCTGTCCTTCCTCGGCCTTGGCGATCCCAACGCCGTCAGCTGGGGCGCCATGATCGGCACCGGCCGCGAAGCGATCCGCACCGGCTGGTACATGATCGCCATCCCCGGCGTCGCGGTGATGCTCACCGTCTGGTCGCTCAACGTGCTGGGCGACTCGCTGAACCAATACTTCAACCCCAAATTACGAGACTGAATCGAGAGCCATATGACGACATCCATCACATCCATCGGAGCCGGCAAGGTCCACATCATCCGCGACGACGCCGAGGCGCTGGAAGTCGCCGCGACGCTGGCGGCGGAATTCGCGCCCGGCGCCGCGCTGCGCGACCGCGAACGCCGCCTACCTGTACAGGAACTCAAACGCCTGCGCCAGAGCGGTTTGTGGGGCATCACCATACCAAAAGAGTACGGCGGCGCTGGCGTCTCCTACGCCACGCTGGCGCGGGTGTTCGCATTGCTGTCGGCGGCCGATGGCTCGATCGGGCAAATCCCGCAGAACCATTACTTCATCCTGGAGATCATCCGCCACGAAGGCACGGAGGAGCAGAAGAAGTTCTTCTTCGAGCGCGTGCTGGCGGGCGACCATTTCGGTAATGCGCTGGTGGAGCCGGAGGTGCGCAAGGTGGAAGACCGCAAGATCAGCCTCTCCACCGACCCCGGCGGCGACGGCTACCGCGTCAACGTGCGCAAATATTATTCGACCGGCGCGCTGTTCGCCGACTGGGTGCCGATCGCGGTCGCCAACGCCGACAAGCAGCACTTCCTCGCGATCTACCCGCGCGCGGCCGAGGGCATCCGCATCGTCGACGACTGGGCGGCGTTCGGCCAGCGCACCACCGCCAGCGGCACAGTGATCGCGGAAAACGCTTTCCTCAAGGCGGAATGGCTGGTGCCGCACAACGTCGCGCCGGATCATGTGAAGCCGGTCGGTCCGGTTGGCCAGATCATGCACGCGGCCATCGACACCGGCCTGGCGCGCGCGGCGTTCGACGCCACCATCGCCTTCATCCGCCAGCGCAATCCCAAGGCGGACGATGCGCCGGCCGACGCGGTGTGGGAAGAGGATCAACTGAGCATCCGCGAACTGGGCGAACTGGCGGTTGCCCTGCACGGCACCGAGGCCTTGCTGGAACGGGCGGGCCTGATCATCGACCGCGCCTACGCCAGCGGCCTGGCCGACGACTGGACGCGGGCGGCGGTGGCGGTGTCGGAGGCGCGCGCTGCCAGCACCAGCAGCTCGCTGCTGATCACCAACAAGCTGTTCGAACTGGCGGGCACCCGCGCCACCGCGCCGGAACACGGCCTGGATCGGCTCTGGCGCGACGCCCGCACTCATACGCTGCACGACCCGGTGCGCTGGCGCCTGTTCGACGTCGGTAACTACTACCTGAACGACAAGGTGCCGCTGCGCCGTCCGAAACACCTGGCCGACGACAAGCAGCCGCCCAAGGCCATGCCAGAGGGACCGGAGCCGGTCATCGGCGAACCGCCGGCGCCGCGCCTCGCGGCCGGACTGTGACCAGGAGAACCGCCATGTCCAACGCAAAGCATGACAATCCGGTCTACGCCGGCATCGGCTCCGAGCGACGCCGGCGCGTGCTGCGCCTGGCCGGCGCGGCGCTGGCGGCCGGCTTGCTGCCGTCGTCGGCGCGCGCCAGCGGCGCCGCCGCTAGCGCGCTGATGGCCACCGCGGCGGCATCGTCCATAGCCACGTCGCCGGCCGCTTCCGCCGCCGTCACCGCCGCCGTCGCGGGTGGCGCGACCGGCACGCCGGTGCGCGGCGGCACCGTGATCGGCATCGCCTATCCGGAGCCGCCGACGCTGGCCACCCATTTGAACGGCGCCAATCCGATTTCGCTGATCACCTCCAAGATCTACGACCGCCTTTTCACCGACGGCAACGACGGCGAACTGGTGCCGCGCCTGGCGCTGAGCGCCGAGACTTCCGTCGACGGCCTGACCGTCACCATCAAGCTGCGCCAAGGCGTGCGTTGGCACGACGGCCACCCGTTCGCGGCCGACGATGTCAAATATTCGATCGAGGAGATCTGGCCGCGCAGCACCGCCAACATCTCGGCGGTGATCGAAAAAGTCATCACACCCGACCCGCACACGGTCCAGCTGCGGCTGAAGCAGCGCTGGCCGATATTGTTCCGCTACCTCGGCACCAACAGCGGTCAAATCCTGCCGCACCATCTGTACGCGGGCAAGGATCTCGCCACCAATCCGTACAACACCAAGCCGGTGGGCACCGGACCGTTCGTGTTCAAGGAGTGGCAGCGCGGCAGCCACATCGTCCTGGAGCGCAATCCCAATTACTACCTGGCCGGTCAACCTTATCTGGACCGCATCGTCTGGAAGGTCATCAACGATTCCGCCAGCCGGGCCGCGGCGCTGGAGACCGGCGCCGCGCATTTCGCGGTGCGCAATCCGGTCACCTTCAGCGACGCCGCGCGGCTGAAGAAGCTCGGAAAACTGTCGATCGACACCAGCCAGTATGAGCCGACCTCGTTCTGGCTGGAGTTCAACCTGCGCGATCCGGCGCTCGGCAAGGTCGAGGTGCGCCAGGCGATCGCCCATGCCGTCGACCGCGCCGCGCTGGTCAAGACCGTGTGGGGCGGCTATGGCGCGGCGATGGACGGCCCGGTGCCGTCCGGCGTCAAGGAATACTACACGCGCGACCTGCCGAAATATCCATTCGACCCGGCGCGCGCCGAGAAGCTGCTGGACCAGGCGGGCTTTCCGCGCAAGGCCGGCGGCTGGCGCTTCAAGCTGGTGCACGACTTCATCCCGTTCGGCGACGACTACCGCCGCACCGGCGAATTCGTGCGCCAGGCGCTGCGCCGCATCGGCATCGACGCCAGCCTGGGCGCCAAGGATTTGTCGACCTGGTCGCGCGACGTGTTCACCAACCACGACTTCCAGGTGATCAGTTCCTGGGGCGGCTGGATCCGCGATCCGCAGGCCAGCCTGGAGATCCGCTATGGTGCGCGCGGCGATCGCGTCGGCGTCCCTTGGAGCAAAGCCTCCGGCTACAGCAACAAGGAAGTCGACGCGCTGCTGGAGCAGACCCGCTCCGGCGAGAACCCGGCGCAGCGCGTGATCAACTACAAGCGCGTGCAGCAGATCGTGCAGGCCGATTTGCCGGTGCTGCCGCTGCTGGAGGTGCAGTGGTTCTCCGTCTACGACAAGCGGCTGCGCAATGTGGATGAATTCCCATCGCAGACGCGCAACAATTTCGCCAACGTTTGGCTGAGCAAAGCATAAGGACAGCAATGAGTGAGGGTATCGGGTATCAACAACTTGGCCGCAGTGGTTTGCGGGTATCGCGGCTATGTCTCGGCACGATGATGTTCGGCGGCGCCACGGCCGAAGAAGAGGCGACGCGCATCATCGAGGACGCGCGTGAACATGGCTTCAATTTCATCGACACCGCCGACATCTACAACAACGGCGAATCGGAAAAAGTGGTGGGCCGCGCCATCGCCGCGCAGCGCGACCAGTGGGTGCTGGCGACCAAGATCGGCAACCAGGTCGGCCCGGGACCGAACCAGCGCGGCCTGTCGCGCCGGCGCCTGATCGAAGGCGTGGAGCAAAGCCTGCGCCGGCTCGGCACCGACTACATCGATGTCTATTATCTGCACCGGCCGGATCCCGATACGCCGTTGGAGGAAACGCTGCGGGCGCTGGGCGACCTGACCGCGCAGGGCAAGATCCGCTATTACGGCCTGTCCAACTTCAGCGCCTGGCAGTTGGCGGAGGCGGTGCACCTGAGCCGCCAGCTCGGCATCGCCGCGCCCATCGTCTCGCAACCGTATTACAACGCCGCCAACCGCATGCCGGAGGTCGAGCATCTGCCCGCGTGCGCGCATCACGGCATTGGCGTGGTGTCATACAGCCCGCTGGCGCGCGGCGTCCTGACCGGCAAATACCTGCCGGGCGAGCAGCCGGCCGCCGACAGCCGCATCGGCCGCAACGACAAGCGCGCCTTGCAGACCGAGTGGCGTCCCGAATCGCTGCAACTGGCGCAGCGTATCGCCATCGAGGCCGCCGCGCGCGGTGTCGGCAGCGCGGAGCTGGTGCTGGCCTGGGTGCTCAACAACCAGCTGGTGACGTCGGTGATCGGCGGCCCGCGCACGCTGGAACAATGGCTGGACTACCGCAAGGCGCTGGCCTACCGCTTCACCGCCGAGGACGAGGCGCTGTTCGACAACCTCGTGCCGCCCGGCCATCCGAGCACGCCCGGCTACACCGACCCCGCATATCCGGTGACGGGACGGGTGGTGCGCGCATGAGCGCTGCGTCCGCGAAGTACGTACCGCCGCAGCATTCCGATTCGATAGATGTGCAGGCAATGCCCGAGGTGCTGGGTCGGCTGGTGGTGCTCACCGGGCGCCACCCGTGGCGCTGCGCGGCGGCGCTATCGTGCGCGCTGGGCGCGGCCATCTTCAACCTGCTGATGCCGCCCTTGCTGGGGCGGGCGGTGGACCAGACCAGCCACCTGCTGCCGAAGACCGGCGGCGACATGGCGCCGGCGCAGCAGGCGCTGTTGATCACGGCGTTGCTGATTGTCGCCGCCTGCGCCATTCGCGGCGTGCTGACTGGGCTACAGGGATATTTCGGCGAAACGCTGGCGCAGCAGGTCGGCTACGATCTGCGGATGGCGTACTACGACAAGCTGCAGCGGCTCGGCTTCGGCTATCACGACCGGATTCATACCGGCGAGCTGATTTCGCGCGGCATGCTCGATCTCGAAGGCGTGCGCGCCTTCCTGGAATTCGGCGTGCTACGCGTGGTCTCGCTGTTGCTGCTGCTCGGCATAGGCGCATGGCGGCTGCTCAGCGTCGATGTCGCACTGGGCTTGCTGGCCTTGAGCTTCGTGCCATTCGTGCTGGTGAATTCGGTGACGGCGGGCCTGAAGCTGCGCATCACCTGGCAACGCCTGCAGAAAATGATGGCCGAACTGACGCTGCGCATGGAGGAAAATCTGCAGGGCGTGCGCGTGGTGCGCGCCTTTCACGCGGTGCGCTCGGAGCTGGCGCGTTTCGACCTGATATCGCAGCGCGCGCTGCTGCTGTCGAACAAGCGCATCACGCTGCGCATGGGTTCCATGAGCCTGATGACGCTGGCTTACTATATTTCGATGGGATTGGTGCTGTGGGTGGGTGGCCAACGCGTCGCGACCGGCACCTCCACGGTCGGCGAGCTGACCGAATTCCTGACCTTCATCACCATACTGCAGCAGCCATTGCGGCAGATCGGCATGATCGTCAACGCCAGCGCGCGCGCCACCAGTTCCGGCGCGCGCTTGTTCGACGTGCTCGATACCGAGCCAGAGATCGGTGACGCGCCCGGCGCCTCGGCGTTGGACGGCGCCGGCGTGCTGCGGTTCGAGCAGGTCGGCTTCAGCTACGGCCAGGGGCCGGCGGCGCGACGGGTGCTGGACGATATCAGCTTCGAGCTGAAACCCGGCCAGGTGCTGGGCGTGGTCGGCGCGCCGGGCAGCGGCAAGTCGACGCTGGCGCACCTGATACCGCGCTTCTATGAGGCCAGCAGCGGCCGCATCACGCTGGGCGGGCGGGATATTCGCGAACTCCGGTTGGCCGACCTGCGGCGCGAGGTGGCCGTGGTCCAGCAGGAGAACTTCCTGTTCAACACCTCGGTCCATCACAACGTGGCCTACGCGGTGCCCGCCGCCGATACCGCGGCGGTGGTCGCCGCGACGTCGACCGCGCAGATCCACGACCACGTTGAACAACTGCCAGGCCGCTACGCCACCGAGGTGGGCGAGCGCGGCGTGGCCTTGTCAGGCGGCCAGCGGCAGCGCATGACCATCGCGCGGGCGCTTGTCGACCAGCCATCGATACTGGTCCTGGACGATTCCACCGCCGCCATCGACTCGGTGACGGAGCAACGGGTGCGCACCGCCTTGCATCGGGCCATGCGGCACGCCGCCACCATCATCATCGCGCACCGCCTCAGTTCATTGCGGCACGCCGACCAGATCATCGTGCTGGAACAAGGGCGCATCGTGGAGCGCGGCAGCCACGCGCAGCTGCTGG
>Ga0247815_10003055_pt1 | contig 12179 bp, 11 predicted proteins | sample UWRJL194509B1_FD_181014 | JGI IMG/M metagenome (GOLD analysis project Ga0247815, IMG submission 181014) | Plant litter microbial communities from Arlington Agricultural Research Station in Wisconsin, United States - UWRJ-L194-509B-1 | ecosystem: Environmental > Terrestrial > Plant litter >... | reverse complement strand
GCCCCGAGCACCGTCCTCGAGGGCGCGAACAAGGAGACCGCCGAGAAGGCGAAGGCTCAGCTCGAAGAGGCCGGCGCAACCGTCACCCTCAAGTAGTCGGGGCCCTCACGGGCACCTACTGCGAGCACTGAAAGGTGCCGTCCCCTCGGGGGCGGCACCTTTTTGCGTGCCCGCGCCATCACCGCGCGAGTTCGTCATCAGCGCGGCGGTTACTGCAGGCGCGCTGATAACGGGCAGGCGCGCTGATGACGGTCGGGAGCCACCGTCGACCGATACGGTTGAGGGATGACCGATGACGTTCGCCGCCGACCATCCGCCGAGATCTCCCGCTCCTGGCTCCTCGTGCCGGCGACGGCTCCCGAACGCTTCGAGCCGAGCGTCGCCTCCCGCGCCGACCAGGTCATCCTCGACCTCGAGGATGCGGTCGACCCGAAGCTCAAGGGTGATGCCCGCGGTGTCGTCGCCGAGTGGCTGGCGACATCCGGATCGTCCGCGTGGGTGCGCATCAACAGCGTCGAGACCGAATTCTGGAGCGACGACGTCGACGGCCTGCGCGGTCTGCCCGGGCTGCTCGGCGTGATGCTAGCCAAGACCGAGTCAGCCGAGCAGGTGTCGGAGACGTACGCCCGGTTGGGCAGCGCGACGCCCGTGTTGGCGCTGGTCGAGTCCGCCCTCGGCATCGAGGATGCGGCCGATATCGCCCGCGCCAAGGGTGCGTTCCGACTCGCCTTCGGCAGCGGGGACTACCGCCGCGACACCGGGGCGAGCGCCGACGATCTCGCCATGGCCTACCCGCGCTCGCGACTGGTCGTGGCCAGCCGGGTCGGCAAGCTGCCCGGCCCGATCGACGGCCCGACCGTCGGCAGCAGTCATCCGGTGCTCCGCGAGCAGTCGGAGATGACCGTCGCACTCGGCATGACCGGCAAGCTCTGCCTCGACACGTCCCAGCTGCCGGTGATCAACGAGGTCATCAGCCCCACCGGTTCGGATGTCGCGTGGGCCCAGTCGTTCCTCTCCGACTTCGAGGCGCGCGGGCGCACCATCCGCGACGGCAGCGACCTGCCGCGACTGGGTCGAGCCGAGAAGATCGAGCGGCTCGCGCGCGAGTTCGGCGTCGAGGCGCGCTGAGCGAACCGCGCCCTTCGCCTCCGGTACGCCCGCGGCGAATCCGGCCCTCGCTGTCGGCCGCGCTGCGTACAGTGAGCGGGTGAGTACAGTTCGAGGCGCACACCCGGGTGCGCGAGGCCGCATCAGCGGCGGTGATGCGGATGCCCAGCGCGCGGTCAACGCGGACGCCCCCAAGATCCCCGACCTGCTGCCCCGCATCGCGCGGCTGTTCGCACCACACAAGGCGGCTCTCACCACCACCGCGATCCTGGTGATCATCGGCGCCGGACTCTCCGTGCTGCCACCGCTGCTCACCGCCCGCGCCTTCGACTCCGGACTGTTTCCGAAGAGCGGGCAACCGAACTTCCCGGTGCTCCTCGAGATCGTCGGCCTGATGGTGCTGATCTACGTCGCGTCCGCCGCGCTCGGCGTCTGGCAGACGTACCTCACCGCCACCGTGGGCAACAAGGTCATGGGCGCGATGCGCGTGCGGCTGTTCAGCCACCTGCAGCGGATGGAACTCGCGTTCTTCACCAGGACCAAGACCGGCATCATCCAGTCCCGACTGCAGAACGACGTCGGTGGTGTGGCCAATGTGCTCACCAACACCGTCTCGAGCGTGCTCGGCAACACTGTCACGGTGATCGCGGCCTTCGTGTCGATGCTCGTGCTCTCGTGGCAATTGACGCTGGTCGCGGTCATCCTGATGCCGATCCTGGTGATCGCACAGCGCCGCGTGGGTCGGGTGCGCGCCAAGATCGCCACCAAGACGCAGGAGTCGCTCAGCGACATGACCGCGATCACGCAGGAGACACTGTCGGTCTCCGGCATCCTGTTGGCCAAGAGCTTCAACCAGCAGAACACCGAGGTCGACCGCTACGCGAAGGAGAACGACACCCAGATCGGGCTGCAAGTCCGCGAGCAGATGAGCGGCCAGTGGTTCTTCGCGATGGTGCAGATCTTTCTCGCCATCATCCCCGCGGTCATCTACATCTGCGCGGCCTGGCTGATCCTGGGGGATGTGCCGGTCACCGCCGGAACGATCGTCGCCTTCACGACGGTGCAGGCTCGCCTGATGTTCCCGCTGCTTGGCCTGATGCGCGTCGCCCTCGACCTGCAGACCTCGCAGGCGCTGTTCGCCCGCATCTTCGAGTACCTCGATCTGAAGCCCGCAATCGTCGACCGGCCCGCCGCCCGTCCCGTCGACGAGAAGCGGCTCGGCAGCGTGGCCTTCGACGACGTCGTCTTCCGCTACCCCGACGCGGGCGACGACACCGAACCAACGCTCAAGGGAGTCTCGTTCGAGATCGAGCCCGGGCAATACGCCGCCTTCGTCGGGCCGTCCGGCGCTGGCAAGACCACGGTCTCGTATCTGGTGCCGCGGCTGTACGAGGCGAGCGACGGGCGGGTGACCTTCGCGGGCGCCGACGTGCGCGACCTCGAGCAGGAATCCCTCATCTCCAACATCGGCATCGTCAGCCAGGAGACCTACCTGTTCCACGCGACCATCGCCGAGAACCTTCGCTACGCGAAGCCCGGAGCGACGGATGCCGAGCTCGAGTCCGCGGCGCGAGCCGCCAACATCCACGACACCATCGCTTCGTTCCCCGACGGTTACGACACCGTGGTGGGGGAGCGGGGCTACCGCCTCTCCGGCGGCGAGAAGCAACGCATCGCCATCGCGCGGGTGCTGCTCAAAGACCCCGGCGTGCTCATCCTCGACGAGGCGACGAGCGCACTCGACTCGATCTCGGAGCGGGTGGTGCAGCAGGCGCTCGACACCGCGTCACGTGGCCGCACGACCATCGCGATCGCGCATCGACTATCGACAGTGGTGGCGGCCGATGTGATCTTCGTTGTCGACGGCGGGCGCATCGTGGAGCGCGGGACACACGGCGAGCTGCTGGCCGCGGACGGCGTCTACGCGCGCCTGTACGCAGAGCAGATCGCCCTGCGCTGAGGTTCGCGCTGCGCTTACGACGCGGCGTTCAACCCAGTGGGCGTCTGTGCGGCCATCGCTTCGTGGCCGGAATCCCAGAGTCGCATGAGCTTCAGGCAGAGGTGCAGCGCGCTTCGGGTGACTCCATCATCGAGTGCGGCCTTCACCACCTGGGGCATGTTCTCCAGCCGGTAGTAGAGCGTGGTCCGGTGGATGTGCAGCAGCCGGCATGCCTCCTTCACTTGCGTGCGGGCGTCGAGGTAGGTCTCGACCGTGGTGCGCTTCAGCGAGTCCCCGTCGATGTACAGCGCGTAGGCGGCGGGGGAGAACAGCGCGATCTGGGCGCCGTCTTCCGGGATGGCGGCCAGCATCAGCCAGGTGCCCAGTTCGCTGATGTCCGCGACTCCGCCCAGGTGGGGGAGCTTCGCGGCCGTCTCCGCCGCGGTGATCGCCTGGCGCATCGTGCCCCGCAGGTCGTCGGAACCGCGATCGTGCCGTGCGGTTCCGATCGAGCGGATGGGCACGTGCTGGCTCGATGCCTCGGCGCGCACCTGATCGAGCACGGGGAGGGTGTCCGGCGCCCGAACGACGAAGAGCTGCGCAGGGCCCACGTCACCGACGGAGAAGATGCCGTGGGTGCGGCGGGCATCCAGCAGTCGTGCGAAGGTCGCCCGCTGGGCCGAGCTCACTCCCGGGTCGAAGGTGACCGCGACCGCGACGGTGCCCTCACCCTCCTCGAGCCAGAGGTTCGCCACCGCATCTCTGAACGCCCGTCGAGCAGTGGCGCTGTCATCGGAGAGCAGCCTCGCCATGACCGCAGCGCGACTCGAACTGTCGGCACCGTTTGCGCGGTGATTCAGTTCGCTGATCGTGGCCGGTCGATCGTGACTCACGGTCTCGGCGGAGGCGATGTGCTTGACACTCATGATGCATCTCACGCTAGGTCTGCACCCGGGCGGTTCGCGTGGCCCGCCCGTTCACACCCTCGGAACGCAGAACGGCGCACCCCAGGTCTCCCTGAGGTGCGCCGTCTCCGGTGCGGCCAGCTGGCGGCCGGAGTGCCTACTTCTGGATGAAGGCGAGCAGGTCGGGGTTGATGACGTCGGCGTGGACCGTCAGCATTCCGTGCGGGTAGCCCGGGTAGATCTTCAGCTCGGAGTTCTGCAGCAGTTCGTGCTGCTTCAGGGACGCGTCCTTGTACGGCACGATCTGGTCGTCGTCGCCCTGGGTCACCAGAACCGGCACGGTGATCGCCTTCAGGTCGTCGGTCTGGTCCGTCTCGGAGAACGCGGCGATTCCCACGTAGTGAGCCAGCGCGCCGCCCATCATGCCCTGGCGCCACCAGTTGTCGACCACCGGCTGCGACAGCTTCGCGTCCGGGCGGTTGAAGCCGTAGAACGGGCCGGATGCGACGGCCTCGTAGAACTCGGCACGGTTGGCGGCGAGCGCCTCGCGGAAGCCGTCGAAGACCGAGATGGGAGTTCCCTCGGGGTTCGCGTCGGTCTGCACCATCAGCGGCGGCACGGAGGAGACCAGGATCGCCTTCGCGACGCGGCCCTGCGGCTGGCCGTACTTGGCGACGTAACGAGCGACCTGGCCACCACCGGTGGAGTGGCCGATGTGGATCGCGTTCTTCAGGTCGAGGTGCTCGACGACCGCGCTGACATCGCTGGCGTAGTGATCCATGTCGTTGCCGAATCCGACCTGGTCGGAACGACCGTGGCCGCGACGGTCACTCGCGATGACGCGGTATCCGTGGGCGTGGAAGAAGAGCATCTGTGCGTCCCAGTCGTCGGCCGACAGGGGCCATCCGTGGTGGAACACGATGGGCTGCGCGTCGGCGCTTCCCCAGTCCTTGTAGTAAATCTGTACGCCATCGTCTGTGGTCACAAACGGCATGATCAACCTCCAGGTCACGTCGCACCGGGCTGTGCCCGGCACGACTTTCGAGTTCTCTCGCCCCCTCATGAGGGCACGATCGAGACAACGATAACCGCGGGTCGGATTCCGGTCGTCCTACAGTTGTCCAGTCCTCCGGCCGGCGACTCGTGCCCCGCCACGCACTCCGTAACGTCCAGCTGGCTGCCGATAGATTGGCGTACATCATGAAGTACGCCAACAGTGTCATCGACCTCGTCGGAAACACCCCCCTCGTCAAGCTGAACAGCGTGACGGAGGGCATCGCCGCGACGATCCTGGTCAAGGTCGAATACCTGAACCCCGGGGGCTCGTCCAAAGACCGCATCGCCACCCGGATCATCGATGCGGCAGAGCGCGACGGACTGCTGGCGCCCGGCGGCACCATCGTCGAGCCGACCTCCGGCAACACCGGCATCGGCCTCGCACTCGTCGCGCAGCAGCGGGGCTACCGCTGCGTGTTCGTGCTCCCCGACAAGGTGGGGGAGGAGAAGCGCAACGTGCTCCGCGCGTACGGTGCGGAGATCGTGGTGACACCCACCGCCGTGGAGCCGACCAGTCCCGAGTCGTACTATTCGGTCTCCGATCGGCTGGCCCGCGACATCCCCGGTGCCTTCAAACCGAACCAGTACTCGAACCCCAACGGACCGCTCAGTCACTACGAGACGACCGGCCCCGAGATCTGGCGCGACACCGAGGGCAAGGTCACGCACTTCGTCGCCGGCGTCGGCACCGGCGGCACGATCAGCGGCGTCGGCAAGTACCTCAAAGAGATGTCCAACGGTGCGGTCCGCATCATCGGCGCTGACCCCGAAGGATCGGTGTACTCGGGCGGATCGGGTCGCCCGTACCTCGTCGAGGGCGTGGGCGAGGACTTCTGGCCGGAGGCCTACGACGGCTCGGTGGTCGACGAGATCATCGCCTCCTCCGATGCCGAATCCTTCGACTTCACCCGCCGCCTTGCTCGCGAGGAGGGTCTGCTGGTCGGCGGATCCAGTGGTCTCGCTGTCGCCTCGGCGCTGAAGGCGGCGAAGGATCTGCCCGCCGATGCGGTGATGGTGGTGCTGCTGCCCGACGGCGGACGCGGCTACCTGGGCAAGGTATTCAACGACAAGTGGATGCAGTCCTACGGCTTCACGCAGGTCTCCGACGAGAAGACGGTCGCCGACATCGTGCAGGAGAAGTCCGGGGTGATCCCCGATCTCGTGCACGTGCATCCCTCCGACACCGTCCGCGACGCGATCGAGATCATGTCGAAGTACGGTGTCTCGCAGCTCCCGGTGCTCACGGCCGAGCCGCCGGTCGTGATCGGCGAGGTCGTCGGCGCCCTCGACGAACGTGCTCTCCTCGAGGCGGTCTTCGGCGGCGATGCCCAGATGACCGACCCGGTCGGGAAATTTATCGGGCAGCCGCTCGGTTTGATCGGAGTACACGAGGCGATCAGCGTCGCCCGTGCGTCACTGAGCAAAGCGGATGCCCTCCTCGTGACGCAGGACGGCAAGCCGGTCGCGGTGATCACCCGCCAAGACCTGCTCACCTTCCTCTCCGACTGACCTCCTGTTCCACCACTTTCTACGAAACCCGGTACCCCTGTGTCTGACAGCCTCGACTTCTCCACCCGCGCGATCCACGTCGGTCAGGAGTTCGACCCGTCCACCGGATCGGTCATCCCGCCGATCTACCAGACCTCGACCTTCGTGCAGGACGGCATCGGTGGGTTCCGTGGCGGCTACGAGTACGCGCGCGGCGCCAACCCGACCCGATCCTCACTCGAGACGCTGCTCGCCGACCTCGAGGGCGGCTCGCACGGCTTCAGTTTCTCGTCCGGCCTCGCCGCCGAAGACACGCTGCTGCGCGCAGTGCTGACGCCCGGCGACCACGTGGTCATGGGCAACGACGTCTACGGCGGCACGCACCGGCTGGTCAACCGGGTCTTCGTCCCCTGGGGCGTCGAGCTCGATACGGTCGAGATGATGGATCTCGACGCCGTGCGCGCCGCGGTCACACCGAAGACGCGGGTGCTCTGGGTGGAGACCCCCAGCAACCCGCTGATGAAGATCAGCGACATCGCCGCCCTGGTGGAGATCGGCCACGCGGCCGGCGCCATCGTCGTGGTGGACAACACCTTCGCCTCTCCCTACCTCCAGAACCCGCTCGCCCTCGGGGCGGACGTAGTCACGCACTCCACCACCAAGTACCTGGGCGGTCACTCCGACGTTCTCGGCGGCGGCCTCGTCGTCGCCGACGACGAGCTCGCCGAGAAGGTGCGCTTCCTGCAGTTCGCCGTCGGTCCGGTGTCCGGACCGATGGATGCCTGGCTCACCGTCCGCGGCATCAAGACGTTGGCGCTGCGCATGGAGCAGCACTCGTCGAACGCGCAGTCCATTGCGGAGACGCTGGTGGGGCATCCGGCCATCGAACGCGTCTACTACCCCGGCCTGGTCGACCACCCCGGCCACGAGCTCGCCGCTCGGCAGATGCGTCGCTTCGGCGGCATGCTCTCGGTGCAGCTCGCCGGTGGCCCCGCCGCCGCCCGCGCATTCGCCGAGTCGACGACGATCTTCCAGCTCGCGGAATCCCTCGGGGGCGTCGAGTCCCTCATCGGTTACCCGACGGAAATGACCCACGCATCCGTGCGGGGCACGGCGCTCGCCGTGCCCGAGAACCTGGTGCGCCTCTCCGTCGGCATCGAGGGCGTCGACGACCTCACCGCGGACCTGCTCGAGGGTCTCGCCCGCATCTAGCGCTCGGCCGCGGGCCTGTCCGGCCCCGCCACTGCCCGCGCCAATCACCGTTATGCAGGAACCCCTGCATAACGGCGGGTTCTTCCGTCGAGTTGTCACAGATCTACCTGTCACTCCGCGTGTGAGGTCGATCTGTGACATCTCGATGCGCCGTCGGCGAGGTGAATCCGGAGCTGTTCGACGACGTCGGACGGTTCATCGCGCGTGCCGACGTGCTGTTCCGCGAGTGGCGTGTGATCGTGGAATACGACGGCGAGCAGCACCGGGTCGACGACAGGCAGTACGAGATCGACCAGCATCGCCTCGAGCGGTTGAGGTCGGCGGGCTGGACGGTCGTCCAGGTGCGCAGGCGCGGGCTCTTTGTGACGCAGGCCGGAGGTGAGGGAATTTCGCGCGAACGGATGGCCGGGCTGAGTCGATCCGCCCATCGAACTGTCACAGATCGACCCTTCCCAACGGAAATGAGGTCGATCTGTGACAACTCGAGAAAGGGAGCCAACCGCTACGACAGGATGTCTTTCCGCGCGAACCGCGCATAGGCCAGCGCGCCGAACACGACGATGTACCCCAGCTGCAGCACCGCGTTCGATCCGAACGAGTCCCAGGAGATCGGCTGCCGAAGCAGATCACCGAAACTCAGCCAATAGTGCGAGAACAGAAACGGATGCAGCCATTCCAGCTGCGGCAACGAATCGGCGATCTGCACCGCGACATCCAGCACCACGGTGGCGGCCATCGCGCCGACCGGAACGTCGGTCAGCGTCGAGATGAACAGTCCGACGGCCGCGAAGCCGAGCAGGCTCAGGGTCACGTAGAGCGCGATCAGCAGCGCCCTGCCGAGAGCATCGCCGACGTCGATCGTGTCCCCCGACAGCAACGTCGTGGGCCCGATCGGAAACAGCGCGGCACCGATCAGCGCGCCCGCCACGGCGACCGTCAGACTCGCGGCAAGGCAGAACAGCGCGACGCCGATGTACTTGACCACCAGCAGACGGATGCGGCCGGCAGGGGCCACCAGCAAGTACCGCAGTGTTCCCGTGCTCGCCTCGCCCGCTATCGCATCTCCGGAGACCACTCCGACGGTCAGCGGCAGAAACAGCGGCACCGCGAGCAGCAGCCCGGCGAAGGTCACGAACAGGCCGTTCTCACTGATCTGGCTGATGAAGGCGGGCCCGCGCCCCGAGCCGGTGATCTTGACCGCCACCGCGACGAGAACCGGCACGGCGGCTAAGGCGAGCAGCATCGCCCAGGTACGTTTGCGGCGGAACAGCACCGTGATCTCCGAGCCGAGCAGTGCGAGCCCTGCGCTACTGGGCAACGTCGAACCCCTCGCCGGTGAGGGCCACGAAGCGGTCTTCGAGGCTGGGACGCTCGACCGAGAACGCGCGGACCCGCACCCCGGCCGCCACCAGGGCGGGCACGATGTCGTCGGGATCCACCGTCGACCCCAGGGGTGCGCTGACCGTCGCCTCGGAGTGCCCGTGTTCGATCGTCGCGAGCACGCCCAGCCCGGCCAGTGCGCTGACGGCGGCCGCGGCATCCGGTGTGGTCAGACGGATGTCCGGCTCCCCCGCCCGCCGCAGCTCCTCGAGCGTGCCCTGAGCCACCAGCCTGCCCGCGCTCATGACTGCGGCGTGCGTACACATCTGCTCGATCTCCGCGAGCAGATGACTGGACACGAACACCGTCGTCCCCTCGGCGGCGAGTGAACTCACCAGCGAGCGCACCTCGCGGGTGCCCTGGGGATCCAATCCGTTGGTGGGCTCGTCGAGCACGAGCAGGTCGCGCGGCATGAGCAGGGCGTTCGCGAGCCCGAGTCGCTGCTTCATGCCGAGCGAGTACGCCTTCACCTTCTTGCGCCCCACGCCAGCGAGCCCGACTCGCTCGAGCGCGGCCTCGACCCGCGCCGCACGGCTGGCGGACGGGGCGTGGCGGTCCGCCGAATCGAGTCGGCGGAGGTTGGCGGTGCCCGAGAGGAACGGGTAGAACCCCGGACCCTCCACGAGTGCACCGACCCGCGGCAGCACGCTGCGCAGGCTGGACGGCATGGCCTCGCCGAGTACAGAAGCACTGCCGCTCGACGCCGAGATGAGCCCGAGCAGCATGCGGATGGTCGTGGTCTTGCCCGAACCGTTCGGCCCGAGAAACCCGAACACCGACCCCCGGGGCACGCTGAGGTCGACGTCCTGCACGGCGGCATGCGCGCCGAATCGCTTGGTCAGGCCGCCCGTCTCGATCGCGAGCGAGCCGTCGCTCACTTCGTCGACGACGCGGCGACCGCCTGCAGTCGCGCCGTCGGCACCGACCCGACGAGGACCCGCCCGTCATCCGTCACCAGCACGTTGACGAGCGTCGTGTGAAAGACCCGACCGCCGTCGACCGCCGTGGTCAGCTGCGTGAACTGCTTGGCCGAACCGAGAGCGGTGAGCAAGGAGTCAGCGGGGCTGACGACGACCGCGCTCCATCCGCTGCCGACGACAGTGGGCTTTGCGGAATCGGCCGTGGGTGCCGAGGGGCGTGGCGTACGGGCGGGCGCCGCCTTCTCGGTGACCTTCGCGCTCTTCGGCGGCGTGAACGTGAACAGGCGCGAATCGGGGGCGCCGATCACTAGGTTGGTGAACCCGATGCGGAACGCGGGTGCCTTCTGCCCCTTCGCCGATGCCGTGACCTGCAACGGCAGGCCGGTCTTGGCGTCGACGGCGATGGCGACCGACCCGATCAGAGTCCCGGATGCCTTGGGCTTCAATACCAGCGTGTAGACCGCTCGATTGGCGACAGAGGCATTCGCGCCGACACTCAGCTTCGTCGAGCCGTCGAGCTTCGCGACGATCGTGCGCGCCACTTCGCTCGGCGTCATCGCCGTCGCGCTCGGGGTGGCGCTGCTGCGCGAGGGGAGCGTGCTGTGTACGGCCGTGTTCTTCTTGGAGTCATAGACCCAGACATCCGTGCCATTACGGATGACATCCTGCTCGGCCATCTGCTTCAGCACCTGCACGCGTGCCTTGGTCGGCCCGTCGACGTACACGCGCGCGTTCTGCGGGGTAGAGACCAGAGTCAGCAGCGAACCGATGTCCGAGTCTGTGCTGCTCGATCCGCTCGACACTGCGGGCAGCGACGGGAGACCCAGGTCGGTGGTGGTCTTCACCGCGCCGGAGAAGGCATCCGTCGTGCTGTTGCCCATCAGGGCGAGCACCTGTTGCGGTGTCTTGACGTCGAGGGAGACCGCGGCATTCGCTGAGACCGGCACGGCGACGGCGCCGAGGGCGACCACCGCGATGGCGACGGCGGCGGGAATCCAGCGTGTGCTGCGGGACCGGGATGGTAGGGACATGTCGGGCGACCTCTCATAGAGATAGCGCACAAGATACGCCGCAAACCTTCCGGTTGTCTCCGAAGCTGGCATGCCGATAGCTGGCCTATAGAGCCCGTCGTTCCTAGGCTGGGGTGATGGATAACGCACAGCCCATCTCCTACGGAGCGCTCGAGCGTGGCACCCCTGTCGTGAGCAGCACCGGCGGCCAGTTCGGCACCGTGCGGCATGTGCTGCAGGATGAGTCGCTGGATCTCTTCGACGGACTCGCGGTGGAGACGGCGCACGGCCTGCGGTTCGTGGGACGCGACTCCGTGCAGTCGATCTACAGCACGGTGGTGCGCACCTCGCTGAGCGATGCCGAGGTCGCGTTGCTGCCGAAGCCCGAGGGGCCAGAGGTCTTTCACGCCGATCCGACGCTCGACACCGGCGATTCGCTCAGTGCCTGGTTCGGCCGTGTCTTCCGCCGCGATCACTGGACCCGCGGCGAGTAGACGGTGACGCCCGTAGCTGGCGCTGTGCGGCATACCCCGCGAACGAGGGCGATAATGGTTTCCGCCGTGCGGCGTCGGGTCCGCATGTAGACGACGACGAAGCCGGGTACGCAGGTCATGGAGCCACAGAAGGTTCGAGCCCCCAACATCCGCGATGTGGCACGTCTCGCCGGGGTCTCGTATCAGACCGTCTCCCGGGTTCTGAACAATTCCGAGGCCCTGCGCCCGAGCACCAAAGAGCGTGTGCTCGAGGTCATCGACCAGATCGGCTATCGGCCCAACCAAGCGGCGCGCGCCCTGGTCACCAGCAGATCGCGCACCATCGGCGTGCTCACGTCGCAGACGGCGAACTACGGGCCGGCGACCATCCTCACCGCGATCGAAGAGGCGGCTCGGGATGCCGGATACGTCATCACCACGACCAGCCTCGCCACCAGTGATTACGACGCCATTCGCGAGCGCCTGGAGTACCTCGTCAACCAGTCCATCGAAGCGCTCATCGTGATCGCGCCGCAGGTGCGCGTCTTCCAGGCGATCACCGAGCTCGAGATGCGCATCCCGATGGTGACGCTCGACTCGACCCGGCGCGATGTCCACAGCCTGTCGGTCGACCAGGTGTCGGGGGCGCGGTTGGCGGTGCGCCACCTCGTCGAGCAGGGGCACCGCCG
>Ga0247815_10003054_pt1 | contig 12180 bp, 14 predicted proteins | sample UWRJL194509B1_FD_181014 | JGI IMG/M metagenome (GOLD analysis project Ga0247815, IMG submission 181014) | Plant litter microbial communities from Arlington Agricultural Research Station in Wisconsin, United States - UWRJ-L194-509B-1 | ecosystem: Environmental > Terrestrial > Plant litter >... | reverse complement strand
GATCTTTCTGGTGACTCGACGTTGACTAGAACGAGTCCGAGTTGGGTCATCCCAGGGAGCGCGTTGAGGATCTCGTGTGCCCATACTACCGGCGTGTCTTGCATTCGTGCCGGGAGGAAACCACACGCATGAGTCACATGGGCACGGTCGCTGAAGTCCAATTTCAGCAGGTCGTAGGAAAATGAAGCCGAGACAACCGTGATATGGCGCAGCTGGGACGTGTTGACCTGCCTACAGAGAGCCCGAATAGTGCGTCCCCGTGAATAAATACGCTCCAACGAGACGAATAGTCCCAATATAGATCTGATTCTGAACTTGAACCTTGGGCCTGCGAAATATAGGACTCGCACGTAGGAACACATTCGCGCAGCCGGCGCCTGGGTATGCTCATCAAACATGTAGGATTGAAGGCGAGCTTTATTCGCGCCATTGATCAGCAGTGTGTGATAAAGAATTGGCGCGACAATAGAATAGACCGTGTGCGAAGTTGAAGCGAGATGTACGACGGATTGCCGATGAGTGGCAGAAAAGCGCAAGTCGAGTGCGGCCTGCTCGATGACTCGGATCACCAGCTCCGCAGGCAGGAAATCAAGCATAGATTCGAGGACAATGCGAAGATGAGCGTGAGTAAAGGCGCGGCTGAAACGTGGGCAGGACTCCGTCATGGACGGGCCCGGGGACAAGGATCTGGCACTTGCGCAATGTACCGACGTCCGCTCTGATCGTTGGAACACGCGATAATGAAAACCGACAAGCGTCATCTCCACTCTTTTAGGATTTTGGGACCCCGATTTATTGCCAGTTTGCGAACAGGAGAGAGTCACATCGCGTGTGAAGAACGCATTGGCGGTCAGATAAACATTGTTGATCAGTAGTTGGACTGGAAGGCTCTGACCGGTAGGGTAGCAGTGAAGATCTGATTTATCGCATGTTGACTTGCGTTTTAGTTCGCTTTGGGTTGGGCGGCGGCGCTTAGCAACGTCGTCACGCGGAGCCGACACGCACTCTGACGCTCCGATCATAGCTTGATCTCAATGACTGAATGTTGAATCGTCAAGAGAAAATATTGTCATGAATGTCGTTAAGCACAGAGATAGACTCAGACATAAAGAAAAGAAGAGCATAACTCGTGACTCGTGACTATGAACGTGCCAGCCCATAAGGTAGCCCTCACTCACTTTGCCCACGTGTCGCAACCATCATTACTTAATCCCTAATTTGAGTATAAAACATGGACACGGCTCCTTGTGTCAGCTTCTTTAGTGACCCTTCGTGAACCCACACGTCCGCATCTTCACGAGATCCTTCGCCCATTCCTCCTCGACCAAAAATGCGTTTCACTCTCATTGTCCTCTATACACTTGTGTTCACCGTCGCGGCCCAGAATTATGCAGAATTCTCTCCGTGTGCTCAGCAGTGTCTTCTTGACGGAGTAGTGCACTGCGGTAACGACGTGTACATTTCTCTCTCCTGACTTAGCCTCAAGTAGCTGATATCCATATTCTTATTGTAGGAGCGTGCTCGACTGTGCTTGCGGAGCCCAAGCGGCCCAAACTGCAGCCAATACCTGCTTCTCCAGCTCCTGCTCGCCAGAGGACAGCTCCATCCAGATTACCGCCCTGTCTGGGGTTTGCGATGCGAAAAGGTCTGGAGGATTTGGATCGGGAAACGGAGGGCCGTCCAGTAGCTCGACCCCGCGTCCTAGCGGCACACAGATCTCAATTGGTCCCTCTACTACGGTGACGCCTCCAGATGCAGCGTCTCATGTCGGTGCAGGAGTTGGTGCCATTCTCGCTGCTGCTGGTCTCGTCCTGGCCCTATAGGTACGCTGGATGATGAACCTTGTCATTTCGGCCGCAACGGACGCTTCTGGCCCTCGTGTTGTAGCCGTTGTTACAACGTGCCTTGTGCTCTCATTGCTTGTGGATACTTGTACACATGCTGCAATGGACGTTTTTCGTTGTCACACATACTTCATGCACGTCTCGATTCTTTCGAGTCGTTCTAGGAGTGCATTGGGGATCCTGTATATCCACACGGCCGAAGATTTTTGCATCTGATACCACTCAGAACCGCTGCGTAGACAAGGAAGCCCGCAAACGCTGAGAAGACCGTGATTTGGTGCAGTGAACTGTGCCGCGACATGTCGATTCGCTCGGAGGTATCATGGATGAGACTGCCCACCACGAATATGTGATAAATTATTGGGACTACGATGGCGTAGATTGTGTGCGAAGTCGAGGCGAGATGCACCACAGACTGCCGATGAACAACAGAAAAGCGAAAGTCGAACGCAGCACACTCGATGATGCGCATAGCTAATTCTGCAGGTAATTTATCCAGCATTAGCTAAAAGTTATCAAAGTATGAACCTGAAAAGTGGAGGAGTTCAAATCAGTGAGGCGTCGAGTAGAGGACGATATGGCAAGAGGACAAGGAACTGGCGATCACGCCAAGTACCGACAGTAGACCAAATTTTCATCTGGGAGAGACTTGTGTGCGATCGCGATCTTGCTTCCACAGGCTTGTCTGCGTTCAAACATATGCTGTGTCTCTTCTAATCGTAGTCGCTGTCTTTCGTTGACTCTACCCTTCACCTCGCTCCGGCTAGTTCTCGGAGTCATGTGCTTAATGATCACGTATCGATTTGATGTGTCACACGGTGAGTTGCGTTCTTGTTCGCTTTAGGCCGCACGGCAGCGCTTAACGGGGTCTTCACGCGGAGCCAACATGAACCTCGACACTGCGCTCACACACATACGCAGCTCCACCTCGGCGACCAGGATCGAGTCGATTGCAGGCATATGTATGCTCACGTGGCTGCGGGCAAAGACACAGATCCGAAATGAAAAGAATGATTCGTTACTGTTAGCTCAAGGGTCCACGAAGTAGCCGACCATGTGTCGCAACCATCATTAATTCGAGCCCTCATTGAGTCACCCGGAGTACAAAATACAGGCCCTGCACCTTCTGCTTCGTTCGCGACTGTCTTCGACCGTCCCCACACGACCTCTTCTACCACGAAACCTCACACCCGTCCATCGCTACAAAAATGCGTTTTACTCTCGTCGCCCTCTTTGCGCTCGCCGCCACCGCCTCGGCTCAGACCTATGTAGACTTCCCTGAGTGTGCGAAGAAATGTCTTCGTGACGAAACATTGATATGCGGTAACGACGTGCACGTTCCCTCTTTCTAAATCTCGTCCCAAATCTGACATTGCTTTTACAGTGACGTGCTCGACTGTGCTTGCGGAACCCAACGGGCCGGGAGTGCAGTTACGACCTGCATCACCAGTGGCTGCTTGGGTGAAGACAACTCAGCGGCGACTACCCTCCTGAGCTCGGCCTGCGCCAGTCGCGGGTCTGGGGGTTCTGGGTCGGAAACCGGTGCGCCAAGTGGTAGCAACTCGGTTGGTGCTCCGTCCGGCGGTCCTAGTGTCACTCAGTCTTCAGTTGGCCCCTCCAACACGGTGACGCCTCCTCGCGATGCCGCATCTCGTGTAGGTGCTGGAGTTGGCGCTATCCTCGCTGCTGCTGGTCTCGCCCTGACCTTGTGACCGTGCTGAATGTTGAAAATTTTCATTCCGGCCAAAACTGGACACTTGTGGCCATCGTATTATAACCACCCATAATGCTCCACGTGTTCTCATCGCTTGTGGATACTTGCACACTATACCCGCTGCAATGGAGGCCCTTCGTCGTCACGCCTCGTTCATGTGCGACTCGATTCTCCGGGTCGTTACAATTTGAGATGGATTGCCCTCCGCGTGAACATCTTGGCGCGTGAATCCTTGGCTACTTACGTCCGGCATGATCTATTTTGAGCACCTCGACTCAGAACACCACCGACTCGCAGCCATTGAATGCGGATGATGTGTTCATTACCGATGGCGTTCAAAATCACCTATAGAGCCAGATATGAAGCGTGAATGTCCTTCATGAGAAGACGTGGGGTAAACGAAGCAGCATGCTAAGCCTAGGCAGAAACTTGTTTACCGAGTGACAGTGTGCAGTAAGCTTGCGCCACGAGTCAAGAATAATGCATCAGCCAGTTCAACTCATGAACTTTCTGAGCCGAAGTGGGATATCTCTGAGCAGATTAGAGAGATCAGACTGAGCTGGCCTTCACCTAATGTCATGTATCAGAGTATGTGCGAAACGCGGACCGGCTTTGAAGACAGCAGCGGAAGAGTATCGCGGAACTGGCGGCGTACAGATATCATTCAAGATACTTCGATTTGATATGATATGCACGTATAGGTTTCGTCTTCGCCGTTTCCTGCGGGACAGTCGCCTAGCGAAGCCCTCCAGCGCAACGCCGCTCGAGTTGCAGGGAATGATAACTATAGCCGGCCAGCTAACCTAGTCGAGTTCTTTGGAAGGCATCGCACGCCCAGTGTCTAGATCTGAGCAGCGCGAGCACGGACGCAGCGTTCGACGAGTCGCGCGTGGTAACTTGCAACTCGGATCGAAAGGCAAGTACAGTATGCAAAGCACCTAAATCGGGACTTCTCAAGCGATACGACGAGCTGAGAAGAGACGTGCAGCCGATCGGGTCATTTTAAGATGGTGTACGATTGCGCCACGAGCCGAGGACGGCACGCAAGTCGATCCGATCCTTGAGCCCCCCCGGAGCGGAATTCGGGCATCTCGCGGATCGTGACACTGAATATAGCACGGCTGAGCTGGCTGTCATCTCAAGCTCGTGTCCCCGTCACGCTCGAGAGACAAGGCAGGTACGGGAGTATCGCGGGGGCCGGCCGCGCGGCTGCGGTGCGAGCATGCCCCTAGTTTCCAGCCCCATCGTACAGATCACACCAAGCGCGTTGGGGCAGTGCAAGGAGTGGCTGGGGAGTGGGATGGTGCTGTATGTATTTGCTAGTCGTGGGGCAGGAGGAGGAGCGGCCTCGGCCGCGGCCACCGCCGGCAAAAACTTGGCACTCAGCCAGCCCCGCAATCTCCTAGCATCGCGGTTGGTCCCCTAGTCGAGGCACGAAAGATTCATGTGAACGTGCAGTTTCAATGGTCTTGCAATGTCAAGCGTCAGGGACGGGATGCCGTCCGAGCTCGAGCGGATCCCAAGTGTCGAGCGTGATTTCGATGAATGCAGATCGAGGCCGTATATGGACGCGGATCAAGAACCTCGCGTGGCGCCGGAGAAACGGATTTTGTTTGTGGGGTGGTGTGACGATGCGGCGCTAGACGGTTAGCAGATCCATGCATGTGCTGTGCCTGGAGAACGAAGACCAGTGCAGTGGTAGGGAGCATTACACCTGCATTGACCTTGACTGCTGGCTTCGCACGTCGTCGTGTAGGTCGAGGTGGAATGAACACACAAACTCTGGGCAAATGAACAAACATATCGAAGAAGTGCGGAGTGTTGTTTCAACCGTGAGGGTGGGGCGCGTGACGGTCTAAGACGTGGCTGTGCACTTGTACCATGCGTCACACTAACCCTCATGATTTGGGTATAAAACCCGACCCCGGCGGCCGTCCATCAAATCGTGTGTCTTTCTTTGACCCCCACACTCGATCCCACTTTTACGAAACTCCCTCGTCTTTACTCACCGACAATATGCGTTTCTCCATCGCCGTCCTTGCTCTCGTCGCCGCTGTCTCTGCTCAAAGCCTTGCGGACCTCCCCGTGTGTGCGCAGACCTGTGTCAAGACTAGCGAACCCAAGTGTGGTGTGGCCGCAGAGTACGTTGCTCTTGATGTCGTTGTCCCGCTGTATAGTCTCCTGACCAAGAATTTTCTCGACAGTGATGTACCCGCATTGACGAACTGCGTTTGCACGAATGTGGACGTCCTCGCTGAAATCACCACCTGCGTTCTCGGCGCCTGCAGTGAGGCGGAACAGGCCACCGTAATCGCGGGCCAGACTGCCATCTGCGGCGCCTTGGTCACCGGATCCCAGACTGGCGGAGCGTCCGAGACTGGTGCGCCCACTGGCAGCAACTCTGCCGGCGTCCCCACAGGCTCTGGCGGTGCTCCCACTGGCAGCGGCGCCACCGTGCCCACCGGCACCGGCACCCGCTCGACCCCCAGCCCGTCGGCCACCACGCCCCCGGACGCCGCCTCTCGCGTCGGTGCCGGCCTCGGTGCCATCCTCGCCGCTGGTCTCGCCATGGCCCTTTGAGCGCGTTAGAAAGTCATCCCTTGAGACACTCGTTCTTGTAGGCCGAACGAACGCTTATGTCGTTTACGCTGTATCCGTCTCTACGTGACTCGCGCTTGATGTTTTCGCTACTCGTTTCGTTGTGGACACCACATACCTGCTGCAATGAACTCGCGTTTTGTAATGCACTTTCTCGTGCCTACTTGAGCGTCTTGATCCCGGTCTTTGTTCAGTTCAAGCCTGATCTTACATGTTTGGCGGTCTTCATTCGAGCTCGGTGGGCTATGACCTGGGCTGTTTTATCCGCACCGACGGTCAGAATGAACTTCTCATGCCTATCCGGGCCTTGGCCGTTGTGCATGACAAAGCTTCTGACGAGAAAGGTTCCGTTGGCGAAAACGACGTTACTCAATCGCCGAGTTATACACTCGCAGAAAGAGGGCACTAAGTGGCAACTCGAGCAGAAACCCGTTCCCAGGCGCAAAACGTCCAGTGAAAAACTTGCTTGATTGAAGGTCAGAGTAACGTGGACTGTATATGCGACATGCGAATAATGTCGAGCTTGAGGCTAAGGTTTTGATCATGTCAATGATGATTTGAGGCAACTGCACATGCTGACCTAGAGTGTGACGCGCCAATCCACTCATGGCAACTCTTTCTAGGTCACTTCAACGCCTGGTTTCTGCTCTTAGTACATGCGCGAGACATGCTTGTGGGAAACACCGTTGGCGTTTACGCTGAGTGGATGCAGAACACCGTTCATCTTGAGACTTTGCATGAAAACAGTTCTCTTGATCAGAATATGACAGTTTCAAGATGCACGCGAAAGGGTAAGCAGGTCAGGCGGCAGAGTGCAGGCAGGATGGCTAGGCGGCAGCTGCCCCTCCTCGCAACTGCACGTGCCTCGCCTCGTGCCGCGAGGATTTCCGAGATTATGGGTCGTTGCTCAACTCTGCCTTCAGGGTGAGTTGGGCTGCTTACAGTCATCGTCGCGCCAATCCCGCAGCGGTATTAAAAGTCGTTCGGCATCCTCCGTGAATTACTTTGTGCCTCTGTCTTCGACCCCCCGCACACGTTCTCCTCTTTTTACAGAAAGTGCGACGCATCTTATCCTCGAAATGCGTTTCTTTGTCATCGTCATTGCGCTCGTCGCCTCCGCCTCGGCCCAGGATATCAACAGCCTACCCCTGTGTGCTCAGTCATGTATGGCTTGGACTACGCATGATCTCCCCGAAGCGGAACAAACAGCCTGCGCTGCGTAAGCTCGGATTTCCATTCAATTCGACGATAATATGAGCTCAATACTGACATGACCGCTTAGTGACATCGCCGCGTGCATCTGCACCTCGGACTTCCAGCAGAAGGTTCTAGACTGCCTCAACATGCCCGTAGACGAAGGCGGCTGCAATTCGGAGGACCAGGCGACAACAATAGAGTCACAGAAGCAGTTCTGCGATTCTGCATCTGGCTCTGAGCCGGCAGGTCCCTCCGAAACTACTGACCCGTCAGGCAGCAGCTCGGTCGGCGGGCCCTCGGCTTCGCCCTCTGGCAGCGTCGGCGGCCCTTCGGGTAGCAACAGTGGTAGCACAACTCGTACGAACACACGATCAGTTCCCAACCCATCTGCCACTACGCCACCGGGTGACGCCGCTTCCCGCGTCAGTGCCGGCCTTGGTACCATTCTCGCTGCTGCTGGTCTCGTCATGGTCTTCTGAGCGCGTTAGAATTACATTTCCCTGGACACTAGTTTCTATCGGCCGAACGAACATTACGTCCCTTGCGCTGTAACCGTCACATCTCCACTGTGTTTTTACTCTCGATGCGCGTTTTATCGCGGAGACCATTTCTACTGCAATGAGCATGCATCTCTACTACATCTGTTTCGCGCTTACCTGAGGATTTGGTCACCTTATCTCAACAGTTAAAGGTCAATCTTGGTGGTTTGGAAGCCTTGGTCCGATCCTGTTAGGCAATCATGTAACGTGTCGACTGTCCTTTTTTTCATGCTACGGGCAATAGCCTTGGACATCTGAGCACTTCGCCGTCAGGGTTGTGAGATGAATGCTCTGGAAGGGGATGACCGGGCTGGTGTGCATTGATGATCTGTTTGTGCATGCTTTCGAAAAAGAGTGGCCGTTGCAAGAGGGCCATGAACGTGATTGATTTGTCTCCCGACGATTTCGTTAGAAGACGACTGTTCAGAACAATTCGTTGTGTACAATGTAAAGCAGCATACATTACAATTCATCGCTCGACCGCTGTATTCGTATCATGCCGCATCTGCGTCATGCGTGACTGAGGCGAGCTAATGATGGATGATTGCCAGGGCACCAGATACTGCGCGATGTTGGAGCACCGGCACTTTCCGACATGCACCATCGAATCAAGTCGCAGCAGAGATACATGATATTGACACATTGTTCGGCTAGCAGAACTCAAGTTAATCAGACACAATTGCATCTCAGATACGCCTGTTATCTCAACTGAATTCATCTCATGTTTAATCGCTGCAAGCGCTGGCAATGGGGGCGCTAAGATTGTATGCGCCAGTTCGAATTGCGCCAGAGGACGGCGATCGCGACGCTCAATTTCTGTCCTTTCCTTCACGAGACAGGGTAACCTAACCATTGCCGTTCGAGTTCCGTAGATGCATCTCATTGAGTTCCACCCTGAGAGCAGATGCGGAGCACCGGAAATCTTCGTATCGTGCATTTAATTGGCTATTCAGATCTGACTGTAAATGATGACTTACGATTTGAAGGGACGGCTGCATGGTAACCGGGTTTGATCGCGCGTTCCCACGTACTTCACCTCGTGCCACAAGCTTACACGAGGAGTTCCCTAATCTTGGGTCGCTCCAGGCATGCAGGAACCGCCTATTGGCCTCGAGGGTGATATGTTTGTTTGTTGTGAATGTCGCGCTATGCCCGCAGCGGTATTAAAAGCCAGTCGGCATCTACCGTGCACAGCTCTTGCGCCTCTCACTTTCCCTCTCTCTGGCCCCACACACGCTCTCCTCTTTGTTTGAAAGAACTGATGACCAAAAAAAATTGTAGCCTCAGAATGCGTTTCATTCTCGTCGTCTTTGCCGCGCTCGTCGTCACCGTCACCGCCCAGGACCCCGATGACTTCCCCCTCTGTGCCCAGGTCTGTGCGGCTGAATACGTTGATGCGCTCGATGAAGATTCCAAGACTTCCTGTGCTTCGTGCGTCACTTCTACTCAAGACTGATTGCATTTATCGATGCTGACATGGCGCCATTCAGCGACCTTGCCACATGTGTCTGCTCCCCGGCTTTTCAACAGGGTGTTCTTGACTGCAGCGACAAGCCGATCACCGAAGGTGGTTGCTCGTCCGAGGAACGTGACACCACTCTGGAAATCTATAAGCGGAACTGCAGTGCCAGCTCTGGCTCTGAACCGGCTGGTCCCTCGGAAACTGCTGGCGCATCTAGCAGCAACTCGGTTGGTGGGCCCTCTGGTAGTAACAGCGGAGGCATTGCTCCTACGCGCACACACACCGTTTCGACCCCGTCCGTCACCACGCCACCGAGTGACACCGCCTTTCGCATGGCTGCTGATGCTGACGTTGGTATCATCCTCGCCGCCGCTGTCGGTCTTGTTCTAGCCTTATGAGCGTGTTAGTGTGACATCGTTTCGGGTAAAGGTCTCTTTCTATTGGAAGAAAGAACACTTGTACTGCTTGTGCTGTATCCGATTCTACACCTCCACATAGTGTTTTCCTACCAGTAGTTTCGTTGCCGACACCACTTCAACGTTTCCGCTGTGGTGATCCCGCGTGCTGCATTACATATGTTTTGTGTCTGCTTGAGTCTTTTGATCCCTTCCGTTGGACAGTTCAAGGTCGATCAAATTTGTTTGATTTACCCGCACCGACTGATGCTGTAGACACCGCTTGCTTGCTATAAACGATGTGGGGATAATGATATTAAGTGACTGTGATCCTTGAGTAATACTACTATATGGCGGACTCAGAGTTGCACTTGGGAAGGTGTGACTGGAGGGACGAGATTTGACGTCCAGAGGTTCCCAATGGTATTCGCTGCCGGTCGGGTGGTTGTGAAATATGACGGCGCATGCGAGATATTGCTCCAGTACTTATCAATTGAAGGTTGAGAGTCGAGCTAATGACTCACAAAACCTGGCGCGAAAGGAACAATAGTACTGGACATGATCTTTGAAGGGTCAGAGGCATGGTAATTGCCCTGCCCCTTATTTTGCGATGGTGAGACAGCATGGTGGTTGGAGGTTTTTTTATTCTCACTCTATCCCCGCAGCGGTATGAAATCCTCCCTCCCTGATATTCTTTGCAGAAGGATCTGCGCATCTGTCTGTGGTCTTATAAGGGTACCACTTCACAAACATTCTTACCTCCCTCTCTCAATGATGCGTTTTGCGCTCATCACCCTCGCTGTACTCACTTCAGCACAGCGAGAGGCACCCCCCGAGTATGCCTTAGAATTTCTAGATAATCCTGATATTGCTGACTACTGCAATGGCGTCTGCGTTACTGCTCCTCAGTTACTACAACCCGAAGCGGTTGCTGAGACTAATATACTGGCAGTAACCCGGCCATCTGTGTCTGCACAAATTTGAACGCCCACACGATAGCTACAAAGTGCGTCTTTGATAGTTGCTCGCTGTATGACACTGTGGCTGCAACGGACGCATTTCACAACATATGTGTTCCTATCTGGGATGCATTAGAAACTGGTGGTGCGCCCGAGACTGAAACTGGCGCACCCACAGGCAGCGATTCGGGCGGCGTTCCTGCAGACAGCCCAAAGCCACGCCCTAGCACCATTTCGCCATCAGCAGACCCCGCTGCGACTAACGGCACCAGGCCAAGTGATTCAGTGGTCAGCCTCAGTGCCAGTATCGGTGCCATAGTATTTGCAGGTTTTGCCCTGGTCATCTGAACAAACTTCGGCCACATGTCTCGTCCGCCACTACGCCACCGGATGATGCCTTGTCCCCTGTTGGCGGGGGGTTCGGTATCATCATTTGCCGCTGTGGGTCTTGCTATGACCCTTTGAGCGAGTGAGCACGTTATCACCACGCACAGCAGTTCCTTTCCCATCGGCTCAATAGATACTAAACATGTGCCTTGTGTTTTCCTCGTTTCGTTGTATCGAACTCTCGCATTGTTGTAATCTACTTGACTAGCACTTGCTTAAGGTTCATAATATCTTTTGGGGGGCAGTTCAAAATTGATTCAACCAGTCCAAATTTTTCATTTCACAGTATGCGCCAGTCGAACTGGCCAGCTAAACTTACCAAACCTAAATGGGAGGTCAATCGTTCATTCGCGCCGTCAATCAGAATGGCCGATTCATGTGAATAATGAACGTGACTGATCTTTGTTGGATAGGCCCCGCCGGACTAGCCTTAATCGCTCAGTTCTCGACATGGAGAATAACGGCTCAAACCAGCAGTGGAGCAGTGGGGACAGAATGTGTATTAAGTTGAGTACATGCATTAGTGCGGCGTCAATTCATATCTCTCAGGCGGAAAGCCGTGTTCAAAGGAGTATAGCCAGAGAAATATTCAAGAGTATGGTCAGGTGGTCTGAACACATTTGCGGTGCTATCAGTGGTGGACTGCGTTCAGCACGGCATTCGCCGCCAAACGTTCACCATTACTTGTAGCCGCGGTCGCATTTGGTCACTAACCTCACCGTCCGGACCATAAGGGCTTGCTCGCCGAGTCCTATAAATTCTTTGTGTACCGCTTTGGTGCGGCGCTCGATGACTTGCGATTTCTTCCTTTTTGGGTGGGTGGCGGCAATCATCATGCGAAAGCCCTGCCGACTATATTCGAGTGTGCATGCAACTGCCTCTCAACTACTTAGGTCGTGATATATCCAGATATCATGGTTTATTGAGCTACTGTCAGCGAGAAGGTAGCATGCGAGAGGGGAAGCTACGGCTCGTTGCGAGCGTAACACTTCGCGTCGCAATAACCTCAACTTCACGTCATTGGAGGGTCAACCGCGGCCTCGGCACTCTCTATCACGCTCTTGCGACTCCTTAAGCCCACGCGT